>Ga0074199_1000342_pt1 | contig 82526 bp, 72 predicted proteins | sample EPASupsiteSAE347_FD_64528 | JGI IMG/M metagenome (GOLD analysis project Ga0074199, IMG submission 64528) | Bioremediated contaminated groundwater from EPA Superfund site, New Mexico - Sample SAE3-47 | ecosystem: Environmental > Aquatic > Deep subsurface > Groundwater > Contaminated ... | reverse complement strand
TGGTGAGTGTCGGTTCCGCGCATATTTTTCTCTATGTTTGTTAGTTATTTCAAGTGGTTGTATTTTACTATGCGCGGATTAAAATGTCTCGATGTTTGATGAGTTTTTCAACAGCCTGCTAGAGAGACGGGGCTTTTGGTGCTTCTACTTCCTCTGCCTTGACTTTTCGTTTCGAGGTTGTTAGTCTTTCTTTATGGCTACTATAACATTTGATACATTGAAGTTCGTCGAACGCCTTGAAAAGGCTGGTGTCCCACGTGAACAGGCGGCCGCATTTTCTGAAGCCCAAAAAGAGGCTTTTGCCGAGGCACTGGATACATCGCTTGCCACAAAACATGATATTGAAGCGTTGCGGGCAGATATCTCCAAGTTAGATGCCAGAATTTCCGGTGAACTCATCCTGGTCAAATGGATGTTGGGCGTTGTTATTGCCATTGCCATTGCCAACTTCGCCAAGCAATTTCTATAGTCAAGCATCAAAAGGTCAAAAGGAATAGGGTGACCAAGGACGCTGCTTGCTATTTCACTATTGACTATCCGCACAAATTATCTAGGTCTAAATGGTCTGCTCCCTTTTGCCTTGGTGCGCCGCAGGCTCCACCGTTTTCTTTGACTTCCATCTCCCTATTGCTACCATATTCGCATGGCAACCATTACCTTTGACAAGTTAAAGTTCGTTAAAAAAGCTTGAATGCCGCAGGCATTCCGGCGTTAGAGGCCGAGGCCATTGCCGAGGCATTTCGAGAAGCTTCCGGCGAGGCAGATCTCGTCATCAAGAAAGACCTGCAAATTGGGTTGGCGCCTCTTTACGCTGACTTGACCCTGGTGAAATGGATGTTTGGTATTCTACTGGGTGGGGTCGTCTCGCTTGTTCTGAAGGTTTTTTTCCCGATGATGTAATTCCTGACCAAATAGTAGGGGGAGTAGCTGGCTTAAATAGTAGCGGGTGGGGGACATCCTATATTACCTCCGTCAAGAGAAAAATCTCTCTCAGAAAATATTCTGTAAAATAAGCATGTTATAGGTAGTGCTCGGGGGTCGCTGTTATCTATTTATCTATTGACCCATTTTCCCCTTGTGGCTCATTTTTACTTTCACAAATGCTTGATGATTTCAAATTTCGCTTGTCTCGTGTATCGCCATAAAGTACACTGCTCCCATATGATCATCAGTTTCCAGAATAAGGGATTGGAAGAGCTTTATCGAAACGAGGCTACACGCGGGGTACAGGCAATGCATGTTGGCAAACTGCTACGCATCCTGGCCGCGCTTGACGCTGCCGCCTCGCCAGCCGAATTGAATCACCCTGGATTCAAACTTCATGCTCTCAAGGGCAAGCTGCAAGATTTCTGGTCAGTCTGGGTGAATGGCAACTGGCGTGTAACCTTTCGTTTTATCGGCGCGGACGTGGAATTGGTTGATTATCAGGATTATCATTGAGAGAGAACAAATGTATGTTGAAAAATCATCCGCACCCTGGCGAACTGCTACGCGAAGAGGTCCTTCTCCCTTTGGGAATAGAAGTTACCGAAGCGGCTCATCGGCTTGGCGTGGCCCGCACCACGCTCTCGCGGGTCCTACACGGCCATGCCGGAATCAGCCCTAATCTGGCGATCCGTTTGGAGAAGGCAGGGGTAAGCACCGCCCGTTTCTGGATGGCGCTACAGGCCAACTATGAGTTGTCGCAGGCCGAAAGCGGCACTCCGCCCGAGGTCCTGCCGTTGCAGGAAAGAGTACCGAGCCCCGGTGGGGAGTTTCGAAGGGTGTAACGGGACATTTTTACACCTCGGCTCAAGCGGAGTGGGTCTGGCCGCCAAGAGAGGCGAAAAGTATGTGCGGGAAAATCCTGGGATCGTGTCATCCTTGAGCACAATAGAAAAATAGCAAGCAGCGTCCCTTTCCTCCCCCGTTCCTCCCCCGTTCCTCTCGCGTTCCTCCTGCAACTCGTTGAATGTAGGCAGTTTTCTCTTTTTAAAAAACTATGAGACAGCAGTGATTTTCTCCCGACTTTATTCATTATGATATAAAAAAGTAGGAATCATGTTTTTAAAGATCATTTTTGTAGCGAAGGAGGTGTCATATGTCAGTATTTGCAATCTACGATCCAGCGACCCATTCCCTTTCGTCCCTCATTAACTCTCTCCTGTCTGCTTCATCAGGGATAACTTTTTAACTACATCGAAGTCTACTACAATCGGCAACGGAAGCATTCGACGAACGGTTATAAGTCTCCGGCTCATTTTGAACTGGGATGGTGGAACAATAGAAAAGTGGCTTAACCCCTACTCCACAAAATTGTGGCAGGGTCAAGTTGTTAGTGGCGTAGCAAAATATGCGGGATTTTAGGCAAACTGTATGAAGTACCAAGTTCGGAAGCTGAATTTTTGGATTGTTCTCGGGGTTGATTTAGTGCTGCTTGTTGCGGCGCACTTGTTGGCCTATGTTATCCGGTTCGAAGGGGGTGTGCCTTTGGGGCAGCGGGCTCATGTTCCAGCTGGCTTTGTTTTCCTTCTTCCGGTGAAGATGGGCATTTTTTTATTTTCTGGTCTCTATCGCGGGATGTGGCGGTATACCTCCCTGGCCGACTTGTTGAATATCCTGAGGGCCTGCGTGGGCGCAGGCCTTGTCGGCATGGGGGGTATTCTGCTGATCAATCGGTTTGAAGGATTTTCCAGGGCGGTTTTTGTGCTTGATGCTTTGCTTACCTTTCTTTTTATTGCCGGATTCCGGGTTAGCCTCAGACTCTACTACCAAAATGCTCCGGATTGGGTGGTTTTTCGGGGAAACTTCTGGGATGGCCAACGGCGCCGTAAGCGGTTGCTTGTTATCGGGGCCGGGGACGCAGCCGAGAAAGTCGCACGGGAAATCAAGGATAACAAGGCGCTGCCTTACATGGTGGCTGGATTTCTCGATGACAACGCGGCCAAGATCGGCCAGCGGATTCATGGCATTCCGGTTCTCGGTTTTATTGCCGATTTGCCGGGGGCGGTGTCCAGAACCCGTGCCCAGGAGATTCTCATCGCCATCCCTTCGGCCGGCCGGGAGCAGATGCAGCGGATCATAGACCTCTGCCGGGAAGGGGATATTCCGTTCAAGACTCTCCCTAGTTTGGGAGAATTGATCAGTGATAGGGTTTCCATCAAGGCCATTCGGGATGTCTCGTACCGGGATCTCTTGGGGCGGCCGCCGGTGCGCCTTGGGTTGCAGGAGATCGGTGGGATCCTGGCGGGAAAGACGATCCTTGTTACCGGGGCCGGGGGGTCCATCGGCTCTGAGTTGTGTCGTCAGATCGTCCGCTTTCAGCCCGGAAGCCTTATTCTCATGGATCTCAGCGAACAGAATCTCTACCAAATCGAGATGGAGCTGCGTCATGAATACGGTTGCCAAAACTATGTGGCAGTGCTCGGCAAGGTGCAGGACAAGGCATTGCTGGAAGCGTTGTTTCAGCAGTATCGGCCTGCCGTGGTTTTTCATGCCGCAGCCTACAAGCATGTGCCCATGGTCGAGTGCAACCCCTGGGAGGGGGTTTACAACAATATCTTTGCCTCCAAACGGTTGATGGAGGTTTCGGCGCGGTATGGGGTGGAGCGGTTTATCCTGATCTCCACCGACAAGGCGGTACGGCCCACCAATGTCATGGGCGCCACCAAGCGGATGACCGAGATCCTCATGCAGGGCTTTTGCGAACAGGGCAAGAGTTCCGCCGCAGGAACCCGGTTCATGGCGGTGCGTTTCGGCAATGTCCTTGGCTCCTCGGGTTCGGTTATCCCTCTGTTCCGGCGGCAGATCGAGCTGGGCGGGCCGGTTACCGTCACCCATCCGGATATGACCCGGTATTTCATGTCCATTGAGGAGGCGAGTCAGCTTATCCTTCAGGCCGCGACCATGGGCGAAGGCGGCGAAATCTTTATTTTGGAGATGGGGACGCCGGTGCGGATTGGGCAGATGGCCCGGGATTTGATCAAGCTCTGCGGTAAGGAGCCGGATACGGAGATTGAAATCCGGTACACTGGTTTGCGGCCCGGCGAGAAGATGTACGAGGAGTTGATCACCGAGGGCGAGGGGATTGTGAGTACCGGTCATGAGAAGATCATGGTGTTGCGCGGGAACGGCGCTTCCTTGGAAGATCTTCATGGATCGCTGGAAAACCTCAAGCAGTTGGCTGCAACCCATGATGCCGAGGGGATTAAGGCAGAACTTTGCAAGGTGATACCCGAGTACACATCCCAGGCCAGTAAATCCGTCCTGCCCAGGAGTTGAGGGGGATTTTTTTGTTCATCTGCCTGGAATAATTTGCGAAATATTCTGTCTGTCTGCCATCTCGTCCTCTTGGTTATTTTGTTCTTTGCAAGAGTGAGCAGGTATTGTAAAGTGGTGCCCCATTGGCCAGCGTGCCAGATTGTTTTAGGAAACGCTGGAGAGGTGACCGAGTGGCTTAAGGTGCACGCCTGGAACGCGTGTGTGCGGCAACGTACCGTGGGTTCGAATCCCACCTTCTCCACCAGATATTTTCCGGTTTGATAGCCGGGTCCTGCGCAACAGAGACTTGCGAACCCCGCCAGGTCCGGGAGGAAGCAACGGTAGTGAGTAACTTTGTGTGCCGCAGGGGTGCCTGGCTATCATTTTTTTTGTAATTGTCCAGCAGCACCACATCTGCTTTGTCATCGGCCTGCTCATGTGCACTAGCACACTTCGCAGACCTCTTTCGCGCATCTGTGGCACTGCTGAACAGTTACATTTTTGCCCTTCGGGAGGCGGTGGGGCTTCGGTTCTTTGCTTTGCCTTCCACCTCTCCAAGAAGCACCGTTGTCTGACACCTGAGGACTGAAAATGTCCTACCTTGTTTTAGCCAGAAAATGGCGTCCCCAGAATTTTGATGAGGTTGTCGGCCAGCAGGCGGTGGTGCGTACGCTGCGCAACGCGCTCACCCGGAACCGGGTAGCCCATGCCATGCTTTTTTCCGGGGTGCGCGGGGTTGGCAAAACCACCCTGGCGCGGCTCATGGCCAAGGCGCTCAACTGCCAGCAGGGCGAGCCGGATGTGCCCTGCAATCAGTGCGAGTCATGCATGGAGATCATGGCTGGCAACGCCATTGATTTGCATGAGATTGATGGCGCCTCCAATCGTGGCATCCAGGAGATCCGCGAACTCAAGGAAAACATTCGCTTTTTTCCGGCCAAGGGTCGCTACAAGATCATCATCATCGATGAAGTGCACATGCTCACCACCGAGGCCTTCAACGCCCTGTTGAAGACCCTGGAAGAGCCGCCGTCCCATGTCTATTTCATGTTCGCCACCACCGAGCTGCACAAGATCCCCATCACCATCCTTTCCCGCTGTCAACGCTACGAACTCAAGCGTGTCCCCTTTGCCGAGCTGGTCGCCTTTTTTGCCAGAATCGCCGGGGCGGAAAAGGTTGCCATCTCCCAACGTGCCTTGGAGATGATCGGTCGGGAGGCCGAAGGCAGCGTGCGGGACGGTTTGAGTCTTCTTGATCAGATCTTTTCCTTTGGCGGAGAAGAGATCAGCGATGGGGATGTGGCCCAGGTGCTGGGTCTGGTTGACCGCGGGATCTATGAAAAACTGGCTCGGGCGCTGCTGGCTGCTGATCTGGCCGGGTGTCTTGATATCTTTGAGCAGGGTCAGGCCGGAGGTATGGATCTCAAGCGTTTTGCCAACGATCTGCTGGGGTTCTTTCGAGCCTTGCTGATCGCCAAGGTCAAGGCCAAGCCCGAGGAGCTGCTGGACCTTTCCGACCAAGAGCTGGCGGCCGTCAAGGATATTGCCGCGGGTGCCAGCCAGGAAACGCTCTACCACTATTTTTCCCTGCTGTTGAAGGGGAGCGAGGAGATGCAGTACTCTTCCCGCCCCCGTCTTGCCTTGGAGATGGCCTTTGTCCGGGCCACCCAGGCCGGGCAGATCGTGCCGGCGGCTACCCTGTTGGGGCGTCTGGACGGATTGCTGGCCGGAGCAGGTCCTCTGCCGCAGGGTGTTGGCAGGCTGGGATTTGCGGGGATTTCCACGGCCGAGCCTGAGCCATCCGTGCCCAAGGCTATCCCCAGGCCATCGGTATCCGCCCATTCTTCCGAAACGTTTCCGGAGCAAAAAAAAAATGAAATAGCGGGGGCGTCAGCACCCGCGCCGGAGCATGGCAGGCAATTGCCTCCTGTTTCGACTGTTCCTCCCGTGGGCCGGGAGGTGAAAAAGCACTGGGAAGCGTTTATTGAGTATGTCAAGGAGCGGAAACGCTGGATGGCGCCTGTGTTGCAACTGTGCGCCATGGCCCGGGATGAAGGAAGCGAGCTGGTTTTGAAGTTTGATGATCCATCCGACTGCAAGCTGCTGCAGGAGCATGATAATCTGAAACTTTTGCAGTCCTTTGCCCTGGATTTTTTTCAGCATGATTTTAGGGTCGTTATCAGGGTGCGTGGCACCCAGGCTGCTGCTGATGGCAGTGGCGACGAGGCCGAGAGTCTGCTTGCCGACAGGCGGGTTCTGGCCAATGATCCTATGGTGCAGATGACAGCCGAGATTTTTGGCGGGCAGGTCGGAAGTATCCGGACCGGGTCGAGATAAAAGGTGGAAGGACAGGTGTGGGGCGGGTAGCTGCTTCTGCTGTCGGGGTAGGGTTTCTGTAAAGTCAATGCCGGAGGTGTGCGGATGGATATGAAACAGATGGTGAAGCAGGCGCAGCAGTTCCAGCAACGCCTCACGGAGATGCAGGGTGAGTTGGCGGGCAGGCAGGTCAGCGCCACGGTGGGCGGCGGCATGGTCAGCGCCACGGTGAATGGCAGGCATGAACTCGTCAGTCTGACCATTGACAAGGAAGTGGTTGACCCCGCGGACACGCAAATGCTCCAGGATCTTGTGGTTTCCGCGGTGAACGAGGCCATGCGCAAGGCCCAGGCGATGATCGAGGCGGAGATGGCCAAGATCACGGGCGGCATCAAGATCCCCGGGATGTTTTAAATGATAGGTGCAAGGTTAAAGGTGAAAAAATGAAGCATGCAGCATCGTGTTTGTTCATCCCTTTTACCTTTCGCCTTTTACCTTTCGCCTTTTTGCCATGAACGTCGTCCCTCCGGCCCTGAGCCGTCTCATTGCAGATCTGAACCGGTTGCCTGGGATCGGCATGAAAACCGCGACCCGGCTGGCGCTCCATATCCTGCGGCGGCCCGCCAGCGAGGCCCAGGGTTTGGCCCGGGATCTGGGGGAGCTGCACCGGAGTATCAGGCTGTGTAGTGGCTGTTTTGCCTTTGCCGAAAGTGATCCCTGCGCCATCTGTCAAGACTCCGAACGGGATGGGGGGCTGGTCTGTGTGGTGGAGGAATCCGCGGATCTCATGGCCATCGAGAAAACCGGGGCCTTTAAGGGCAAGTATCATATCCTCCATGGGGTTCTTTCTCCCATGGACGGGATCGGGCCGGAGGAAATCAAGGCCGATGCCCTGTTGGAGCGAATCCGGAAGCAGCAGGTGCGGGAGGTGCTGATCGCCACCAGCTCAACGGTGCCGGGGGAGGCGACGGCCGCCTATCTCGGCAAGCGGTTGCAGGAGGAGGTTGCGGTGAAGGTGACCAGGCTGGCCTGCGGGATTCCCATGGGCATGGACATCAAGTATGCGGATGAGCTTACGCTCAGCCGGGCCATTGAATCGCGGAAGGATACGCTTACCTAGGTAACGGTTGTGTCCGGGCAGGAAAATTTTCCGGCTTTGTCTGCGCGGCCGACGCCAGGCAGGGCAAACTATTTGTCCTTGACACCCGGTTGAATTGTTGTTATTTGGTTGCCGGTTGGAAGATTTGTCTTAAGGAAAGAACGGGCTGTCGCCATGGGCGGCGTGCTCATTGTTTTTTTTAGGCGCGTAGCTCAGTTGGTTAGAGCGCTTGCCCGACACGCAAGAGGTCGGCGGTTCGAATCCGCCCGCGCCTACCAGAGAATCTCCACGATATCGTTGGCGTCGCGAGGCTTCGCAGAGAGCATTTTTTTTGCTAGGCCTATTGTGCAGGCAGATTGACCCCGGTCAATGTGCTTGTTTTTGTTTGTACATTTGCGAAAAGGCTGATCCTACAACCATGACGGAAATATCCCTCACTCTTCCTTCCGGGGAGAAGAAAACAGTCCCTGCGGGGACCACGGTTGCCGAGGCTCTGAAAGAGCTGGTTTCCAACAAGGAGCGCAAACAGACCATTGCCGCCCGGTTGGATGACAGGCTGGTGGATCTTTCCATGCCCATCGAAGCCGATGCGGCCTTTGCCCCCATTACCGTTGACAGCCCGGAAGCCTTGGAAATCCTGCGGCACAGTGCGGCCCATGTCATGGCCGAGGCTGTTGTCGCCCTGTTCGGCAAGGACGTGCGCGTTGCCATTGGGCCGGCCACCGCCGATGGGTTTTACTACGATTTTGACCGCGCGGAGCCCTTCACCCCGGACGACCTTGTCCGGATTGAAGAAAAAATGCAGGAGCTTGTTGCTGTCGCAGCCCCTTTCAGCCGGGAGACCATGTCTTCCGCCCAGGCCATTGACCTTTTTGAAAAGAACGGCCAGCCCTACAAGGTTGAGCTGTTGCGGGATCTGGGCGCCGAGAGTGTTTCGTTGTACCGGCAGGGAGATTTTGTTGATCTCTGCCGCGGGCCGCATCTGCCCCATACAGGCTGGCTGAAGGCGGTCAAGGTGATCAAGCTGGCCGGCGCCTACTGGCGTGGCGATGAAAAGCGGCAGATGCTCCAGCGGATCTACGGCACGGCGTTTTTTGACGCCAAGGATCTGAAGGGTTATCTCCTTCAGATCGAAGAGGCGAAAAAACGCGACCACCGGAAGCTAGGCAAGGAACTGGAGCTGTTTGCCGTTTCCGATCAGGTGGGCCCGGGTCTGATCCTCTGGCAGCCCAAGGGCGCGCTGCTTCGCAAGATCATTGAAGACCACTGGCGCGAAGAACATTATAAAAACGGCTACGAGCTGCTGTTCACCCCGCATATCGCCAGGCGCGACATGTGGAAGACCAGCGGCCATCTCGATTTTTACGGGGAGAATATGTTTTCCCCCATGGATATCGAGGAGGTGAGCTACCAGCTCAAGCCGATGAATTGCCCGTTTCATATCGGCATCTATAATACGCGCAAGCGCAGCTACCGGGAATTCCCTCTGCGCTGGTGCGAGCTGGGTACTGTCTACCGTTTCGAAAAGACCGGCGCCCTGCATGGACTGATGCGGGTTCGCGGCTTTACCCAGGACGATGCCCATATCTTCTGCCGGCCCGACCATCTGGAAGAGGAAATCTTCAATATCCTTGACCTGAACCTGCACATCCTCAAGACCTTCGGGTTTGAGAATTACGATATCTATCTCTCCACCAGGCCGGAGAAATATGTGGGCAGCGACGAGCATTGGGAACAGGCCACCACCGCCCTCAAGCTGGCGTTGGAGAAAAAGGGGTTGGCTTACGAGGTTGACCCTGGCGAAGGGGTGTTTTACGGACCCAAGATCGATATCAAGATCAAGGACGTTTTGGGACGGAGCTGGCAATGCTCCACCATCCAGGTGGATTTCAACCTGCCCGAACGTTTTGAGATGAGCTATACCGGGGAAGACGGCAAGGAGCATCGGCCGATCATGATTCACCGGGCGCTCATGGGCTCCCTGGAGCGTTTTATCGGGGTGCTCATCGAGCATTATGCCGGGGCCTTCCCGGTGTGGCTTGCTCCGGCGCAGGCCAGGATCATGAACATCACCGATGCCCAGGCCGGTTACGCGGAAGAGGTGTATGCCGAGTTGCGCCGGGCCGGGGTGCGGGTTGAAAAGGATCTCCGCAACGAAAAGCTCAATTACAAGATCCGTGAAGCCCAGATGCAGAAGATTCCGTACATGCTGATTGTCGGCGACAAGGAGGTCGAGGCGCGTCAGGTCACGGTGCGGTTGCGCAACGGCGACAACCTGCCGGCCATGTCGATCCCTGAGTTCGCGGCGCTGATCGCCAGGGAAAATGAAGCGGGCCGAACTGGAGCTTGCAATAGCTAGGTGGTTCAGAGTATTATGATATATTTCAGCGTGCGGATGCGTTTCGTCATGCGCGGTGTTTTCAGAATAATGTGTGCGGAGGTATGAGTATCAAAGGGAAAAAAGTTGGCGACCGACCAGAGCGGGAAGTGCGGGCCAGAATCAACCACGAGATTGATTGCAAGGAAGTCCGTCTCATTGATGAGGAAGGAAAGCAGGTAGGGGTTGTGCCTGTACGCGATGCACTGGTGAGGTCCGAAGCGGCAGGGCTGGATCTTGTTGAACTGTCGGCCGCGGCCGATCCTCCGGTCTGCCGGATCATGGATTTTGGCAAATTCCGTTACGAGCAGAGCAAGAAACAGCAGGAAGCCAAGAAGAAACAGACGGTTATCGAGGTCAAGGAGATCAAGCTGAGGCCCAAGACCGAGAAGCATGATCTTGAATTCAAGATCAAGAATATCAAGAAGTTCTTGCAGCAGAAGAACAAGGTGAAGATCACCCTGCGTTTCCGCGGCCGCGAGATTGTCTATGCCGATACCCTCGGCATGGAGGTTCTGAACAAGGTGGTCGAGGAATTGAAGGAAGACGCGGTTATTCTGCAGCCTCCCAAGATGGAAGGGCGGCAGATGGCCATGTTTGTCGGGCCGAAATAAGATAACAATTCTGCCAGATTTGGCAGGTAAATGTAAATATAGAGTAATGGCCGGTGTGGTTCTGCCGGCTACGATATGAAAAAGGGAGAACACCATGCCGAAGATGAAAACAAAGAGAGGGGCTGCCAAACGGTTCAAGTGCACCGGCACCGGCAAGATTGTGCGCCGCAAGGCATTTACCAGTCACATCCTCACCAAGAAGAGCACCAAGCGGAAAAGAAATCTGCGCCAGGCCGGGATTGTTGACGACACCAATCTCAAGGGGATCAAGCGTCTGTTGCCCTATATGTAACGGCAGGATTAATAGCCCGCCTCAAGACGATTACCAGTGTAAACACAGCCGGCGCCAGAAAAACGCCGGAGAATGTCAATAAGGAGAAGTACGATGCCTCGCGTAACACGTGGATTTAAAGCGCGCCGGAGAAGAAAAAAAGTTTTGAACTTGGCCAGTGGCTTCATCGGTGGCCGTAACCGTCTGTACAGGACGGCAACGGAAGCCGTTGACCGCGCTCTGTGCTATGCCTACCGTGATCGTCGTCAGAAAAAGCGCGATTTTCGCAAATTGTGGATCGTGCGGATCGGCGCGGCTTGCCATGAAAATGGCACCACCTACAGCCGGATGATGGGCAGCTTGAAGAAAGTGAATGTGGAGTTGGACCGGAAAGTTCTTTCCAATCTGGCAGTTCTTGATCCGGGGGCCTTCTCCAAGGTTGCCAAGCTGGCTGGCCTCAGCAACTAATTGTTGCCGTGCCCTCCGCCATGCCCAGCATGCACGAAGAACTTCTTCGTCTGAAAGCCGCTGCCGGTGAAGAGCTCGCTGCTATCACCCAGCTCGGTGAACTCGAGCCGTTCCGGGTAAAATATCTGGGCCGGAAAGGGGAGTTTACCCTTGTGATGCGGCAATTGGGCCAGGCTCCTCCCGAGGAGCGCCCACGGCTCGGACAGCTGGCAAACGAGATCAAGCAGGAGCTGGAATCTGCATATGCTATGCGGGAAGCCACTCTTGCCGCAGCTGGTGGCGGCGCGGCGCGGACTTCCCTCGATCTGACCCTGCCCGGCCGGACCTTGCCTTTTGGCAAGCTGCATCCGGTGACCCAGGTCATGGATGCGGTCTGCGCCATCTTCGAGGGTTTGGGTTTTGCGGTGGCTGAAGGGCCGGATGTCGAGGTCGATTTTTATAATTTCGAGGCCCTGAACATCCCGCCGCATCATCCCGCCCGGGCCATGCACGACACCTTCTATATCAGCGACAGCCTGCTGCTCAGAACCCATACCTCGCCCATGCAGGCCAGGATCATGGAAAAAGAGCAGCCGCCCCTGCGGATGATTGCGCCTGGCAAGGTCTATCGCTGCGATTCGGATATCACCCATACCCCCATGTTCCATCAGGTGGAAGGGTTTCTTGTTGACCGTAACATCTCTTTTGCCGATCTCAAGGGCGTGCTCTCGGTGTTCATCACCAGGATGTTCGCTGAAAATACCCCCATCCGTTTTCGTCCCAGCTTTTTCCCCTTTACCGAGCCCAGCGCCGAGGTTGATATCGGCTGTGTTATCTGTGGCGGCAAGGGGTGCCGGGTGTGCAAGCACACCGGCTGGCTTGAGATTTTAGGCGCCGGCATGATCGACCCCGAGGTCTTTAAAAAGGTCGGCTACGATCCGGAAGTTTACAGCGGCTTTGCCTTTGGCCTCGGTATCGAGCGGATTGCCATGTTGAAGTACGGCATCACCGATATCCGGCTTTTCTACGAAAACGATCTGCGTTTTCTTTCCCAGTTTTAGGAGCCGTTACAGAAATAACCATCGCCGTCGCTGCTGATGTTGCTACGGCTCTTTATGCCGTTTTTTCATGACGGCTTAGGCTCCATTAGGGGCACCGACCATAAGACACGATCCATGAAGTTTACGCTCAACTGGTTGCGCGAATACATTGACACGGACCTGGAACCGGCACGGATTGCCGACCACCTGACCATGCTTGGTCTTGAGGTGGATGCCTGTGTGCCGTGCTATCCCGAATTGACCGGGGTTGTGGTCGCGAGGATCGAGGCGGTGCAGCCCCATCCCAACGCCGATAAGCTGGTGCTCTGTGACGTTGCCGTGGGGCAGGAGCGCAAGCGCGTGGTCTGTGGCGCGCCCAACGCACGTGCCGGATTGGTTACGGCTCTCGCTCTGCCCGGCGCGGTTTTGCCGGGGGGATTTACCATCAAGCCGGCGAAGATCCGTGGGGAGGAATCCTGCGGCATGCTGTGCTCGGCCAAGGAGCTCGGTATTACCGAGGACCAGACCGGGATCATGGAGCTGGCTGCTGATCTGCAGCCGGGCCAGCCGATCAGCCAGGCCCTGGGTTTGGTGGACACCATGATTGAGGTTGATCTCACCCCCAACAGGCCTGATTGCGCCAGTGTCCTGGGGATCGCCCGGGAGGTGGGCGGGGTGACCGGTAAGCGGATCAAGCCGCCGGTTACGGCAACGCCTGCTTTGACCGGAGAAAATCTGCCCTTCAGCGTGGAGGTGGAGTCCGGTGCTGATTGCCCGCGTTATGCCGCCCGGCTTATCAAAAACGTCACAATCGGCCCTTCGCCCTGGTGGCTGCAACAGCGGTTGCTGGCCGTGGGCATGCGGCCGATCAGCAACATCGTCGACATCACCAACTTTGTTATGCTGGAATACGGCCAGCCCCTGCATGCCTTTGATTTTAACAAAATCAAAGGCTCCAAGATCGTGGTCCGGCGGGCGAAGGCTGGCGAGAGTCTTGTCACTCTGGACGGGACCGAGCACCAGCTTGACAGCGAGATGCTGATGATCTGCGACGCCGAGAAACCTGTGGCCGTGGCCGGGATCATGGGCGGAGCCAACTCCGAGGTTGACGCACAGACTATGGATATTCTGCTGGAGAGCGCCTGTTTTGCCGCCATTGGCATCCGGCGCACCGCGGGCAGGCTCAATATGAGCACCGAGGCGTCCTACCGTTTCGAGCGGGGCGTTGATCCGCAAGGAGCGCCCAAAGCCATGGAGCGGGCCGTTCAACTTATCGCCGCCTTGAGCGGTGGTGGGGAGATTGTCGCGGGCGGTGTGGATTACTGTGCAGGGGTTGTTGCCCCAGCCCCCATTACTCTGCGTGGGAGCCGGACTCGTGCTCTGCTGGGCATGGATCTTACCCTGGAGCAGATTGGGGCTGCCCTGAGCGGCATTGAAATTGAGGTGGCACGGATCGATGACGATACCCTGCGGGTGACTCCGCCGAGTTTCCGGGTGGATCTTGAGCGGGAGATCGATCTTATTGAAGAGGTCGCCCGGATCGTGGGATATAATCTGTTGCCCACCACCCTGCCCATGGTCCCCATGAGTTTTTCCGAGCAGGATCCCCTTCGGGAGCTGCGGAAAAGAGTGGCGCAGACCCTGACCGCCCTTGGGTTTTACGAGGCGATCAACTATAGCTTTGTGACCCCGCAGCATTGCGATCTGCTGGGCTTGGCCGCGGACGACTTAAGAAGGCAGTCCGTGCATCTGCTGAACCCTCTGGCCGAGGACCAGTCTGTTTTGCGGACCACGCTTTTGCCCGGGCTTCTTGAAAACCTGCGCCGCAATGTGAATCATCAAAGCCATGATGTGCGGCTCTTTGAGACCGGCAAGGTTTTTCACCCCGTGGAAAGCAGTCAGCCCCATGAGCCTTTCCGTTTGGCCGCGATTGTTTCCGGACGGCGGAATCCTGGGGCGCCTGTGCTCCACACCGGGGAAACCACTGCAGACATGTATGACGTTAAAGGGGTGGTGGAGCAGATTGTAGGGAGTCTGCGCTTGGGTGGAGCAATCACCTGCGAGACCTGCGTTGCCGGGCAGGAACTTCCCTTTGCCGAACCGGGCAGTGTCCTGGCCGTCAGAGGGGGGGAGACGATTCTGGGCTGGTGCGGGGCTTTCAGCCAGAAAACCTTGAAGGGTTTTGGCGTTAAGCAGCAGGCCTTCTTTATTGATCTTGATCTTGCCGCGCTCGGCGGTTTTTCTCCCCGGGCAAAGACCTTTGCCTCCTTGCCCAAATTTCCCTTTGTGAAATGGGACATGGCTCTCATTGTACCTGATGGGGTTGCCGCAGGGGAGATGCTTTCCGCCATTCATGGCTGCGGAGAGAAGCTTATCGAAAAGGCAGAAATTTTTGATGTATTTCAGGGGAAGAATATTGAGGATGGAAAAAAGAGTGTAGCAATTTCCATTACCTATCGGGCGCTTGACCGGACCCTGGATGACGAGACAGTCGGCAAGATTCACCAAAAAATTATCGAGATGATGATTTTCCGTTTTAACGGCCAGTTACGTGAGGCATAATAGATGAAACGATCCAACCTTACCAGAAAAGAACTCGCGCAGACCATCAACGAGAAGATGGGTTTTTCCCAGCGGAGCGCCGGAGAGATGGTGGACGCCGTGTTTGATGCGCTCAAGAAAACCCTGCTCCAGGGCGAGGCTATCAAGATCGTGCAGTTCGGTACCTTTACCGTGCGGAAGAAATCCTCGCGGGTGGGACGCAATCCCCGGACCGGTGAAACCATGGAGATCTCCAAACGCCACATGGTTTCTTTCAGACCCAGCAAGGTGGTTCGGGAGAATCTGAACAAGGAATAAAGGAACAGAGTGACCAAGCCATCTTGCGGGACTTTTGATGATGCTCAAGGGGTAGCCCAGGTTCTTCCGGGGATCCCCGACAAGCGGTACTTCAAGATCGGTGAGGTGTGCGCGATAACCGGGGTGAAGCAGCATGTGCTCCGCTACTGGGAGTCGGAATTCAGGATCCTCCATCCGCAACGGGCTCAGTCCAAACAGCGGCTCTATCGCCGGGTGGATGTGGAAACCGTCCTGGCGATTAAAAAACTGCTCAAGGATGAAGGGTTTACCATCAGCGGCGCCAAGAAGGCTTTGGCGCGGGATGGTGGCGGGCAGGAGCTTGAAGTTGTCGCCCCGGAAGTGAAGCAACCCTTGCCATCGAAAGCGCCGGATATCTTTATGCAGGTCAAGACGGAGTTGTTGGCCTTGCAGAAAATTCTCGAGGAATAAAGTCGTTGGCGAGAGTCCAGCTTGACAGGTGCTCCTGGTCATGCTAAATAGGGGCCACCTGTTGATTGGTGATTATTTTGTCGGGATGTAGCGCAGTCTGGTAGCGCACTTGAATGGGGTTCAAGGGGCCGGAGGTTCGAATCCTCTCATCCCGACCAGTGATAGCAAGGGGTTACGATTTTCTGATCGTAGCCCTTTTTTTATTTGTCCAGCTTTTGTCCAGCTTTTAAGAGCAGCGCAGAAATCAATTCGGGGCTTTTGGCCTTTATTATCTCATCAAATTTAATTGTCCTGCCTGTCTCTCGTTCTGTCCTCCTAATCAGCGTCCAGCACGTTTCATTCCACTTTGAAAAAATTAGCTCCCGCAGGATGCGGGCGGGCGGTTGTCTTGTCCACTCCGAGAGCTGGTAGAGCTCATCGGCGGTTTTGCCGTCTAGTGTGACGGATATGCTCCGCTGTCGATTACGATTCCGGGTCTGGCGGATTGCGCCATGGAGCCGCCGGCGCTGTGCTGGGCTGAAAAATCGATCGACTATGCTCTGGAGGTTTGCCGGGGAGGATGCCTCCCTGAGTGCCTGGACTGTATCTGGGGGCAGTTCGGGTAAATGACGGCCAATCCAGCCCTCTGCGGCTGAGTAATCCTCTGCGCTGATCTCATATCGCTGTCTTCCCATTTTCTTTCCTCTACGTTTGTACTCAATTTGTTACACCATAACATAAAAAGCAAAACTCGCCAACGCTAAGGGATTCCAGCGGTAAAGTTTTTATATTGACTATAACATACTGAAATAATTTAAAAAGTATTGCATCGACTGAAAAATGAAAGCAAAATCAAGGGAAACCAAGGCGGTTTGTGCAATCGCTTGAAAGAACCTGAAGGGAGAAAACGGCATGCAAAAAATACTGAGGAAAAAGGAGGTCAGGGAAATAACTGGTCTGAGCGACACGACCCTCTGGCGGCTTGAGCGCGCGAGTAAATTTCCGAGGAGACTTCGGCTTGGCGCCGGCGCAATCGGCTGGCTGCAAGAAGAGGTTGAGGGCTGGATTGAGGAAAAAGCGGCCGAGCGGGGGGCGGCCTAAAAATGGTTTTCGGTGGCCAACGACAAATAGATACCAGATCGGCGGCTAAGCTTGTGGCTTCTTTGGTGGGCCATGACAATGTCATCAGCCTTTCCCGTTTGATACTAAAATTATTGGGCGGGGACTACCCTGCTGCAGTCTTGCTCTGCCAATCAATATATTGGCAGAGCAAGGTGGAAGCGGGGAAGGGAGGCACGAAAGACGGGTATTTTTGGAAATCGATGTCCGACTGGCATAGGGAAACAGCTCTTAGCGAGTATCAAGTCCGATCTGCCACTAAACGTCTGTTGAAAGCCGGATTTTTGAAGACCACGGTCAGGAAGGCATGGTCAGATCAGTCCCGTGACATGGTGCCCACCGTGCATTACCTCGTTTATATGGATAATATACTAGAATCATTGCTTTCTTTAGTTTCCGCAGATTCAATTCCGAAAAAAATCAATTTTCAAATCAAAGAAAAGTGCAGAATCGACTCCGAGGAAATTGATGCGACTTTATATACAGAGACTACTAAAAAAACAAAGACTACCACCACCCTCTCCCCCTCATCATTTTCTGCAGCCCGGCTGAAGCCGACGGCCCAAGACGCCGGTGGTGGTAGTGAGGATGCGAAAGAGTACATCAGGCTTGCCGCTGAAGATTACTGCCGAAGCAAAAATCTTGGACCTGAAGGGCTGGCCGGGACAATCAACTCGATACAGAAACGGCTGGCATCTCAGGGCGGCATGACAGAGATTGATCAACAGCAGCTCTCGGCCTTCCGTAAGAGAAAGCAGGAGGTCCAGGCTATGCGAGCCCGGAGGGCCGTCCATGCAGAAATCATCCCCCTGCCGTGGCCTGATGAGCCGCCTGTTTGGCGGCAGGCCAAAGAACATTTGCGGGACACCCTGCCCACCGACACTTACTTCCTGTGGATCGAACCCTTGATCTGCATAGCTCAAGAGGGCAACACCCTGGATCTGGCCGGTACGGACCCGTATTTCTGCTCTTGGGTCAAAAATAACTGCCTGGCGGATATTCAGGACGCCTTGCAGGATGTCGGTCTGATGGGCGCCAAGGTGCGGCTGACAGTGGCCGTGGCTGACGCCGTGGAGATGCGGTGATGGTCTTACTCTGGCCAGGCTGAACATGACCATGGCCAGCCTCGACCTGATAGAGAAAAATGTCATCAAGGGTAGTAGTGGCGAAGATAACACGATCCGACCAAAAGCGGCACGGCGGGAGTGGTGCTCAGTCGTCATGATCACATGGTGGCAGGGAGCGAGAGCTAACTTTCTTCCAGAAAGTTTTACTCCCGCCCTCGCTCCAGCGAGGGTTTCGGGTGACTTGACTCCCTTCGGTCGTAGCTTAAAAATGTTAGGGGTTTCTGCATGAATACCGAAAACAAAAAAAGAAAATATGGACCCACCCCGAAGCCGGCGTCAGAGCTGCGAAGGATAAGAGTTTCTTCTTTTTTTACCGAGAGAGAATTCGAGGAACTTTTACGCCGATCCGCCGGCGCAAACCCTCCTGCGTTTTTGCGCAAAGCAGCGTTGGGGACACTTCCATCGCGAGTGCCAGAGATCAATAAAATGGCTTGGGAGTCGTTGGCAAGAGCCTCGGCAAACCTTAATCAAATTGCTGCAGCCCTGAACATGATGTGGCAGGGAGGCGTACTCTCTGGGCTACCTGAAATCGAAACCATAAAAGCAGAGCTAGCTGATTTCCGAAATCAAATTTTAGGGATCTCAATTTCCCTTAGGTGAGAGGAAGCGGCAAATGAAAGCAATGAAAAATGTAAGCCGCGGCAAAGGATTCCGAGGTTGCCTCGATTATGTTTTTCTGCGGGATGAAAAGGCACGTCGAGCCGGAAAGAAGCCCGGAATCTTGATCGGCGGAAACATGTCAGGGCATGATCCGCGGACACTGGCCGCTGAATTTGGCATAACCCGTAAAGTTTTAACCAAACGAAAAATTGAAAAACCTGTTTGGCATCAAACCTTGAGATTGCCTGCCGGAGAAAAATTACCCACTGAAAAGTGGATTGAAATCGCCGATGAATATATGTCGCTGATGGGGTTCACGGGTCTGCACATGCGGTCTTATGTGCTCCATGATGATGAAGATGGTCAGCACATTCATATCGTTGCAAGTCGAGTGGGCCTAGATGGTGATGTCTTTAAGGGGCAAAACGATAATTACAGATCCACAAATATCGTACGTGGACTTGAAAAAAAGCATGGGTTGCGGGTGACATCTGAAGAAAAAAGGGACAAGGCGCAGCCCAGCAAAAACGAACTTGAAAAAGCCTTACGTACAGGCAAGCAGCCGCCCAAAATGGTGATTCAGGACACTATCGACCAGATCATGGCCTGTGGTTCGCTTACCACCTCTGATTTTGTATTTCTCTTAGGCGAATACGAGATAACCGCCAAAGCCAATATCGCGTCAACAGGTAAACTCAGTGGCTTTTCTTTCTCTTTGGCCAGCCACACCGACAAGTCCGGCCAACCTATTTTTTTTAAAGGCAGCACACTAGGCAAGGCATTCACTGCTGCAGGACTGGAGTCCCGCGGCCTTCAGTACAACCCAATCCTGGACATGCCAATACTCACCGGTCGCCACCCCCAGCCTGCACCAGATTATTCCGGTGACCCGAAGATCCGAAAGAAAAAAGGTGGCCGCGAGTTTTCCCTGATTGTTTTCATGCGTTACGAGCCCTTTCCGGGCGGCCAACTTTACCGCTGGCAATCTGGCGCTCCGGCGTTCATTGATCTGGGGAACGAAATCATTTGTGCAGGGAAAGCCACCGGCGCCAAGGTAAGGGGCATGCTCGACCTTGCGCGCGAAAAAGGTTGGTCAAAAATTGAACTATCCGGGCCACGAGAGTTCCAAATGGCAGCCGCCAAGGAAGCTGCACGCCGGGGTATTTCTGTCTCGGGCGATAATAAAGAAATTCAAGAAATTTGGAGGCAAGAATATGACCGAACAGCAGATGTACGCAATGGTCTGGGGATCGATGAGCAAAACCCAAGAGATCTTGAACTGCGGGGGGAGGATGTAAGAAATGGAATCGAAACTTGCTCAGGTTCAGCAACTGCCACCACCCCCGAAGCCTCCGATACTGCTGGAAATCGAGCAAGCGAGACAGGAGATCCAGGGTCTCCGGCAAGATTTGACGGAGATAAAAAGAGCTATTGGGAGCCTAAATATTCTGATCAAGATGTCTGTAGCCCTGCGACCGGAGGAGATATTCAAAACGATCGATCCTGGGTTACAGACAATGAAGAAGGGAATCGAGAAGGACTTGCTAAAAATGGAAAAAAAGATTCTGAGCGAGACACAAGGAATGCTCCAAGAGGTTTTGCGGCGCTTGACCAAACGCATCGTCAGCCTGCCAGTCCAGATAGCCGAAGCAATGCCGAAGAAAGGTCTCTTCAGCCGGTAGAGCCAAAGTCACCCCTCAATCACTACCCCTCCCCTGGTGGTTGATTGGCATGCTTCTACTACTCGTTGAATAACATGAAGGCGGGCCTAAATCTGCCCACCAACGCCCTTGAATTTCTCAACAAACACGGCGATTTTCTGAAAAACACTCTGCTTCTTGGTTTTGTACTTTGGGTTAAGCGGGCTCATTTTGGGTAGTGTTGAATTGAGCTCAGTACCGTTTTCGCTGGCGTACTCTCGTTTCAGCGAGGCAATAATATAGCGCTTGGCTGCGCCTTCATTCAATCCCTCTGAACGAATCAGCTCTTCTGCTTCTCGGGCTTGCTCCGCTTGCGCAAAGCTGAAGAATTCATCAATAATACCGGCTTTATCAACCATCTCATCCAGGTCGGTTTGGTTAATGAAATCAACAATCAAGCTTTCTTTCGCCCGGTTACCGAGGCTTGCTCGAATCAAGCGGCGCACTTCTTCGATCAATTCGCCCTTGGTTTTATTCTTCTTGTTTTGCTCAAAAATCAATTCAAGAATGTAATCAAGGGTTATCTCTTGCGATTTAAGCAAGTCCACCTCAAACACCACATCGTCCCAATCAATGCTGGATTTCTCTTTTTCTTCTGCGGACTTTTCACGGCGCAGCCAATCACGAATATCGTTATAGGTTGAGCGGTAATCCTGAATCTTGCGCTCGGCAGGGACTCTGATGGTTTGCAGTGCCGCCAGGCCATCATCAGTTAGATAGTGTTCAGCCTTGAAGGCCTCAACTGCCTCCGGGTCGCCTATTTCAACGCCTTGCAATGCCTTCAGGCTGGCAAATTCATCGTAGTTTTGCAGCACGTTCTCTACGCGCAAATACTCACCAAACAACTTCGCGAAGTCATTTTTGTCCTTTTCCAATACAATCTCATCAGGTTTAGGAAAGCGTTGCTCTAATTCCGCAACCACATCCATGAAACCACGCCGGGCTTCACCGGTAACCACATCGGTAAAGCCTTCCATATATTCCTTGTAGCTTTTTTCCAGCACCACGTTTTTGGTGTTTTTATCACCAAACAGGGTAATGGCATCGACTGTCGCCTTCTCCAGATCGCGGAAGGTAACGATATTGCCGAAGGTTTTGGTGGCATCATAGATGCGGTTGGTGCGTGAATAGGCCTGAATTAAACCGTGATAGCGCAGGTTTTTATCGACAAATAAGGTGTTCAGCGTGGGGGCATCAAAGCCTGTCAGAAACATGCCTACCACGATCAGCAAGTCTATGTCCTGGCTTATTACGCGCTTGGCCAGGTCGCGGTAATAGTTTTGAAAGCCGTTGCTGTCTACGCCAAAATTGGTTTTAAACGCCGCGTTATAGTCGGCAATGGCGGCGCTTAAAAACTCCTTGGCGCTGGAGTTCATGGCCGATACATCAAAGCTTTCATCCGGGATCTCGCCCACGGCATCCTGTTCTTCATTGGCCGCAAACGAAAAGATGGTGGCGACCCTCAGCGGCTTGCCCGTGTCCTGCTGCAACTGCCTGAACGCCTCGTAATACAGCTTGGCCGCATCCACACTGCTCACCGCAAACATGGCATTAAAACCCTTGCCACCCGCTTGCAGGCGGTGAGTTTTTTGGCGGAAGTTATTCAGAATATACTGCGATACTTCCCGAATCCGGTCGGGATGCAACAAGGCCTGCTTGTTTTCCGCCGCTGTTAATTTTTTCTCATCCTGCTCGGTTTCAAGCGCCTTGAACTGTGGGCGCACATCGTTGTAGTCCACCTTGAACTTGAGCACCTTTTCATCGCGAATGGCATCGGTGATGACATAGGAATGCAACTCGCGGCCAAATACGCTGGCGGTGGTCTCTGCGCCCAGGGCGTTTTGCGGGAAGATGGGCGTACCGGTAAAACCAAACTGATAGTACCTTTTGAACTTACGCTGTAGGTTTTTCTGCGCCTCACCAAACTGGCTGCGATGGCATTCATCAAAAATAAACACCACCTGCTTGTTGTACACCGGTAGGTCGCCTTCACTTTTCATCAGGTTGTTGAGCTTCTGGATGGTGGTGACAATGATTTTATTGTCATCTTTATCCAGGTTGCGTTTAAGCCCGGCCGTGCTGTCGGAGCCATTCACGCTATCGGGTGAAAAGCGCTGGTATTCTTTCATGGTTTGGTAGTCCAGGTCTTTCCTGTCCACCACAAAGAACACCTTATCGATAAAATCCAGCTCAGTCGCCAGGCGTGCCGCTTTAAAGCTGGTGAGGGTTTTACCGGAGCCGGTGGTATGCCAGATAAAGCCGCCGCTTTCTGCATCGCTCCATTTTTGGGACTGATACGAACTGTTGATCTTACGCAGAATCCGTTCCGTGGCAGCAATCTGATACGGGCGCATTACCAGCAAGGTGTTGCTCACATCAAACACCGAATAATGCAGCAGTACATTGAGCAGGGTGTTTTTCTGGAAAAAGGTCGCGGTGAAGTCTTTGAGGTCTTTGATCAGGCTGTTATCGGCCTTCGCCCAGTTCGTCGTGAAGTCGAAATTGTTTTTGTTGCGCGCCGTGGTATTGGCAAAATAGCGGCTGTCGGTGCCATTGGAAATCACAAACAGCTGCAAATATTTAAACAGTGAGTGTTCCGCATTAAAACTCTCTTTGCTGTAGCGGTGTACCTGATTAAAGGCTTCGCGAATCGCCACGCCGCGTTTTTTCAGCTCAATTTGTACCAGTGGCAAGCCATTGACCAAAATAGTGACGTCGTAGCGGTTGGCGTGAGTGCCGCTTTGTTCAAACTGCTTGATCATCTGCAGCTTATTGCGCGCAATATTCTTTTTATCGAGCAGGTAAATGTTCTGAATACGACCATCGTCAAAGACAAAGTCGTGGATATAGTCATCGTGCACTTTACGGGTTTTGTCGGTGATGCCATCGCTGGGCTTATCCAGATAGGTTTCTACAAAGCGCAACCACTCACCCTCGGCAAATTGCACATTATTCAGCGTTTGCAACTGATCACGCACATTGGCCAGCACGGCATCAGGGTTATTCAGGTCTGGCAGGTATTCATAGCCTTGGTTGATCAAATCCTGGACCAACTCGCGCTCCAGATCGCCTTCGCTCTGGTAGCTTTCTGGCCCCTGCCATTCCTTGTTGTATTTATCGAGTACGATAAAATTGTTCGATTCAGCGATGGCTTTATATTCTGTCATTTCTCTACCTACTAATAAGGTCGCTTATCTAGTTAGAGTTCAAACCAAAGCGATACATTTCATTAATTTTACCCACCAAGTATCCCAGCACGCGCTTGTCGTCTTCCGTAAGCTCAGTCACTTCTTCGCTGGAGTGTCGTGAATGGCTAGAGATGTTTATAATTCTGGTCTCATAGGGGTTGACCCTCCCTTCACTATCTCTAGGTAGTAGATCACCCCAGTTTCTATACCCGAGAAACGTCGAAGTTTTTTCTAGAATATTTCGAAGAAAATTGAAGTGATACTTATGTAGATGGCCTGTTTCTATGGCTTTCTCAAGTTCAGCTTTGAGATAAAGGTGATATGAAAATGGCGAATCATTAGGCTGCTCTATTAACTGGTACATGCCATCTTCTAACACTTCTAGTCTGTATTTTTCAAAGTGCTTTTTCTTATAACTTTTGTCGCCTCTACTTAGTTCATTGTGTAGCACGTTATAAAATAGCGGGTTATGAGTTGTAACTATAAATCTAACATCTGATTCGTTGTACTTTATGAGTTGCGCCAGGTCTACTGCGAGTTCAATCAAATGGTTTTCATCCAGCGAACTCACAGGGTCATCAATGAATACATATTCCAACTGGTCAAACTGATTCGTTTCACGCTCGCCTGGCTCGGCAACATTCAAAATGCCAATCACTTGTTCCAGCAGGGTGTAAAAAATACTCCAAACAAAGTTGCTTTCTTCACCTTTTGAGATTTTCAGGTTGCCTGAGCGCTCATCATTGCCGCGCTCAAGGGAGAAAGTCACCTCCGAAAAGGCCTTAACAGTAATCTCTTTGTCGTCCTTGTCTTTGACTTTATATTCTTCGTTAAACCGTGGCGTTAATTTGTCATTAGCGTAACGCTGGAAGTTTGTAATAATATTCCGATCCTGCCCTTGCTCCTGCAGAATCCAGTCCGTGAACGAGTTGGGCTGGATTTTCAGCTTTGGCTCGGCATCACTTTCTAAATCGTTATCCCAGTAAAACAGGTCTTCGGTAAGGGCGTTGTAATACAGGATTTTAGTGCGCGATAGCAATGGCGCAGTATCATCGGCATCTTCACCATTATCATTCTTGGGAGCAATCAGAAGTGGCCCCGGAAATTTGAACAAGCCGCTAAGTGGAAAATCTGCTACCTTTTGAAGGCCCCTGTGGGGCTTAATCATGGAGCAGAAGATGGCAAAAAGAACGAGACGGAAACACTCAGCGGTGTTCAAAGCCAAGGTGGCGTTGGCTGCGATGGCCGGAGACAAGACGCTGGCTGAACTGGCGCAACGGTTTGAGGTGCATCCAAACCAGATTACGGAGTGGAAGCGACAACTCAGTGAGCGAGCGGCCGACGTGTTTGCTGGAGCCGGTGTGGCCGAACCGGCTGTTGACGTGAAGACGCTGCACGCCAAGATCGGGCAGCTGACGTTGGAAAATGATTTTTTAGAAAGCGCGCTCACCAAGGTGGGGTTGCTGAGCGCAAAGCGATGATTGACGGCCACCACGCACTTTCGATCAGCCGTCAGGCCCAGCTGGCCGGCATTAGCCGGGGCAGCGTGTATTATCTGCCAAAACCGGTCAGCGCCGCCGATCTGACGCTCATGCACCGCATTGACGCATTGCACCTGGAGCACCCATTCATGGGGGCGCGTATGCTGCGAGATCAGCTTAACCGGGATGGCGTCGCTGTAGGGCGCAAGCATGTTGGCACGTTGATGAAGCGCATGGGCGTTGAGGCGCTTTACCGAAAGCCAGGCACCAGCAAGAAACACCCTGGCCATGAAATTTACCCATACCTATTGCGGGGACTCACCATCAAGCGGGCCAACCAGGTTTGGGCGCTGGATACAACCTACATTCCAATGGCCAAAGGGTTCGTCTACCTCACCGCCGTTGTGGATTGGGCCAGTCGCAAGGTTTTGGCAGCAAAGGTAGCGATCACGCTGGAATCCTGTCATGCGGTCGATGTACTGCAAGAGGCGTTCAATCACCATGGAACGCCCGAGATTGTGAATACCGACCAGGGTAGCCAGTTCACCGCACATGAGTTCGTGCAGGCCGTCAAGGATCGGGGTTGCAAGGTCAGCATGGACGGACGCGGAGCTTGGAGGGATAATGTTTTCGTTGAGCGCCTGTGGAAATCAGTAAAATACGAGCGGGTATATTTGCATGCTTACGACTCAGTCACCGAAGCGAGGAGGTCGATCATGCAATACATGGACTGGTACAACCGATCCAGGCCGCATTCGAGCCTGGGCAAAAATACACCTGATGAGGCTTACACCGTGATGCTGCCGACGGTTGAACTGGCAGCGTAAAAATCAGCAGGGATTCCACTTAAAAAACGCAGGATGCTGTTCAAACGAGTGGGGCCACTTCTCTGCTTACCGGGACACACGGCCAGCACGTCGGTTCCGGCACGTTCCGCTGTGGGGGATTGCTGTTCATTTGCTTTGTGCTCCTCGTCGGGTGAACTGTAAGCATTGCGGCGGTATTCATGTTGAAGCGCTGCCATGGAGCACAGGCAAGCAGCGGTTCACGGAGGCTCTTATGGTAACCCTGGCCACGTGGGCTCGAGTGTTGACATGGCAGCAGGTGGCGGTCCTTTTTCACTGCGCCTGGAGCACGGTGGCGACAGCGGTCGACGAAGCTGTCAAGTATGGCATGGCCAATCGCGATCTTTCCGGGATTACCCTCATCGGCATCGATGAAATCTCCCGCAAGCGCGGCCATGTCTACGTTACCAACGTCTACGATCTTGTCTCCCGCCGACTTCTCTGGAGCGGCGAAGGCCGGGGCCAGAAAACACTGAAGGCCTTTTTCGAGGCATTCGGCCCGGAGCGAACTGCGAAATTGGCAGGTATTTGTTGTGATATGTGGCAACCCTACGTCGACGTCATCAAAGACAAAGCGCCGCAAGCCCTGCTGGTGTTTGACAAGTTTCATATCGTTCAGCACCTCACCAAGGCGATGGATCAGGTGCGGCGCGATGAAATTCGGGACAAAGGCAAAGCCCACAAGGCGCTAATGGCCAAAACCCGCTACATCTGGCTGAAAAACCCTTGGAATCTCACCGAGAGCCAAAAGATCCGACTCTCAGAACTTGAGAAACTCAATTTGAAGATTAATCGGGCCTACCTTCTTAAGGAAGCTTTCCGGCGGTTCTGGGATTATCGTAATCCCGTTTGGGCAAAGGATTACCTCGACAAGTGGTTCTGGTGGGCAACCCATTCACGGCTGGAACCAATGCGTGATTTTGCCTGGATGCTCCGCCGCCGAGAGGATGACCTGCTCAACTACTTCGATGCGCCTATCGATAACGGCATCGTGGAAGGCCTCAACAACAAGGCAAAAGTCATCATCCATAAAGCCTACGGTTTCAAAACAGCGACAAACTATATCCGGAATCTTTATCACTGCATGGCTGATCTGCCATTACCGAAAACCATGCACACATTTGCGTGACGAACCACCTATTCTTTCTTGGAACTATACGGTAGCTGTTCAGCAGCGCCGCTTCGCCCGCTGCCGCGGATGCGCGGAAGAGGCCTGCGAAACGTGCTGTTGCGCACGAACAGGCCAACGACAAAGCCTGCTGGACAGCTACTTTAAATCAATGTCCGCCGGCGGAAAGCAGGCCGCTGGCAGCCAGGGTCAGAATAACCGCCTCGGCCAGGGCCATGAAGGCCATGGCCTTGTCGCCCCTGGCAAAGAGCCCCGGGGTAATGACCAGGTAGCAGAGAACCGTGATTCCGGAGAGGATGGCCACCGGCAGGAAGTTCAAGAAATCGCCATAGCCAAGGAGCTTCATCCAGGACCAGCCGGTGGGCAGGGTTTCCCAGTGCAAAAAGTTGGTGTTGATGGCCACGAGGTAATCATGCACCGGCTGGCTCCAGTAGATGGAGATCTCGCTCACCGGCACAATCGAGGGCATGATGCCCAGCACATACAGGGCAAAGGTTATAACCATGAGGGCCAGGCCCGCGAACATCCCTTTTTCAAGAATATCGGCGTACAGCACCTGTTCCTCGGTTGCTTGGGTATTATGTTGTGACATGATACAAATCCTCCGTGAAATAGACTATTAGATCGTTCCGTTTTCCTAAAACAGGGTGACGCCCATGGTGCTCAATCCCTTTTGCACCGCCTTCAGGCCGGCAAAGAGGAGAATGGCGATAACCATCCAGCGGATAAAGGTGGGCTTGGCAACCTTGAGCAAGCGGACCCCGACGAAGGAACCCAGCATGATGCCGATGAGCGAAGGCACCACCATCATGGGGATCACGCAGCCCTTGTTCAGATAAATCCAGGCGGCGGAGGTGTCGGTGATGGAGAGCAGGAACTTGGAGGTGGCGACGCTGATCTTGAGCGGCGCGCCCATCATCAGATTCAGCACCGGCACGTTGGCCCAACCGGCGCCCAGACCGAACATACCGGCCATGAAGCCGATGATGATGAAGGTCAGCAACCCGGGGATGGTGCGATGGATCTTCCAGTTGATCTCTTCCTTGGTGGTCGGCTCATAAAAAACGCCGGTGATGCGCAGGGCGGTGGACAATGCATCCGCCTTGGGAACATCGGGAATCGTTGATTTCTTGGCGGTGAGCATGATGGCCACAATGCCGAGGATGGTGCCGCCCAGGGCAAGCTGAACGATATGGGTGGGCAGGGCCAACCCGACCATGGCGCCGACAATGGCCATGGTGGAGGCGATGAGCGCCACCGGCATGGCCAGACGCAGGCTGGCGAGGTTGGCCTTCAGCAGGCCGGGGCCAGCGGCCAGGGCGCCGCACAGGGCAACGAGCAGACCGGCGCCGCGGACAAAATCAAGGTGAAACGGAAAAAACCCGCCGATGATGGGCACGAAGAGCACCCCGCCGCCAACCCCGCCAAGCACCGCAATGATGCCCATGACAAAGGTGACAAAAAGGAGGATCACCGGCCATTTCCACCAATCCGGGTCTCCCATGGCCGGGACCGGAGCCATGTCCGCGGCTTCCGTTGCCAGGGCCCAGGCCGGGCTCAGCATGATGGCACACATGAGGGAGACAAACAGCATCCCCGCCTTTTCCTTGATGTTTCGTAGCATCCTTGTTTCCTCCTTGTCTTTCCTAAAGCAAAAGTAAAAAAATATACGCGCCGCTATTCAAACGTACCTGAAACATTTGCGTTTCGTGTCCGGCATAAGGGGCCGTACGAAATCGGGTGAAATGTAAGGGTTATTTCTTAACGGCCCCTAAAAAATGAACCAGCATAGTGAACGCTTGCATGCAACCGAGGGGACAACCTTCGCTGGATGAAAAGGCAGAGGCCTCTCCCGCTCCGGCGATGGCTATTTCTAAAAATTTTCGGTATGCTTACTGCTCTCAAAAAGTGCTGTCAAGAAAAAACTGTTCATCTTTGAAACATGGGTGTTGCATTACGCATCATCTGATAAAAATGCTGCGTAATCATACCGATACGCTGCATTGTGCAACATTTTCCCTGGAATATTTATGATGGAATTTTCCCTGCCAGAGGTTTTGCGGATACTGAGCACGGAGGTCGCCGGGTATGCCGTGCCCATTGTCGATCTCATTGGTGTGCAGACCAAGGACCCGTATAAGGTTCTGGTGGCCACCATCCTCTCGGCCCGGACCAAGGATGAAACCACGGCCAAGGCCGCGGCCAAGCTGTTCAAGGAAGCGCCGGACCTGGCAGCCCTGGCGGGCTTAAGCGAAGAGCGGATTGCCGCGCTGATCTTCCCGGTGGGCTTTTACAAAAACAAGGCAGGGTTTCTCGCCCGGCTGCCCGGGGTGCTGGCAAGCGAGTTTGACAACCGGATTCCCGAGGAGGTCGAACCCCTCACCCGGCTGCCCGGCGTGGGCCGCAAAACCGCCAATCTGGTGGTGGCGGTGGCCTTCAGGAAACCGGCGATCTGCGTGGATACCCATGTCCACCGGATCATGAATATCTGGGGCTACGTGAAAACGCGCACCCCGCTGGAAACCGAGATGGCGCTGCGAAAAAAACTGCCGCCTGAATACTGGCTGACCATCAACTCCATGCTGGTCGCCTTTGGCCAGGGCACCTGCAAACCGGTTGGTCCCCACTGCGACCGCTGCGTCATCGCCCGGTATTGCCCCCGGATCGGGGTGAGGCCGAGAAAGGTGCTTCGACAGGCTCAGCACGAACGGAATGTTCAATCAGTAAGACAATCATCCGTTCGTGCTGAGCCTGTCGAAGGGCCATTTTTACGAGCCCATCAAAAACCAACCGAGGATGGTATGCGGAAATTCGTGTCCTGGAATGTCAACGGCCTCAGAGCCGTGGAGAAAAAGGGGTTTGTCGAGATCCTCGCCGGTCTGGACGCCGATCTGGTGGCGCTGCAGGAGATCAAGGCCTTGCCGGAGCAGCTGCCGGAAACGATCAAAAATATCCCCGGCTACACCGCCTATTGGTTTTCCGCCCAGAAAAAAGGGTACGCCGGGGTGGCCACCTACAGCAAGGAGCAGCCCATTTCGGTGATCTACGGCATCGATCACCACGACCACGATTACGAGGGGAGGGTATTGACCTTGGAGTTCGCCGACTTTTTCTTCGTGAACGCCTACTTCCCCAATTCCCAGCCCGGCTTGGCGCGCATGGATTACAAGCTTACGTTCAACAATGATCTGTTGGCCTTTGCCCAAACCCTGGCCGCGCAAAAATCGGTGGTGATCTGCGGGGATTTCAACGTGGCGCACAAGGAGATCGACCTGACCAACCCCAAGCAGAACGAAAAAAATCCCGGCTATGCCCCGGAGGAGCGGGCCTGGATGGACCAGTTTCTCGAAGCAGGGTTTATCGACACCTTCCGGATGTTCAATCAGGAGCCGGGCCAGTACACCTGGTGGAGCTACCGCTTCAACGCCAGGGCCAGGAACATCGGGTGGCGGATCGACTATTTCTGCGTGGATACAAAGAGCGCGGCAAGGGTCAAGGCGGCGGCCATCCTGCCCGAGGTGCAGGGCTCGGACCATTGCCCGGTGACCCTCGATTTTGCATGAACATCAAGGAGCGCTAAAGATTTTTCCAGGGTTGAAACAGGAATTCCGACTGCTTTTTAATTGACTTCCCCTCCCTGAATCATCATAGAATCTTGGAAGATAAGATGCATTGCGTCCTCTCGATTTTGGGGGAGTATTTTGCCGGGGAACGGATGACGAATCTCAAGGTGGTAGGTATCGGGGAATGGCTGATCTCCAACAATAAGGAAGATATAATCAGAACCTATGCCTTGGGCTCATGCGTGGCGCTGACGGTACGGCATCCTGTCAGCAGAACCTGCGGGCTTGTCCACATCGCCCTGCCCGACTCCTTTCTGCTTGCCAACGCAAGGAAACGAAAAGAGGGGTATTGCGCCGATACCGCCGTGCCGAAGCTGCTGGAAGAAATCCGCCGGGAAGCAGGCCTGTACAGTGCCTTGAGCAGTGGAATGATTGCCACGCTGGCCGGAGGCGCCCAGATGATGCGGCTAAAAAACGACTACCATATCGGTGAACGCATTGTCCAAAAGGTTCTCACCCTTTTGCAGCACTATAAGGTTCCGGTTGCGGCGATGGATGTTGGCGGAGAGGTTTCCCGGACCGTCTCCCTTGCCGTGGGCAGCGGCGAGGTGTTTGTCGCATCGCCGGGGACAAAAGAACGGCTTCTGAAATAAGCATGCACCGTTGCCTGCGGCCGCAGGCGCTTCCTTCTCTCACCGAGGGCTCTCATGAAAGCACGGATTCTAGTTGTTGATGACGAGAAGTTGTTGCGGGAGATGATCTCCGCCTGGCTTGCCAATGAGGAGTATGAAGTCGCGGAGGCCGAGGATGCGCCATCGGCCATCGCCATGCTCCGGAACGAACCGTTCCATGTGGTGGTTACCGACAAGAACATGCCTGGAACCCTGCATGCAACCGAGGGAGGCCTTGATGTTCTGCAGTTTGCCAAGACCAGCAATCCGGCCTGCGGCGTCCTGATGATGACGGGTTACGCCTCGGTTGAATCCGCCATCGAGGCCATGCGCCTCGGAGCCTTCGACTATATCAGCAAACCGCTCATGCTGAGCGAACTCAGTGAAAAAATCGCCCGCATCATTTCCTATCAGCGGGTAATGGATCCGGGCGACACCCTCGCGGCCTACGAACGTTTTTGGAGCGAATACCTGGCTGCCGTGGAAGAACAACCGGATGTGAAGGCCTGCCTGAGCCAGGAGAAAAATGCCCATCTCCTCACAACGCTGCAGCAAAACCTTGATCTGTTCTTCCAGGAAAGAAAGGCCAGGGAAAACCTCCTCCTCGAACAGCGCGAGGCCTTGAGCAAGATCGCCTTCCTGGCCTCCCAGCTCAGGGAGCTGCTGCCCAATGACGGCTCCGAGGCAAGCGCTCTCCTGAACGCCCTTCTCACGGAAACCGAGCACCGTCTCTGAATGGAACCAGTCCCCTGCAACCCGAAACAGACCAGGAGCAACCATGGTTGACGATCTGTGGCAAACCATGATCCGTACCGGCGAGCTTGGCCGCCACCCGGTCCATTTTTTCACCAGCACCTCTTCAACAAACGATCTCGCCCTGATCCTGAGCAACACCGGGGCCCCGGATTCCACCCTGGTCGTGGCCGACAGCCAAAGCGGGGGCCGGGGCCGTATTGCGGGCAGGATCTGGCATTCGCCGCCCGGCACCGGCCTCTATTTTTCCCTGATCCTTCGCCCGCGTCTTGCCCCGCCGGATTTACCCAAGCTCACCTTGGGGGCAGGCCTTGCCCTGTGCAAGGGGCTGGAAAGCCAGACCCCTTGCCGGCCCGGACTGAAATGGCCCAACGACCTCTTCCTGCAAGGCAAGAAATGCGGCGGCATCCTCACGGAAACACAAGCAGTAGCCGGGGCCGGACCGACTGCGGTGGTGATCGGCATCGGCCTGAATGTGAACACCCCGATGAAGGCCTTTCCCGTCGAGCTGCGCGCCAAGGGAACCTCGCTGCTGGCGGCAACCGGCCACCCCTGCGACCGAGGCCCCCTGCTCGCGGCCATTCTTGCCGAACTGGACCTCATGGTGGCCCGGCTGGAGCAGGGGGATTTCCCCTCCATCCTCGCCGAGTGGCGGCAACGGGATATCCACGCCGGACAACACGTCTCCTGGGTGAACACCCACGGAAGGATCATCTCCGGTATCTCCCTGGGGCCCGACGAAGAAGGGCTTCTTCATATCCGGGATGCACAGGGACAGGTCCATGCCGTTATCTCCGGGGACATCTCCCTGGCCCAGGAGTAGGGTCGGCCTTCCTCTCCAGGCAACGAAAAACAAGGATTCACCCAAGGGAGCCCTTTCCGCCATGATTCCTCGCCCGATCCAACATCTGCTGCTGACCACGCTCCATGACGCCTTTGCCCAATGGGCCGGCACCTTCGCCTTTGCCTGCCGCAAGGGGTGCGCCACCTGCTGCACCCGGAGTGTCACCATGACCAGCCTTGAAGGAGAAGGGATCATGACCTTTCTCGCCGGGGAGGACCGGCTCTCCGAGCTGTCCGCCCCGGAATTTCAGCCGGCCGCGAGCCGGATGGCCCGCATGGGACAGTACACCACCAACACCTTCGTCGCCGCCCATCTCCGGGGCGAGTCCGTGGAAGAGGCGGAAAGTTGGGACCTGCGGCCCTGCCCGTTTCTCAAGGAAGAGAGCTGCACCATCTACCCGGTTCGGCCCTTCGGCTGCCGGCTCTTTGCCTCCCTGGATCCCTGCGCCGCAAGCGGAGTGGCGGAGATGCCGCCGGGATATCTTGCCGGGGCGACGGTCCTGCTGCAATACATCGAACATCTGGATAGGGGCGGATACTGGTCCACCATGGTGGAATTGTTGGCAGGGATGCATACCGGGCAGGCCGACGGCTACGGAAAATCCACCGCGGCGATTCCCGGCTTCCTCGTCGCCCCGGACGAACGCGATCTTGTCGAGCCGCTGCTCCATTCCTTGCTCACCCGGCAGGTCAGCGGCCAGACCTTCGAACAGTGGCTGCAGGAAGCACGGCCATAAACCGCAAAAACCATCCCGAGCCGCGGCTCAGGCCACAACAAAAATGGCGTCTCCCCCAGGGAAGACGCCATTTTTAATTACAGAAAAGAAGAATACAACTTAGTAGCGGTAATGGTCCGGCTTGTAGGGGCCGCTCACCGGCACATCGATATACGCGGCCTGGGCCTTGGAGAGTTCGGTAAGATGCACGCCGAGCTTCTTGAGATGCAGCCGCGCCACCTTCTCGTCCAGCACCTTGGGCAGCACGTAGACCTTTTTCTGGTACTTCTTGGCATTGGCGAACAGCTCGATCTGGGCCAGCACCTGATTGGTGAAGGAGGCGGACATCACGAAGCTCGGATGGCCGGTGGCGCAGCCCAGGTTCACCAGGCGGCCTTCGGCCAGCAGGGTGATCTTCTTGCCGTCGGGGAAAACGATATGATCCACCTGGGGCTTGATATTCTCCCATTTGTACTTGCGCAGGGAGGCAACATCGATCTCCGAATCGAAATGGCCGATATTGCAGACAATGGCCTCGTCCTTCATCGCCTTCATGTGGGCATGGTTGATGACCTTCTCGTTGCCGGTGCAGGTGACGAAGATATCGCCATGCGCCGCGGCTTCTTCCATGGTCATGACCCGGTAGCCCTCCATGGCCGCCTGGAGCGCGCAGATCGGGTCGATCTCCGTGACCCACACCTGGGCCCCGAGGCCGCGGAAGGCCTGGGCGCAGCCCTTGCCCACGTCACCGTAGCCCAGGATCACCGCGAGCTTGCCGGCCACCATCACGTCGGTGGCGCGCTTGATGCCGTCCATCAACGATTCACGGCAGCCGTAGAGGTTGTCGAACTTGGACTTGGTCACCGAGTCGTTGACGTTCATGGCCGGGAAGAGCAGAGAGCCACCCTTCTCCATCTGATAGAGGCGATGCACCCCGGTGGTGGTTTCCTCGGTCACCCCGCGAATGGCCTTGGCGGCGTTGGTCCATTTCTTCTTGTCCGCGGCAAAATCCTGCTTGAGCACACCCAGAACGGCCTGCCATTCCTCGTTGTCAGTCTTTTTCGCAACAGGCACCTTGCCGGCCTTCTCGAATTCGGCGCCCTTGTGCACCAGCAGGGTGGCGTCGCCGCCGTCATCCAGAATCATGTTGGGCGGGTTGCCGTCGGGCCAGGTCAGAGCCTTTTCCGTGCACCACCAGTATTCCTCGATGGTTTCGCCTTTCCAGGCATAGACCGGAATGCCTGCCGCGGCAATGGCGGCGGCGGCGTGGTCCTGGGTGGAGAAGATGTTGCAGGAGGCCCAACGCACCTGGGCGCCAAGGGCAACCAGGGTCTCGATCAGCACCGCGGTCTGGATGGTCATGTGCAGGGAGCCGGAGATCCGCGCCCCCTTGAGGGGCTTCTTCTTGCCGAACTCCTCGCGCAGGGCCATGAGCCCGGGCATCTCGGTCTCCGCGATCCGGATCTCCTTGCGGCCCCAATCGGCCAGGCTCATATCCGCAACCTTGAAATCGGCCTGTTTTTTGGCCGGAGCCTTCTTTGCCGGTGCTTTTTTTGCTGGTGGTTTCATCGATGTTTCCTCCTGACCGCGCCTTGGCGCGGGGTGGTCGTAATTACTTTATTCCGGCATCATTCCGCAAAGCTTCGGCCTTGTCGGTACGCTCCCAGGTGAACTCTTCCCGCTCCCGGCCAAAGTGGCCGTAAGCCGCGGTCTTTTTGTAGATGGGGCGCAGAAGATCGAGATGCTGAATGATCGCCTTGGGCCGCAGATCAAAATGTTCGTTGATGAGCTGCCTGATCCGCTCATCGCTGATCTTGCCGGTGCCAAAGGAGTTGACGTTGATGGAGACCGGTTTGGAGATACCGATGGCATAGGCGATCTGCACCTCAAGCTCGGTGGCGATCCCGGCGGCCACCAGATTCTTGGCGACATAGCGGCCCATGTAGGAAGAAGAACGATCCACCTTGGAGGGATCCTTGCCGGAAAATGCGCCGCCGCCGTGGGAACCCATGCCGCCGTATGTATCGACGATGATCTTGCGGCCGGTAACCCCGCAGTCGCCAACCGGACCGCCGATAACAAAACGGCCGGTGGGATTGATGAAATACTTGGTGTCCTTGTCCACCATCTCGGCGGGGATTATGGGCTTGATGATCTCCTCCATGACGCCTGCCTTGAGATCCTCGTAATCAACCTCCGGGGAATGCTGGGTGGAGAGAACAATGGCCTCGACCCGCTTGGGCCGTTTGTTTTCGTATTCAATGGTGACCTGGCTTTTCGCATCGGGACGCAGCCAGGGCAAAAGCCCGGCCTTGCGCACCTCGGCCTGCCGCTTGGTGAGCCGGTGGGCGTAGGTGATGGGCATGGGCATCAACACCTTGGTTTCGGTGCAGGCATAGCCGAACATCAATCCCTGGTCGCCGGCGCCCTGGTCCAGGTCAAGGCCGGTCCCTTCGTTGACTCCCTGGGCAATATCCGGGGACTGCTTGCCGATGCTGGTGAGCACCGCGCAGGATTGCCAGTCAAAGCCCATCTCGGAAGAGTTGTAGCCGATCTCCCGCACGGTCTCCCGCACCACGGAGGGCATATCCACCCAGGCGGTGGTGGTGATCTCGCCGGCAATCAAGGCCATGCCGGTGGTTACCAGGGTTTCACAGGCAACCCTGGCCTTTGGATCCTGGGCGAGGATGGCGTCGAGAACCGCATCCGAGATCTGGTCGGCAACCTTGTCCGGATGGCCTTCTGAGACAGACTCCGAGGTAAAGAGATAATTTGACATTCCAACTCCTCATGATTTTCGATAAAAAAACAGGCTGCCCAGCAGCCTCGAAACTTTGTACTTTTATTAGAATACAGGAAGTTGTCAAGGATAATCACGACAAAAGCAGAGCAAAAGACGCCTGTTATCCCGGCAGATAGGTTTTTTCCAGGGACTTTACCGCGGCAACAAGTTGCGCGTTGACCGGAGCCGGGATACCGAGCCGGTTGGCCTCTTCCAGCACGGCGCCGTTGATGGCCTCGATTTCGGTTTGCCGGTTCCCCCGGACATCCTGGAGCATGGAGGAGATATTCCCTGCGGTGGCCCGGCAGACCGCGATGGTCCGGGCCACCGGATCAGCGGCGATACCAATCCCCTTGGCCCGGGCAACGCTGGCCGCTTCCAGCACCGCAGCCCGCAACAAGGCAAGGGCCGCGTCATTCTCCAGCAGCCCGCCGTTTTCGCAGTTGTAGAGGGCGGTGAGGGCATTGATCCCCACGTTGACCAGCAGTTTGTTCCAGACCTGGGGCAGGATATCGGCTTCAACCCGCACCTCCAGCCCTGCCCGCCGGAAGAGTCCCGCAACCCCCTCCAGGGCCGGCCTTGCCTCCTCTCGAACTTCGCCTAGAAATCCGAGGCTGGTCGCGCCCTCCCCGCCGAAACGAACCCTCCCCGGCCCAACAAGATACGCGCCCAGGGAGGTAACCGCCAAGGCCACGGGACAGGGAAGCTCCGCCTCCTGCAAAACCGGGAGATGACCAATGCCGTTTTGCCAGGCGAGCAGCAGGGTGTTTTCCGTGAGCAGAGGAAGGAGGGCCGGGAGGGTGCGGGCAAGGGCCGGTGATTTGACGCAGAGCAGAACCAGGGTTACCGGCCCGATCCGTTGGGGGTCGGCAGTGGCCTGAATGGGGAAATGGGCGAGCTGGCCTCCACGCTCGAGGGTAAGACCCGAGTGCTGGAGCAGTCCAGCCCGTTGGCTGTCATGGTCCAGCACCCAGATTTCTTCATGGATCCGGCAGAGGGCGGTCGCCAGCAGGCAGCCCAGGGCGCCAGGTCCGACGATGGCGACCCTCCCGAAGGAGGTGTGCATGGTCGCGGTTAACGGGTAATGGTCACGTCTTCAACAATGACCGCATACTTGTACCCGGAACCAAAATCCTTGTTCGCGGCAAGCACGCCTTCCACCGTGACGATGTCGCCCTTTTCCGCCTTGCCCGCCGAGGTCACCACCAGATCGTGGGTATTCTTCAAGGGGTCGCCGGTGCCGTCCTGAAGATGCAGCCAGTTTTTCCCCATGATCTGCGGGGAAAATTTGACCACCTGCGCCTTGATCTTCACCTTTTTGCCGTTCAAGCCCGCAGCCTTGCCGAAAACATCCGCAACGGTGTAGCTGTTCCCGCCGGTGGCCTTGGCAATCTTCAATTCCACAAACGGCACCACGGCCTTGCCGCTGCCCGGAGCGGTTTCAGGAGCCGGCGCGGAAGCCGCGCCGCCCTCGTGCTGCATGGCCGCGCCAAAAGCGCCATCAGCCGCCGGCGCTCCAGAGGTTGCGCCAGGGGCGGAGGCGGCGCCTCCACCATGGGCCTCGCCCATCGCCGTTTTTTTGCCTTCAATGCCCGGAGAAAAGACAATCTCGGCAAAGGTGCGGTTCAGACTCTTGCTGGGGAAATTCTGCATGACCTGCCCTTCGGCAACGGTGCATGCCTCGCCCACCTCAACCTTGGTCTCCGGCACCGCCACCCAGGTGTCTCCTTTTTCAGCACCAATAAGCACATAGGTGAAACCGCCACCGGCAAGAACCTCCTTGGCCTTGCCCTGGATGGTGCCGGCGGGCTTGGCCGCCTGCTGGACCCCGCCTTCAGCGCCGGCCGCAGCCTGGTCGGCGGGCTTGGTTTCGGGTTTTTGATTATTGCAGGCAACAAGCGCCACCAGGCACAACCCGCCCACGAAAAAATTCCGCCACTTCATTCCATCGCCCATACGCTCAACGCTCCTCCCTCTGCTCTTTCTTTCAGAATATGAAAACAGCGCACCGCAGCCTTTCCGCAATGCGCCAACGTTCTTTGTCTCAGGACAACTTCCCCGGGAAAAAGTTCGCATTATTTTTAGTTGGCGCCCTTTCCGGGGTTCCCAATCTTCGCATCCCGGCCTTTGCTTTCGTACTGGTAAGTCAGCTTGTCACCCTTGACCCCGATCCGCACGGAGCCCCCCTTGGCCAACCGGCCAAAGAGCAGCTCTTCGGTCAAGGCATCCCCCACTTCCTGCAGGATAAGCCGCCTCAGCGGCCGCGCCCCGAATTCCGGCTCATAGCCCCTGGCAGCCAGCCAGGTCCGGGCACTGCTGCTGAGACTGATGGTCACCTTGCGTTCCGCCAGTTGAGTCTGCAGCTCCGCGATCATCTTATCCACGATCCGTTCCATGAGCACCGCATCCAGGGGATTGAAGGTGATGGTCGCGTCCAGCCGGTTTCTGAACTCCGGCGAGAAAAGATTCTTCAAGGCCCGGTCGTTCCTGCCCCGGCTGTCCCCGGTAAAGCCGATGGCCCGTTCGCTCAACTCGCGCGCCCCGGCATTGGTGGTCATGATCAGGATCACATTGCGGAAATCCGCCTTGCGTCCGGCATTGTCCGTGAGGGTCGAGTGGTCCATGACCTGGAGCAGGATGCTGAACAGGTCCGGGTGGGCCTTTTCGATCTCGTCGAGCAGGAGCACGCAGTAGGGATGCTTGCGGATGGCGTCGGTCAACAACCCGCCCTGGTCAAAGCCCACATAGCCCGGAGGCGCGCCGATGAGCCGGGAAACCGCATGTTTTTCCATGTACTCGCTCATGTCGAACCGCTCGAAATGCACGGACAGGGCCGCGGCCAGCTGTTTGGCCACCTCGGTCTTGCCGACCCCGGTGGGTCCGGCAAAGAGGAAGGAGCCGGTGGGTCCTTCCGTTTGCTTGAGGCCCGCCCGGGAACGCTTCACCGCCGTGACCAGGGCGCTGATCGCATGGTCCTGGCCGAAGATGTTCTTCTTCAGAACCGTGTCCAGCTCGCGGAGATGGCTCAGGTCGGAGCCGCTGACGCTTCGCGCCGGAATCCGGGCCAGACGGGAGACCACCTTTTCCACATCGCGCACCGTCACGGTCCGCCGCTTTTCGCCTGGAACCGCGGCCAAGCGGAAGGCGGCGCCGATCTCGTCCAGCACGTCAATGGCCTTGTCCGGCAGAAACCGGTCGGTGATGTAGCGGCCGGCCAGCTCCGCCGTGGCCTTTACCGCCGGGGCCGAGTAGGTGATGTTGTGATGCTCTTCGTAGCGGGGCAGCAGCCCCTGCAGGATGGCGCAGGTCTCGGCCACGCTGGGCTCCTCGACGTCGATCTTCTGAAAACGCCGGGACAGGGCGCGATCCTTTTCGATATGGTTCTTGTATTCCTCGTAGGTGGTCGAACCGATGCAACGCAGCGAACCGGCCTGGAGAGCGGGCTTGAGCAGATTGGAGGCGTCCATGCTGCCGCCGCTGGTGGCCCCGGCCCCGACAATGGTATGGATCTCGTCGATGAAGAGAATGATGTGCGGCTCCTTTTCCACCGCCGAGATGACCGCCTTGAGCCGCTGCTCGAAATCGCCCCGGTACTTGGTGCCGGAAAGCAGCCCGCCCATGTCGAGCAGCCGGATCTCCACCCCCTGCAACAATTCCGGCACCTTGCCTTCATGGACCTGCAGGGCCAGACCCTCGGCAATGGCGGTTTTGCCTACGCCCGGCTCACCCACCAGCAGCGGGTTGTTCTTGCGCCGGCGGCACAGGGTCTGCATCACCCGCTTCAGCTCCGTGGTCCTGCCGATCAGGGGATCAATCAACCCTTGGGCGGCGCGTTCGCTGAAATTGACGGTGTATTTCTCCAGCGCCTCGTTGTCCTTGGTTTTTTCAGCGCCTTTTTCCTCCGCCTTCTTTTCCTCCTGGGGGGATTCCTCCCGTTCCAGGCCATGGGAGAGATATTCCGTCACGTCAAGCTTGCTGATCCCCTCGGAATGGAGAAAATACACGGCAAAGGACTCGGCCTCGGCAAAGATGGCGGCCAGCACATCTCCGGCATCCACCTCTTTTTTGCCGCAGCTCTGGACATGGGCTATGGCCCGCTGCAAAACCCGGTTAAAGCCAAGGGTCTGGATGGGATCGTGGGCAATACCCTCCTTGACCATGGGCAGATTGGAGGCGAAAAAATCCTCCAGCCGTTTTTTCATTCCCTCGGGATCACCGCCGCAGACCACAATGGCCCGGGCGGCCAGCTCGTCGTCCAGCAGACCGTAGAGGATATGCTCCACCGTGACATGTTCGTGCCTGCGGATCTTTGCCTCCCGGATGGCACGCACCAGGGCTATTTCCAGCTTTGCATTTATCATCTCGCGCTCCTCTCGGGAAACCCGTCACGCCTTTTCAAGGGAACATTTCAAGGGATATTCGTTCTTGCGGGCCAGATCATGCACCAGAACCACCTTGGTCTCCGCCACGTCGCGCGTGTACACCCCAGCCACCCCCACCCCCTGCTCATGGACATTGAGCATAATCCGGTTGGCCTCTTGCACGCTCTTGTGAAATATCGTTTCCAGCACCGTCACCACGAAATCCATGGTGGTATAGTCGTCATTGTGCAGCAGCACCTTATACATGGAAGGGCGTTTGGTCTGCTGTTTTTTTTCGGTGACAACCGAACCTTCACTTTCCCTGCCTGTACCGCCCATGCTTCTCCTGCTCCCTTTGCAACTACTCCCGGTCTGTCCGTTTTTTCAAAAATAATCATTTTTTCCCGATCCGCACGCCCATCTCGCATTTTTTTCAACGGGCGGACCCTATCCGGACACCGTGGCATGCCTGGAACGTTCCCGAACCTGCAGGACGGAAAAAAGAAAATCCTCCAGAACCAGATACTCGGGCAGGCCGGAGCCTTTCAGCCGGTATTCCGCCGTAAGCAGGCCGGTTCGGGTCTGGTTCAAGACCGCCAGGGTAAACCGCTCTGCCTGCTGAAAACTCTTGTACACGGCAAAGGGATGACCGGCCAGCACCTTCTGCTGCGGGCCAAGAGCCGCTTGCAACTGGGGCAGCAGCCCTTTTTGGAAGGCGGCATAGGAGATGCCTTCGGAATAGGCGTAGGCCGGGTATTCGATGATGGCGCGCACCAGCAGCAGCTTGCGCAGAAAATTACGCAGCCCTGCCACCACGATGAGCGGATGCACCCCGTTTTCCTGCAAACGCTGGGAGATGGTCAGCGAGGCGGCCAGATCATGATTGCCAAAGGCCTCGTTCAGCTCGTACAGGGCCTCTTCCCGGGTCCGGCCGACCATGGCGTTGAGGTCGTCCATGGTGACGGTCTCCGCATCGCCCACGGACAGAGCCAGTTTTTCCGCCTCCATGGCCACGGCCACCGGATGAAAGCCCACCCGTTCAAGGAGCACCGGCAAGGCCCGCGGCTCCAATTTCTTGCCGAACCGGCCCAGGCTCTGCTGGACAATATCCTTGAGCAATCCATCCTGGTCCTTGCGCGCCGCGGAACTTGCTCCGGTATCCACGGAAAGATCGACCACCACGCAGTTTTTTTCCAGATACTTGAAGAGCTTCTTGCGCTTGTCCGCGGCCTCGGCCATGAGAATCAGGATATTGCCCGGAGGAATCCCCGCCTCCAGGGCTGCCATCAGCAACTCAGCCCCATCAGCCTTGGGCGCGGCCGCCGGGGTGCTCCCCTCGCCTGTCGCACAGGCCTCCGCCACCCAATCCAGCTCCTCCGGCTTGGAAAAACCGAACAGCTCCTGCCAGCGTCCCGGCGCGCAGGCAGCCATCTCCTCTTTCTCCCAATCCGCAAGAGTAAGATCGGCCAGGGCCAGCATCTGAACCAGATACCGCAGGGACTTTTTCAGCTCTTTCCCGCTCCAGGCCTTGCGCGCCTTGTCCCAGAGGGTTCCGGCCACAACCTTGGAATAGAGGATCTGGGAGTCCATCACCCGGACAACCTGCCTGGCGGCAAACAGGCTGTAGGTCTTGAGCATGTTGACCGTGGCGCCGATCTCTTCCTGGTCGCCGTCAATGACCTTCAGGCTGCTCAGGCGCTGGGCCTCATCGGGCAGCAACCGGCGGATCAGGTCGTTGGCGATCTCCTGACAGAGGTAGCGCTCACCGAAAAGCAGATAGACCGGTGCGATTTCCCCGCGCTCCACCCCCTTGAGCAGCGTATGCACTTCCTGTCGTTTATAAACCGCCATCCCTTTATCCTTGCGCCCATGCCGGCTGTACGCCGGACGCGCTTCCTGTTGACGGACTCACCCCTTATTGCTACTCTCAATAGTAAGTAATGTGTCTCGTTGCCCTTGTCACTGAAAAAAATCCCTGACAAGCCCGGCAACCCTCAGCAACAGACCCTCCAGCCAAAAAGGCCGCCATGACGCCAGCCGCAACTGAAAAAACAGGGGTGCTCCTCGGCGGCTCCGGTCTGATCGGCGGCACCCTGCTCCATTATTTCAAAACCCACGCCGAAGGGAGGATCAACGTCCTTGCCCCCAACAGCAAAAAACTCAGCCTGCGCGACCCGGACGACATCCGCCGCTATTTTGAAAAGAGCAAGCCCGCCTTCATCATCAACTGCGCCATTGCCGCCATCGACAGCGATCCGCAGCTCGCCTACGAGATAAACTATCTGGGCACGGTCTCCCTGGCCAAGGCGGCCCAGGAACTCGGCATCCCCTACATCCACCTGAGTTCGGCCGCGGTGATGCCCACCGGCCGTAATCTCACCGAAGAAGACCGCCTGGACCTGCGCCCGGAGCTGCCCAACTACACCAAGGCCAAACTCATGGCCGAGCTGAGCCTCGAACACCTGCACAGGGTTGGGGGCCTTGATTACACCACGGTCCGGCTGGGCATCGTCTATGGCGCCCACGACCACAAGATCCAGGGCTTTCACCGGTTGTTTTTCGCCATTGTCGACCGGTCCATGCCGGTGCTCTTTACCAGGCAGGATGCCATGCACTCCTATTCCAACGCCCGGAAGCTGCCCTATTTCATCTCCCAGGTGCTGGAGAACAGGGCCGAATTTTCCGGGCAGACCTACAACTTTGTCGACAAGAATCCCGTCTCCTTGAGCCAGCTCATCCTCACCATCAAGTCCTACCTTGAGCTGAAAACCCCACGGGAGATCTATCTGCCTTTCCCGGTGGCGCAATTCGGCATGGGAATCATGGCCAGGCTGGTGCGGCTGATAACCCGGCTCGGCATCGATGCGCGGATGCCGGCCGAGCTGCTGTTTTTGAAGAATTTCTACGAGACGCAGACCCTGTCCGCGGCCAAATTGCGGCATTCAAGCTTTGTTGACCCGGACCCGGAGGCAACGATCTTCACCGAGTTGCCCGAACTCATCGAGTACTATGTCACCCGGTGGGAGCACCTGAACCTCATCGAGCCGTTCAACAAGGAATTTTTTGACCCGCGCAGGCGAGCCGAGGAATTTCTTCACACCCCGGACCAACTCCTGCGGGAAATTCACCAGGAAAGCGATCTTCCCTTTCTCAAGCAGTGCCCCCTGCTCAATGTGGCACAGGGGGAAGAAACCACGCAGGGCCGGGCAGACTGAAGCCACGGCAACCGGCCCTGCGCACGGATTACACCGCGCAGCGCTGCACCTCGGCGCTGACCCCCACCTTGCCGTAGTTGCTGGCCCCGCACTCATTTTTGCCCAGGTCCATGGTATCAGCCTCCTCCTGGCTGACCTTGAGCCAGCCTCCGTTTACCCTGCGGATCTCGGCATATACCCCGGGCTGGGGCCGCATGTTATCCTGAATGAAATCAGCGAATTTCTTCTCGTTGGGCAACCGGAAGGCAATGACGTTTTCCCGGAGTTGCCCCAGGTTGGCCGAAAAGATCCGCTCACAGGTGGCCTCGCTCCAGTTGGTGTAGTGGCCGGGCAGAACCAGCACCCCGTCGTCGAGATGCCGCAACCGCAGCATCAGGGTGATATAGAGTTCCCTGGCCCATTCCTGCCATTTGCCGCCAAGGTCGGGGCGGCCGGCGGTGTTGATGAAGACGGTGTCCCCGCTCACCAGATAGGTGTCATCGATGAGATAACAGGTGCTGCCCATGGTATGGCCCGGCGTATGCAACGCCTTGACCCGCGGGCCGTCCCCGCCCAAGGTATAGGTTTCCCCGTGGCTGACCGGCGTACAGGGGAAGACCGCGCCTTCGAAATCCAGACTGTTGACCATGGCCGTGCAGCCCGGCTCCTCGGCGAACTGGGGGGTGCCGGAGATATAGTCGGCCTGGCGGTGGGTCTCGAAGCTGGCGATGATCTTGCTGCCATGCCGGGCGGCCAGGCTTTTGTACTCCTCGATGTTGCGCGAGGGGTCGAAAACCATGGCCTCGTTTTTATGGATGAGCAGATAGCTGCACGAGGCCTTTCCGGGCCGGACAAACTGATACAGGGTATAGGCGTGCCCATCCGGGGTGACCTTTTTGGGCGCCAGGGCGTTGCCCCAGCCGACAATGCCCTGCTTGAGATAGCCCACATCGGCAAAGCCATTCTGGCAGAGCAGATCGGCAACGTACTTGGCCGAGCCCTCCTTGGCGCAGACGATCCGGATCTTCTCCCCCTTGGGGATGCGGTCGAGACTGCCCTGCACATCCTCCATGAAATTGAAGTAGGGTATATTGAGGTAGGGGAAAAACGCCGGCCCCTCGACGCTCCAGTTGGCAAAATCCTTTTCGTTGCGGACATCGAGCAGGATAAAATCAGGTCTGCCGCTGATCCAGTCAAAAAGCTCATTGGCGGTGTAGAGAAAAGGTTCGCGTGCTTCCATGGGGCCTCCTGAAAAAAAGGGGTTGAGGTTTATATTAATAAAGATTACTAATACCGGAGATTTTCCGCAACGGCTTTTCCTCGGAACAAACCCTTTTGCCTGTTTGTTCCTCCGCGCCTGTGCTATTATTTAATCACATCCGATCCGCCGCCTGAAATTTTTTTTAACTCAAAGAATGCGAGATGACGATTTCCTCCGATATTTCCGACAATACCCTGACCCAGGACCACCTCCAGCAACTCCGCCGCCAGCAGGAGATCGTTGAAAACCTCCTGCGCATCAGCTTCAACGACACCTCGCTTGCCGCCCAGCTTTCCGTGGCCCTGGACCTGATCGTCGAGATCCCTTGGCTGCCGCTTGCGGCAAAGGGAGGAATTTTCCTGGTGGACAAAACCAGGCCAAAATCCCTCTCCCTTTTTGTGCATAAAAACATGGCGCCCTCCCTGTTGGAACATTGCGGCACCCTCAACTTTGGCGAATGCCTGTGCGGCACGGCCGCCGCGGAACAACGCTTCATCTTCGCCCCGCATCTGCCCGAACAGGAGGCCTTCCGCTATGCGGGCCTGGAGGACCAGAGCCACTACATCGTTCCCATTGTCCGGAAAAACCAGCTGCTTGGGATACTGATGCTCTATGCCGAGGCAGGACACACGGGCGGAGAAAACGAACGCAAATTTTTGGAGACCGTGGCCAACACCCTGGCCCTGCTCATCGAACGCCAGCAGGGAGCGGACCGGCTGCAGGTCAGCGAGGCCAATCTTGCCAAGGCCCAGCAGATCGCCCAGCTTGGCTACTGGGATTGGCACATCAGCGAAAACCTCCTGTTCTGGTCGGAGGAGGTGTACCGGATCTTTGGGCTGAAGCCCGAGGAGACCTCGCCCACCTATGAGAAGTTCCAGAACCTGATCCATCCGGATGACCGCCAGAAGGTGCAGAACGCCGTCCAGGACGCCCTTGCCGGCAAAGCGCCTTACAACATCAATCATCGCATCATCCGGGAGGATGACGCCCTCCGCGAGGTCCACGAAGAAGGCGAGGTGGAGTATGACGCGCACGGCGCCCCGCGCCGCATGTTCGGGATCGTCCAGGATATCACCGTGCTTAAGCGAACCGAGGAACAGATGGATCTGGCCGCCAAGGTGTTCGACAGCAGCATCGAAGGCATTACCATCACCGACGCCAGGGGGACCATCCAGGCGGTGAACAAGGCCTTTACCCATATCACCGGCTACAGCCCGGAGGAGGCCATAGGCCAAAAACCGAACATCCTCAAATCGGACCGCCACGACGAGGCGTTTTACCGCAACATGTGGTCCACCCTGCTGGCCGAGGGAAAATGGGAGGGGGAGATCTGGAACCGGCGGAAAAGCGGCGAGGTATACCCGGAGAGGCTCACCATCACCGCGATTACCGACGAGTACGGCCAGGTTACCCACAATGTGGCGGTGTTCCACGACATGAGCGAAATCCGCAGCTACGAGGAACAGCTCCATTTTCACGCCTACCACGACGCCCTGACCGGGTTGCCAAACCGGCTGCTGATGCTCGACCGTTTCAGCGTGGCCCTCGGTCAGGCGCAACGGTTGCACAAGCAAGTGGCGGTTCTGGTGCTCGACCTGGACAACTTCAAGCATATCAACGACAGCCTGGGCCATAACATCGGCGATGTCCTGCTGCAGCAGGTTGCCCAGCGGCTGAAGGAGGGAATCGGCGGTGATCATACCGTGGGCCGCCTGGGCGGCGATGATTTCGCCATCCTCATCGAGCAGTGCGAGGATGAACAGGATGCCGTGCGGATGGCGGAAAAGGCGATTGGCCTTTTTGCCAAACCCTTCAACCTGGCCATCTACGAAACCTTTGTCACGGTGACCATCGGCATCACTTTTTTCCCCTCCGACGGCAATGATGCGGACACCCTGCTGAAAAACGCCGAACTTGCCATGTACCGCGCCAAGGAGGAGGGCAAAAACAAGTATCAGCTTTTCACCACGGCCATGAACGCCAAGGTGGTGCACCGCCTTTCCCTGGAAAACAGCCTGCGCAAGGCCCTGGATAACCATGAGTTCCTGGTCTATTACCAGCCCAGGGTTGCCGCGGCCACCGGCCGCATTCTCGGGATGGAAGCCCTGGTCCGCTGGCAGAGCAAGGATGGCCGCCTGATCTCCCCCCTGGACTTCATCCCCCTGGCCGAGGAAACCGGTCTTGTCATCCCCCTCGGCGAACAGGTGCTGCGCCAGGCCTGCCGTGACACCCGGCAATGGCTGGAAAAGAGCAAGGATCTGGTGGTTTCGGTGAATCTCTCCCCCCGCCAGTTCATGCAGGAGGATTTGGTCCGGACCATCACGGGGATCCTGCGGGAAACCGGCCTGCCCCCATCCCAGCTTGAACTGGAGATCACCGAAGGCGCGGTCATGACCAACGAACAGGCAGCCCTGGCCCAGCTCCTTGAATTGAAGGCGCTCGGGATCCGCCTGGCCCTGGACGACTTCGGCACGGGCTATTCGTCGCTGCATTACCTGCGCAGGCTGCCGATCCATACCCTGAAGATCGACCGCTCCTTTATCAAGGATCTGCCCGGAGAACCGAACAGCGCGGCCATTGCCGCCACCATCCTCTCCCTGGCCCAGGCCCTGCATCTGGAGGTGGTGGCGGAAGGGGTGGAAAACGCGGAACAGCTTAACTTTCTCCGTCGCCTCAACTGCAACGAGATCCAAGGCTACCTGTTCAGCCCTCCGGTTCCTAGGGCTGCTTTTGCTGCATTCCTGAACACGGACACCCCCTTTCCGCTTCCGGCGTAACCCCATGCCCAAAAGGCCGGCACGCACCGGCAACCTCTGGAGATGCCTGTGAAAGCAACGGATCTGAACCTGGGTGAGCAGCTGAAGATGTCGGAGCGGGAGATCCGCCGGAGGCTGGAGTTATTGTCCATCGGTCCGCGGGAGATGGAGGAAATGATCGGGCTGAAGCCCCTGATCGCCCCCCATGTCGATGATCTGGTGGAGCAATTCTACGCCATGCAGGTGGAGGTTGACGAGATAGCCAAGCTGATCGGCGACTCCGAAACCCTCTCCCGCCTGAAAAAGCATATGTGCCGCTACATCCTCACCCTTTTCGACGGGGAATACGGCATGGAATATGTGCTTTCCAGGCTGCGCATCGGCATGGTGCATAAGCGGATCGGGGTGCCGCCCAAGCTGTATGTGCCTTCGCTCCACAACCTTTTCTCCCTGCTGCGCCACCAAATCCTCCTCGCCTCGGGCAATGATTGCGGAATCTGCGGCCGCAGGCTTGCGGCCCTGGAAAAAGTCCTGCTCTTTGACCTGGAGCTGGTTTTTGACACCTATATCCATAGCCTCATGGATGCCCTGGCCAAGGGACGGCAGGAGCTGGAGGAATACGCCGAAAGCCTGGAAGAAACCGTGGCCCAACGGACCCAGGAGCTGGCAACGCTGGCCAGCAAGGATGGCTTGACCGGGCTCTTGAATCAGCGCAGCTTCTATGAGGAACTCCGGCGTGAAACCGCGAGAACCCTGCGGACCGAAGGAAAGATCGCTCTGCTCTACCTGGATCTGGACGGCTTCAAGAAGGTCAACGACACCCTGGGACACCGCCAGGGAGACGAGATCCTCCTCGCGATCGCCGATATAATCCGCCCGATTGTCCGCGTCGAGGATATTGCCGCCCGGTATGGCGGGGACGAATTCTGCATCCTCCTCCCCCACAGCGGCGTTCCCGAGGCCAAGGAGGTGGCGCGGCGGCTGATCCAGGCCTTTGACCTTGAACCCCGTCTGGCTGGGATGCAGATTGCCCTCAGCATCGGGGTTGCCGTGGAAAACTGGGATGACCTGCGGGACGGTGATCTGCTCGTTAAAAAGGCCGACGCAGCCATGTACCTCTCCAAGAAAATACCCGGTCACGCCGTGACCGTTGCGGAGCAAACCAGCGCCCCCCTGCCCTCGCCTTGAACAGGAGCAGGCCCATTCCCGTCCGCGGAACAATTTTCCGCACGCCTTCCCCTCTCCTTTCTTCATTTTTCATTCCGCGTGCGGTATAGTGGCGGAAATCGTCCCCCTTTCCGGGAACATCAGCAAAAAAACAAGAATGAGGTACCGCCATGCCGTATGTGAGCATCCGCCTTGCGGGCACGTTGACCCGCGAACAGAAAGAGGAGATGTGCGCCGGGGTCACCAGGGTGATTGCCGAGGTGACCCAAAAACCCGAGGACTCCATCCTGATCTTCGTGGACGAGGAGCAACATGAGAACATTGCCAAGGGCGGCAAGCTTCTCAAGAAACCCGCCTGATGGCCCAACTCTCCTTGCTGAACATCTCCGGCAAAGACGGTGCCCGGCAACGGTTGCAAACCCTCCGGCAGGAGCTGAATCTCCACGCCCACCGCTATTATGTGCTGGATGACCCCATTCTTGCCGATGCGGAGTACGACCAGCTGTTCCAGGAGCTTCTGGCCCTGGAGCGGCAGTATCCCGAGCTGATCACCCCGGATTCGCCCAGCCAGCGGGTGGGGGGCGCTCCCCTTGCCCAGTTTGCCACGGTGCCCCACGCCGTGCCCATGCTGAGCCTGGAGAACGCCTTTGGCGGCGACGACCTCGTGGATTTTGAAGAGCGGCTCTTCCGGTTTTTGCAGAGCAGGGAACCGATCTCCTATGTGACCGAGCCCAAGCTCGACGGGTTGGCCGTGGAACTGGTCTACGAAGAAGGGCTCTTCGCCCTTGGCTCCACCCGTGGGGATGGGTTGACCGGTGAGGATATCAGCAAAAACCTCAAAACCATCCCCACCATCCCCCTGCGGCTTCTGGCCCCAAACGGCGAGACTCTCCCCAAACGGCTCGAGGTGCGGGGCGAGGTCTTCATCGGCTTGGCGGATTTCAAAAAACTCAACGAAGAGCGCGGGAAGGCGGGGGAAACCCTTTTTGCCAACCCCCGAAATGGCGCGGCCGGCTCCCTGCGCCAACTTGACCCCAGGATAACCGCAACCCGGCCCCTTGATTTCTTCGTCTATGGGGTGAGCGAGACCACCGCCTTGCCTTGCACCACGCAACACGAGCTGCTCCAGTACCTCGGCCGCCTCGGCTTCAAGGTCAATCCCCTGGTCCAAATCTGCCACTCCATCTCGGAGGTGGTCTCCCAATTCGCCCTGCTCCGGGAAAAACGGCCAACGCTCCCCTATGATATCGACGGCATGGTGGTCAAGGTCAACGATTTCACCCTGCAGGAGCGGTTGGGCGCCAAGGCCCGCAGTCCGCGCTGGGCCATTGCCGCCAAGTTTCCCGCCTCCCAGGCCACCACCCGCTTGCTCGCCGTCGAATTCGGGGTGGGACGGACCGGAGCGATTACCCCGGTGGCCATCCTCGAACCGGTCCAAATCGGCGGGGTCACGGTGAGCCGGGCCACCCTGCACAACGAGGATGAGCTGCGCCGCAAGGGACTGATGCTCGGCGACACCGTCCTGGTGCAGCGGGCCGGGGATGTGATCCCGGAAGTGGTCAAACCGGTGATCGAGAACCGGACCGGCCGGGAACAACCCGTGATCATGCCCACCACCTGCCCGGAATGCGGATTTGCGCTGGTCCGGATCGAACAGGAGGCGATAACCCGCTGTCCCAATCCGGACTGCCCTGCCCAACGGGTACGGGGGTTGATCCACTTTGCCGGCAAGAGCGGCATGGACATCGAGGGGTTGGGCAAGAAGGCCGTGGAGCAGCTTGTCAGCCAGGGGCTGATCCAGGATATCCCCGATATCTACCGGCTGGAGATCGAACCCCTGGCCGGTCTTGACGGCTGGGGTGAAAAATCGGCGGAAAATGCGGTGCGCGCCATTGAAGCGAGCCGGACCCCGACCCTGGCCAAATTCCTTGCCGCCCTCGGCATCCGGCATGTGGGTGAGGTCACCGCCCAGCTCCTTGCCCGGAATTTTGCCTCCCTTGCCCGGATTTCCCAGGCTGGCGAAGCTGATTTCCTGCACATCGAGGGCATCGGCGAACAGATGGCCGCCAGCCTGGTGGAGTACTTTCACGACCCGGCTGTCCGGGAGATGCTGGCCCGGCTTGAAGACTTGGGGGTCCGGGTGCGGGAGGAACAACCGGCTGCCGAGTCCGGCGGGACTCTGGCGGATAGCGTCTTTCTTTTTACCGGCGCGCTTGCCCGCCTTTCCCGGCATGAGGCCAAGGCCAGGATCAAGGAACTGGGCGGCCAGGTGGCCTCGGGCATCAGCCGCAAGGTAACCCATGTTGTCCTGGGGGAGAGCCCCGGAAGCAAGTTGACAAAGGCCCGGGACTTGGGCTTGACTGTTATCACCGAGGATGAATTTCTGCGGCTGATTGGCCGCTGATCATAATCTGATTATTGCACACGCAGGGAAAGGAGGGGGTATGGCACGAAAACGGGTGGTGACAACGGTTGCAGGCTTGGTACAGGGCGTCTATTTCCGCGATTACGCCCAGAAGGAAGCCCGGAGCCTGGAGTTGAGCGGCTGGGTGCGGAACCGGCCGGACGGCACGGTCGAGGCCGTGCTGGAGGGCGAGGCGGAACAGGTCGGGCAAATGATTGCCTGGCTGCACATCGGCTCGCCCCAGGCCGAGGTGAGCGAGGTCCAGGTGACCGAGGAGCAGCCCCTGGGCGACAAAACCGCCTTTGCCATCCGGTACAACTGAGACGGGACACAGGCGGTTCCGTACCGCCCGTCCAGCCTCCAGTGGTCATTGAACAGACCATCCTGATTGACTTTTTTCACCATCTGCCGTAGAATCGACCCCTTTATCCCGAGAAGGGGATACTTTTTTTCTGGCGAGGAGCAGCATGGAAACCGAGATGACAACCCCCCGCAGGGTTCCACAAAAAAGCCGGGCGCGTATCCGCTGCCCGCACTGCGGCAACGATAACGATTTTTTTGAGATCGCCGACGGGGTTGTCCTGACCACCCGCTATCAACAGAATGACGATGGAAGCTTTACCCAGGAAGGCGATGAATCGCAGGTTTTGGGGGAGATCAAATTCTTTTGCGGCGAGTGCAACCAGGATCTTTCCGAGTACCACAACCACTTCCTGGAAATGCTTTTCTAACGGAAGAACCGGACGCTGCCGCTTGACCGGTTGGTGAATGTGATTTTTTTGACAAAAAAAAGGAGAAGGCTTTTGCCTTCTCCTTTTTTCATTCAATCCTGAACGAATCGACTGGCGTGGTGATTACACACAACCGGTCGGTTTCGGCAGGCCAGCCATCTTACAGGCGCCCTTACCAGGACCGGAGGGGAACAGCTCGTAAATCCGCTTCAGCGGGAAGCCGGTGGTCTTGGAGAGGATACGGACCATGGGAGCGATACCGTTCTTCTTGTAGTAGTCCTGCAGGGTATCGATAACCTTGCGATGCTCGTCGCTCAGCTCGCCGATGCCTTCAACAGCCTTTACGTAGTCAATCCAGTGCTCGTTCCACTCTTCCATGCCCCTGGTGAGGAAGCCGTCTTCGTCAACGGTGAAGCTTGAACCATTATGCTCGATCGTAGGCATATTTATTCTCCTTCAGTAAAATTTTAACTAAATTATTGTGAAATGTAACGTATTCGCTAATTCAGGATGCCACTTATTACTATATGCTTCCCCCTTTGTCAAGCAGAGGGTTTTATTTTTTTCTCTCCAAGATTCGCAGCGCAAAACAGACTGATTTCACACTGTTTTTTTTCAGCCCCCTGCAATCGCTTCAGGCAACCAGGGCAGAGAGGCGGGAAAATATTTCCGGGGCAAAACCCTGCTCTTTTTCATACCGGACATCCAGGGTGGTCTTGGGGTTGAAATTCTGCAGGGTGAGACGGGAGCGGGCCCGGTCAAACTGCGTGGCCCAGGCCACGACATCTTCTTCCGTGTGCAGGCTGGGGGCAATGGTCATGCGGAACTCATGGGGAATCCCGCTGTGGCGCAAGAGGTCGATACTTTTCCGGATCGCGCCCAGATCCACCCGGCAACCGGCGCAGCGGTCGTACTTCTCCTGCACCAACGGGGCCTTGACATCCATGGCCACCATATCGAGAAGATTATCACCAAGCAGCCGGGCCAGCACCTCGGGCCTGGTGCCGTTGGTATCGAGTTTGATCGCCCAACCCTCTGCCTTGAGCCGGGCGATCATTTTGGGAAGACCAGGGGACAGGGTCGGCTCGCCGCCGGAGATGCAGATCCCTGCCAGCCAGTTTTTGCGGGCTGCCAGACGGCTCATGACCTCCTCGAAGGCAATGGTTTCCATGCCTTCCGGGGCGAGGACCAGCGGGTGATTGTGGCAGAATGGGCAGCGGAAGTTGCAGCCGCCCACAAAGAGGATGGCGCACAGCTTGCCGGGCCAATCGACAAAGGAGGTTTCGAGAAACCCTTTTATCGACGGCATACCAGCTTCCACAACGGGACTGCTACTGCAAGGCACAGCTGCCGGACTCGCAGCCTGCCTGTTTGCCCGAACGTCTGGCCGCCACGCTGCATCCATAACGGGCGGCGCGGTCCAGCAGATGGCTTTCGATATGGCCGAACTCATCCAAGGCGGAAGAATCGTCCAGCACCAGAATGGGCAGCGCTTTCCGCGCCTTTTCCACCAGCCCATGCCAGGCAAGATGGGCCAGGGCCCCGGCGTCGTTGTTGCCCAGCACCTCCACCCGCACCTCCATGGCGGAGAGATCAAATTGCTTTTTCAGCTGATCGCAGAGCACGCAGTCATCCTTGGTAAACAGTGTCATAAGGTTCTCCCCCCGTCTTAATTGTTAAAGCGATCGACATTGCGGTAGCGGTCGTGCAGCTCGCCGAGCTTGCCTTTGTTCCAGCTCGAAATCTTGGTGAAATAGCCGGTAATCCGGGTGATGCCGTCCACGTTTTTCGACTCGCAGTAGGGGCAGGTCTCGCTCAACCCCCTGCTCGTCTTGCCGCAGGCAAGGCAGGCGGTGAACTCCGGGGAAAAGGCGATCTGGTCGTTCTGGGTGTACTTGAAGACATTGATCACGAAGCTGGCCAGGGCCTCCTTGTCCGGCTGGGCCTCGCCCAACCAGATGTGGGTGATGGAGCCCGCCTCGATGAGCGGATGGAACAATCCCTCCTTCTCCACCCTGGCGATGGGGCTCATGGTGGCGCCCACGTTAAAGAGGGTGGAGTTGCTGTAGTAAACCTCCCCCTTTTCCCGGTTGCCCTGGACCACCTTTTCCGCGGCTGCGTTGAAATGGGCCAGATCCAGCTTGGCAAAGCGGAAGGCGGTGGACTCGGCCGGGGTCTGCTCCAGGACGAACTTCATGCCCATGGAGTCGGCCAGCTTGTTGCAGACGATATTCATGTGGGCAATGACCTTGAGACCGAACTTGATGGAGGCGTCCGAATCGTGCAGCTCCTGGCCAAGATGGACCCGGATCAGCTCGTTGAGCCCCACCATGCCGATCAAAAAGGAGCACTTGTGCAGCTTGAGGTAGGGTTCGCCGTCAAGATCCATGGCCAGCAGGGAGAGGGGTCCGCCCTTGCCCAGGCTCATCAAGCGCTCGATGAATTTCTTCTTCTGCCCATGCGCCTTGGCCGCAAGCTGGATCTTTTCGGTGAGCAGGGCAAAGAGCCTGGTGTCATCGCCCTGGGCCTTAAAGGCAAGGCGCGGCAGGTTGATGGTCACGTTCTGCAGGGCCGAGTAGCGCATCTTCCAGGGCTGCTTGGCGTCTTCGATATCCGAGGCCTCCAGCTTGAAGCTCAAGCGGCAGCACTCGGAGATCTTGGCCGTATCGCCCCGGTCGAAGACGAAATAGGTGTTGCCCTTGACCGAGGCCACCTCGCAGATATGGTGCAAAAAGTCCATGTGGCCGTCGGTTTTGAAGAACTTCTCGGTGATGTGCACCAGCGGCTTGGGGAAGAAGAAGGGCCGACCCGCGGCATCGCCCTCTTTATACACCTCGAACAACGCCCAGGCGAACCGCTGCGCCTGCTTTTCGTATTCGCGGTAGGTCTTGCCGGTGTACTCCCCGCCCGGCCCGATGGCAGGCACGTCCTCGAAATGCTTGGGCACCTCCCAGTAGATGTTGACGTCGGAAAAGATAGCCTGCCCGCCCCGGGCCACGGCCTGCTGGGAGAACTCGTAGATCATCATCTGGGCCAGCTGCTTGACCCCGTTGTCATCCAGCTCTTCCAGGTAGGGGGCATAGAAGAGGTTGATCGCGTCCCAGCCAATGGCCCCGGCAAAATGGCTCTGCAGGGAGGCGGCGAATTTGACCATGTGGGCGAGGAGCACCTCGGCATGCTTGGCCGGCTTGGCCATGGACAGGGCGTGGGGCAGGTTGAGGCCGAATTTCTTGATGTATTCCAGCGACTGGCCGGAGCAGTACGGCCGGTCGATAAAGCCCAGGTCATGCAGGTGCAGATCGCCGCTCAAGTGGGCGTCCGCCACATCCGGGGTAAAGACATGGAGCAGGGCGTACTCCTTCTTGATCCCTTCGGCCAGGGTGAGGTTGGTGGCCTCCGGGCCGTGGGGCACATTGGCGTTTTCCTTGTTGTGCTGAACCAGCAGCTGGTCCACGTCGTAGAGCGGCACCCCGAGACGGGTATGCATGCGCCGCGCCTCTTCCAACCCCATCTCCAGGAGCTTGGCGTTGACCATCTCGCGGATCAGCGGGCCGGTAATGGTTTTCACCTTGCCGGCCTGGATGGTCAGCTCGATATCCTTACTGATCTTCTCGGCGGTGTCGCGGTCGATGAAGGTCTCGCGCAGCAGGGCGTCGACGATGCGCTGCCGGTTCCAGCCGAGCATGTCATCCTGCGAGGAACGGACAAAGAGGGCAATATCGGTGCTGTCCTCGTTTACTACCTGATGTGTTCTGGCCTGGGCGGTCTCCGCGTTAAGTGGCATCACAACTCCCATACCCTTGCTCTCCTTGGTGATTAAGAAATTAGTTGAAATCTTCCCCTCTGGCTTCCCTTGAAACACGACATATTGTGCTTCGGGAGCTATTATCGCACTACAGGTAGTATGCACGCAAGCAAAAAACGGGGCTGGAAAAAAGAAATATTAAGTTTTGGTTTTTGCACGCCAAATCAGGAAAATGCGAAACACAAGCGCTTAATGAAAAACTTGCGCTTCCGCGGAACGTTTTAAGTGCAGGCTAGGCAACAGAAAAAAATACCCCTATAGTATGGCCGGAAGAAACTCCGGCCATACCATGGGCCAACACCATTGCACCCGCGGGGTGCCAGGCAAACAATCCACGAGCGGCAAGCAACGATGGCCACGAACAAGACGAAACGCCAATCCACCCAACGCATGAGCGATTCAACAACCATCTCGACCGGGCACGGAGGACCGACCCTTCCCCCGTCTCAATCCGAAGAAAGGTATCGCTTTCTGTTCAACCACATGCGCAGTGGCGCCGTGATTTACAGGGCTGTGGACAAGGGCAGGGATTTCACGATAGTCGACTTCAACGTGGCGGCGGAAAAGATCGAAAAGATCGGCCGGAACCAGGTGACGGGCAAGAGAATCACCGAGGCCTTTCCCGGAGTCAAGGAATTCGGCCTCCTCAAGGTGCTCCAGCGTGTTTGGAGCACGGGGAAGGCGGAACATCATCCCGTCTCCCAATACCGGGACAATCGCATCTTCGGCTGGCGGGAAAATTATGTCTTCAAGCTCAGCAGCGGGGAATTGGGTGTCATCTACGATGATATCACGGACCAGAAACAGGTGGAAGAAGAGCTGCGCCGGAAACAGGCGCTGCTTGAAACCATTGTCAACAACATCCCCGATATAATCTGCCTCAAGGACGGCGCGGGACGCTGGCTGCTTGCCAATGACTACGATCTCGATCTGTTTCAGCTCGACGGTGTGGACTACAAGGGCAAGACGGATGCGGATCTCGCCCCTTACAGCGAGTTTTACCAGGAGGCGTTTCTCGCCTGCATGGATACGGATAACGCGGCATGGGCCCTGGCTGAACCATCCCGGGGGGAAGAGGTTATTCCAAGACCCGATGGAACCTCGAAGGTGTTTGACATCGTGAAGATACCGCTTTTCCATCCGGACGGAAGCCGCCATGCGCTGGTGGTGGCTGGCCGGGATATCACGGAACTCCGGAAGGCCCAGGAAAAAAACAAGGAAAACGAGAAGCGCTTTCGCCTTTTGTTTCAAAACGCGCCCATGCCATATCAATCGCTGGACGGGGATGGCCGGATCATTGATGTCAACAGAAAGTGGCTGCATATCCTGGGCTATTCAAGGCCCGAGGTGATCGGCAAACCCTTCGCCGACTTCATGACCCCTCTAACAAGGAAATATTTCAGGAGTCATTTCGACAAGTTAAAGCAAGTTGGCGTCCTGCAGCATGTTGAGTTCGAGATGCTTAAAAAGGATGGCTCAAGCTTCCTGGTTGCATTTGACGGAGAGATACTAACCGATGCGACCGGCACCCTGATCCAGACCCTCTGTGTTTTTCGCGACATAACACAGCAAAAAGAGCTTGATGAAATGCTGCAGCATTCCCATGCCCTGCTGGAGGAGCAGGTACAGAAAAGAACCAAGGAGCTGGTCCGCAAAAGCGAGGAGCAGCAGGAAACATTTCTGGCCCTGGAAAAAAAATCCCAGGATCTGCATGATGCCAACATCGCACTCAAGGTTCTCCTGGAACAAGGGAGCAAGGCAAGGCAGGAGCTGGAAGGGCAAATCATGACCAACATCAAGGAACTCGTTTTCCCTTACCTTGACGAGCTGGACCTGGAACTCATCAACCGGACCAGCCATGTGTATGTGAACATAATCCGGCGGAAAATCGAAGAGGTTACGTCGACATTCGCCAGGCAACTCACTTCGAAACTGGTCGGCCTGACCCCCAGGGAACTCCAGGTTGCGGAGTTGATCAAGCAGGGAAGGAGCAATAAGGATATCGCCAGATTGCTTCATATTTCCCCCGGGACAGCGGATGTCTACCGGAATAATCTCCGCAGGAAACTCGGCTTGAAAAACAAAAAGGTCAACCTCCGCGTCTACCTCCTGACCCATTATTAACCGGGTTTCCCAACGGGCTTACCGCCCGTGCCGCACATCCATCCCCACCCCTCGAAAAACATATATTTTCGCTATATGTTTTCACTATTCTTTTTTAATTACAGCAAGTACTTAAATTCTAGTAAACTCTTCCAGTACACAAGCGCTCGACCAGGGACCGCATGCCGGAGGGAGAGGATCCGTTCCCCGGCCCGCTTCAAGTCCATTTTTTCAAATAACCGTTGCCTGGGCGCAAAACCGCCTGGGGTGTTGCCGGCCGTGGAAGCTGTTTTGTCCCGGGCCGCCCGCCAATGGCACGGCCGAGACGGAGCGCGACCGGAAGCCCGCCACAAGGGTTTCATTGAGTACTATCCGCCTTGAGGCGTCACGCCCTATCGTTGCATTAATTATGCTTGGAGAAAAGCAGGACATGACTTCTTCCCGTCTTGACATGAATGGCTCGCCTCCTTCCCTCTGGAGACGGCGCCTTACGGTCGCGCTTATTCTTTTCGCCATCGTATCCTTCAATATTCTCAATATCCTCCTCACGGTCAGGCTGACCTTCTGCCACAACAGACAACTGCAGGCCATCAACAATATCAACATCACGGTCAGCGCCGCCCATTTCAGTTGCGACAAGCTCTTCAGCGGGGATCACACCGTACCCCCCCGTGAAGTCGATGCGCTTCTGCGGCAGGCGCGAACCGAGGCAGGGGTAATGCTTGCGCTCAGCGGGGCGAATACCCTGCACCGTTTTTTTCATACCCCGGAGTTCAAAGGCTCCCTCGACAATCTTGTGAAACAGCTTGATGCCGTGACCCTTTCAACCCAGGACCGCCTGCTGGCCTTGGCGGCGGGGAAAGCCCCTCTCGACTCCGCCGAGGTGATCGCCAGGGATTTCAGCCAGGCAAACCAGGTGATAGGAAAGGCCGATGCCCTCCTCTGGCAGGCCATCCACAGCGAGCAGGGCTTTTTCCTCAAGGTTCAGATTCTCCTCGCCATCCTGTCCGTCAACCTGGCCCTGCTCACCATCTATTTTCTTTACCGCTACGACCGGATCCGCAAGCGCAGCCTTGAGACCAGGGCCGATCAGCGGAACCAGGAACAGTTTCTTGCCCAATTTTCCCGCTTTTGCCGGGACACCGCAGCCGTCGAGCCGGTGTATGAAATGGTCACTTCCTGGCTTTCCGGACATCTTGGCATTGCCCGGGTTTCCGTCTGGCGCTTCGCCGAAGGAGGCGCCACGCTTTCCTGCCGCTGTCTGCATGATTCCGAGACCGGGCAATTCCTCTCCAATGGCGGGAACCTCTCCTGCGCGGAAATCCCGCATTACAGCGCCGCCCTCAAACGCGACGAGCCCATCGTCGCCGAGGAGGCACAACAGCACCCGGCCACGGCGGAACTCACCGAACGCTATCTCCTGCCGCACGATATCCGCTCCATCCTCGACCTCCCCCTTAAGCTGAACGGCGAAATCGCCGGGGTTCTCTGCCTGGAGGCCCGGGAAACAAGGCGGTGGGAGCCGCGGGAAATCGCGCTGTGCCTGGGGGTGGCCGCCCAGGTTTCCATGGCCATGGACCGCACCTGGGAAAGGGAGTCCCTGGAAAAAGAGCAGGCCGTTTACGCGGCCAGGCTTGAAGGTGAGGTGAAGGACCGCGCCACTGCGCTTGCGGCTGCCACCGAGTCCCTGCAGAAAAACGAGAGCAGGCTGCAGCTTATCTTCAACAAGGCGCCCTTCGGGGCTGCGCTGGTCGATCTGTACGGCCATTTTCTCCAGATCAACGAAGAGTTTTGCCGGTTCACCGGCTATGCCGAGGCGGAGTTGGCCGCGGTCAATTATCTCCGGCTTGTGCACGCGGAGAGCACAGCGGATTACGAAGAAAACTTCAGCCGCCTCCTGGCCGGCGAAATTTCAAAATTCAAGGCGGACAACCTCTACCTGCAAAAGGAAGGAGGATCCATCTGGGGGAGAACAACCATCCGGCTGCTCAGGGACGACTCCGGCAACGCCCTCTATTTCCTGGTTCTGGTGGAAAACATTTCCGAACGGAAGCACTACGAGGACCGGCTCGACAAGCTCCACAAGGCGATCGAGCAGAGCCCGCTCTCCATCGTGATCACCGACTCTTCCGGCAACATCGAGTATGCCAATCCCTTCTTCTGTTCCCTCACCGGCTATGAACTCGCCGAGGTGGTCGGCAAGAATCCCAGGGTGCTGAAATCGGATATGCATGATCAGGCCTTTTATCAAGGTCTCTGGCAAACCATCACCGCGGGAAAAACATGGCAGAGCGAGATCTGCAGCCGCAAAAAGGATGGCGCCCTGTTCTGGGAGCATGCCCTGATCGCCCCGGTCACCGACAAAAATGGGAAAATCGCCAGTTTCATCGCGGTCAAGGAAGACATCAGCGCGAGAAAACAGTTGGCCGACGAACTGCGGGAACGCTCCGAGATGATCACGAGCATCGCCACCGCCGCCTTGAGCGCCATCATCATGATCGACAACAGAGGGCTTATCTCTTTCTGGAACAAGGCCGCCGAGGAAATTTTCGGCTGGACACGGGAGGAGGTTCTTGGCCGGGACCTGCACCGGATCGTTGTCCGCGAGGAATTCCGGCAACAGTTCCTCGCCAATTTTGATCACTTCCGGCAAAGCGGCACGGGCGCCGCGATCGGCAGACAGGTGGAGCTGACCGGGATTCGCAAAAACGGCGAGGAGTTTCCGGTCGAGATATCCCTCTCGGCTGCCCGGATCAAGGGGGAATGGCATGCCGTGGGAATCGTCAACGACATCTCGGAGAGAAAGACGGCGCAAGAATCCATCCTTATCGCCAAGGATGAAGCCGAAGCGGCAAACCGGGCAAAAAGCGATTTCCTGGCCCGCATGAGCCATGAGATCCGAACGCCCATGAACGCGATCATCGGGCTCAGCGATCTCGCCCTGGAGATGGAATCATCCCCAAAATTGCAGGATTATCTCGGCAAGATCGCCTCCTCCGGAAAAAACCTTCTGTGCATCATCAACGACATCCTCGATTTTTCAAAGATCGAGGCGAAAAAACTGAAGATAGAGCCGCACCCCTTCTCTCTCGAAAAAATCCTGGCCGATCTGGCAAGCGTTACCACGATCAAGGCCGCGGAAAAAGGCTTGGAGTTCATGTTCTCCGTGGCCCCCGATGTCCCGGACAGACTTGTCGGCGATTCCGTCCGCCTGGGACAGGTCCTCATCAATCTCACCTCCAACGCCATCAAATTTACCAGCACAGGCGAGGTGATCCTCGATATCGCCTTGCAGGAGCAGGGCGGCGAAAGCCTTACCCTGCGGTTTTCCGTGCGGGATACGGGGCTGGGGCTCACCGGGGAGCAGATCGAAAACCTCTTCACCCCGTTCAATCAGGCGGACGGCTCCATCAGCAGGAACTACGGCGGCACGGGGCTGGGGCTTGCCATAAGCAAACGGCTCGTTGACCTGATGGGAGGAGATATTGAGGTGCAAAGCCATCCAGGCCAAGGCAGCATCTTTTCCTTTACCGCCGTACTGGTTGCGCAGACACGGCTCCCCGAGCCGGTTCATTCCAAGGTCGACCTGAGGGGCTTGCGGGTGCTGGTGGTTGAGGATCATCCCGCCACCCGGGAGATTCTGCACAAGGCCCTGGAGTCGTTTTCCTGCCTGGTCACCGCCGTTGACAGCGGGGAAAAGGGAATTGAGGCCTTCCAGGGAGCCGCGAACACGGAGCACTCCTTCGATCTTCTCCTTCTGGACTACCGGCTCTCCGGAATTTCTGGAGATATCGTGGCGCGAGCCGTCCGGGAGATGCAACCACGGGACGGGCAACCGAAAATTCTCCTGCTCACCTCGGTGGGCGCCTGGAAAATTGTTGAACGGTGCCTTGAGGCAGGATGCGATAGCGTGATGGACAAACCGGTGAGCCGGTCCGGCTTGTTTGATGCGATCACCAGTCTCTTTGACAAGGACCATTCCGCCTGTGACGCCTTGCCGGAAAAAAACGCCCTGCACCGCCGGATTGCCGGGGCCAGGGTTCTTGTGGTGGAGGACAACGAGATCAATCAGCAGGTGGCCGCGGAGATATTGCAACGGGCGGGAGTTTTGGTCGATCTTGCGGAGAACGGCGAAGAGGCGGTGGAGGCGGTGCTCAACACCGAATACGACTTGGTCCTTATGGATATCCAGATGCCGGGCATGGATGGCCTGGAGGCAACCAGGGTAATCCGGGCCAGTGGCATACAACATCTGACCGCCCTGCCCATTGTGGCGATGACCGCGAATGCCATCAAGGGCGATGAGGCATTGAGCCTTGCCGCCGGCATGAATGACCACATCACCAAGCCCATCGACCCCAAGGTTCTCTTCGCCGTCTTGGGGAAATGGCTCCCGCAAAACGCACAACCGGCAGCAGCGGCCACGGCGCAAGAGACATCGCCCGTTGGCCCGGAAGATCTCCCCCAGCGGATCCCGGGCATCGACCTGGAGCTTGCCCTGAAACGCCTTGGCAGCACCGAACTCTGCAAGGCCGTGCTCCACCAATTTGTTGAACATTACACCGGAGGGGCCGACTCTATCCTTGCGCAGATACGGAACCGGCAATGGGATGAGGCATGCAAGGCGCTCCACAGCTTGAAAGGAGTCGCGGGAGCAATCTGCGCCCAGGAATTGTACGCCGTCACCGTTGACCTGGAAAAAACCTGCAAGGAGGAGCAGGCGCCGTTGGAACTGCTCGCCGCGTTCAAGAAAGGGCACGACACGCTCATCGAAAATTTGCAACCCTTTCGCGCCCCGGCGTCCGCCCCCACCCTTTCGGTGCAGCCGCCGGGCCAGGGGCCCGAATCGCTCCGCTTGCGGAAAATGCTTGTTTCCATGCTGCCGGACATCGAGGCCCACCGGCCGGTCAAATGCGGTGCGCATCTTGCGGAATTAAAGAAAATCACCTGGCCCGCGGAGCGGCAGGTTGAGATGGAAACCCTGATAACCGCCGTGGAGAACTATCAATTCAAACAGGCGGGACAGCTTGCCGAACAACTTATCAAACTTTTTGACCCTGAAGACAAACAATGAAACAGCTCTCCCAATGCACGGTGTTGATCGTTGACGACACCCGGGAAAATATCGACATTTTGATCGGCGCCATGGCAGGGGCCCATGAAATGATGGTGGCCATGGATGGCCCGACCTGCCTGGAGATTGCGCAAAACAGCGTCCCCGAGCTTATCCTCCTCGATATCATGATGGGCGGCATGGATGGGTACGAGGTCTGCCGGAGGTTGAAAGCCTCTCCGGCCACAAAGGATATCCCTGTCATCTTTCTCACCGCCCTGGCAGAAACTTCCAGCAAAACCAAAGGGTTCCGGTGCGGCGCCGTGGACTATATCACCAAACCCTTTGAGGTTGAGGAGATCCGCGCCAGGGTGAAAACCCATCTTTCCCTGCGGCTGGCCCAGCAGAATCTGGCCTTACAGAATGAACTCCTGGAAAAGCGGGTTCAGGAGCGGACCAGGGAACTGACCATGACCCAGGAGGTCACCATCGACTGCCTGGCCGGCCTGGCCGAATACCGCGATCCGGAAACAGGCGGGCATATCATGCGCACCAAGCATTACATCCTGCTGCTTGCCAACCACCTGCGCAACCACCCAAAATTCAGGGCCCAGCTCGACGATACCGGCATCAATCTTCTGCACAAGTCAGCCCCGCTCCACGACATCGGCAAGGTTGGGGTCATGGACAGCATCCTGCTCAAGCCCGGCAAACTGACGGCCGAGGAGTTCCAGGAAATGACCCGGCACACCGTTTACGGCCGGGACGCCATTGCCGGCGCCGAAATAAAGCTTGGGGGCAATTCCTTTCTGCGGATTGCCAGGGAATTTGCCTATACCCATCATGAAAAATGGGATGGCTCCGGCTATCCGCAGGGGCTCAAGGGCGAGGAGATCCCCCTTGCCGGCAGGTTGATGGGGTTGGTGGATGTCTACGATGCCCTGATCAGCAAACGGGTATACAAGCCGCCATTCCCGCACCGGCAGGCGGTACGGATCATCACCGAGGGCGATGGCCGCACCCTGCCGTCCCATTTCGATCCGGAAATATTGGCGGCCTTTGTTGCGCTTCAGGAGGAGTTCAGGATCATTGCCCTGCGCTTTGCCGACTTTGAAGAAGAGCGGCGGGTGCTCACTGTTTCGGAATAAGCCGTTCCCCCCTTTCTTTTGCGCTGGTAACCTTGGAGTATTGGTTGATCAATGACCGTTTTCCGGAAACATCTTGCCCTGCGGGAACTGCGCGCCAATATCCGTGACCAGGATCCGATCAAGGCGCGGCTGGTTCTTGACCATTTCCACGAGTTCTCCGCCATGGAGCAAGCCTGGGTGATCGAGACGCTTGCGGAGTGCGGGGACGACTTCGCCCTTCCTCTCCTCGTCACCCTGGCTGGCCGCGAAAAAGAGACACCCCTCAAGTTCCCCGAACTTACGGAACTCATCTTGCGCAAGGCGCTGGACAGCCCGGGCCTCGTCGTCGATCTCCTGGGGAAAAATTCAGCGGAACGGCCCTACTACGCAAAAATCGCCGGGGAGCTTGCTCTTCAGGAGGCCACACCTCTCCTGACCGGGATGATCATGGCGGAGACCGACCCCGCTCTTCTGGCCGCGGCCATCACCGCCCTGGCCGGAATCGGAGATGCGGAGAGTGTCAGGGTGATCGCGGAAATGCTCTATGCCGGGGACAACGGCCTCGTGGGCTGCGCCGTCGAGGCGCTGGCCCGTTTCGCCACGCCTGGCGCCATGATCCGTCTGGCCGAAAAGTTGGGCCAGGATGAGGCGACAGACCTGCGGATAATCGATGTTTTTGCCAGAAACCAGGACGAATTTTCCCTCCACAAACTCAACGAACTTCTGCGCTCCCGCTCCTTGGTCCGCCGCAATTACTGTAAAAAAAAGCTGGTGGAGATCGGGGGCAAGTGCGTGCCGTTGCTGATCGAAAATCTGTCCGGCAACGATTCCGATAGTGTCATCGACTCGCTCCATATCCTGCGGGAACTCGGCGACAAAACCGCCCGGTTTCCGGTCCGTCAACTTATCAACAGCCATCCCCGCAACGCCAATGTCCGCTTCGCCGCCTATGAGACCCTGGCCAGCCTGCCATGCCTCAAGGGAGATTATGTTCTCGCCTCCGGCCTGGTGGACCCGGTTGAAAACGTGCGGATTACCGCGGCCCGAGCCATTGACCACAACCTGGATGAGGTGCTGGCGGCCGGCATCTCCAACATGATCAACCGCAAGGATGAAGAGGCCCGCGGGATCGTCAAGGCGATCCTGGATGGTCAGGCAGGCCGGATTTTCCTGGCCTTGCTCGATCAGGAATATTTCCGGACCACCGCCCGTGCCTATCTCTCCCACAAAGCTCATCCGGAAATCCGGGACTTTTTCGCCGGGCTGCTGGAGCGGCACGGAGACGATGAACTGGCCGCCGGAATCAGGCCTGGGGCTGCGCCGGACGAGGCGGTTTTGCGGGACAAGGTTTGCGCCGTGGATGATTCCCGGATGATTCTCAATGTGTATCGCACGGTGTTGAATGAGCTGAATTTCGCCCCGGTTCTTTTTCAGGAGCCGGAAAAGGCCTTGGCCTGGCTGGAAGAGGAACGGCCTCTCCTGATCTGCACGGATCTCAATATGCCGGAAATGACCGGGCTCGATTTCATCCGCAACGTCCGGACCCGCTATGCCAAGGAGGAGTTGCCGGTGGTCCTGGTCACCACCCAGGATGACCGGAAGGACAATGAGGAGGCCATGGGGGCCGGCGCCAACGCCATCCTGCGCAAGCCCTTTGATGCCGCCAGCCTGGCGGCGGTACTCATGCAGGTTTTTGGAGACAGGTAACGGAAGATGGAAAACAACCGCTTTACCGTGCTGGTCATCGATGACGAAGAGTTCAACCGTTTTCTCGTCCGGGAGATTCTCACCGAGGCGGGCTATGAAGTTTTTGCCGCGGGAAATGGCCGGTCCGGGCGCGAGATCGCCAGGCAGGAGTTGCCGGATCTGATTCTGCTCGACGTGATGATGCCCGGGGAGAGCGGTTACCAGACCTGCCGCCTGCTGAAAGAGGACCGGTTGACCGTGGAAATTCCGGTGATTTTCATCTCCGCCTTGGATGAGCCGCGCAACCGGCTGGATGGGCTCGAACTCGGCGCCATCGATTATATCTCCAAGCCTTTTCTGAAAGACGAACTGCTGGCCAGGGTCAAGAATTATCTGAAGCTGCATCACGCCCATCGGTTGCTGCGCCAGGAATGGAGCAATCGCTTGCAACAGGTGCAGGAAGCCCACCATGCCATCCTGGTCGATCCCGCCGAGGTGCCGGGGGCGCGGTTCGCCGTGCGGTACCGGACGGTGCTCGAGGCCGGGGGCGATTTCTATGACGCTTTTTCGCTGGGTGACAACAAGCACGGCTATTTCATCGCGGACATCAGCGGACATGACCTGGGCGCCTTTTTTACAATCCCGGCGCTCAAGGCCTTGATCCGGCAGAACTCCTCCCTCATTTACGCGCCGGACGAAACCATCCGGACGATCAACCGGGTTCTTGCCACGATTTTCAAGGCCGGCCAACATCTGACCGCCGTTTATCTGACCGTGGACCGGCGCGGCAATACCGCGGAATTCGTCAACGCCGGACATCTTCCGGTGCTGCACCTTTCCGGCCAGGGGACAAGCCGGTGGCTGGAGCCGGACAGCGACATCATGGGCGCTTTTGCCGACGGCCATTACCGCCGCCATGCCTTCCCGGTTGGGCCCGGAGACCGTTTCCTTCTCTGCACCGACGGCCTGCTGGAATCCTTTCTCGACAAGGACGTAAACCGCGAGACAGGCCTCGCCCGCTTGCGGGATGCGGCCCATCACACCAGGGCTCTGCCCGTGGAAGAGGCCGTGGCGCTCATCGCGGCGACCCTGCGGCCGGAGAAAGAAGAGGCCGCCGAGGATGATTTCTTGCTCCTGCTGGTGGATGTCTAAATGGCAAGGAAGGGCAACGACGCATGTTCACGGTAGAGCGAAAAGCGGACCGGCTGGAATTCTTGCTTGCGGCAAGGTTTGAGCTGGTGGATCGGGTCTGCGCGGAGGTGGAACGCTTGCTCGCCGAACACGGCCTGGAGGATCTGGGTTTCGTTGTCCTGCTGGGGCTGCGGGAAGCCTTGGCCAACGCCATCTGCCATGGCGCCAGGCTGGACCCCGGCAAGGAGATCGGCGCCACCGTGCGATGCGAGGAGAGAGCGCTTGTCATCCGGGTCACGGATCCCGGCGCCGGGTTTGACTGGAAAAGGATCATCGCCGGAAAATTGGCGGCCATAAAGCAACAGCCATCCCAACTTTCAAAGCGGGGACGGGGGCTTGGCATCCTGTTGCATTATTTCGACGGAGTCTCCTTCAACCCCAGGGGGAACGTGGTGGAACTGCAGTTGTGCATCCCCGCCGGGAAGAGGCATGCGCCATAAGAATCAGCCAAGGAGAGGAATTCATGTTTGAGCACAGCAAGGAAGACGAAAGGGATCTCGTCCGGATCAGCGGCAACATCGTGGCCTCCAATGCCGGAGAATTGAAGGCGCAACTGGCCAAGCTGCTGCGGGATGGAGCGGTTCAGCTCCGCCTCGACCTGGCCGGGGTGCCGCTCATCGACTCCATGGGGCTTACCGTTCTCATCGCGGCCCACAACTCGTTGCAGAAAACGGGCAAGCGACTGGAGTTGACCAATGTCTGCCAGGATGTTCGCAAGCTTTTTGCGGCAATGCGCCTGGATCACCATTTCGAGATAATCGGCTGAACTGCCACCGCAGGCAGGCGCGAACCCGGAGAACCCACCATGGTCGAGATTGTTAACGACGAAACACTCAGCATGTATGTGCAGGAATCCAAGGAACATCTGGAGAACATTGAAACCGATCTGCTTGAAATCGAACAGCAGGGGGCGGCGCTGGACGAGGAGCTGGTCAACCGGGTTTTCCGGGCCGCCCACTCGATCAAGGGCGGAGGCGGGTTCCTGAACCTGATCAACATCAAGGATCTGGCCCATAAGATCGAGAATGTCCTCGACATGATCCGCCACCGGCAACTGGCGCCAAGCGCCGAGGTGATCAGCATCGCTCTCGAAGCCTTTGATTACCTCGGCAATCTGCTGGACAACGTGCTGGAAAGCAACGGTCTGGACATCTCTCCCTATGTCGCTCGTCTGGAAGGCATTGTCGCCGGCGGCTTGGACGATACCGAACAGGACTCCCTCCATGATATGCGCCGGGTATGCCATCCCGGGATTGACCATGCCTTTGAGGTTTCCCTCTTTGATCTCAAACAGGCTGGGCAGAACGGCCGGGTATTTTACCTGCTGGAGATAGACCTGATCAAGGATGTGCACCGCAAGAAGCTCACCCCCCTCGATATGCTTTCCCGGCTTGAGGACGCCGGCGAGATCATTGAGATCACGGTCAGCATCGCGGCGGTGGGCACCTTGGAGGATGAGGCGATTCTCGCCGCCATCCCCATGTATGTCCTCCATGCCTCGATCATTGAACCGGACCTCATGCCCATGGTGCTGGATCTTGACGCCGGGAAGATTCAGGCGCTCGGGGAAATCGAGGCGGTAATGGCATTGACCGCCGCTCCCCCCTTGCCGGTGGAAGCGGTTACCCCCGGCGAGACCGGAAACAAGGCGGAACCTGCCCCCGGAGCACAGGATGTTCTCCCGCCCCCCCGGCCTGCGCCGGAAAAAACCACCGCCCGCGCCACGGAGACGGAAAACGGGGAGAAAACCGAAAGGAGCCAAGCCGGGAATCCGCAGGCCGAGTCGACCCTGCGGGTCAACGTGGCGCTTCTCGATCAGCTCATGAACAGGGCCGGGGAACTGGTCCTGTCACGCAACCAGCTCTTGCAGGCGATTTCCTCCGGAAGCCGGGAAGAGATCATGGTTGCCGGGCAGCGGCTCAATCTGGTCACCTCGGAGCTGCAGGAAACCATCATGATGACGCGAATGCAGCCGGTGGGCAATATCTTCAGCAAGTTCCCCCGGGTGGTCCGTGAGCTGGCCAAGCAGTTGGGCAAGGAGATCGAGCTGAGCCTGGAAGGCAAGGAGGTGGAACTCGATAAAACCATTATCGAGGGCCTGGGAGATCCCCTCACCCATCTGGTGAGAAATGCGGCCGACCACGGCATCGAGCTGCCGGAAACCCGGCGAGCCAAGGGGAAAGCCGCGGCCGGCCATATTGTTCTCCGCGCCCACCATGAATCCGGCCAGGTCATCATCGAAATCCAGGACGACGGCAAGGGGATCGATCCGGAAGGGATCGCCCGGACCGCGGTCCGGAAAGGATTGATCACCCAGGAGCAGGTGCAGGCCATGTCGGACAGCGAGAAGGTGAAACTCATCATGCTGGCCGGATTTTCCACGGCCGAGCAGATCACCGAGGTCTCCGGCCGCGGGGTGGGCATGGATGTGGTGAAGACCAACCTGGACAAGCTGGGCGGCCAGGTGGAACTCCTTTCCGTACTGGACAAGGGCTCCTGCATCCGGATCAAGCTGCCCTTGACCCTGGCCATCATTCCGAGCCTGCTGGTGTTGAGCGGCAACCAACGCTTCGCCATCCCCCAGGTCAATGTCAGCGAACTGCTGCGCATCCCGGCCGCCGATGTCCGGGAACAGGTGGAAAAGATGGGGGAAGCGGAAGTCCTCACCCTGCGGGGCGAACTCATTCCCTTGCTCCAGCTCAGCAATGTCCTTGGCATCAGCCGCACCTTCTACGATCCCAAAACCGGCCGTTACCGGGAGGACCGCCGGGCCAAGCTTGCCGACGAACGGTTGCTGGAAGAGGCGCGGGCGGGACGGGGGGAAGCAGCGGAAACGATTGCCACGGTGGCGCAACAGGCAGCCGAGGAGCGGCGGCAGAGCCGGAGCAGCGACGTCAACATCGCCATCGTCCAGGCAGGCTCCAGCCGCTTCGGCCTGGTGGTGGACAAACTGAGCGACAACGTGGAGATCGTGGTCAAGCCCCTTGGCCGGCACCTGAAAGGTTGCGAGGTCTATGCCGGGGCCACCATCATGGGCGACGGCCATCTCGCCTTGATTCTCGACATCAACGGGCTCTCGCACAAGGCGGACCTGCGCTCCTTGACCGAAACGGAGGCCACTGCCCGCATGACGGAGCAGCTTGAGGGAAAACAGGGGGAAGAAAAACTGACCCTGCTCATGTTCCAGAATGGCCCGGCGGAATACTGCGCCGTCCCCCTGGACATGCTGCTCAGGGTGGAGAAGATCAAAACCGGGCAGATAAAAATAAGCGGCGGCAAAAAGGTCATTCAGTACCGGGGCGGCAACCTTCAGGTCTACGGCCTGGAGGAGGTGGCCAGCGTCGCCCCTTTGGAGGATCGGGAGGATCTCATCGTTCTGGTCTTCGGCGTGGCCGGACGCGAAGTGGGGTTGCTGGCCGCGCAGCCCCTGGATGCGGTGGACCTGGAGAGCCCCATCGACGAGGAGACCCTCCGCCAGCCCGGGATACGGGGTTCCGCCATCATCCGCGGGCAGACGACTCTGATCGTCGATCTTCCCGGATTCATGCAGGCCTTGAATCCGCGGTGGTTTGCCGATGGCGTCGCCCCTTCGCAAAACCCGTCCGGCGGCAACAGTCAGGGGGAGCAGCCGGACAATCGGACTATTCTTCTGGTGGAGGACTCGGATTTTTTCCGCCATCAGGTCAGGATGATTCTCGAGGAAGCGGGACTTCCCGTGGTGGCCGCGGAAAACGGCCAGGTGGCCTGGGAGCATCTGGATGCGCAGCCGGAGGAGATTGCCCTGGTGGTCACCGACATCGAGATGCCGGTCTTGGACGGTCTTGCCCTGGCAGGCAGGATTAGAAGCGATGACCGTTTCGAGCGGTTGCCCATGATCGCCCTCACCTCCCTGGCCAGCGAAGAGGACATGGCCCGCGGCCTCCAGGCGGGTATCGATGAGTATCAGATCAAGATGGACAAGGAAAAGCTGTTGCGGAGTGTCTGGCGGTCTCTCCGCCATGGCAGGGAAGAGCACGGGGAAACATGAAAAAATCGAAACCGCCGTCCCCCCTTGGGTGCATGGTGGTTTTTCAGAAGCGATGTGCTGGCCGACGGAAAGGCAGCGCCATCGGCAACAGTAAAATTTACACAGTGGGGTTACCACGAGGAATGCAAAGGAGCTCAACGATGCAATGGTTTAACGACATGAAGATCGGCAAGCGGTTGTTGGTAAGTTTCGGCACGGTGTTGTGCCTGCTGGTGCTGGTGGCGGGGGTCGGCCTCTGGGGAGTGATCGCGGGGGAGCATGCCACGGAAGCCATTCTGGAAACGGAAGGTGAGCTGCTCCAGCATTCCGTCCAGCTCGACGCGGATATTTTGGGGTTACGGCGTTATGAGAAGGATATTTTCCTGAATATAGAGAAACCGGAAAAGGTCGCCGATTATTTCAAGAAGTGGTCCCAGATGCATGCCAAGGTGAGCGGAGGGATTGCCGCCCTGGAAAAAACAGCAACCCATGCCGATGATCTTGAGAAGATTCGGGCCATCAAGGAATATCTGCAACAGTACAAAGCCGGCTTTGCCTCGGTTTACGGCATGGTTGACGCCGGTCAGCTCAAGACCCCCCAGGAGGGAAATGCCGCCATCAATAAATACAAGGAAGCCATCCACAACATGGAAGAAACCACGATACAACTAGCCGGGGAGGCAAATCTTGCCGTGGATGCGGCAAAGGCCCAGATCCTGAAGGCGATGCAGCGCGCGATCTGGCTGGTGCTCCTCTTCTCTTCGCTGGCCGTGGTCATGGGGGTGGTTCTGTCCATCATCGTGGCGCGGGGGATCAGCGTCCCCCTGCGCCAGGGGTTGGACTTCACCGTCGCCGTTGCCAACGGTGATCTCAGCCAGGTCATCGCCTTGAACCGGAAAGACGAACTCGGCGAACTGGCCGCCGCCTTGAATGCCATGGCCAAGAACCTTTCGGCCATGATCGGCGAGGTCGATTCCAGCGTCAACACCGTGAGTTCCTCGGCCACGGAGATGTCCTCCATTGCCGAACATCTCTATGCCGGCGCCAACAGCACGGTGCAGAAGGCGAACACCGTTGCCGCCGCGGCCGAGGAGATGAACTCCAACATGATCTCGATGGCCTCGGCCATGGAGCAGGCCTCCGCCAATGTCAGCACCGTGGCCTCGGCCACCGAGGAGATGAGCGCCTCCATCGGCGAGATCTCCCGGAGCGCCGAACATGCCAGGGAATCGGCCAATAATGCCGTAAAGCAGTCGCAGCGGGCATCGGATCGCGTCAACGAGCTGGGCCAGGCCGCGGAAGAGATCGGCGTGGTCACCGAAACCATCCGGGCCATCTCCGACAAGACCGACCTGCTGGCCATGAACGCCACCATCGAGGCGGCCAGGGCCGGTGAAGCGGGCAAGGGTTTTGCGGTGGTGGCCAACGAGATCAAGGAACTGGCCAAGAAAACCGCCGAGTCGACCGAGGATATCTCCCGGCGTCTGCAGGGGATCCAGAAAACCACCGGTCTGACCGTGGCCGAGATTCAGGAGGTGGGCCAGGTGATCCATCAGCTGGATGAGATTGTCAGCGCCATTGCCACCGCGGTGAGCCAACAGAAATCGGCCACCGCCGAGATTTCCGAGAACATCGGCCAGACCTCCCTGGGAATCCAGGAGGTCAACGTGAACGTCAGCCAGACCTCCCTGGCTGCCGGCCAGGTCGCCCAGGAGATCAGCGATGTCAACGAATCCGCCAACGAGATCAGCAACTCCAGCGCCCAGGTGCAGCAGAGCGCGGCCGAGCTGAGCCTGCTTGCCGAGCAGCTCAAGGAGATGATCCGGAAATTCAAGGTGTAGGTTGCGCCTTGTTGAAAGGAGTTTTCAGATGAAACGAGGCGAAAAAATCGAGGCGGGCGGGGAACCGATTCAGGTTTCCTGTTTCACCCTGGATGAAACCAACTGCGGCATTGATATCTCCCAGGTGCAGGAAATCAATGACGACCTGACCATCACCCCGGTCCCCCTGGCGCCGGACTATGTGCTGGGGATCATGAATCTGCGGGGCCGGATCGTCACGGTGATCGACCTGAGCCGAAAGCTGGGGTTCCGCAAGTCGGAGATTCACCGGACAAGCCGGATCATCATCGTGCGTTGGCAGAATGAATATACCGGGCTGCTGGTGGACAAGGTGACCGAGATCCTGGCCATCGACAGCCGGGAGATCGGTGAGCCACCCTCCAATATCAAGGGGATGCAAGGCCGGTTTTTCAAGGGGGTGGTCAAGAAGAGCGGCAAGGAGCTGCTCGCCATCCTGGATCTTGAGGCAATTCTGACCGACCCATAACGGCCGGGCCCGGCAAGCAGATTCACTTCCGCGGCAGGCATTTTCATATGTACAGGCCATCCGGTGAACCATGAAAGTCAAAGTGCTGGTGGTGGATGACACCATCTTTTATCGAAAAATACTCAGCGACGTGCTTGCCGGACTCCCCTTTGTCGAGGTGGTCGGCACCGCCAACAACGGCGAGATGGCGCTGGCCCGGATCAAGGGCCTCAAGCCGGACATCCTGACCCTCGACGTGGAGATGCCCGGCAAGAACGGGCTGGAGGTGTTGGCCGAGGTGCAGGCGCAGGGCCTTGGGGTGGATTGCCTCATGGTCAGCTCCAAAACCCTGGCCGGCAGCGCTATCACCCTACAGGCCCTGGAGCTGGGGGCGCTTGATTTTATCACCAAACCGGACGAGGCGGACGCCGAGGCCAATAAAAAAGTGTTGGCCATCGGGCTCGGCAAATTCCTGGGCGAATACCGCCGGCAGCTCGAAGCCCGGCGAAACAGGGGACAAAAAGGCCCCCTTGCCCGGCCCGCCCTTGCGGCCGGACGGGTTGCCGTGCAGATCCAGCCCAAGTCCCTGTTGGCGGAACGGCCGGAGCGTTCCCAGGTGATCGCCCTGGGCGTCTCCACCGGCGGCCCCAATGCCTTGGCCCGGATTCTCCCACAATTTCCCGGAGATCTCGGGGTGCCCATCCTCCTGGTCCAGCACATGCCGCCGGTCTTTACCCATTCCCTGGCAAAAAGCCTGGACGGCAAATGCGCGCTTACCGTCAAGGAAGCGGTGGACGGCGAGGCCATAGAAAAAAATACCGTCTACATCGCGCCGGGCGGCAAACAGATGAAGGTGGGAAGCAGTGCCTCGCTGACCAAGGTTATCCGGATCACGGAGGATCCGCCGGAAAACAACTGCCGGCCCGCGGTGGACTATCTCTTCCGGTCGGTGGCGCGGGAGTACGGCTCCAAAACCACCTGCGTGATCATGACCGGCATGGGCATCGACGGCAAGCTGGGCTGCATGGTCTGCAAGGCGAGCGGCGCCGTGACCGTGGCACAACACGAAGAAAGCTGCGTGGTCTATGGCATGCCCAAGGCGGTGGTGGATGCGGGGCTTGCCGATGTGATCGCCCCGCTGGACAAAATCGTCGCGGAAATCATGAAAACCGTGTGAAGGACGCTGTGAAAGGGCATGTTACAAATAACTGAACAGGAATTCGCGGATTTTTCCCAGTACATCCATGAGATGACCGGCATCGTCATCCCAAGGGAAAAAACCTATCTGCTGGAAAGCCGCATGCAGCCGATCCTCGCCGAACATGGCCTTGGGAGCTTCACCGAGCTGTATCGCGCCGCCAGGGCGGAGAGGCGCAGGATCCTGGCCAAGGAAATCATCGACGCCATTACCACCAACGAAACCTTTTTTTTCCGCGACAACAAGCCGTTCGAGCTCCTCCGGAACAAGATTCTGCCGGACATCATCGACCGGCGCCGCCGGGGTGGTGCGGTCGGCCGGATCCCCCTGCGCATCTGGAGTGCCGCCTGTTCCTCCGGCCAGGAGGTCTACAGCATTGCCATGACCCTTTCCGAGCTGCTGCCGGTGCGGGAATACGACATCCGCATTCTCGGCACCGATATCTCAAGCAAGGCGCTGGCCGTGGCCAGTTACGGCCAATACAACGCCTTTGAGGTGCAGCGGGGCTTGCCGGACACCCTCAGCCGCAAGTATTTCCTTCCCGGTGCGGGTGGAGGGTTGCGCGTTCGCGATGAGCTGCGGGGCATGGCCCGGTTCGAAAAAATCAACCTGCTTCAGCCCTTGGCGCTCCAGGAAAGATTCGATGTGATTTTTTGCCGGAACGTGGCCATCTATTTTTCCCGGCCGGACAAGGCAAGGCTGTTCAACAACCTGGGACGGATGCTGCAACCGGACGGCGCCTTGATCCTTGGCGGCTCCGAAACCCTGACCGGCATGGACACGGGCTTTGTGAGCCGCAACTATCTCCAGGCCATCTATTATCAGCTGCAGCCTTTCGTTGATGCCGAATCAGCCCCGCCAGCACAACCTCCCGAAGACCGGCCGCGCCCCCCATCCGTGCCGCCACCGTTATCCCCCGGCTCGGCGCCCTTTCAAAAGATCCCGGTGCGCAAGCCTGCTCCCCGGGGCTTCTCGCCCCCAGTTACCCCCAGCGAGCTTACGGGCACACCGCTTTCTCCGGCAGCGCAAGAGATGACCGGAGCCCCGGCTGCACCGGTAACGGTGGATAGCCCGGACAATGGACCGGTTGCAAAAAAAACTCTCCTGAACGCTCTGGGCAGCGAGTCTCACTCTTCAGGGTCGTTGCTTTCCGCATTGCACAACAGAAAGTCCGGAGGCGGCAAGGAAGCGGAATCGCTTGCACTGGAAGGACCAGCCGCTTCTTCCCTCCTGGCCGGGATCAAGGAAAGGCATCTGGCACGGAAGCATCAACCCGAGGATTCGGCAAACGCACAGACGCAAACGCCGTTCCCAGAGGGAACCGGTCCGCTGGATCAGGAGTAACATTGCAGGAGTAACATGGGACACAGGCGGGCGAGGGAGCCCCCCCTTTCTTTGGCTAGTTGACGGAGGCGATTTGGCACGGTTCGCTGTCCGAGCGCTGGATGATGGTATCCTTTTTCCAGTGCACATCGTCGGGCTGGGGGAAATCCACCAGATAGTGGAGGCCGCGGGATTCCTTGCGGATGCAGGCGCAGCGCACGATGAGCTCGGCAACCTGGGCGATGTTGCGCAGCTCGATGAGGTCCGGGGTCAGAATGTAGTCGCGGTAATGCTGGTTCACCTCGCTAACGATGGCCCGGAGCCGTTCCCGCACCAGGGCCAGCCGCTTCTCGGTGCGGACAATGCCGACATAGTTCCACATCAACCGCCTGATCTGATCCCAGTTATGGCTGACCAGAACATTCTCCTCGATGCGCTGGGCCGCACCGGCGGACCACTCCGCCACCTCGGGCAGCGCAACCTCGCGCAGGCCGGGCCATTCCCGTTCGCACTCCAAATAGGCCTGATGGGCAAAGACCACCGCCTCGAGCAACGAGTTGCTGGCCAGCCGGTTGCCGCCGTGCAGACCGGTGCAGGCGGCCTCCCCAAAGGCGAACAGCCCTTCGATATTGGTCCTGCCCCACCGGTCCGTGACCACCCCGCCGCACATATAGTGGGCCGCGGGCACCACCGGGATGGGCGCCTTGGTCATGTCGATCCCCAGGGAGAGGCATTTATTGTAGATGGTGGGAAACCGGTTTTTGAGAAACTCCGCGGGCTGGTGGGTGATGTCCAGATACACGCAATCATCGCCGCTCGCCTTCATCTCGCTGTCAATGGCCCTGGCCACCGTGTCGCGGGTGGCCAGATCGCCCCGGGCGTCGTACTTGTGCATGAAAGGATGCCCGTGCTGGTCGATGAGCCTCCCCCCCTCCCCGCGCACCGCCTCGGAGATCAGAAAATTCTTCACCTGGGGGTGATAGAGGCAGGTGGGATGAAACTGGACAAACTCCAGGTTGCCGACCCTGGCTCCGGCCCGGTAGGCCATGGCAATGCCGTCGCCGGTGGCGATATCGGGATTGGTGGTGTAGAGATAGACCTTGCCGGTGCCGCCGGTGCAGAGCACCGTCACCTTGGCCTGGTAGGTGTCGATCCGCCCGGTCTCCCGGTCAAAGACATAGGCGCCCAGACACTGGTCGCTGAAGCTGTCGTGGGGCTGATACGGGGTGCCGGTCTTGGAGCTGACCAGGAGATCCACGGCCAGATGATTTTCCAGCACCGTGATCCTGGGGTTGGCCGCCACCTGGGCCAAAAGCCCCTCTTCGATCTTGCGGCCGGTGAGATCCATGGCATGGGCGATGCGCCGGGCAGAATGGCCACCCTCCTTGCCCAGGTCGAGATGGCTGGGGTCATTGGCCTCGCTCTGAAACTGGACGCCGAGCCGGATCAGCTCCTCGATCCGATCCGGCCCGGTCTCCACCACCAGCTTGACGATGTCCTCGTGGCAGAGCCCGGCCCCGGAGCGCAGGGTGTCCTCGATGTGCAGGGCAAAGGAGTCATTGGGCGAGAGCACGGCGGCGATCCCGCCCTGGGCCAGATTGGTGGCGGTGTCCACCTTGGCCTTCTTGGTGACGATGGTCACCGAGCCCAGACGCGCGGCCTTGATGGCAAAGGAAAGCCCGGAGATGCCGCTGCCAATGACTAAAAAATCGGTGCTCTGTTTCATGGCCACCCCCCGTAACTGCTCAGCAGCACCACACCTGCTTTGTCATCGGCCTGCTCATGTGCAATAGCACACTTCGCAGACCTCTTCCGCGCATCTGCGGCACTGCTGAGCAGTTACGTTTCTTGGTTTCGCCTCATTCAGGCCTCACGCTGGATAGTCGCTTAACCGCTTGACATCACCCGGCATTGTTCAGTAAAGATGAGCTTTATCGGCACCGCAACCAAAGGCAACCTTATCCGCCCCACGCCCCGATGCGCCCATCCTGGTAAAGGATTTTACATAGCGCGGACCCGGCAGGATGGCAAGGATTCTTCACATGGCTTCTGTAAAACTCGTCGTGTTCGACTGCGATGGCGTGATGTTCGACTCCAAAAACGCCAATCGGGTCTACTACAATCATATCCGCGAAACCTTCGGCCATCCACCCATGGACGCGGAAGAGCTGGAATACGTCCACATGCACCATGTGATGGATTCCATCCGCCACCTGTTCCGCAATTACCCGGCGGACCTGGAACGGGCCGAGGCGTACCGGCAATCCGTCGATTACACCCCCTACCTGCAATACATGCTCATGGAGCCGGACCTCCTGGAGTTTCTCGATTTTCTCCACCCCGGCTACAAAACCGCGATCAGCACCAACCGGACCTCCACCATGGGCTCGGTGCTGCGGATCTTTAAGCTGACGGACCGGTTCGACAAGGTGGTCACCGCCTTTGACGTGGCCCACCCCAAGCCCCACCCCGAAGCCCTGGAACAAATCCTTGCCCATTTCGGATACAATGTGGACGAGGCGGTGTACATCGGCGACTCCATGGTGGACCGGGAGCACACCGCCGCCCTGGGCATGCGGCTCATCGCCTTCAAGAACCCAGCCCTGCCCGCGGAATACCATGTGAGCAGCTTCATGGAGATTACCCGGCTGCCGATCCTGGCAGAAACTGAAAAAGGGAAACGATGAAACTGGAAGTGACCCACAAAATCCTGGCCATGGAGCCGGACCTTGAAAAAAGCTCCGGCCATGTCCTGCGCTTTCTCGACCGCACCACCCTGGTGCACTATGATGCGGTGCGGGTTGTGGCGGCAGAGTCCTGCTCCGGCACGGACCCGCGCTTCTGGCCCTGGCTTGAACAAGGTCTGGCCGACAACCGGCGGGTGCTGACACAATTGATTGGGGAATTACGGGGTGCGGGCACCAAGGAGTTCAGCGACCTGCCTGCCATGCCGCAGGGCTTTCAAAGCAAAATCTTCCATACCATGGCCCATCTGCTCGACGGCTTTTTCGGCATCGACAGCCAATTCTACAGTCTGCCCGAGGATTCCCACTGGCTGGGGGCCAGCCTGCGCAAGCAGATCGAGGCAAGCCCGGAAGAGTTCTGGCTGGTCACGGTGAAGGCCACCCTGGAGTCGCTGGAGCACCACGCCATTGCGGGATTGCGCTCCTTTGAGAAATAGGTAGGCTCCATCGGCCTCCTGCAAAACTCCAACTGTGCACTGTTGCCGTCATTCCGGCGAAGGCCGGAATCCAGGTGCTTCGGAAAAATGGGGTAACCCTGGACCCCGGCCTTCGCCGGGGTGACAACTTTCACAAAAAAAATCAATCGTAATGATGGTGGTGATGATGCCCATGGTGATGCGATTCCCCTGGGCCGCCGATCTCCGCCAGCGCCTTTTTCAGAATCCCATCGGTCTCAGCCATGCTGGCCACGGCCTTAGCTAAAAGATCCGCCAGCGCGCCCTGTCCCTCGCTGCGCACCAACTCCACCCATTTCTTGAACTCGGCCTCGTGGTTGTGGTTATGCTCAATCCAGTGGGGCAGAAGAATCCGCAGCTTTTCCATCGTGGTTTTCTGGTCCATCTCAGACGGTTCCTTTTGTTTTTGTCACGGTTACCTTGCCATGGAGAAAATCAATGGCGCGAACCGATGCGTGCAAAATGAGCTTCGGCTCTTCAAAAAGGGCGGAAACCCGCACCCCATCATCGACAACCTCAAGCAGCGAGGCATTTTCCAAAATCACCTCTTCCTTGCCGTCCTGCTCGAGGACTATACTCATCTGGCACATGCTCTGCCTCATTCGTTGTGTTTTTTCGCTTTGCCGCGAGTGAAAAAACAATATAATACGTTTTCCCGGCTTTATCATGCAGATTTGCAGCCCCACACAACCATAGCTCGAGACACCCGCATGCTCCTAGACGATCTCCCCTCCATCCGCACGCTGCTAACCACGGCCAAAACCATCGCCATGGTCGGCCTCTCCCCCAAGGAATCCCGACCCAGCAACATGGTGGGCCGCTACCTGATCGAGGCGGGCTACACCGTAATCCCGGTCAATCCGGGGCAGGAAAAAATCCTCGGCCTGGACTGCTACCCCGACCTGAGTGCAATCCCCGACCCGGTGGATATTGTCGATATCTTCCGCCGCTCCGAGGATGTGCCCCCCATCGTGGCTGAGGCCATTGCCATCGGCGCCAAGGCCATTTGGATGCAGGAAGGGGTGATCCACGCCGAGGCGGCACGGGCTGCGAAGGCGGCGGGACTGGTGGTGGTGATGGACCGCTGTATCAAGACGGTGCATCATTGTATGGGACATGAGCGGGGCTGAGCAGGGGAAAATGGCGAGGGCCTTTCTGCTGTGCTCTCTTTCTTCTTTTGCGCGCCCAAAAGAAGAAACAAGAAAAAGGCACCCCAGCCAGTCCTGGCCCTGCGGGCTTCCCTTACTTCTCGCCGAGGGCGGGACGCGGAAAAACTCGGGCTTCGCCCTCAGACAGTTCCCGCGTCTTTTCCGCCCACGTCTGCGAGGCGCGGCAGGACAAATGGGGGAGGGGGAAAATCCCATTGGCACGCCGCCGAGCACCGGAAAAGCTGCCGAAAAGGGAGGTTGCACTGTTTGAGCGCAGCGAGTTTGCAACCTCCCGGCAGCTTTGAGGAGCGCAGGGTATCCCGCCTTCGGCGGGACAAGTGCCTGGGTGCCCTTTCTTTGGTTCGTTTCTTTGGGCAAGCAAAGAAATGAACAGACTGATATCATGTTATAGTTCTTAAAATTCTAGGGAGAAAAGAACCTTGGCAGCGTCCCTAATTTCCCCTTAACAACGAAAAGGCCGACTTCCACCGGCCTCATCCGGGCAAGGACGCCAAGCGGTACCAAGTGCGAAACGCCAAAGATTTTCTTATCAGAGCAGGAGTCACCCCATGAACACTCTCAGTTACAAGGGCTATACAGACAAAATCGAATTTGACCCCGATGACAATATTCTGTTTGGCAACATCGTCGGCATCCGTGACACAGTTGGCTTTCATGGTGAGACGGTTGCCGAACTCAAAGACGCCTTCCGCGAGGCAGTTGATTTCTACCTTGAAAGCTGCGAGAAATCCGGCCGTGCCCACGACAAACCATTTTCCGGCAAATTTGTCGTCCGGGTGGAGTCCTCGCTGCACGGCGAGATTGTCGCCGCCGCCGTCAATGCAGGAAAAAGCGTCAACAAGTGGGTCGCCGACGCACTTGCCAAAGTTGTGCATGCCTACTCGTAGATCAGACCTACATTCGAGCGGGGCAGGCCAGAAGCGGCCTGCCCCGCAATTTTATGTTATACTCAGTTAAATCATTCACAAGGACATTATGGATCATATTGAAGCAGCGAATTGGACTAGACATTTTGATACCATTCTTTGGCAGGTTACATCAATTTTTGCAGCCGCAATTGGTGCGTTAATTGCCTATAGCTATTCTAACTTCGACGTTGCTATTTCATTAGCTGGACTTTTTTTTACAATTCTTCCCGTGTATTTCGGGGCAAGTTTTCGGGAGTTGAGAAAAAGAGTCAGTCCAAAGTTAGATCCTGACTTGAGAAAAGCTTTAAAAGAAGGGCGTCAACTCTACCAATGGCAGGTTTTCGTTTCTATCTTTATTATCTTTGAGTGTTTGTGGGGGGGGCTTCTAGTAAAAAATATGGCGACATGTTTATTGAAGTCACTGGTAATTGGCATTGTTATTTCAGTTATTTTGCTCACGCTATGGTTGTCCTCAGTTGGGAAAAATACTGTTCATGAAGATAAAAACGCATAACCGATAATTCCGGATAATTGGATAATTCCGGTGACATAATAGTTAATTATTGCTGATGCAAGCTTCATGCGCCCTTTTGCAGAACCCCTTGACAAAAGGTCTTCCTGCGCGTACGATTTAGCGTACGAAAAGAGGGCTGACAATGACAACACTTTCAGCAACAGAAGCAAGAAAATGCCTGTACAGCCTTGTCGATGACGTGGCGGAATCCCATGACCCCATCCAGATTGTAGGCAAGCGGCATTCCGCGTTTCTTGTCTCCGAAGATGATTGGCGGGCAATCCAGGAAACTTTGTACCTCACCTCAATCCCTGGCATGCGCGAATCCATTCAGGAGGGACTCAAGAGCCCCATTGAAGAGTGCGACGAGAAGCTTGCATGGTGAGCTGGCGTCTGGTTTTTACCAAGCAGGCTCAAAAGGATGCAAAAAGGATCACGCAATCAGGACTAAAACCGCAAGCTGAACGGTTGCTCCAACTCCTCAAGGAAAATCCGTACCAAAATCCTCCGCCATACGAAAAACTCATCGGCGATCTTTCCGGTGCGTACTCCCGAAGGATCAACATCCAGCACAGGCTGGTGTACCAAGTCCTGGATGATATCCAGACCGTCAAAGTCATCCGGATGTGGACCCACTATGCATAGCTGACGGATACGGACCCACCGCACCACAAAAAAAGGCCTGCCTGGAAAAACCAGGCAGGCCGTAAATCTCATCTTTCGCTTCACTCCCGGTGAAGGGTTATCTCAACCTCAACACCCTTTACCACCGCCACCGATGGCGCACGCCGCACCCTCTTTTCCCTCGCCGCCGTCCGCCGCAACCGAGCCCAGGATATAGGAGCGGGCAATCTTCACCCGTACGTTGTCGGCGAT
>Ga0074199_1000341_pt1 | contig 82540 bp, 95 predicted proteins | sample EPASupsiteSAE347_FD_64528 | JGI IMG/M metagenome (GOLD analysis project Ga0074199, IMG submission 64528) | Bioremediated contaminated groundwater from EPA Superfund site, New Mexico - Sample SAE3-47 | ecosystem: Environmental > Aquatic > Deep subsurface > Groundwater > Contaminated ... | reverse complement strand
TGAGATGAGAAAGCCAGAAAGATAATCATGGGTGTTCGGTTAAGGGAATCATTTTAAGCTCACCATAATATAAGGATGCTATTAAACGAAGTATCAAATGATTTTGAATTTAACATAGCATGAAAAACCTCTCCAATACAAGAAAAATCGATCCAAGTGTAGAATATTTAACCAGATTATTTCCTGAAGATTTCCTAAGGAGTACCGCTTCTGAATCTGGATTTATCCAGCGTGAACGTAAGATAGATCCAGTCATACTCTTTTGGGTTATTGTTCTTGGATTTGGTGTAAACTTCCTGAGGACTATACGTGGATTAAAAAGAAAGTATGAGACTGAATCCAATATCAATATAAGCATAAGCAGTTTCAATGATCGGTTCACACCTCGGATGGAAAAGTTTCTTAAGAAGTGTGTAACTCATGCACTTGAATATCAGGCACAGGAGCCAGGTCTAAAGCTGGGGACAAAACTGAAGAACTTTAAGGATATACTTATACAGGATAGTACGATAATCCGGCTGAATGAATCGCTTGCGAAGCTATGGCCTGCTGCTCGTTCAAAAAAGATAGCTGCTGGACTGAAACTTTCTTGTGTGGTTAGTGCAGTGGCTGATGGCGTTAAAACAGTAAGGCTCTTCTCTGAAAGGACGGCTGAAGTGAAGACCCTCAGATTGGGACCATGGCTTAAAAACCGCATTCTCCTTACTGATCTTGGTTTCTTTGATTATAACTCCTTTGATAAAATTGAGCGATATGGCGGTTTTTTTGTAAGCAGGTTGAAGGGAAATGCTAATCCGACAATTGTTAGAGTGAATCAAATATGCAGGGGAAACTCAATCGATGTCGTAGGGAAAAAGTTGAAAGATATACTTCCGCTGTTGAAAAGACAACTACTGGATGTAGTGGTCGAGGTAGAAGTCAAAAGAAGAAAATACAAAGGGAAAAATACAAAAATAACCAGAACCTTCCGGCTGGTATGTGTTCTCAATGATGAGACTGAAGAGTATCATGTTTATTTGACAAATATACCAACCGACGTATTAATTGGAGAGGATATAGCTGACCTGTATAGTGCAAGATGGGAGGTTGAACTACTTTTTAAGGAATTAAAAGACGTTTATCACATCGATCATATAGAAAGTGCAAACCCCAATGTAGTGAAATGCTTGATATGGGTAGCTATCTTGACTCTTATGTGTTCTCGCCGAATACTCAGATTGATAAAAAGTGCTAATCCCGAAAATGCCTATCAGTATACCCATCTGCGATGGGCAAAAGTGTTTACTGAAAATGCTGATAGATTATTGAGAGAAGTGCTCGATAGCATGGGTCTAAAATTGGATATGATTATCTTATATGATATCTGGATTGGTCAAGGACGTGATCCGAACATCAATAGAGAGAGATTAATGGATAAATGGATTGCTTAACCGAACACCTATGGAAAGATAATCTATTCGTAGATTGATAGGGATATACAACACTTATCAGGGATATGTTTATGAAGATCGAATAGTAGCATACATGTGCCAAGTCAGCTTGTATAGCCCATAAATTGAATAGAGGGGAAAATTGTATGGAAATTTATCACTATGGTGGTTTTTTTTCCAAGCGATAAAACTTTGGAAAAGAATCGAAAACAACTGAAAAAACTTGATACATTTTAGAGAAAATAGATGGTATTTCAATCACGCCAGTTCTGGCATCGGTTGATAACAAATTCGTTTCTATAGAAAATTATTCTCTTTTAGATAAATATAATATAATAATTATTGATGATGTTGCTAAAAATTGCCGGGAATATATTGGAATGAAGAGGTTTATCGAAGTAAATGTTCGTGATAAAGGGCAAAGCATGATTTTCCTCGGTGGCTACGGCTTAACAAAAGATTACAACAAACATGTAGGTCAATATTTAGGCGCGTTAATAAACCAACGTTATCCAGAAGATACGCATAAGAACGAAAGTAAAGAGATAAGGACGAAATTACGAAAAAAAATAAAAATTTCGCGGGGCATAGGTGCTGGGCTAAATTTTTCCGGATTTAATATCCTTGAACCATTGAAAGATTCTAAAGTTCTTTCTTGGTTTGAAGTAGATGCAGAAGAATATCCTGCTTGGGTATGCCACAAGCTAGGAAAAGGAAAAATACTTATTTTTGCATCAAGTAGCCATCCGTCCTGGGGAACACAAGCTCTTAATAAACCAGAAAATTTCAAAAAAATGTGGATTGAAATACTTGATTACATTAAATCATAGTGTGCCCTTGTTTATTATATCCGCGCCCCTTTCATATCATCAAAAATTGATACAACAAATAGGCGATGGAAACCATCATGCTCCAGCGCCTGGATGCTCCTAGATTCATTCGGGAGTAGTGACTGAGGAGAGCAATGTAGATAAAGACCTTGATGAATTTGAAACTGGCTTATAAAAAGAAAGCGGAAACGGGCATTGAGTAGACAAAAAAGATATTGATAATATCACATCTAATGATATGCGAGGCAATTTCTTGAGACATGAGACTATTATAGCAGCAACGATAGTTATTGCAGTGATAACAGCCTCCTGCATAGCTGAGAGAACAGTTCCCATCGGCTCGCCGTTCGAGCTTTCAACGGGGCAATCTGTTGCTATTGAAAATGGAATGAAGGTCACTCTGGAAAATATAGAAGAGCCATTGCTGAACGTCAAAGTTGACATTCCTGGAAAAGAGACAAAGAGCTTGCAGTTCATGATTGAAAGTCCAACCGCACCGAGAAGTTACAACGTTGATAACGTTACAATCAATTTCATAAGCTATACAAATGGTATTGGAACATTTTCTGTCACATAATTCACCTTGAAGGAACTATGATCAGTACCGAGTTAACAATCCCTCCCGAACCTGTAGAAACCAAAGCACAGATTCTCCGAAATATGAAGGCTTTAGGGAGCGGTGCAAACTGGGATGCTCTGGCTCTCTGGTACGGGAATCCAGTACCGACATATCTCTGGCAAACCTGGGGAACTGCCCTGAAGAAACAGGGCTTGACATGGCAGAATTTCCTCAAAAAAATGAAATATCGGACAGAAGATGCTGTGCACTGGGCAAAAGGGAATATGAGTTGGGAAGACTTCGCCAAAAAGGTGGTTGAATCGCTGTGAATAGTTAGTATGAACTGCTCATTCAAATTTACATGACGCCATAAGTCATCAATTAAATTTTATATAATTGTTGCCTGCCACATTTGTCTGAGAAGCTACCCTTTTTTCAGCAGTACCCTGTTCCCCATCCCATCCCTCTGGCGCACTATCAGTCCCCTTCTCTCTATTTTATCAAGAAGCCTGCTCACCTTCGGCTCTGAAAAACCCGTCTTTATAACAAGTTCCCTCTGCAGTATGCCGTCGTTATCCACGATCTCCTGGAACAGTACCTTCTCGTCCCCCTCAAGTATGCTGGCAGCAAGAAGGGCTGCATTTTTATTTCCCTGGATTGCGGCTTCGCTTTTTACCGCTGGGGTCTCCCTGGAATACAGGATTATATACAGGAAAGACATGCCTCCAAGCCATGCGGTTATGATGAAAAACAGCACTTCGTTCAATGAAAAATACGATGCTCCCTCTACCGGTACTGCCCTGCCGTCCTCTAAAATGAACTGTACCGGATCTGTCGCCAGCAATCTATCAACCAGCAGAAGCACTGAGATGATCAATACGATAGCCGATATTAAAATACCGTGCGTGCCTGTGTTTATTCTGGGTGCCATTTGTACCTTCAGGTATATGTTAATTGAGCGTTTAGATGTTGTTTAATTACCATAGTTTTTTCCGGTCAGAAAGTATAAATCGATACAAAGAGTATTTTACACGCTCATGATATTTTCTATGCTTTATAAAAATCAGAACAATTTTCGACAAAGAATGGCAATTCTTGTTGACGGCCAGAACATTTACCTATCAGCAAAAGCGAAACACGCCAAGCTGGATTTTAATGCCATCATAAGATCAATGATATCAAGGGAAATCGTAAGAGCGATTATTTACAATGTCTCGCCAAAGGGAGTGGATCAATCCAAATTCATCCATGCAATGGAAAACCTGGGCTATGAAGTAAAATCAAAAGAGCCGCGCGAACTTCCGGATGGCTCCACTAAGGCGGATTGGGACATGCAGATCGCGATTGACGCTCTTGCGCTTTCTGATAAGGTAGATGTCATGGTTATCCTGACGGGCGACAGCGACTTTGTGCCTCTTGTCCATGCACTTAAATCCAGAGGCGTTAAGGTTGAAATAATGTCATTTCCCGTTAATACAAGAGACGAACTGATGTTAGCAGCCGACAAATATTTGGAACTAACTGATAAAATGTTAATATACGAATAAAAATGATGAAATTCCGTGCTCTTCTTTCACCTTCAGACCGCCATTCCGAGGTACTTTTCGGGTTGATAATGGTACTGACTATCACAGGTACTGTCGGGCTTGAGACGGGCTCAAGAAGAGCAGTTATAAGCGCCGGGATAGGCGCATGCATTGCATGGGGGATAGTTGATGGAATAATATATGTTTATACTAACCTTCTTGAGAGGGGGAGGATTGCGCTTGCTGCAAAGGAGGCTTCCACATGCACAGGGGCAGGGTGCGACCTCAGCAAGATAAAGGAAGAACTTGAGGGCACGATCGTGGATACCCTGGGCGAGCGCGAAAAACATGAGGTCGCCCAGCACATCCTGGCGCGCCTTAAGCCTGTTGAAAAATATACTCAGGCGACCAGGGATGATATCCTTGGCGGTGTTGCGGCAGGTACGCTTGTTTTCATATCCGGGATACCCATTCTTTTACCGTTCCTGTTCCTTGATGGCATCTGGGCAATGAGACTTTCCAGTGCCATCGGGCTTATGATGCTCTTTACCATCGGCTACAGATGGGGAGGCTATGTGGGAAGAAATAAGTTCCAGACGGGTGCTTTTATGATGAGTGTGGGTGTGGTGATCACGGGTGTTGTTATAGCGCTTGGGGGATGAGGATAGGGAATTGATTACATAAATGATGCGAATTACTATCCATGAGATTCTATCTAATCCATGTCATCCGTGGCATTTTTTGATTAAAACCAGAGAATCTACGACTCTACACCGCAGAGTGCTCAAAGTTCGCAAAGGTTATTGTTTTTATGCTTTGCGTTCTGGTGGAGACCATCCGCTAATTCTCATTTCTCAAACTGCATATTTCTTTAAGGGTAAAAATTTAGCCAATAGACAGGATTAACAGGATTGACAGGATAGATTTCTAATTTGAATCCTGTCAATCCTGTTAATCCTGTCTAATTAGCGGATGGTCTCGTTCTGGTAGGAAAAACTTTTTATCGCCATCTATGAACTGCAGTTCACCAGCTCATCCTCTGTGAGGTGCTTCTGTTCGCGCCTTTTTCCCATATGCTTTTAAAATTGTTTTTTCATAATATGAGATTCCCATAGCGAAAATTCCACACTCTATCCAGTGCTTTTCCAAAAAAACAGAACTGGCTTTTTTCGAAAAAACGCCACCCCCATGAAAAATATATCGTTTTGACAGTTAAAAATTTAAAATAAGGTTGGGTTATCCTTCTTTTATTAAAAAGAGCTTTTTAAAATCTCTAATCCGGTTACTTTTGAGATTTCATCGAATCCCTTATCCGCTGAGGCAATCTTGTCCGCTCCATTTGTAACGGCAATGCCGGCTATAAGTACATCAAGAGCAATATCAAGATCATCAATTTCCGTGATTTCAAAGGCTCCCAGAGTTTCTTTCATTCCTATAAAAAAATCAATGAGATAAGTTGTATCAAGAACGATCATATAGTTCTAAGCCTCGCAGAGTCTCTTATTTTCACACAGTCTTCTTTTATCTCCATTATAGCTTTACTATCCTTCAAGCCTCCAAAATAATTTCTTAGATTTGGTTTTCGTTTCTTTGTCAGCTTATATATCACATCACTGAAGCTTTCATTCTCTTTTTTTAAGCTCATGAGGATATCGTATACCTCTTCTCGTATCGATATTGTCTTTGTCGCCATAATTATCTGTGTATGTATACACAGATATAAAGTTAATCATATCTGAATCGGCGCAAGAAACTTGATCGAATCTCGGTTATCCGTGTAAATGCAATGGTAATACGGCAGTGAACTGCAGTTCATAGCTGACTTTGCGGTAATCGAAGTTGATGTATGTCCGCAGGGTCGGTTTTAAAGAAGCGAAAACTATTTTTATATTGAGCATAATTGAAGGCTGCTATTATTTTGGGATAGCTTTTATATCGTTTATCGCTTTACTTAAGCCATGGATGTGAAACAGAGTGTTCGAAGATAAAGAAATGCCCGGAAAAGTGCCGCTAAACCTCAGCGAGTACATGAGGGTGCTGAAGCTGACGAGGAAGCCCACGCGGGAAGAGTTCACAGTGATCGCAAAAGTAGCCGGAGCCGGCATACTTCTGATAGGGTTTATCGGGTTCATCATATACCTGCTGATCACAATATTGCCCGGGTGGTTCTGATGGCGGATGAGGCAGCCACTGAGGCGGCAGCAGAGGCAGCCATCTACGTCGTGAAGACTACTGCGAACCAGGAGAGGGCGGTCTCCAATCTCATCGAGAAGGTTGCAAAAAAAGAGCACCTTGATATCCGCGCCGTACTCGCTCCCGATGAGCTCCGGGGATACATCCTTGTCGAGGCTGCAGGCCCTGAGGTTGTCGAGCAGGTCATCCAGACGCTGCCCCATGCGCGCACGATGGTGAAAGGCAGATCCAGCTTTGCCGAGATAGAGCACTTCCTGACGCCGAAACTCACTGTCACTGGCATCACCGAGGGCAGCATTGTTGAACTCATATCAGGTCCTTTCAAGGGCGAAAAAGCAAGAGTGAAGAGAATAGACGAGGCTCATGAAGAGATCACGGTCGAACTGTTCGAGGCGATGGTCCCGATCCCTGTTACGGTTCGCGGAGATAACGTGAGGATACTGAAACGGGAAGAGATAGAGAAATAATAATTATACAGGAGAAATAAAAATGGTCAGCGTTGTAGAAGCATTAGTTCCCGGAGGCACAGCGACCCCGGGCCCGCCGCTTGGTCCGTCGCTCGGTCCGCTCGGCGTGAACGTGAAGGCAATCATAGACAAGATCAACGAGCAGACAAAAGCGTTCCGCGGGATGCAGGTCCCTATCAAAATAATCGTGGACGATAAAAAGCAGTTCACTATACAGGTAGGCACCCCGCCGACATCTGCGCTCATAAAGAAAGAGCTGGGCGTTGAAACCGGCTCAGGTACCCCGAACACCAAGACTATCGGCAATCTCACCGCGAAGCAGGCAGTGAAGATAGCTCACATGAAGAAGAGCGACACGCTTTCAAAGACCCTGAAAGGAGCTGTGAAAGAGGTAGTCGGTTCATGCGTTCCCCTGGGCGTGACATTTGAGGGTCTGAATCCCAAAGAAGCTATTGCTGCTATAAACAGCGGAAAATTCGACTCGGAATTCTCCGAGCCGTTTTAATTTTTTAGATATTGTTATCCGTTTTTATAATCCCTCAATATATCTCTCCGCTGAGACCGAAGCTATCGCCCCATCCCCTACCGCAGTCGCTATCTGACGTAACGGCGTGACCCTGCAATCCCCCGCAGCAAAAATGCCTCTAACTGAGGTCTCCATTTTATCATTAGCGATTATAAATCCTCCCTTGTCTTTTTCGACATCCGCAAAGCCTGTGTTCGGGATCAATCCCACGTATATGAATACGCCGTCCGCTTTTATCTCGGAGAGCTCGTTCGTCTTCACGTTCCTGATGATGATCTTTTCGACCGTCTTATTCCCTGCTATCTCCTCGACAACTGAATCCCAGATAAAGCTGATCTTGGGATTGGCGATAGCATGCTCCTGGTTTATCTTCTCGGCGCGGAGCTTGTCCCTGCGGTGGACGATATACACTTTCTTTACCATCTTCGTAAGGTAGATAGCCTCAGTGATCGCAGAATCCCCTCCCCCGACCACGACAACGACTTTGTCCCTGAAGAAAAAGCCGTCACATGTGGCGCAGTACGAGACGCCTCTCCCTATAAAATTAAGCTCCCCCCTGGCACCCAGCTTCCTGGGCGTTGTGCCTGTTGCCACTATCACTGCCCTGGTCTCGAAATCGCCTTCAGTCGTTCTCACAAGCTTGGTTTTTCCCCTGTCCTCAATACCGGTGACCTCGACCATGCCCTTTGATTCAAGACCGAACTTCAGAGCATGCTCCTCAAATTTCCGTGCGAGCTCGCCTCCCGATATCTCAAGGAATCCGGGATAGTTCTCAATAAGGTCGGTGATAATTATCTGACCGCCTATACCTATTTTTTCAATAAGGAGGGTATTCATCATCGCACGTCTTGCATATATCCCTGCTGTGAGACCGGCAGGTCCTCCGCCTATAATAACGATATCGTAAACCATAGCTCTTCATCCTTTTTGCATATAAGACTTAAATAAACTTAATAGCTTTGCATTATCTGGGAAAAACTTTATATGTCAGTAATTCTAAGTATCATGTGTAAGAAAAACTTACACATGAAATAAACAATTAAAAGGTGAGACAATATGAACATGAAAACGATCGTGGCAGTAGCGGCAATCCTTGTTGTCCTGGCTGCAGGCTACGCTGTGGCAAGACCGGCTGACGGCTTCTGGGGCGGCATGATGGGCTACGGCAACGCAATAACCGGCGGCATGAGCGGCATGATGGGCGGCGGATTCGGGAACGGGTTCGGCGGCATGATGGGCAACGGCGGCGGGATGATGGGCAACGATGGCGGAATGATGGGCTATGGGAACAGTTATGGAAGAGGCATGATGGGAGGCAACGGCGGCTACGGCTCCAACCACTGTGGCGGTTATGGAACCCAGGGGAGCAATGGGGCAAATGCCACCCCCCTGACCATCGACCCGGCGAAGGAAGCTGTGGAGCAGTACCTTGCTTCTACTGGCAATGCCGACCTGGCGCTCACTGAGGTAATGGAGTTTGACAACCACTTCTATGCCGAGGTTAAGGAAAAAAGCACAGGAACACATGCTTTCGAGCTGATCGTCAACAGGTATACAGGAGCTGTATTCCCTGAGATGGGTCCGAACATGATGTGGAACACCAGGTACGGGCACATGAACTTGAATACGGATGCACAGATTACCGTGACAGAAGAGCATGCGTTAAAGAATGCCCAGGCATATCTCGATAAAACGATACCCGGAGCAAAAGCTGATGAAGCCGATGCCTTCTATGGCTACTATACGATACACGTGCTGAAAGACGGCAAGACCTATGGGATGCTGAGCGTGAACGCCTATTCAGGCGCCGTGTGGTACCACAACTGGCACGGGACTTTCGTGAAGATACTGGAAGTTGATTAAGCTTCCAGTCCCCTTTTGTTTTAAATATCTTCAGCTTCTTTTAGTACACTGGTGAAACGGTGGATAAAAAATCCCTTGCTGAGATACTGGATGCGCTTGGAAATGAACACAGCCTTACCATCATGGCGGTGCTTGCAGGAGGCGAATGCTACGTCTCAGAGTTAGCAAAGATAGTCGGGATATCCCGACCTCTCCTCTACCTTCACCTTAAAAAACTTGAAAATGCAGGACTGGTGGAGAGCGAAATAAGGCATTTCGAGGAGCCGCCTTACACCAAAAAATTTTATAAAGCAAAGAATTTTGAATTAATACTGTCATTGAGTAAAATCAAAGAGATTGTAAAGTAGGAGGAAAAATCATGCTGCAAATGCCTATGATGCCAGGGATATCGGATTCGACTGCCGGATGGACCCTTATAATCGTTGTTACTATTCTCGGCCTTATATCCATTTATTTGAGTTACATGATCTTGGCAGAACTGAAAGAGATGAGATTAGCATTTGAGAGGGTCGAGAAACTTCTGAAATCAGTTGAGTGATAGTTATGGTTCTCCAGGATGCCCAGCGGATGGTTATAAAAAAACAGTTCGAAAAGCTGGAAGGAGACGTGGAGCTGATCGTTTTTACACAGGAACTTGAATGCCAGTTCTGTAAAGAGACAAGGGAACTGGCGCTTGAGGTAGGGGCGCTCTCCCCGAAGATAAAAACAAAAATCTACGATTTTGTCAAAGACGGCGACATGGATCTAAAGTACAACATAAAAAAGATCCCAGCCATTGCGATAGTTGGAAAGAGAGATTACGGTATCAGATACTATGGCGTGCCCGCAGGATACGAGTTCCCCGTCATCGTTGAGGACATTATAGATGCCTCCCGCGGCACTACATTGCTGTCTGATAACATCAAGAAAAAACTGGCTGAGATAAAAAAGCCCGTCCACATACAGGTATTCGTGTCGCCCACGTGCCCTTTCTGTCCCAGGGTAGCGCGGATGGCGCACCAGTTCGCGATAGAGAACAGTTTCATAAAGGCGGATGTCATCGAGATGACGGAATTTCCCTACCTTGTCCAGAGATACAGCGTGATGAGCGTACCCCATGCTGTGATAAACGAGGATACCTCTTTCATAGGGATGCAGCCGCCCGAGGCGTTCATAGATATGATTAATATTGCGCTGCGGAAGAGCTATAATCCCATGTATTCTTAGCCCCAATGCTCATCAATTAGATCCCGGTCGCCATATCGCGATATAACATGGATGAACGTATCCGTGAAAATCCGTGAGGAAGAATTTTTTAGCGATATTATTTAATTATCGCGATTAAAATTTGGCGCGCCTATTAAAAAGAAGCATATGTACTGTCGCTTTCCGCCCCCGCTAGCAGGATTTAGGGCCATTGAGAAAGGAGACACAGGTTCTTAAAGCAGTCACCAGCTACATAGAATCAATGCAAATAAGCTATAAGTAAATTGCGCTCGGATGGAGCCCATCCATTGAACTCTTATAGTCACTTCGGAGGCCGGTAATATCTGTGACCCCTACCACGACACGACTTTATCGTACTCGAACAGCATCTCCACTATTCTGTCATACCCCACTTTCCTATGTCTCGTAACCCCTCTTGCCTCAGCATCATCAGCAGCTGCAAAAGTCGTAAGCTCCGTCGAGGCGTACACCGCATCGTGCATCAGCAGTACCGCTATCTCGTTGTCCCTGCTCTGTGCTTTCGCTATTTCCAGGGGGGTCTTATCATTCGGGTTCCGTATGATGTGCAGTATTCTCATAACTAAAATGGTATCACGATATCAGATTCCGTTATTGTTCTCACGATCTCTTCGCGCTCTGCCGGCTTTACACTGGCAAGCAGGCTCTTTATTCCCCTCATTTCCAGGGAGGGCTTGTCCGCAAGCACGGCGCATCCAATCATCGAAAGCGCCTCGAACTCCTTCTTCGGCGGCTGGATATTGACCAGTTCGGGCTTCTGGGGAGTTGCAGTGTAAACGCCGTCGTCCATGAAAATGACCGTGACCTTATCCTCGCGCAGTGTCAGGCCCACGCTCATCCGCAGCGCCTCGGCGTTCCTCCTCGTGTTCAGCGGGAGGTTCCTTACGATCACAGCTATTTTCTTCATGCCTCACCCGAAGGATATGAACCTGTCAACGTCGTTCGCTATGCATGCATTATCGTACTGGCTCCCGAACAGTATGCCCTCGACCCTTCCTATTTTGCGCTGCTCCGCGTTCAGCGCGCAGACCGCTATGTTCACGCCTTTGCCGGTAAGCTCTGCGAATTCTTTCTTATGGATATTGTACACCCCGTCGTACATCAAAAAAATGGAGACCTCGTGACCCTGCTCGCGCGCTGCCCTGCTTATGGCGATGACAGTATTGGTATTCTCGTTCTCAGGGCTTGTGGTCAGGAGTATCCCGAGCTTCATGCTTTGCGTATCCTTACTCTCCAGAGATGGTCGCCCTGCTGCTCAATCCCAAGTATCTTGTGCCCCTCGTTCTTCAGGCTGCGGGGCACGTTCTCAACGGCAGGGGCGTGGTCGAATGTCACAGCCAGCTCCTCGCCGCTATCAAGCTCCTCAAGCTTGAGCTTGGTCTTTACAAAGGTGTATGGGCACACCTCTCCTTTTAAATCCAGTTCTATTGCCATTTTTCTCACCAGATCCTGCATGATTCTCCGTATATCTCTTCCTGTATCGAGGTAATCTTCGGCTCATCTCCGCACGCGGGACAGCTCCTGTTCCGCCGTACCTTGATCTCGTCAAAGGTCATGTTAAGGGCGTCATAATAGATAAGCCGTCCTACGAGCAGCTCGCCTATTCCGAGCAGGTATTTCACGACCTCGGTCGCCTGGATGATACCCACTATGCCGGGCAGCACTCCGAGCACTCCAGCCTCCTGGCAGCTCGGCACCATACCCGGAGGAGGCGCATGCTCAAAAAGACACCTGTAGCACGGTCCCTCGTGCGGTATTATCGTTGTCACCTGCCCCTCGAACCTGTATATGCTGCCGTGGGACAGGGGAGTACGGGTGAGCACGCAGGCATCGTTCACGAGGTACCGCGTTGCAAAATTATCAGAGCCGTCAACCACGATATCGTATTCTTTGAATATGTCAACGACATTGCCTGCATTCAGCCTCTCTTTGTAAGTTCTTACCTCTATATCGGGATTGAGATTGTTGACGAACCGCTTTGCAGATTCTACTTTTGGTACGCCTACGTTCCCGCCGTGTATCACCTGCCTCTGGAGGTTGCTCAGGTCAACAGTATCGTCGTCTATTATCCCGATAGTCCCGACCCCTGCGGCAGCAAGGTATTCGATTATGGGCGCGCCGAGCCCACCTGCGCCTATGCATAAGACCTTCGAGGAGAGAAGCTTTTTCTGTCCTTTCCCGCCTACTTCGGGAAGGATGATGTGACGTGAGTATCGTTTTATCTGTTCTTCACTGAATCCACCTAACATTGTATCACCATATTATTACTGGCAGTATTATTTACACCCATAAAGTATTACTACCATAAATAATTTGTGGTTCACAATACCTGAAAAGGCACAAGCGTTACGCAGAGAAGTCCCAGGATAAAGGTAACTATCCCTAAAACCATTCTCCCTCTCCCAAGTGGGATATCATCGTTAAGGGGTCTCGGATGGCCTGCAGCGGCAAATACGGTAAGCAGGAGCCCCCAGAATAACCACATGGAGCCATCCTGGTTCTGGATCAAGCTCATATAGCCGCCTGTGATGAGAAGAACAACCGGCATGATTGCGGATATATGTGAAGACTTCTCCCCGATCATCGCACGGAGTATATGCCCTCCATCCAGTTGTCCTGCAGGGATGAGGTTCAGGGCTGTAACCAGCATGCCTACCCAGCCTGCAAATGCAATAGGATGCATTACCGATATATCTGCGGCAGGGATGATGCGGGCTATGAACTCAAATAGCGGGGGAATCCCTAACTGGATCTGGGCTCCATCCGCTATCGTGGCGACAGGAGGTTGTAGCAGACCTATGATAGTTACTATAATTGATACGAACAGTCCTATCAGCGGGCCTGCAATCCCTACATCGAAGAGAGCCTTGCGGTTGGGTATGGGTCCGCGGTGCTTTATCACTGCCCCCATCGTCCCGACCAGGCTCGGGAACGGTATGAAATAAGGTAACGACGTCTGCATGCCGTGCCTTTTGGCGACTATGTAGTGCCCTGTCTCATGGGACCCGAGCACAGCCATGATAGCTAATGTGAAAGGAATGCCTCTCACAATATCAGAGGGGTTACTTATCGGGTCAGCCCCGAACAGGAACGAACCCATTATCATGGTCGTAATAAATGTGGCAAGAGCCAGGACTGCATTTATCCATACCCGTTCATGGATTTGCTTAAAAGGTGAAGCTATCAATATATACTCGCCGAACTCGTTTTTAAAAGAGAACTGGTACCCTTTCTCAGCAAAAGCTGTCCATAGCTTCTGGTATACCGCTTTTGGCTCCAAAAAAGATGCCCTGCCGCCTTCAGGTTCCTTGACTGCCAGCATATCCGCTTTCGGGATGACGAAGAAATAGAGCGTATCGCCCTGCTGCTGTACCTCATAAACAGAGAAAAACGGGCTGATTTTTTCTGCCAGTTCACCGGCGACAGGAGGTTTTTGAATGTGATTATCCATTTTACAGTAATATTCTAATGATAACTAATGAATGTAACCTCTTATCCCTCAAGAGGAATAAATTTCGTCCCGTAGTATATCATTCCTTTCTCGCTCTCTTCACCGAGCCTTCTGAATGTGGATTTTACCTTCATGCCTATATGGATCTGGGCATGGTCGCATATTACCTGCGAGGTAAGACTGGGACCTTCATCCAGTTTGATTATGGCAAGTATATAGGGCGTATGCTTTTCATAATCCTTGGTAGAACTGTGCACTATAGTATATGTCTGCACCTCGCCCAGTCCCTTGAATTTATATGGAACGATAAGGCTGCTCCTCCTGCACTTTGGACACAGGTTCCTTGGAGGATAGTGGTATTCTCCGCATTTTTTGCACTGGGTGCCTATAAGATTGTACAGGTTTTTCAACCGTCTCCAGAACCGTGGAACTGACATTTTATCTCTCCCTCCCGAATATGTGTACGACTGCAGTGCCGCCTGTTCCTCCCACGTTATGGGTAAGACCGATCTCCGCACCGTCCACCTGGCGTTTGCCCGCCTCGCCGCGAAGCTGCAGCGTTATTTCAACAGCCTGCTTTACCCCGGTCGCACCGACAGGATGACCGCATGCCTTTAATCCGCCTGAGGTGTTTACGGGTATCTTTCCTCCGATGGCAGTCATGCCATCTTGCGTAGCTTTGCCGCCCTCTCCTTTCTTCACGAAACCCAGGTCTTCGATGGCGCATATCTCTGCAATGGTAAAGCAGTCGTGCACTTCTGCAAAATCAATATCATTTGGTGTGACCTTTGCCATTTCGTACGCCCTCTTGGCCGCAGCTAAGGTCGCATCAAGCGTTGTTATATCCTTCCTGTCGTGAAGCGAGAGTGTTCCGCCTGCCTGTGCCGAGGCTTTTACGTAGATGGGCGTATCAGTATACTTGTGCGCTACCTCGGCAGGGGCCAGGACGACTGCCGAAGCGCCGTCTGAAATAGGCGAGCAGTCAAATACGTGCAGGGGGTCGGCGACCATGACGGAATTCAAAACTGTATCTATCGTGATCTCGTTCTGGAACTGCGCTTTCGGGTTCATCGTTCCATGGTGATGGTTCTTAACGGCAACAGATGCAAGCTGCTCCTTTGTTGTACCGTACCTGTGCATGTGAAGCCTTGCTATCATGGCGTAAAGCCCGGGGAACGTTGCGCCCATAACGCCTTCCCATTCCCTGTCAGCCGCTGACGCAAGAGCATCGGTCGTGGTCTCGACATCCACGTCCGTCATTTTCTCAGCCCCGCCTGCTATCACGATATCATGGTATCCTGAAGCGACAGCAATAATCCCCTGGCGAAGCGCCAGACCGCCGGAGGCACATGCTGCCTCCACGCGCGTTGATGGTATGTGGAGGCTTGCCAGCCCCGCGTAATCAGCTATCAGTGCGCCGATATGCTCCTGTTCGATAAACCTGCCGCCGCTCATGTTCCCGACGTAAAGAGCATCTATCTTCCCGCCCTGTATGCCCGCATCCTGAATTGCGCCTATTCCAGCCTCAACGAAAATCTCTCTGAACGATTTATCCCATAATTCGCCGAATTCAGTGCATCCGACTCCTATAATCGCAACATCCCTCATCAATAATCACCTCATAGCTTGATCTTACCTTTGTGTTTCGCGTACCGTGCATAATCTATGTATATCGGGTTAGCCAGCAGTTTTTCAACACTGGGAGCGCCGCTGCGGATCCCTTCTATCCTGTCTGTCACGCTTATGCTGAAAGCATCGCTCCCTGCGCCTGAGCCGAAAGCGGTCATAAGTATCCTGTCTCCCGGTTTAGCGATATCCAGGGTTGCAGCCAGCCCCATCATGCATGAGCCTGAGTATGTATTCCCAAGGCGGGTGACCACAAGACCGGGTTTTATCTGCTCGCTTGAGAAACCGAGCGTCTTTGCCACCCGCGTCGGGAACTTGCCGTTCGGCTGGTGGAATATCGCATAATTGTAATCAGAAGGTTTTGTGCCCAGTCTTGCCATAAGTGTGGATGCCGCAGAGGTCACATGCTTAAAGTAAGCCGGCTCGCCCGTGAACCTGCCGCCGTGTTCAGGATAGGGCATTCCCTCTCTCCTCCAGAAATCAGGCGTATCTGTGGTGTACGAATACGTTGATTCTATCTTTGCTACCTGGTTCTCCCTGCCGATGACGTACGCCACTCCTCCGGCAGCGGCTGTGTACTCAAGCGCATCGCCAGGTGCGCCCTGCGAAACATCCGAGCCGATAGCCAGTCCGAGATCTATCATTCCCGAACCAGCCATACCGAGGCATGCCTGGATAGCTGCGGTGCCAGCCTTGCAGGCGAACTGGAAATCAGCAGCCGTGAGGCTGGGGGTAGCTCCGATAGCTTCGGCCACGACCGTGCTTGTGGGTTTTACGGCATACGGGTGGCTCTCCGAGCCTGTGAATATAGCCTCGATCCTTTCAGGGTTCACCCCTGCGCGGTTTATCGCGTGGCGCGCAGCCTCCACAGCTATCGTGATCGTATCCTCGTCCGTATCTGGCACTGATTTCTCATAGACCATCAGCCCTTCCGTAATACTGTTCGCATCATCGCCCCATACTTTAGCGATCTCTTCTATCCTGATCCTAAAGCGCGGTATATAAGCGCCATATGAAATAATTCCAACGTCCATTTTATCCCTTCCTGAGTTTAGTTTTTAAAAGAAAAATTTAAGGTTTTTAATGTTTTATGTCATGTGATTGCAGCGCGCGGACTAACTCGTTTATCGGTACGACAGATGTTATAAGGGGTACATGCTCGATCTCTGCTATCTTGGCCGCTATTGGATCGATGCGCGATGCAGTAAGCCCGTGTACCACGATTAGAGCCGGTTTCAGGTTTGTTACCCTCAATGCCACCATAGGCGACCTGCCGGTCGAGACGTTCGTGAAGACCATAGCTCTCTCGGAACTCCACCCGTACAACTTTTGGAACTCGTTATATGAGAGCTGAAGAATGGCTTTCAGGCTGTCGATCACAGTGTATCCGTACAGCGGCTTTATATGTTCGCTGCCCGGGCTGTATACCACCTCTCCTTTGATCAGTCGGGTCATCTCCTCTACCGAGATAGGTGAGAGGTATTCATGAATATCGTATATCGCGTCTGCATTGAAATCCCCTTGCAGTATGCTCTCGTAAGAGCGGATCTTCGCCCCGCCCCGCGCCACGTCCATGTCCAGGATGGCATCCACTATCTTGCTCACGATAAAGATGCCGGGCGATTTTCTCCTGCCGCTCTCATAATCGCTTATCACGGATGGTGAAACTTTCAGGAATGAGGCAAGGTCAGATTGAGATATCTCAAACAGAGTGCGCCATTTCTTCAATGTCTCACCGGGGTTATCAGAAAGCGTTATTTCGCCTGCCATTTTCTCAGCAAGCTTGTGTCTCAGGTCCTTGTAGGCACCGTTAAAAGAAGGAGCGGGCGGGGCAGAAGACGAGGCAACGGCTGCATTATCGGTCATGTTATCAATGGGTAACGATGTTGGAGCATATAAAACTAACGAAGGTCACTTCGTCAAATAACGAAATACCGGCAAATCAGAAAGAATAAAATACTGACAGGATATCTAAGGGTATGCACCTCTGGTGAATTCTTCAGAAAGGACTGGTATTCTTTCCCGTCGGGTTCATCAAGTCGAGGGGCCGTAGGGTAGCCTGGTCCATCCTTCATGCTTGGGGTGCATGAGACCTGAGTTCAAATCTCAGCGGCCCCATAACAATATAATTATTCACGTAATTAAAACCGATAATTCTATTAATCATGCAGTTTATCAGAGCGAAGAGTTATGGAACTCCCGAAAGAATACGATTACAATACTATTGAAGAAAAATGGATGAACGCATGGCAGGACTCCATGTACTATTTTGACTGGGATTCAGAGAAACCCCAGTTCATAATAGATACGCCGCCGCCTTACCCCACAGGGAATTTCCATATCGGCAACGCGCTTAACTGGTGCTACATCGATTTCGTGGCGCGCTACAAGAGGATGCGCGGATTCAACGTCATGTTCCCCGAGGGCTGGGACTGCCACGGTCTTCCCACAGAGGTCAAGGTCGAGGAGATCCACGGTATCACAAAGAGCCAGGTCTCGCGTGAAGAATTCAGGCGGCTGTGCGTTGAGCTTACTACAAGGAACATCGAGCGCATGAGAAAAAGCCTGCGCCGCCTGGGTTTCTCAATAGACTGGAGCAACGAGTACATAACGATGGAGCCTTCCTATTTCGGCAAGACCCAGCGTTCCTTCGTGCAGATGTATAACAGCGGCAGGATATACCAGCAGAACCATCCTGTTAACTGGTGCCCGAGATGTGAGACGGCCATAGCTTTCGCCGAAGTGGAGTACGATACCCGCAAGACCACTCTTAACTACCTCAATTTCGATAAGCTCAAGATAGCCACCACCCGACCTGAGCTTCTGGCAGCCTGCGTCGCAGTGGCTGTTAACCCGGACGATGAGAGGTACCGCGAGTTCACAGGCAAAGAGGTAAAGGTCCCGATATTCGGTCACATGGTCAGGGTCATCGCTGATAAGAACGTAGATCCCTCTTTCGGTACAGGCGTTGTGATGATATGCACGTTCGGTGACAAGCAGGACGTTAAATGGTGGGTGGAGCACAACCTTCCCCTGCGAAAAGCGATAGATAAGACGGGCAAAATGACGGAACTGGCTGGAAAATATGCTGGCTTGACCACCGAGGAATGCAAGAAAGCGATAATCGAGGACATGAAAGAAGCTGGGATTCTGTACAAGCAGGAAGAGATATCCCAGAACGTGGGTCTGTGCTGGCGCTGCAAGACCCCTATCGAGATACTTTCAGAGAAGCAGTGGTTCGTCAAGATCATATCCGAAGATATACTGGACACAGCTAACCAGGTCACCTGGGTTCCTGATTATATGAAAGTCAGGCTTGAGAACTGGACAGGAACGATGGAATGGGACTGGTGCATCTCAAGACAGAGGATCTTTGCCACACCCATCCCGGCGTGGTACTGCACGAAGTGCGGCACAGTGAAAGTCGCCAGAGAGGAATGGCTTCCGGTCGATCCCACGCTGCAGGCGCCGCCTGAGCCGTGCGAATGCGGCTCCACCGGGTTCAAGGGAGAGGAGGACGTGCTTGATACCTGGATGGACTCATCCATATCAGCCCTGCATGTCGCAGGCTGGCTGAGCGACCATGAATTGCGCCTGCCCGCACAGCTTCGACCGCAGGGCTACGACATCATCCGCACCTGGTCGTTCTACACTATCCTGAGGGCGAAAGCCCTTCTTGGTACAAAACCCTGGGACACTATACTGCTGAACGGAATGGTGCTGGGGGAAGACGGTCATAAGATGAGCAAATCCCGCAACAATTTCGTCGTGCCTGAAGAGGTCATGAAGCAGTACGGAGCGGATGCGTTCAGGCAGTGGGCTGCCATAGGGGGCTCAACCGGCTCTGATATCATATTTAGCTGGAAGGACGTGGTCGCAGGCTCAAGGTTCCTCCAGAAGCTCTGGAGCATCGTGCGCTTCTCCCTGCCCCACATCTCTGATAAGCCGGCGGCATTTACCCCGGTGGACCTCTGGCTCCTGAGCAAACTGAACAGGCTGGTGAATGAAGCCACGGAGAAAATGGACGCTTACCAGTTCGACGAGACATTCAAAGCTATCCGGGGATTTGCCTGGGATATCCTGGCGGATAACTATATAGAGCTTATAAAATGGAGGCTGTACGGCGAAGGTGAGGGAAAGAGAGCTGCACAGCACACGCTCTACATCACTATCTGGACGCTCTCGCGGCTCCTGGCGCCGTTCATGCCGTACTTCTCTGAAGAGGTGTATTCGCACTTAAAGCATGATAGTGTGCATCTCCGGTCATGGCCGCAGGTGGACGAGCCTCTCATCAATGAAGAGGCAGAAGCGGCTGGCGAGCTCATAAAAGAGATAACAGGTGCCATCAGGCGGTACAAATCCGAGCACGGCATGGCTTTGAACGCGCCTCTTAAAGGAATAGAGCTTTACTCATCTTCTATACAGGATGCATCCGACATCGCAGGAGCAGCCAACACTCCGGTCAAACTCAAAACAGGAACCCCTGATTTTGAGACCGTGCCGAAAGAGATCAAACCCGATATGAAGGTACTCGGTAAGAAGTACAGGAGCAAAGCGAAATCCATTGCTTCCGCCCTGAAGAAAGCAGATCCAAAAGAAGTAGTGCAACAGTCAAAAACCGGCAGCATTAACCTGGAAGTGGACTGCGAGAACATAACTATCGATGCCTCAGGTTTTACGGTTGAGAAAGAGAGGCTCTTAAAAGGAAAAGCCGTGGATGTACTGGAAGTGGGAAGCGCGATAGTAGTGATAATGCTTCAGAAAAGTATATAGTGAGCAGATGCCCTATTAACATAGGGTGAAAATCATGACGAATGTCAGTGAGATACACGTCACAAAAACAATAGTAAATGAATTCCTGGATGATTTTATACAGAATATTATTGACTGCGATATCATTGTTGTAGGCTCAGGACCTTGCGGAGTTGCAGCGGCAAAATATGCGGCAGAACTGGGACATAAGACCGTAATGATAGAGAGAAACATTTACGGCGGCGGAGGTATGTGGCAGGGCGGCTATCTTATGCCCAAAAATACTGTCAGCACCCCTGCTAACAAGATACTGGAAGAGTGCGGTGTAAATCTCAAAGACGCTGGAAATGGACTTTATGTCTGCGATTCTTTTGAGATGGTCTCAAAGATGCTCGCAAGCGCATGTGATGCGGGTGCGAAATTGCTCAACTCTACTAACGTGGAAGATCTGATACTCAAGGAAGACCATGTTGAAGGCGTGGTTATCCAGTGGTATCCGGTGCAGCAAATGCCCAAATTCATAACATGCATGGACCCGATAGCGATACGGTCAAAGGTCGTAATAGATGCCACAGGGCACGATTCATTCCTTGTGAAGCGCCTGAGCGAGCAGAGGGCAGGCATACCTGTGCCCAAAGGCTGCGGCTCACTCTGGGTTGATGAGGCTGAGAGGCAGACAGTTCAACTCACGCAGGAGATTTATCCCGGCTTGATCGTGGCAGGCATGGCAGCCACCTCGACGTACGGCGCACCGCGCATGGGACCGATCTTCGGCGGCATGCTCCTTGCAGGAAAGAAGGCTGCAGAGCTTGCGCATGAGAAGATCATGGGATTAAAAGTGGAGAACATTGGTAAATTGAGGGTTCCCGCTTAAACATCAGTTTTCCATAAAACCTGCTGTAAAGCTATTAACATAAGCAGATGAACGCGGATTTACAGATGAGTATCTGTACCTGCGCTCATCTTTCCCTCATTTATAATAATTAGCCTAAAAGTTTAGCTTTGGTTTGCGTGATAAGTTGCAGCATATAAGGATTCATCTCAAATTCGGCTATAACTACAATGAAAAAGTGCAACGAAATATACATTAACAACGAACTGATACGAACTCGTACGAACTCTGAAGGGCTTGAGTTCGTATCAATTCGCAAATGATTTTGCTGCTACGCTTTGCGTTCTTTGTGCTCTTTGCGGTGTTTACCCCAGCGCAGCCTTTACGAACGCCAGGAACGGCGGCGAAGGCTTTCCCGGTCTTGACCGAAACTCCGGGTGGAACTGCGAGCTGAAGAAGAACTTATGACCCGGTATCTCGGCGATCTCCATCCTGTGGTCATTCCTGCCCGTGAATTTCATGCCCTTTGCCTCGATCATGGGTATGTATTTCGGGTTCACCTCGTACCTGTGCCTGTGCCTCTCCGCGAGCCGGCTGCTGCCGTAAATCCTCTGCGCAAGTGAGCCCTCGACCAGTATAGCTTCGCAGCTTCCGAGGCGCATGGTGCCGCCCATATTTTTGATACTCTCCTGCTCAGGCAGAATGTCAATCACCGGATGCTCGGTTTTTGCAAGCTCTGAACTGTTCGCGACCATCAACCCGAGTACGTTCCGTGCGAACTCGATAACTGCCAGCTGCATGCCCAGGCACAGACCCAGGTAAGGAATGTTGTTCTCGCGCGCGTATTTTATTGCAAGTATCTTGCCCTCAGTCCCACGCACGCCAAACCCGCCAGGCACGAGAATCCCGCCATATCTCTGGAGCATATCTATAGAACCGGGATTTTTCTCAAACTCCTCGGCGTCTATCCAGTCTATCTTTACGCGGCAGCCGCACTCTATCCCCGCATGCTTGAGAGCCTCGTTTATGCTGATGTAAGAATCTCCAAGGTGCGCATATTTCCCCACGACAGCAATGCGTATCTCCTTATCAATGGATGCCATTTTTCTCATCAACTCATCCCATTCGGGGGATGCTCCCTTCGGCGTGAGTTTGAGCTTCTGCATCAGGTAATCTGAAAGCCCTTCCTGCTCCATCAGCGTGGGGACGTAATAGATGTCGCGTGCATCGTGTGCGCTTACCACGGCATTCACGGGCACGTCGCAGAACAGGGCGATCTTAGATTTAGTATCAGGGTGCACAGGCTCTTTACACCTTGCCACTATAGCATCAGGCTGAAGACCGAGGCTTCGCAGCTCTTTGACAGAATGCTGCGTGGGCTTTGTCTTCTGCTCGCCCTGCGTATCAAGAGGAACAAGCGTCACATGCACGAACGCTATGTTCTCATCCTTCTCCTCGCTGTGCATCTGGCGCATGGATTCAAGGAACGGCATGCTCTCTATGTCTCCCACCGTACCGCCCACTTCTATGATGCAGATGTCGGCGCCGCTTTTTTTAGCCACTCTCCTGATGCGTTCTTTTATCTCGTTCGTGACGTGGGGAATGATCTGCACTGTTTTCCCCAGGTAATCGCCGCGGCGCTCTTTCTCGATGACTGTCAGGTACACCTGCCCTGTGGTGATGTTGTGCTCGCGCGTGAGCTCGATATCAAGGAAGCGCTCATAATTGCCAAGGTCAAGGTCAACCTCAGCCCCGTCCTTCAGAACAAATACCTCACCGTGCTGGTACGGGCTCATTGTCCCGGCGTCGATGTTGATGTATGGGTCTATCTTGATGGCAGTTATATTGAAACCTTTGTTTTTTAGAATCCGTCCGATGGATGCGGCTGTTATTCCTTTTCCAAGACCGCTCATCACACCGCCTGTGACGATGATGTACTTCATGTTCCCTTTCATACGCAAGCATCGGCCATATATTTAATGGGGGCGATAACTATCTTTATTCAGACGACAAATCCTATACTATGTTCAGGCATGATATTGTTATTGTGGGCGGAGGTTTAGCCGGTCTTCGTGCAGCTATAGCCGCCAAGGGAGCGGATGTAGCCGTGATCTCAAAAGTCCACCCCCTGCGCTCGCATTCAGTCTCAGCGCAGGGCGGAATAAACGCCGCGCTTGGGAAGAACGACAGGTGGGAGGACCATGCCTTTGATACCATAAAAGGCAGCGATTACCTCGCAGACCAGGACACTGTCGAGGTGCTGTGCAGGGACGCGCCTGAGCGCGTCATCGAGATGGAGCACTGGGGCACGCTTTTTTCAAGGGTAGACGGTAGGATCGCACAGCGCCCGTTCGGAGGCGCGGGATTCCCGCGCACAGCCTACGCAGAGGACAGGACAGGGCATCACCTGCTGCATACGATGTACGAGCAATCGCTGAGGAACGGTATCAGGGTCTACAGCGAATGGCTCGTAACCAGGCTTATTGTCAATGAAGGCAGATGCGCAGGCGTAGTAGGATACAATATAGCAAGCGGGGAAATAGCAGGATTCCAGGCAAAGGCTGTGATCTTCGCCACAGGAGGATACGGGAGGATATACAGGCGTTCAACGAACTCGGTGATAAACACAGGCCTCGGGTGCGCGGTGGCATACCGCGCAGGTGCAGCACTTGAGGACATGGAATTCGTGCAGTTCCACCCCACAACGCTTTATGGTACGAACATACTGATAACCGAAGGTGCGCGCGGTGAGGGGGGTTTCCTCAAGAACAGGAATGGGGAGCGGTTCATGCAGCGATACTCCCCTAATATGCTTGAGCTTGCGCCCAGGGACATTGTGGCGCGGGCCATCCAGACAGAGATAGACGAAGGCAGGGGATTTGAGGGCGAGTACGTACATCTCGAACTGATGCAGATAGGCGAGAAGAATATCAAAGAGCGCCTGCCAGGTATCAGGCAGATATCGATGGATTTTGCGAACATCGACCCTGTCAGGAAACCAATACCAGTGCAGCCGGGACAGCATTATTCCATGGGCGGCATAGCATCGAATAAGAACTGCGAGACCTCCATTGCAGGGTTCTATGCGTGCGGAGAGTGCTCGTGCGTCAGCGTGCACGGCGCGAACAGGCTCGGCGGGAACTCGCTGCTTGAGACCATAGTGTTCGGCAAAATAGCGGGTGAGAGTGCGAGAGACTATTCAAGCAGAGTGGATACTGGAGAGACTGCAATAATGGATAGGACAGTGGAGAAGGAATCAAAGAAGATATCTGAACTATTGAGCCGGGAAGAGGGGGAGGCTGTCTATACTATCCGCGATGACCTCAGGGCTGTGATGGATGAGAAAGTCGGTATTTTCCGCGATGAGCAGAACTTAAAAGCTGCATCTGAAAAGATCAGCGAGCTTAAAAACCGCTTTAAGAGCGTGCGCGTCAGGAACAAAGGCAAAGTTTTCAACCAGGAACTGGTGAACGTTCTTGAGCTTGAAGGGATGCTGGACGTGGCGCAGGTCACCAGTATCGGGGCACTGGCGCGAAAGGAGAGCAGAGGTTCCCATTATCGCACCGATTACCCTGCGAGGGATGATAAGAACTGGCTCAGGCACACGCTGGCTGCGTTCACGCCTGAGGGACCGAGGATCGAGTACAAGCCTGTGAATATTACGATATACCAGCCAAAGCTCAGAGAGTATTGAAGGTACGGAAATTATTTTTATGTGTAACTTCTCAGTATCTCGATCCCCTTTGCCGGGAGCTCAAGTATGCCTGAATACAGGCGCTCCCTATCCCCGGATACCTTCCTCCCCACAAGTACACACATGTGTTCCCGGTAAACCTCCTGTGGTGTTTTCTTAAAATCATTATGGAAATAGGTGTTTATAATGAAATCGTCAAGTTCGAATTTCTCATCGAAGGTCGGCTCTTTCTCAAACAGCGCAGGGACAGTGACGAGCTTTTTCCCGTCCTCAAGCTCGGAAAGAAAAACAAAAACAGTTCTCCCGATAAACCGCTTTGCAGCTACCGCCTCCACTTTTCCTTTCAATCCATTGCCTTTGACCCCGCGTATCAGTAATCCGCAGTAGCCTACCCCGGTTCTGCTGAGGAAATACCTGACGCTGAAGGATAACTCTATATGCATGAGAGGCACTTTGACCTCGGAACGCTGCTTATCCGCTGCGACCTCCTCAAAGCCATCTAATATGTCCATATTTCTCTGGTCCTGAATAACTAATTCGGCTCAATGCACTTAAATTATACCCCGGATAGATGCGGAGCGCGCCGGTTATCCATAGCATTATATTTATCAAGCTCTTATGAGGGAGCTATGATCAAGCTTGAGGCGCTCTATTCCGGGAAAGCGAAGACTGTATTTAAGACAGATGATCCGAAAAAACTAATAATGGAGTTCAGGGACAGCCTGACCGCATTTGACGGCAAGAAAAAAAGTGAAGCGCCGAAAAAAGGATACTACAACGCCAGGATATCAGCAAAGCTCTTCGGATTGCTTGAGGAAAAGGGAATCAAGACGCATTTTGACAGCATGCTCTCGGATACTGAGATGGTCGTTGACACTGTTGAAATCATAAAGATAGAGGTAATCGTAAGGAACATCGCCGCCGGCTCGATCACGAAGAAATACCCCTTCAAAACAGGGCAGAAACTTGACCCCCCCATATTGCTTTTCGATTACAAGAGCGATGAGTACGGCGACCCCATGATAAATGAGGATATCGCCCTTGCTCTCGGGCTTGCCACCAGGGAAGAGCTCTCAAAGATAAAAAAGATGGCGCTTAAGATCAATTCTATACTTGTTGATTATCTGGATGAGAAAAACCTCCTGCTCCCGGATTTCAAGCTTGAGTTCGGAAGGCGCGATGGCGAGATAGTGCTGGCGGACGAGATCTCATGCGATACCTGCCGCTTCTGGGACAAGACCACAGGTGAATCGCTTGACAAGGACGTGTTCAGGTTCGATAAAGGGGACCTGGTCGCGGCTTACAGGGAAGTGGCTAAAAGGATAGTGCCTGAGGCAATAAAATTATAATTCTAAATCGCGCACAGAGGCAAGTACGGTTCTTAAACCTATTGAATCAACCAGTAGTATACTTATTCTAACTAAAATTGAGAAAGCCCATGCCAGAGCGGGGGATATTCCGAGTAACGAAAATACTAGAATTGTTCCGATATCCATTAATCCAATACCTGAAGGCAGGGTGAACATTAGCATACTTAATAGCGGATGAAGTAAAAAGAATATAAAGAAGGGTTGCTCGATTCCGAGGGCACGACCAAGATAAAACCACTGTAGACCCGCAAAAACCCATCCGACCATATACAACACTAAGATTGCATTGATGTTATCTTTTATTAGGATACTACTTTCCTTAAAGGAGGAGATTTTTTCTGTAAATCTCTTGAGGACTGGCAGTTTACGAACTAAACTTGAGGTCAGATTCTCATCACGCCATGATATCATCAACATGAAAATTCCTATCATCAGCAGAAAAGTAGCACCAACACCTGCTGGAATTAACAGGTCACTGATATCTGAGATTGTATAAATGTAAAATAAAGCTACAAAGGCTCCAGCCACCTTGAGAATAAATTCAATAGCTTGTGGTGCAAAAATACAAGCCATTCCATCGGTAATACTGGTTCCTGTATTTTTTTTAAGTAAAGGCGGTGTTAAAAAATATCCGCTTCGTCCAGGGGTAATATCCCCCACAATCATTCCTCCCATATGTGAGAAGAATACAGTTGGAAATTTTATTTTATATCCTATTTTTGTCAAAAGATATTTCAAGCGTGTAGAAAGGACTAAGTTCATGCATAAATAGGATAAGCAAGCCAAGATAAAATATAAAGGATTTGTTCTCTTCAAGGCTGAAACTACATCGGCTATATTTAGTTTGAATAAGATAAGAGCAATAATCAATAAGCCAACAGTTATTTGAATAAAAATACTTCTCAATCTCATCTACAGGTAATAATAGCCTTTAATGGTTAAATGCTTTGCATAAGAAAACAGATACAAAATTTCTATAAATTAAGGTGTTTTTCGCCTATTCTTTCATTTTTTAAACCATAACTGACATAACTAATAAATATATAATATAACATCCCCAAATTAAGTCAGGAGATACACACTTGGAAGACGTAACAATAAAGATCAAAGGCATGATGTGCGGACACTGCGAAAAATTGATCCGCGAGGCTGCCGTGGCTGTTAAGGGAGTATCCAAAGCAAAAGCCGATTTTAAAAAAGGAGAAGTGAAGGTCTCATTCGATACCTCTGCAACAGACCTTGAGACAATAAAAAAGGCTATTGCTGCCACGGGATACCAGGTACTCGAAGAACCGCAGGCATGCCCTGTGCCGCAGCCGGCTAAAGAGGCTGCTGCTATCCCTCCTGAAGAAGGGGCTAAAGGTGGAGAGTTAAGGAAAATAACCCTGAGCATCTCAGGGATGAGCTGCGCCTCGTGCGCCCAGAACATCGAGCGGGCGCTCAATAAGTTAAGCGGCGTTCGTAAAGCCTCGGTCAACTTCTCACTTGAGCGGGCGGCGGTGGAGTACGACCCCACGCAGGTGAACCCCAAAACTATCGAGAAAACCATAGCAGACCTGGGATACGGAGTTGTAAAGCGCGATATCACGCTCAAGATAGGCGGGATGCACTGCGCCTCATGCGCCATCAATGTCGAGAAAGCGCTTCTTAAGACCGAAGGCATCGCCTCAGCGAACGTAAGTTTCCCTCTTGAGCAGGCTAAAATAACCTACGACCCTGAGCATGTCTCAATATCAGACATAAAGAAAGCAGTTGGAGATGTCGGTTACACGGCGTCTGAGAAACTGGAAAAGGGGGATGCTGACAGGGAGCAGAGAGCAAGAGAGGCTGAGATAAAGCGGCAGAGGACTAATTTTATCATTGCGCTCCTCCTGGCCGTCCCGATCTCACTCGGCGATATGGGGCGAAACCTTGGCTGGACGTTCGTGCCTGAAATACTGAAGAACGATAATCTGCTTTTCATACTTGCAACTATCGTGATGCTCTTCCCCGGAAGGCAGTTCTTTGAGGGAACGTACAGAGGACTGAAGCACGGCGTCACCGACATGAACCTGCTCATCGCCACAGGAACAGGCGCCGCTTACATTATCAGCGTGGCCGGCACTTTCTTTAACCTTGGCGAGGCGTACAAGCATACGTATTACGATACCGCAGCCCTGCTTATCATGTTCATAGTGCTCGGACGGTATCTCGAAGCGCTCACCAAAGGAAAGACATCCGAAGCCATCCGCAAACTCATGGGACTGCAGGCAAAGACAGCCCGCATTATCGTGGACGGTGCGGAAAAAGAGATACCTGTCGAGAACGTGAAGGTCGGAGATATCGTGGTCGTGCGCCCGGGTGAGAAGATACCAGTGGACGGGAAAGTGGTAGAGGGTCTCACTGCCGTGGATGAGTCCATGATAACGGGCGAGAGTATGCCGGTAGAGAAGACCGTGAGTTCCGAGGTCATAGGAGCCACCATCAACAAGACCGGGATGATAAAGTTCACAGCTACAAAAGTGGGCGCGGATACTGCGCTTGCCCAGATAATCCAGCTTGTCGAGAACGCACAGACACAGAAGGCGCCCATCCAGAAGCTTGCGGACATCGTAGCCGGGCATTTCATCCTTGCAGTACATGCGCTGGCCCTGCTCACGTTCTTTTTCTGGTTCTTTGTAGGGTTTGAATACTTTAACGTGCCAATTACCTACGGAATGGGAGCGGAGTCCCCCTTCCTTTTCTCACTGCTTATTTCCATAACCGTGCTTATCATCTCGTGCCCCTGCGCCGTGGGGCTTGCGACTCCCACTGCTATAATGGTGGGCACAGGGAAGGGCGCTGAGAACGGCATCCTCATCAAGGGCGGCGAGGCGCTTGAGAGGGCGCAGAAGCTTGATACCATCGTGTTCGATAAGACAGGCACTCTGACGAAAGGAGAGCCTGCGCTCACGGACGTGATCGCCATTAGAGGTACCGAGAACGAGGTGCTCAGGCTTGCGGCTGTTGCTGAGAAAGGCTCGGAGCATCCGCTCGGCGAGGCGATACTTAAAGGAGCTTTGGTTCGAGGCATCGAAGTCCCGGATGCGCAGGAATTTAAGGCTATACCAGGGCGTGGCGTGGAAGTAAAGTACGGCGGGAAGAGGATCCTTATCGGCACCCGGAAGCTGATGATTGAGAACGGCATAGACATCACGCAGGTAAACAGTAAGATGGAAAAACTTGAGCACGAGGGCAAAACAGCCATGCTTGTTTCGTCGGATAATGAGTTAGCCGGGATAGTCGCAGTGGCAGACACCCTGAAGGAGAACTCAAAAGAGGCAGTGCACGAACTGCGGAAGATGGGATATACGGTTGCGATGATAACGGGCGATAACAGGAGAACTGCGGATGCGATAGGGAAGCAACTGGATATTGAGACCATACTGGCTGAGGTGCTTCCTGAAGACAAAGCCTCTGAGGTAAAGAAACTCCAGGCTGAAGGCAGGAAGGTTGCGATGGTGGGCGACGGCATAAACGATGCCCCTGCGCTGATGCAGTCGGATGTCGGGATCGCTATCGGAAGCGGTACGGATGTGGCGATAGAGTCTGCGCAGATAGTCCTGATAAGGAACGACGTAAAAGACGTGGCAAAAGCCATCAGCCTGAGCAAGCTTACGCTCAATAAGATAAAGCAGAACCTCTTCTGGGCTTTCTTCTATAACTCTGTCGGTATCCCCATAGCTATGGGCATACTGTATCCTTTCACCAGTCCGCCGTACCTCATCAACCCTGCGCTTGCAGCCGCGGCGATGGCAGCCAGTTCTGTCACTGTGACCATGAACACGCTTCTTATGAAGCGCATCAAGTTAAAGGGGTGAAATCATGGAGAAAAAACTTGGGTTCTACAGCACGCTTGCAAGCCTTGTCACGTCCCTGCTCATCGTGCTGCTGTTCTATACTCTTGCGATGCAGAAGGTGCAGGAGAATATGATGTACACGACGGTGGATGTTTATGGAGGGATGGTGTTCGTGTTCATACTTTCGATGATAGTGTCGGCGTCGATATGGCCGGGGGTTATTGAGAAGAGAATGACGAAGAGATGATGGCGAGGCTGAGAAATTAGAGGCTGCTAACAGACACAGATTTATTTCAATGTTTATTTGGGTTCATCCGCGGCTAAATTAGCAAGCTGTCGATGCCTCAAAGTGCCATACAGCATTATGGACACTCATGTTACATAGGGCTGATGGACTCTCAGAAATTATTAAATCTAATAGCATCCTTTCGACCTACATGGCGAAAGTTATTCATGGAACTGTTCATAAAGGTATGATAAAGCCCGGGGACATGCTGGAAGAAGATGTGGAAGTGCTCATAATCCGTGTCCAGAGGCCCAAAAAATCAAAAATAGATATAATATCTAAAAAACCCCGGGAAATGTTGGGTCATAGCTTTGTTGAAGAAGTTATAGAATCGACCGGATCCGGTGAAGGCATTCACTTATCGGTCCAAAAATATTAATTATAAAATTCGTTTAATATTATAATTTCTGTTTCAGATAATACCTCGGCAAGCCCAATCTCTCTGGAAGGTTTGACCTCCGTCTTTGTGTGTTTATGATGATTGAATCTATATTTAGGTCGTTCTTTCCCGATCTGGATATACTCCATAAACGTAAGCACATAACCACCCAACAATAACAACCGCCCTCTCACCATTCCCTCATCGCTGCTAAACTCTTTAAAATCCACTACTCTATCCGCAATGAGTTTAGAATTACTCAATAATTGTTCTATTGTTTTAAAATAATCAGCGACTACCAATAAGCAATCACCGCTTTTGCCTTTTTCAGTCTTTCCTCAAGCGTCTTAAGACCTCTTATCAGCCCCCACCACTCAAAATAATCCTGCGAATCTCCAAGCTCCCCGTTATCAAACCTCTTCCCGAAATCAGAGGATGTCAGATGATACTTTTCTTCGAACTGTTTTATTTCGCTTCTCACCAGATTGATTTTTGATTCCAGAAGTATAATTTCCCTGTGAACCGAGTCTTTTATTACTGGTGCAATATCTTCAGAGATAGCAACATCCATGATTCGTTTTATGTAGATATTCATTATTAAACTTTTGCGAACTATGTCGTGCCCGTATTCAGTTCCCTAATCGTTATTTTGGTTCAAGATATGCTAACCGATGCATGAGAAAGACTATTGCTCCGGTCACAAAACCCGGACTTAAAACGATGCCTATAAATAGCGTTTTTTCATGCTTTCCATCCTGTGTCTCAATACACCTGCCCACCACCTCTTCCCCACAGAACCATGGAAGCACCCCGGCGCCCGCAGGTGATCGCGCTTCCTGGGGTGGGGAATTCCTCCTTTATACTCAGGTTCTCAAATAATCGCAAAACCAGCGAACGGCTTATTTTTCGGAAAATATTCCCTGAATTCAGGGAACTATTATAATAACCGTTATCTGCGGATGTACCCGAATTGCAGGTATCTGCGTTCATCCGCGTTCATCTGCGGTTTTGTTCCTCATATTACGTTCATTTTCTAATTTAGCAAGCTGCCGATGCGCTAAAGTTCCATACAGCATCATGGCTCACTTATTACTATTTATCCCCTCTGTATTTTGAATACAGCTCAATAAATTCCTCTAAACTCATTTCCAGGTCCTCACGTACTATCTTGCGTAAAAGACCTTTTGGGATATCCTTATTTCCATGGACCGGAACACTTGTAGCCCTTCCATCCTTCGATTTTAACCGTGAATGAGAGCCTTTAGTCCTGGTTACTTCAAAGCCCAGGTATTGTAAGAACTTTATACGTTCTTTCCCTTGAATACAGGAAGTTTAGGCATCCTGAGCAACTTCCAATTCTCTAAACCCAACAAATTTATTTAGCTCTTCGACCTTGGTCTCTTCAAGGCACATCTCTATAACTTCTTTTATGTTCTCCAGCGCCTCATCTATAGTTTCACCGTAGGAGTGGCAGCCTTTGAATACCGGGCAACTTACTATGTAATAACCATCTTCGTCCATTTCTACTATTATTGGTAAATGTAACTTTTCCATGGCTCGTAATTCCTTTCAGATAGATAGACTTCAAATATTAAGATGTTTTGCCCAATGATACGCAATAGACCCGGTATTCAAAACTCTGGAGTTAAAGGCGTAAATGTAATATTCTCAAGGGATTCTGTTGCAAATAGCAAACATGCTTTTATGTCATCCTCGGTCAGTCCTTTGTATTCTTCCAGGATCTCCTTCACAGAAGCGCCGTGCGCTAATAATCCCAGGATATACTGCACGGTAAGTCTTGTCCCCCTGATCACAGGTTTTCCAGTCATAACATTGGGATCAAGAGTGATGCGTTCAAGCAATTTTTCAGCTTTCATGTCCTTTCACCTTATCTATTATTTTCTCTTTTGTAATATGAAGGCCATTGATTGTCTTTATAAAGTACTGTAAACCTTCCATGACAAACATCCTGTGTTTCAATACACCTACCGACCACCTCCCCTACAGAACCACAGAAGCATTCCTGCGCCCGCTGTTGACAGAACGGTGGAATAGAACTTTGGCTGGAAGCCCTGAAAAAGACGTAGGGGGAAATCATTAAATCGATTGAGTTGGGCAGTATAATATAGGGAAAATGCCAAAACTGCCCACAGCTAAAAACCTGCAATTTAGAGAGATAAAATATATGCCACAGAATCATTTCACACCGCCCAACGCCAAGGTTGGACAAGGAAAAGTTGCTTCAGACGTCTCAAGAGTTGGCGCAAACTTCACGGTCTCTCACCGGAGGCAAAACCAATCAGGACTCTGAGATGCTTGAGGACAATCCTCCCTTTCGCATGAAGGTATTTGTGCTTATAGATGCACCTGGAGTAACACATCTTCGATTCCGTGATAAAATAACTTTAGGAGTGAGCAAAACAATATGAAAAAACACACATTGACGTTTAAATCCCGGCATATCAGTGTTTCGATCGATCGTCCTGTGGATCAGGTTTATGAATTCGCCTCAAATCCTGAAAATTTGCCTGAATGGGCGGCAGGACTCAGCGGTTCAATAAAGAAGGTCAATGGTGACTGGATCGCAGAATCCCCGATGGGAAGAGTCAAAGTTAAATTCGCTGATAAAAATAGATTCGGCGTTCTGGATCATGTGGTCACTTTACAATCTGGCGAGGAAGTCTATAACCCTATGCGCGTATTTCCCAACAACTACGGCAGTGAATTAATCTTCACGCTGTACCAGCGGCAAGATATGTCAGACCAAATGTTTGCCGAGGATGCAAGGGCAGTCGCAAGGGATCTTCAAAAGTTAAAGATTCTGCTTGAAAAATAGTTCTCATTGAGCGAAAGCTTTTATCCAGATAACATACAATATTAATGTGTGAGTGGAAGCGATAAAAACGCTCATTAAATAAGATAAGGAGAGAAAAATATGCCAAAAGTAGTGGTAGTGTACCTGAGCACGTCAGGAAACACAAAAGTGATGGCAGACGCCATTGTAGAAGGGGTTCAATCAAGAAATGTTGAAGCAAAGGCCGTTAATTTCAATGAGGCAAGGATAGAAGAATTGAAAGATGCAGATGCAATTGCAATAGGATCTTCCACATTCTACTATAAAATGCTGCCTCCCATGGAGAAATTCATTGAAAGCCTGGAAAAAGCAAAAATAAAAGCAAAATTAGGAGCAGCTTTCGGCTCTTATGGTTGGAGTGGTGAGGCACCTGTAATGATCGCAGAAAAAATGCGAAAACTCGGCATAGAGGTAATAGATCCGGTATTACGCATTCAATATCAACCTGTTGAAAAAGATCTTGAAGAATGTAAAAGGCTTGGAAAAGATATTGCTGTTAAAGTGAAAAAGATTTATACCAGGCCAGGAAGCGAACCGAAACGTGGAGCCGCACCTATCATGCAGGAAGTCAAAATGGGTGAAGGCGGTCACTGAGAGAGAAACATCAGCGCCAGACCTCAGCTACCAATATCACAGTATCATAAGTAAACCCCAGCCTCCCACCCTCGATCCTCACACGCAGCCCTGTCCTGTCGCTCTCCATGCTCTGCCTCATCAAACCTTCGATAGCTTTCATTTTAGCCCTATCGGCCCCCGCCCGCCTCATCCAGTCCTCAAAGTCCTGAGGGATATCCCAGTGCTGTATGTCAGCAATGGTCGCCCCTGTGCTGTCGAGCATGCGCCTCATCTCGCTGAGAGCGTATATCCTCACATGGGACGGATCCCGGAGCTTCTCGATATGGTTGTGGAACAGGCTCTTGTCGCGGGCTTCGGATGAGACGCCGTCCACGAGAACGACCCTTCCATGGGTTTTGCACACGCGTTTCATCTCAAGCAGGGCTTTTTCCGGGTCGGGGAAATGGTGAAACGCGAACCTGCAAGATACGATATCGAAGCTCTCATCGCCAAACGGGAGCGATTCCACATCAGAAAGGAGAAATCCAGCATTGGCATTCCCCGATCTTTCCAGTTTCTCGCAGGCGTGAAGAAGCATATTGCGCGTGAGGTCTGCTCCGATGACCCTGTCAGAAAATTTCGCGAATTCAAGCGCAAGGAACCCTGCGCCTGTCGCTACGTCCAGGACCTTATGGTGCTTTGCTGCGCCGCTCCTTTTAACAACCTCGAAGAGGTGAACGCCGTCCACGAATATGTTCCCCTTTGAGTAGGCTTCAGCCTGCCTGCCGAACTGTTCTCTCGCGCTCTCTTTTATTCCCTGCCGCATGAGCGCAAATACCTGTATGAGGCTATATATGTTATGCAGGGAACGGTATGCAGCCCGTGCCCTGGTTTTAGGGTTAATATAATATCTTATAAGGTTCTACTAAAGGGCAATGGAAATTATCATAATAATACTCATGATACTGGTATTCTCAAGGCTACTGAGCGCAGCGTTCGCACATATAAAGCAGCCTCCTATTATCGGAGAGCTCATTGCGGGGATTTTGCTCGGTCCTTCCATTTTCAACCTCATAAATCCGGGGATGAACGGGATTGAGGCTCTGGCTGATCTCGGCGTTTTCTTCCTTGTATTGTTCGCCGGGATGCAGATGCATCTGGCGAGTATGAAGGAATACTTCCGCCCTTCGTTCTTCATCGCTTTCATGGGAAATAACCTTGCGATCCTCTCAGGGGTAGTGATAGGAAAGCTCTTTAACCTGGATCTGATAAGTTCCCTGTTTATCGGTATAGTGTTCTCTCTCACTGCCCTTCCCGTGGGAGTGAGGATACTGATGGACATGGGGAAGATGGATTCTCCCGCAGGAAAGATCATGATAACGTCCGCGGTCATAGATGATATTTTCAGCATTTTCCTGTTCGTCATGGTACTGTTCATTGCACAGAGCAACTCTGAAATGCCCGGAGCCGGGTTCGTATCAGCATCGATCATTAAGATCCTGATTTTCCTATTGATAATATATCTCTTTAATGAGTTCCTAGGCATCCGGAGCGGGGTGCCCGTGCGGTATATAAAGCTCGCAGTGAACAGGTTGAGCAAGGATTCGCAGTTCTTCTACATCCTTATCTTCGGTATCCTGATAGGATACATCGGGGGATTGCTAGGCATTACTTTCATCATCGGGATATTCTACGCAGGTATTCTCATAAAAAGCACTACGATAGGGGAGAAAGCCTACTCCCATGTGCATAATGTGATATCTTCGATAACGTTCGGTATCTTCTCGCCCATTTTCTTTGCGTACATGGGGCTGTTGCTGGATGCAAGATCGATCCTGGATTATTCAAATCCGTTTTCAGACAGGAACCTCTACCTGCTGTTATTCTTTATAAGCTCGCTGCTGTTCGCGGTCGTGGGGAAAAGCGGAGGCGCGCTCATAGGGGGATTGCTTGCCAACATGAAGCTCAGGGACGCTGCCGCCGTAGGTGTAGGAATGAACGCGCGCGGATTGATGGGGCTTGTTATCCTGGAAATAGGGCTGAAGCACGATTTGATAGAGCAGAGCGTATATGCTATACTTGTTGCGATGTGCATAATCACTACTTTTATGACACCTTACCTTCTCAAGAAGATCTTAAAATGAGGGGCTGTCACCAAAACCTATATACTGGAAAGTAGGAATTACTACTCCTGGATAGCCGGGATTTTATCCAGAAAGGAACCATGAACCGTGGAGAAGTCATCGCCCTTCGGAAAGCCTTTAACTCCGTGAAGGAGAGGCAGAGTTCGAATCCGCCTGCGAACCTGACGGAAAGAAAAACTAAACTTAGAGACGCAAGAGTACTCTGTGTGGGGAACGGGGAACTCCTGCAAAAGGCGATCGATAAACTGAGAAAGAACGGCATAAAAGTATACCTTACAAAAGAAAAGCAGGAAGCCATTGATATAATCCTCGGTGAGATAGGACAGGAAAAACTTATTGTAAAGTCAAAATCCAACGTCACAAAGGAAATAGAACTAACAAAAGCCCTTGAGAAAAAAGGATTGAGCGTTGTGGAGACCGACATCGGGGACAGGATATTGCAGGTACTGGACGCAAAACCCTCCCATCCCACAGGGCCTGTGACGCACCTCTCAGCAAAGGACATCGCAAAGGGGCTATCAAAGCACTATAACATATCTATAAAAGATAATCCTGAGGACATCGTAAGAATAGTCAGGGATGATGTCATCTCAAGCCTGGGCAGGGCGAAAATAGGCATCACCGGTGCTAATGCCATAACAGCAGAAGAGGGCTCCATAGTGCTGACGCACAATGAGGGGAATATCTGCGAGGTCATGAGAAAGGAGAAGCACATAGTCGTGACCTCTATCGACAAGATCTACCCGGATATAGAATCCGCGATGAACATGTTAAAAATCCTGAGCTACAACGCTACAGGCTCGATAATACCATCCTTTGTTGAAGTGATAAGCGGCGTGAGCAAGACCGCGGACGTAGAGAAGAAATTCATTAAAGGTGTCCATAATCCCTCCGAGGTCACGGTTGTGCTGATAGATAACAGGAGGAGTGAGCTTGCGGTGAACGGGTTCAGGGAACTCCTTTACTGCGTCGGGTGCGGGAACTGCCTGCTCTTTTGTCCAATGTACAACACCATAGGCAATGAGTTCGCAAGGGAGAATAATCTTGGAGGGAAGGGCATTGCATATTACTCCCTCTATAATAATGGCAGGGATGAGAAGCTTGAGTTCTGCCTCACCTGCGGAAAATGCAGGCAGAACTGTCCTCTAGAGCTTGATATACCTTCAATGATCCGGAAGATTAGGGGCGAAGGGATTTCTTCGGATGCCTATTTTTTCCTAAAATCGCACATGATATGGGCGTATTACCAGGCTTTTTTAAGGTTAAAAATCGGTAACAGTTAACGCATAAGCCTTATTCGTTTGGAATGTGCTGATGCATGAGCATTCTCACGATTAAAAAAGTAGAATACCTCATAATGTTAATGGGAAAATTAATATACTGTCAAATTGTAACTTTGATAAAAATAATTCTCCAAGCAGTAAGCCTGCCTGGGAGATATAACGGAGTGATAAAAATGAGGAACAAGATTATTGCATCTATTTTGGCACTCGCTTTTGTGATAGCTTTTGTTGGTGAGATTAACACTGCTAATGCAAAAGCGAATACGGCGGGTGTGCCAGGAGGACAACCGAACATCATCGTTGGTTTCAGTTCAGGGATACCATCCGATATCACAGAAAAGGTGAAAGCGCATGGCGCCGATGTAATCTCCAAAAACACGGATATTAATTTCGTGGTCGTGAATCCCAAAGGGAGAGATAAAGCCCAACTGATGGCTGAGATGCGCGGGCTGCGGCATGTGGCATACGTCGAAGAGGATTATGTTGCCACGGCATTTCTCGAACCGAATGATCCGTATTACTCAAGCCAGTGGGGTCCGGCGGATATACTTGCGCCCAAGGCATGGGATATTACGCTTGGGAGTCCAAACGTGATAATAGCCGTTGTGGATACCGGGGTTGATTATAACCATCCCGACTTAGCGGCAAATTACGCCGGGGGGTACGATTTCATCAACAACGATAATAATCCTATGGATGATAACGGACACGGGACCCATGTGGCGGGCATTGCAGCCGCCGTTACCAATAATGGTGAGGGGGTCGTGGGGATAAGTCAGTCCAAGATAATGGCAGAGAAGGTGCTCGGAAAAGATGGCAGCGGTTCATACAGCGCGGTTGCGAACGGAATCACCCATGCGGCGAACAACGGCGCAAAGGTAATAAGCATAAGCCTTGGCGGAAGATTTTCCTCTACTACGCTTCAGAACGCCGTGAACTACGCATGGAACAAAGGCGTACTGCTAGTGGCGGCTGCCGGCAATGAACAGAGCGGAAAAATAAATTATCCTGCAGCATATACCAATGTGATAGCGGTCTCCGCCCTTAATCCGGGTGACGGGTTTGCCTATTACAGCAACCACGGCAAAAAGGTAGAGTTATCCGCGCCCGGAACCGGTATATACAGTACCTATATGGGCGGGGGATACAAATCTTTAAGTGGAACCTCAATGGCAACACCTTTTGTCTCAGGCTCGGCAGCTCTGGTACTGTCCAAGAACGACAGGCTTAGCAACAGGCAGGTCAGGGATATCCTTGACAAAACAGCTATAGATCTGGGCACGGCGGGCAGGGACAACTACTTCGGGTATGGAAAAGTAAATCCTTATGGGGCGCTCCTGAATACCCCATAGGTTTTTATTTTTATTTTACTGCCGTCTCTCCAGTTGTCTTTTTTTAAAATCGGTATGCACCGATCGGGATTTGAACCCGAGTTATGAGCTTGGAAGGCTCAAGTCATAGCCGCTAGACCATCGGTGCAGCGATGTTTCCCTAGGTGTTTGAAAGCATTTAATGGTTTCGTTCCCTGATTTGCCCCCCGATCCTCCTGTCAAGCGCCCTTAAAAACTCATCCTTGGCCTCCCTGGGTATGAAAGCCCCTGCCGCAATATCGTGCCCTCCGCCCGTGCCGCCTACCGCCAGTGCAGCCTCGCCTATCGCCTCTCCGAGGTTAAGCCCTCTCCTGACCAGGTCATAGTTCCCCCGCGACGAGACCTTCACCCCGCCGTCAGAATCAGCGAAAGCGATTATAGGAAGCTCCTTGTTATTCGCGAACGAAGAGCACATGCCAGCCACTATGCCCACGATAGTTTCCCTGATCTTATTCCCCGAATCAAAGTACTGCAGGTTCTCCATCCTGACCAGTCCCTTCTCTTTTACGAGATTCAGCCCTTCAACGAGGTTCTTTCTGTGGTCGTTGAGCAGGGCGCATGCCTTTTCAAAGCTGCCGCCCCGGTCGCCCATGCACACAGCAAGCCCTATATCTGCATGGTCGTAGCGCGCCGTAGCATTGAGCAGGGTGGAATATTCAGACGCATCCCTTACCTCAGTACCCTCGCGCTCGGATAACAGCGTATAGACCTCACCTATCAGCCTCTGGACGCTGCATGCCTGTATCCCGGCACTGAGGCAGAACTGTATGAGGGCCGATACTATCTGCTGTTTCTCACCTGCTTCGAGGTCTATCCACCGCCTCCACTTCTCCCCATGCGCGCGTATGCCGATCTTTTTCAGGAATTCTATGCTTGCATCTTCGCTGCCTGTGATGCCGGGCAGGTAAGGATCAGAGGAATACTGCAGGAGCTTGAATATGGGTCGCGTCTGCTTCCCGAAGAGGAGGAGGTCTTTTTCATAGCGCAGCACCCCCCTCCTTACGCCCTCTTCGAGTATCGACCTGTTGACCCCGATGAGCTGACCATGCCTTACATGCTGCAGGTCCCCGACGGCGCCCACTATAGCAAGATCGGCCAGGTCTTCGTTACTGCCGAGCGCTCCTGCCATAAAATAAGTAGTCCCTGAGCCGCTTATCTCTGTGGCTCCGTTTATGCCGAAAAGGTGCGGGTTCAGGTGGTACTCATGCGTTCCCCTGGGCTGGTGATGGTCCGAGATAACAGCATTGAGTTTTAAAGAGCGTATGGCATCGGCCATCCCGCTTCCGAGGTCTGTGAACACTACAAGCTCAGGGTTCAGGTCGGCTATCTCTGTTAGCGACTTCAGATCAAGCTGTTTGACGAAACGTATCCTGTACTCGATACCCGCCCTTTCCAGGGCTTTTCCCATGATGGCTGCGGATGTAAGACCATCGGCATCTATATGCGATACCACGAGGGCGGAAGCATGCTTTTTAATGTAAGAGGCGCACTGCCTGGCGCTTGATAGCATACTGACCGTTGCAGGCGATTGAAGCGTCATAACCACATCCCGTGTTTTTATGGGGTTAAATATACTTTGGTTGCGGCGTGAAAGTATTCTTTACTGTCCCACTAACTTCTCTATGTCAAATAATGGTATATGGAATTCTTCGGATATATCAAGCTCAGCTCTTCTCAGGGCCTCATTCTCGTTTATACCCACATGCATGAGGTTTGTCTTTCTCTTAGAAATAGCGCTCAATACATCAAATATATCCATATTTTTCATCCCCCTGTTATCAGATGATAGTTGCATCAGCATGTATATTAAAGCTATTTGAAAATGAATAATCATTCGGGATTTGCCGCTTCGATGCTGTGCGTTACTTCACTGCATCTGCTTGATAGTGAGGCAATAATTGGTGGTAAGAACAATAAAACATATATTAACATACAATCAATCAATGATATGATGTTAGAAAAAGAGAGATTGAAACTAAAAGCTAAATTTTTCCGCGGGTTCGCCGATCCCACAAGACTGGCTATATTAGAGTGCCTCAGGGGTGGGGAGAGAACAGTGACTGAGATCGTGCAGGAGACAGGGGAGAGCCAGTCCAATGTCTCCAACCATCTTGGATGCCTGCTTGAGTGCGGTTTGTTGAAGAACCGCAGGGACGGCAAGAACATTCTCTACAGCATCAGGAATGCAAAAATCAGGAGACTGCTGGAGAATAGCGACACTGTGCTCTCGGAAGTTTACAGGGAGATTTTCGAATGCGTGCGGTACGAGAAATAGAGATGGAGAGAATTATGGCGGAGGATATGCGGGATAATATGCCGGATGATACTGCGAAAGAAGAACCGGAAAAAGAAGAACCGGAAGAAGAAGGGTTCGGGGAACTGATCAAATTCACGGCAGCAGGGTTCGCAGGCGGGCTGATCCTGGGCGTATTGCTTGACTCTTACGGCTTTCAGAGAAGCGCTATCGGACAGTGGCTTATTCGCACGCTCTCCGGGGAAGGTGAAAGTCTCTTTGAAGGTGCGTACTCCATCCGCCAGCGCCTGCACAGCGCTGAAAGCTCAATGGCTGAAGCCTATGGGTGGGGAAAGTTCCTGTTCATACCTCTCCCGTGGCTGATCGACCTTGCAAGCCGGCTACTGGGCATGGATATGTACGGCGCTGAGACTTTTTACGTCCCTTATTTCTACGCAATGAGCGACCAGATAGGGGCGAATATCTCCGGCATGGTCTTCCTGCGTAAAAAAGAAGGTTCCTGGTTAAGGGCGATCAGACAATACATCCGCCATCCTGTGATGCTGGCAAGCCTGCTGGTCATACTCATCGTTCCGGCAGGACTGCTTGCTGCCCGCTACATGGGTTTCAGTCCAACGACTCAGACATACACGGCGCTTGAGACCATTGCAGCGAACCTATGCTGGGTGCCGCCGCTTGTGGGGTGGCTGAGGGAGAATAGGATAAGAAAAAAATAACTCCGATACATACATCCCAGCTATAATATCATATACTGGGAATATAATGAAACGACAAAGTTTAAAATGTCTACGGCGCAATTATTGTGTTGATGAGAGATATTAAAAGGTTCGGAGAACATAAAGCTAAATGGATAACCATCCCCATCGATGAATACGAATCCATGAAATCCACTTTAGAGGTTCTTTCTGATACCGAGTTGATGAAACAAATTAAGGGAAGTAGAGAGGATTATAAGGCAGGAAGATACAAAAAACTCGAGGATTTAATTAATGAATTAGAGAGGACGGTTCAAAACTATTAGGTACTGTTTGGAACTATTAGATAAGCTGCGTCCTTATCATTTAACATTCGCCAGCAGCTCCAGCCCCTTCTCATTGAGCCTGCACGCCTCCCCGTCCACCTCTGCGTAGCACATCTTCACAAGGTAATCCAGCTGGAACTTTAACTGCGATTCGGAAAGCCCAAGCTCTTTCAGTATTTCCTTCTTCGTCTTCCCGAAAGCGCCTATGGACTTGATTACCTTTCTTCGCAGCGGGTTCTCGAGTGTTTTGAACATCAACTGGTGGTCGTGAGGTGTCCGCACCTCGCAGGCATCGGGTTCTTCGGGTATTGATTCTATCTCATCTTTCATTTATTTCACCCTTTTCTAACTCTCATTGATCTTGACTTATATCTTTTACGCATCCTCGTAATCCCGAGCTTCTTTATCCCCCCGATAGTCCCCAGGTCAGTCCCGTCAAGCAGGAACGCCCTGGCTTTCTCAAGCTCGACAGCATGGTTTGCGAACACAGGTCCCAGCAATTCCTCATGCACCGATTCATTGAACGGTATCCCGCCGCTTAATTCATTGAACGCGGGCATTATAATGACCTCAGGGTTAATCCATTCTACATCGCCGTAGTGCTCCCTGATAGCTTTCTCTATGAAACGCGTGCGTATCCACACAGGCTCTGAAAAGGAGTGACCCAGCGTATCAGTGAACCTTATCGCCGGATGGTTATGAGACATGACAACGTGCGAAGCTGAAAGCAGCTCCGTATTCGGCCACGTGTGACCGTGGAAATAGCCCACGCCATCGAATACAAAGCCTCTCATATCGCGAACCGCTACATTACCAGGAGCAAGGTATTCTATATCTCCGTCGTGGTTTCCGGGCACGATATCAACAGGTGCTGCGGCTGCCAGTTCCTTAAGGAAATCCGGGACTTCCCTCTTTTCCTGCCATGATGTCCTCGGCACATTGTGCTTAATGTCGCCAAGAAGCACTATTCTCCCCGGTGTTACTTTCTCTATATACCCGCGGATGCGCTTCTTTCGTTTCTCTATCTGGCTCGGGATACTGATGCCGCTTGAGTAAAGGTCCCATTCTATGCCAAGGTGGATATCCGCGAGTACAAGCGTCCTGGTTGAGTTCTCAACGACCAAGGCAGGCTCGTTCAACAAAGGATTTAACATATCAGACTTTCCGCAGCACCCCTATTTTCGGCTCATAGCACCTGCCCTCTGCCATGAGCTCTTTAATTCCCTCTTCAGTAGATTCGGCATCGATACCGCTTGATATAGCAGCCTCTATCACCATGGCGTAAGATGTGCCCTTGCCCGTGTCCAGTCTTTCGATTATACCGGCAAGCACCTCTTTTGGCTCTATCTTAACAGGAGCCTCCGGGATATCCTGTATATTCTGCGGCTCTGTCACAACCTCTTTTGAATCCTCTGCTTTTTGTTCCTGCGATTTGCGCTCATCGGCATCATGCTCGCCGTGACGCATAGGCACGTCTGCCCCTTCGGGGGATACGTGGATGCGCCCCCCCGGCGCGCTGTCCGGTGAGTTCATCTGCGGTTCCTTTTGTTTTTCAACCTGCTGCTCAGGAACGCCGGTCTTGACCCTCTCAGATAAAACCGTTTCTACGGCGCGGATTAATTCCCGTTTAAGCTCAGCAATGATCTTATCAAGGTTCTTGTAATGGCTTATCGCCCTCGTCACCCCGTCTGCAAGTACGGCATTTGTACCCTTCCTGAGCAGATAATCCTTCAACTCATTTCCCGACAGCCCTGAGCTTAGCGCATCCTCCATTATCTTTATGCGCTCAAGAGTCCTCTCAGCCGTATCAAGCACCCACCTGTCCCTTAGTTTCTCATCTGCATAGTTTATCTCTTCAGGTCGGATCGATGTGTACACGCTCCCTTCCTCTGGCTCGTATTTTCTTGCCTTGCCCACGACCGCAACGTATGCGGGCACGCTCAGTTCGGATAAAAATATAGCAGCCTCGGGCTGGTACTGCCCTGCATATACGGTGAATACGCCTGTCGGGTCAGCTATGCGCGCCCTCCAGAGGTTGTTCTCAGCGCCTATGTTCTCTACCTCGGTGACCACGCCGACGATGAAGAGACGGTTGCACTTTACGCCCGTGGGGGTGATGATGTAGTTCGGCGCCCTCTCATCGCCTTCGCTGTAATACAGGTTCGACCTGTTGAATTCATACGCAAAAATGCGCCATGCAACTTCCCTGTCGATTATATTTTCCACGGCATCCTCCCTAGCAGCTCCCTTGCTATATCTTTAGTAGAGTCAGGGGTATCGGATACATCGCCTGCTACAAGGCTAACACCGAACTCGCTTCTTGACATGTTGCCCCTCACGGTCAGCATTTTCCCGAGCAGTTTCTTTTTGATCTCTTCTTCTACAGCATTCTGGGACATTGCCGCCTTTGCGAGCTTAAGCGCTTCCTCGGTCGTAAAGCCGCATATCTTCTGCGTGAGCCCCGCATCAAGGACAAGCGTTAAGGAGCCGGTACCGTCGTCTATAACCGCCTTGATCCTCATGTCCATCCTCTCGTTCACTTTCCCATGCACGCGGCATATGCCTTTCTGGATAACCCGGGAGCATTCGGGACAGCGGGCTACCAATCCTGAACCCGGTCTGATGGAAAGGATATTCCCTTCTATCACGACATCAAAGGCTCCCTCTTTTTCGATAATGTCCCCTATCATGACCCTCTGCTGCTCTTTATACTGGATTTTCTTATCAAGTTTCGTTACTTTACTGTTCTCGTTTATATGCAGCGTTGGAACGCCGCGGAACGAGCGCACGTATGCGTTCTTTACTTCAACCGTATTTCCTGCCGCAAGTTCGGGCAGTATTACCCATGAAGTGAAAGGTACTTTGGTATTATCATCAGCCCCAATGCCGCTCAGGATCTTCTTGCCGCCGTCTTTTGTCTGGATCTCCCTGGGTTCGATGCTCAGAACAGTGAACACGGTCTGAACGTTTATCTCCCCATCCCTTATCTCGGAGAGTTTTTTCTGCATGCTCTCCTGGGGTATTGCAATTCCTGTGCTGAGTCTCGTGACCTTTGATTTATTCCCGATATTCACTTCGGGTCTATCCTGCCAGTTCCTCACGTAAGCCTGTTTGATGTTCACAGTATCCCCGGCATTCAGGCTGAAATCCTGCCATGCAGTAAAACCCCTTGCATCGGTCTCATCCCTTAGAACCCCTGAGAAGATTATCTTTTCCGTGTTTTTTACATTTATCGTTTTCCTGGTAACCTCAAGAACCTGTACGCTCAATTCAATATTCCGGTCTCCTATCTGTATATCCCTCAGCTTCCGTACTATGCTTTTTTCTGCCCCTCCGTATTTCTTGATCAGGCTGCGCTTAGCCTCTTCTATCGGAACCCTGTATTCAAGCAGTTTTTTTAAGTCCGCTATAATGCTGTTGTCGTCTATTTCGCTATCAAGCGCCCTTTTTATTTCTTCGATATGGGGCGCAAATTCTCCTTCCATATTGCCTCCATGCGACCACTGGAATAGGAGCTATATGGTACTGAGGGATAAAAAAACCATCGTATTACAGATGGTTTTTACAGACACATATGCAACCAGCTATAAATTTCAAAAATGATCACTGCGCTGGGACTTGAACCCAGGAAGATCGGTTGTGATCTAACCACTCTTCAGGCGGTCGCAGTAACCTGCTGTGCCACCCCAGCATGATACACAGGATGCACCAACATTCTTATATATGTTGCGGAAAAAATTAGTTATGGTTGTGATCTAACCGTTTCAACGGTTGCGTGCGTGCCACGCTATAAAGGGCTGCATGGTTTTGTGATATGCAGCCCTTTTGTTCTGATAAGCCAAATTCCATCGTTGTGACTTACTTATATATTTTTATAGAAAGTTTATTATTCTCTATTCATATAACTCTAATACCCGTTTGATCCACTTTATAATTTTGGTTCGAAACTGATGATCAAATTAGATGTAAAACCCATTGACTATTTACTTAAATCCACGACCTCGTAGTTCAATCCCTCCTCCTCAAGCCGGTTAAGCAGCGTGGGGACCTCCTCGTCCACAGAGACCACAAGCGATGAGAGACCGTGGAACGCTGCCTCAACAACGGATTCTCTGGCGCCGAAGAGAATATCGGGCTCCATATCTACCTTCCGGAGTGCTATCAGCGCCTCAACGCCTATCGCGGCGATGTAAGGTTTACCTCTGGAATATCTTTTGAGTATCCCGTAATCTACCCCGCGGGAACCGCCCCTCTCCACCCTGGGCACTTTGCAGATGGTTATGCTGACATCGGGCAGACCTATCATTCCCCGTAGATCCGTCACCCCGACATCTTCACCCTCCCCTGCGTCCGATATCGTAATGCCTGTAACATCTCCGTCCCCGGACCAGGCATACAGCAGCCCGTTGTCCATTCGCAGGGAGACCTTCTGTCCTTTATCAAGCCTCTCTTTCGCGATTGCTGTTGCAACCGAAACATGGCTCACGATATCTTCCATGACAAAACGCGCGTACTTTTTCAGTTCCATCGCGCGCTCAAGCACCCACTCCACCCCTTTTTTTGTAACGCGGTAGCGGACGCGCCCGTCCGAGAACAGGTGTCCCTCTGAGACGAGTTCCCTGATATATTCCGAAACTGCCTGCGGGGTTATACCTATCCTGTCTGCTATCTCTTTCTGCCTTACGTCGGGCTGGTGCGCGGCAATCTCAACAAGTATCTGGAACCTGGTGCTTTCTTTTTTGCTCCGCAAAATCATTCGGTCTCTCCGACCAGCTCGATCCTCTGCCCTTTTACAGTCAGGACCGGCGACCGCTTTGCCACGCCCCGTATAAACATTATGCTCTTATCCACTACCCTCTGGAGACCGTTCATCGACTGGTTGCCTTCCACGACCTCTTTCTCGATCACATCAAGATATCCTCTTATCTCGCTGTCGCTCTTGAAAGTTATCATGATCAGGTCACTTAGGTCCTCGACAGAGCACTGGAAGTTGACAGCCACCCTGGAATACGATGAGTGGTACTCTTTCTCAGGCTTCCTGCCGGGCTGCGGCATCCGCCATTTGCTCTCCACCATTCCGCTCTTTTTCAAAACATCAAGGCTCTCTGCTACCTTGACCCCTACTTCTTTCTCTAATTCCTCTTCGGTTTTCCAGTCTTTTTGCAGCGCATCGAAGACCTTTTTATGAACCTCGGAGCCAAATGCACGGAGGAGCGGGACGATATCCGATGGTTCATTTATAATACGTGTTCTTTTTCCCATGAACGACATCACTCACTTGACAGGTTATCTCTCTATTCAAGACTATATATTGTTCTCTAAAAGGATAAACGTTTTGAACAAAAAGGTAGAAACCAATATATTTAATTAATTATATTAGTCCCTGCAACGGTCAGTGCAGTTACTATTATCCCTGCCAGTATAACGCCTGCCAATATCGCAAGAAATGCGTTCCTGAACTTAAAGCCAAAAACAAAAGCAGCAGCACAGCCCGTCCATGCGCCCGTAACAGGCAGTGGTATGCCCACGAATATGGCAAGACCAACTGAGCCGTATTTCTCAAACCGGGCGCTGTGCCTGTGATGCGTCCTGTTGAAAAGCCACGTAAAAAACCTGTCCCATATCTTCCATCGCCGCAGGAAATTCGATACGGGCTCAAGATAAAGCAACAGCGGTACCACAGGAATCATGTTTCCCGTGATCGATAAGAGAAAAGCGGTAAACGGGTCCAATCCGAAGCCGTAGGGCGGACTTAATATAGCTATTGGTATGGAGAGCCGGAGTTCCGCGACTGGCAGCATGGCAATCAGGATGACCGCAAGCTCACGCGGCACCGAACTGAATATCTCTATAAGCGTCGCTTCAAGTGTCATTTCTTACCGCACAGTATGAAGTGGGCGATCAAAGCCTCAAGCTGGATGCGTTCGTTCGCGCCCTCTGCCATCCTGAAATCCGCTTCCCCGATGCGGTCTATCAGGTCGACTTTCAACCTGTCCGGTACGGTCATATCAAGCATGGCGCGGTGTATCTGTCCTATTATATCCTCCCCTGAAAGCCCCTGCTCTATCAGCAGGTAATCCAGTTTTGCCCTGGCTTTCATGAAATTGCCTTCAAGAGCCAGTTTTATCAGTTCAACCACTTCTTCGGGCTTTGCAGTGGCTGTGGTCTTGTAAATAGCATCCATATTGACATTTTTATTCAGCATCGCAGCAGCCTGCAGGGCATTGATGGCGCGCCTCATGTCCCCGGATGCAACATAGCGTATGGCCTCCATGCCATCGTCCGTGAGATCCACTCCTTCTGTTTTTGCGATGTGCTTTATTCTCTCCTCTACAGCCGCGCTTCCTATGGGCTTGAACCTGTAGACAGCGCACCGAGACTGGATCGGCTCGATTATCTTTGAGGAATAGTTGCAGGAGAGAATGAAGCGGCATGAGCTTGTGTATTTTTCCATAGTCCGCCTCAATGCGGACTGTGCGTCCGAGGTAAGCGCGTCAGCCTCGTCCAGGAATATTATCTTGAATTCTGCCTCGCCAAGCGGTGCGGTTCTGGCGAAATTCTTTATCTTGTTCCTGACCACGTCTATGCCGCGCTCATCGCTGGCATTCAGCTCCGTGAAGTTGTTAGTCCACCCTTCACCGAAAAGCTCCCGCGCCACGCAGATGGCTGCGGCTGTTTTACCCACGCCCGGAGGTCCTGAGAACAGGAGGTGCGGCAGGTTCCTTGACTGGATGTAGGATTTCAGGCGCTTTATGACCTCTTCCTGTCCCACGATGTCGTCCAGTTTTTTCGGGCGGTATTTCTCGATCCAGATTTCTTCTTTGAGCATGTAAGTTCTTAATAAGAGCCAGGTATTATTTAAGTTTCCTACATTAGCTAAGTTGGCTATTATTGATACGGAACAAAGAAAATATTTATATATATTGTAGATTACTTATAATTATCAAAAGATTTGTTTGATTTAAGCTCTTGCGAATGACCTTAAGGTTCAATGTGGAAATGAAACTATGCATCAGAAAATTGTATCGGAACTTAAGAGAATTGAAGAAAACAATAATGTCCGTATAATATATGCCTGTGAATCAGGCAGTCGAGCATGGAGATTTCCTTCTAAAGATAGCGATTATGATGTAAGGTTTATCTATGTACGTCCGGTGGATTGGTATCTCTCAATCCAGGAGAAGAGAGACGTGATCGAGATACCAGTAAACGATTTACTGGATATTAACGGTTGGGATATCCGTAAGTCTTTAAAACTTCTCCGCAAATCGAACCCTCCTCTTCTTGAATGGTTAGAGTCACCAACGGTGTATCATGAAAGATATACGATAACTCAAAAAATGAGAGATCTTAACAGTTTAACTTTTTCTCCTCTTTCGTGTTTATATCATTACCTAAGTATAGCTAAGGGAAACTTCAGAAAATATTTGCAGGGTGATAATGTAAGGATTAAAAAATACTTTTACGCACTGAGACCTATATTGGCCTGTAAATGGATTGAAGAGAGAAATACAATGCCGCCTATGGAGTTTCAAAAGCTTCTTGGTATGCTGCCCCCGAAGAGTATTTTGGTTGATGAGATACATAACCTGTTAGAGAGGAAAAAATCTGGGGAAGAACTCGATTACGGGCTACAGATTAAAGCAATCAATGAGTTTTTAGAGATGCCCTGAAGGAAGTATGGCAGTAATAGTCTGGTAATATAGATATGAATAAAAAACAACATCATCTTGAGAAAACATATCTCCTTGAAAGCAGCATTAATTTTAAACCCGGGAAAAAAATCAACTTCTTCATTACCTCTACTAACTTCCCTTCAATTTCAGTCACAGGGAATTCATGCGCCCTAATGTGTAAACACTGCAAGGGGAAGCTGCTTGACCCCCTGATTCCCGCAACAACCTGCGAAAAGCTTGAAAAAAAAGCCCTGTTGCTGCATAAGCAGGGAGCAAAAGGTATGCTCCTGACAGGTGGCTGTGATGAGCGCGGGCGTGTGCCTGTAAACAATTTAATCCCAGCAATAAAAGCAATAAAAGAAAAAACGGAGCTGCTCATAATAGCACACACGGGTTTTATCTCCCTAGGGGATGCAAAAGCCTTAAAAGACTCAGGGCTTGACGGAATAGGTTTTGATGTGCTTGGCGACATGGAAACTGCAAGGTATGTTTACGGTCTTGAAGTCCCGGAAAAAGAATACATAGAAAGCCTCCGCGCCATCGAGGGTTCAGGTATCATGGTATTTCCCCACGTTTGTGTGGGACTGCACTTCGGGGAACTGAGAGGAGAGTTCCGTGCCCTTGAGCTTATAAGGAACATAAACCCGGCAACGGTAATAATAACAGGTCTTATGCCTGTTGCAGGGACGCCTATGGCGCATATCAAGCCCAGGCCTTCCGATTTTGAAAAGGTAATAAAGAGGGCTATCGAACTATTCCCGGGCACACCTGTCGTGCTCGGATGCGCCCATTCAAGCGGAAGAGACAGGGAAGAGATTGAGAGAATAGCACTTCAAAGCGGAGTGAGCGGTATAGCTGCGCCGACCATGGCAACGATCGAGTTTGCAAAAGAGAGCGGGTACGAGATACATTACTACGGCACTTGCTGCGGGCTTATACCCGATGAGAAGACAAGGGTCAAAGGGCCGGATATACCGTCCAGTATTTAAAATCAAATTAGAAACCATTATTTTGGTTGGAAGTATCGATAGCCCATATGCAGGCATGCAGTACGTGCGAGAATAACAATAAATGCAGATTGAAAGAGGCTGGGTTTTTTGATATATGCCCCAGGCTAAGTATAGTCTCTGAACCTGCAGAGAAAGTACCAGGATATACTGAGAGTTCAGCCTGCCGGCTTAGGGAGGATTTGAACCATTCAGATTCGAGGCTTGATTATGGAGTGCTGCGCAGGTATTTCGGCTATTCTAAATTCCGCCCGCTCCAGAACGAGATAATCCTCGATATCCTGGACAGGAAGGACGTACTTGTGCTCATGCCGACAGGCGGCGGCAAATCGCTGTGCTACCAGTACCCGTCCCTGCTCTTTGATGGCATAACGGTCGTTGTATCGCCTCTCATATCACTGATGAAGAACCAGGTAGATATCCTGAGATCGAACGGGATCGATGCCGCATATATTAACAGTTCCCTGGATTACAGCGAGATCAAAAGAATAAAATCAAGTGTTGAGCAGAACAGAACCAAGCTGCTCTATATAGCACCTGAGAGGCTGACGACGCCTTCATTCATGGGATTCCTCAGAGGATTGAGGATAAGCCTGTTCGCCATCGATGAGGCACACTGCATCTCTGAATGGGGGCACGATTTCAGACCTGAGTACAGGCAGCTCGGGCTTATAAGAGAATCGTTCCCCGGCGTGCCGATAATAGCGCTTACTGCGACCGCAACACCGAAAGTGCAGGACGATATAGCAGCCCAGCTAAATCTGGGAGAGTGTAAAAAATACGTTGCAAGCTTCAACAGGAAAAACCTGGTCTACAGCATCAGACCAAAGGAAGAGACATTTAAACAGGTTGTGCAGTTGTTAAAGAACAGGCAGAATGAGTCGGGTATAATATACTGCCAGAGCAGGAAAACCGTTGATTCTCTTACGGCAAAATTGCAGCAGGCTGGTTATCGCGTGCTCCCGTACCATGCGGGGCTGCCGCAGGATGTAAGGTCCGGGAACCAGGAGAAGTTCATAAAAGACGACATAGAGCTCCTTGTTGCGACCATCGCTTTCGGCATGGGTATAGATAAACCCAACATACGTTTTGTCATCCACTACGACCTGCCGAAGAACCTTGAGGCATACTACCAGGAGACAGGACGGGCGGGCAGGGACGGTCTCAAGAGCGATTGCATACTTTTCTACAGCTACGGGGACAGGCAGAAGGTGGAATATTTCGTAAACCAGATGGCGGATGAAAAAGAACGGCTGATAGCGTTGAATAAATTGCGCAGTATGATAAACTTCTGCGAGAGCAGCATCTGCCGCAGGAAGATACTGCTGGGCTATTTCGGTGAGGAACTTAAGGAGGATAACTGCGGAGGCTGCGATAATTGTCTTAATCCGAAAGAGAAATTCGATGCCGCAGGTGAAGTTAACACTATACTCTCCTGCATCGACGAGCTGGGCGAACGATTCGGTATCGGCTATGTTGTCGATGTTATCACAGGCTCAACCAGCGAGAGACTGCTGCTGAACGGGCACGGCTCTTTAAAATCGTACGGCTCCGGAAAAGACCTGACAAAGAAAAACTGGCATGCATTCATCAGGGAGCTTATCCAGTTCGGCTATCTTGAACTGGAGGGAGATGCCTACCCGGTGTTGAAATTGAACCAGAGGAGCAGAGCCTTACTTTTTGATAATCAAACGGGCGAGAGGAGAGAAAGGATCTTTCTGACAAGGCAGGGAGATAAGAAGGCAGTTAAAATAGAGCAGGATGCCGGATATGACAGAGGACTGTTCGAAGCCCTGAGGGTACTGAGAAAGAAGCTGGCAGATGCCGAGAACTATCCGCCGTACGTGATATTTACCGATGCCAGCCTGAAGCAGATGGCTGCATTCCGTCCCCACAATCTTAACGATTTTCGAAAAATTACAGGAGTGGGTCAGAAGAAACTTGAAAAATATGGAACTATGTTCGTAAAAGAAATAGTCGATTATTGCGAAAAACACAAGCTCTCTTTTACGATCAAAGAGGACTATGATTCGTACGCTCTCTGGGGGACAGAAGAAGATGAAAGATACGGGGCGGCGTTCCTGGAGGATATCAATAGATATTGTAAGAAGAACTATATTGCCGACATGGACTCCGGTAAAAAACTGGCAAGCGAATATATAACTTTAGAGATGCTGGAGCAGAACCTGATCCCCGAAGCTATCGCTTTGAAAAGAAACCTTGCACCAAGCACGGTATACACCCATATCGAAAAACTGATAATTTCAGGTGAAGATATCCGCGTTGAAAAATTTATCACAACTGAGAAAAAAGAGATCATCGTAAAAGCTATCCGCGAACTGGGGATGGAAAAACTCAAACCCATCAAAGATAAACTGGGTGACGGCTTTTCTTATGGCGAGATCAGGGTCGTAAGAGCAGAGATGATGAGAAATCCTGTCTGAAGCTTAGCAGAAGAGGTAAAAATGTTTGAAGAAAAGATAATCATCGACCCGGAAATAAGGCATGGAAGACCTATCATAAAAGGTACGAGAGTTCCCGTTGAAGTAATCCTGGGTTCTCTGGCTGGAGGTATGGAGATACAAAAGATCGCTGAAGAGTACGGGATCGAGAAGGAAGATGTACAGGCGGCGATAGAATATGCGGCGAGAATCGTAGCAAAGGAAGAAATCAGCGTCTATGCATAGTGTAAAATTTCTGCTGGATGCTGATATGCCAAGATCAAGCGCTGAAGTAAGGATATTAGCCGCAGATGAACGCAGATAAACGCGGATGCACTGCCACAAATCTGCGTTCATCTGCATTTATCTGCGGTTTTAATTTTCCATAAATCCGGGCAAGAGCCTGTCAAAATATTTCGCCACAACGCAGGATTCGGTGCATCTGCCGCACCTGATGCAGCTCTCATTGATTTTCAGCCCCGGTTCGATCGTAATGGCTCCGGCAGGGCACGCCTTTAAACACACGCCGCACTTCGCGCACTTTTTTACCCTTATCAATTGCTTCGCCGCCTTCTCAAAAAGAGATAGCGCATCATCCTTACCCTGAGCATTAACAGAGATATGCCCTGATGAGAAAATCTTGATGTTCGAATTCCCTGCCCTTATCAGAAGCACCCCCAGATCTTCGGAGAATGTGCCCTCACCCAGTATGTTTGCAATGTCCAGGGCCTCAGCAGGCGTAATCCCTGTAAGTTTGCCCTCCATGGTATATCCGCCTGTCCTGCAAGGTGAGACCCCGCCTGTGACCGAGATGCTGAACTCCTGAGCTTTACTCTTCAGGGTCGTATCTATCCCCAGTTCCTCAGCCAGGCGCATCATCTTGGGAGGCAAAGTCTTCCAGCGCCAGAAACCGTGCTCTATAAAAGCATCGCTTAACCCGTGCTCTTTTGCCCACCGCAGGAGGTAATCGTTCCAGCGAGCAAAAAGCTCAGGGTGCAGTTCCCTGAACCTCTGGTATTCTGCGCTGAGTTCAGCAGGGCACAGCCAGCAGCCCACGCGCTCAAATCCGAGGTCGTACAGGTGATTGTACTCAAGCTTCCTGTAGTAGAGATAGAGCCATACCTCGATGGCGCGCCAGTTGCGTATAGGGAATATGCTCACCTGTCCGGGGATGAAGGGGTTCTCTTCCTTCGGAGCTATCCGCGCGCGGGTGAACGACTCGTACTTTCTCTTCCCGTCCACGGTGATGCATTTACGCCCTTCTCCGGTGCATTTTTCGATAACCGTGTTTATCGGTGCAAGCTTGCATACCTTGCAGCACCACCTGAAATCCTTTGCGGGAGGACCGAAGCTCTGAAGGTTCTCAAAGAAAGCATCCTTTGCCTCCACCTCGGTCAGCTCGATGTTGTTCTGATTGCAGAATCGTCTTACGAATTCAACTGTCTGCGGGAACTCAATGCCAGTGTTCGCAAAGAACACTTTTACCGGCTTTTTCATAGCACTTCTTGTAAGGTCAAGCGTGGTAAGGCTGTCCTTCCCGCCGCTGAAAGAGACATAGACAGGCGAATCCCTGAACTCTTTCTGGTTGGCTATGCCGCGGATGGTGTTCACGGCATCCTTTACGAGCCGTTTCATATGCGGAGCATTGGCGCGGATAATTTCATCACGAGAGGAGTTCTTTGATAGAAAAGTTACTTTCTTAGAGTCTATTTTCTTTAATTTTAATGATTTTCCTTTGGTTTTCAGCTCACCGCTATCCCTGTACGATACGCCGAAGCCGCCAAGATTTTTACTAACCACAAGTACGGTATCGCCTCCCTTAATATCATCTGAACATTCAAGGATTTCACTCCCATCTATGGTTTTCCCGCTCAAATGCCGCCCGTGCGAGGAGATTTTAACCAGCTTTTTCTGGATACCTGAATCGATTAGCGCTAACGCTCCATCAACCATAAGCTCAAGTTTGAAGCCGAGCTCTTTCATATCAAATCTTAATATCCCGAAGCGAATGCAGTCAACCAGAATCTCATCCGTCTTGTCTTCGCCGGGGATTTTATTTAAAAGAACAAGCTTTCCTGCAAGGGGATTGATGCCAAATAATCCTGCCATCAGGTCATCGATTATACTGGTCTCATGCGTGGAAGCGAACCTGACATCGCCGGGCTGGGAAAGCTCAAGCTTTAAGCCCTTTCCATGGCATGAGCCGCACTGCTCATCCAGTATCGGGACATTGCAGTTCATGCACCAGAAAATGTTGGTTTTTTCGAGTTCAAAACGTTTTGTACTGTTCATTAGATCAAAAGAGTATTTTCCACTCTGTTGCTCTATAAAGATACTTGTTACTATTAACTTTTCCCCGAGTCACCTACCGCCGGAATGGAATTCCGGGGCATCCCCGCGCAGGTGCATGAAGCCTCTTATCGTTTTTTGTTTTTTTGGCTTTTGTCGGCAAAAATGGGCACTAAAATAGTGAGAGTGGCAACTTTAAGTATTTACAATCCCTAATAACATGTTGGATATTAAATTCCATATCCTTGTGAAAATCAGTGGGTTTTGATTATGAGTTCATATAACATCGTGATTATCCGAAGTTGGCGTAGCCAATTTGGGAAAATTCCTGCAAGGGATTTTCCGGATAATCGCTGTTAAGTGACCCGAACGGAATGAAATGAAGTGAGAGCGCAGCAGGGTGCGTAGCGAAGCGGAGCAAGTTGAGAATGAGCCCGTACATTAGAAATCAATTATCGCAACACTTGCTATCCGCCATTTTGCCAAACAATTGTTATGTGCTGCATTTTAATCGATTTTTTTGAGTTTGACATAATTTTCTATTCTTTTGTTTCTTGACTTAATAAAATTCATTACTCCTTTTTTATATAATAGATATTCTTTAGTGTTGGAAAATGTTGGACGAGTTTTGAAGTGATCAAATGGTAAATAAAATTTAATTTTTTTGTTCTCATCAATCAAATCTTCCAATAAAAAGAAATGGATATAGCCGATAAAATTATCAAACAAATCAAAGAAGTTGTTATATCTTAATAAAGTATCATAAAGCGGACTTTTTTGTCCTAAATAAAATAGACGGATACACTCTAACGTCAAGTCGAATCTATCATCAATTAAACTATTTACTCCACGTGCTTGATTGATTGTATGATAGCCGTCAATTCTATTGTTTGGAAAAATAATATAGGCTCCAATGGTAGAACCTGCATCAAAAATTTCATCAACCTCGTTTGGGATTTGTTTTGTAAGCCAATGCTTTCTCTTATGGTTTTTATATGAGTGTGTTATAGCATCGCTACCCAAAAAGAATTCTCCCAGTTCTGACTTATGATATAAATAAAAACCATTTTTATTATCACATAGATCAAAAGTTTTACCATTTGGCAAAGGTTTACTCCATAATATTTTATGGTATTTTCGGAGTGTTGGACTGGTGCTATCAGGGTCACCTCCTCTTGCATCGGAGTAAAAATTAAAATTTGTATCAATTATCATTATATTAAATAAATCGATTAAATTAATAAATGTGTTGACTCAAGGATGCGATTAAGGGCTCATTCTCAATTTCACTTATGTTCACGGTTTCGTTTATACAGTACTACAATCTTGGTAACAAAACTCACTGAATTTTAAAGTCATTTCTACTCACTTAAAAATGGGAGTATGAACAAACTCTGTTTCCCCATATGTCCTTTTTTGTAGTTTTATCCGTGCCCCAATTTTAGCGTCACGACTGTTATTCTGGCTCAAGCTATTCTAAGGATGCACATAACCCCTATCGCCTTCAGTCACAAACCCCGGACTTAAGGCCTAGGCCTGCTGATAACGTTTTTGCCTATAAATCTTTCCTAATAATTCTCTAATTCAAAGAAAGCAACCACTTTCTACTATACTTGGCAATAAACCTTTCGAAATATTACAAATTATGTACTCATAAAGAGTCCATCTCAAGGATGGTTATACTACCGTTCAATTATCATATTTACCATTCTGGCATAATGCGACACATTAATCCCACCCGAAGGGCGCACCGCATTTGAGGTAGGGCAGGCAGAGGTTCGCTTTTTGCGTGAACGGATGGGGGGATCAGTATATGAGAACTTATAAATACACTTTAGAATACATTTAACAGCATGGCACATAAAACACTCACAATATCAGAAGAAGCATATGATGCGCTGGCTGAACTTAAAAAAGAAGGTGAAAGCTTTACCGAACTCATAAAGCGCATCACTGCACCTCTGAGGAAGAGAAAACTCAGCGAGTTCGCAGGCGCAATAAAAGATGAACAATTTGAAAAAGCAGTACTGGAAGTAAGGCACCATCCAAGCAGGTACTCGAGTAGGAAAAGAGGGAAGCGATGACAGTATTTGACAGTGATTTCTTAGTGGACCTTCTTAAAGATAAGCCTGGAATGTCGTATATAGTTGATTCTTTTGAACATCCAAAAACAACTGTCATAAACGCTTTTGAATTATATTACGGAGTATGGAATTCATCAAACCCAAAAGAAAATGTTATAAAAGTAGACTCCTTATTGAAGTCGTTGAGCATACTTGAGGTTGACATAGTTGCTGCACAGAAAGCTGCTGAGATTGATGTAAGATTGAAAAACTCAGGATCCACTCTGGAGCTGGAGGATATTCTAATAGCAGGGATTTGTATAGCAAATAATGAAGAGCTTGTGACCAGGAATCTTGATCATTTTAAGCGTATACCCGGTCTGAGATGCAGGTCATGGCAGCCAGGTGATTATGGAAGGTAAGAAGATTAAAGCAATGACCATTTCTTTGGAAGAGAACGAGATAAATGAAATTGAAATTGAACGGATAAAAAATAGACTAAATGATTTGAAACAAGATATTGCAAAATTGAATGATTATAGGGATAGATGGACAGATATGGAAGAAAAAACAATAGCTTTAAAAAACTAAAAACTTTTGGACCCTATCAACTGGTTATGAAATTAAAAGAAGGCGGCAAATACATTATATCCCTCAGATGCAAAGATACAAAATTCCATGTTATCGGCTCTGAAAAAAGACCCTGTACTCTTTGTGGTGAACTGACCTGGGTATCCCCGGCATTGCAGAAACATAAAATTGATGGCGTGCTGTGCACGCGATGCATAAAAGAAGAAGATCTTAAATGTGCAAAAATCGATATGAAAGTGCAAGCAGAGGTCCTGAGGCAGATAGGGAACCGGCAGAAGATCACAGCCGGTTAGAGGCTAAAAAACTTCTTTTTTTGTTTAAGGTTAACCAGCAGTTACTGCGAATAATATTTAACAGAGGCGCGTGAATTAACCAATATGGTTTACGTCACCAGCTTCAGGTGCTTCCGCTGCGGAAGAAAGCACAAGCCGCACGAGATAGAGAGTCTCCCCATTCCCAGGTGCGAGTGCGGTGGAGCCCTGGATGCGGAGTACGATTACAGGGCGATACAGAAGGTCATCCTGCGCGACGATTTCATGCGCGCAAAGCCCGCGCACTGGAAGTACTGGGCGTTCATGCCTGTAAAAGACCTGTCCAGGATCATAACAATGGGAGAAGGGGGCACGCCCCTGCTTGAGAACAAAAGGCTTGAAAAGGGCGGAAGGCTGCTTATAAAATACGAAGCCGCGAATCCCACGGGTTCTTTCAAGGACAGGGGCTCATCGCTTGAGATAACAAAAGCGCTTGAGTTCAGGAAGTGCAAGGTCGCGCTCGCCTCGACTGGCAACATGGGCGCATCCGTGGCAGCGTATGCTGCATATGCCGGGCTTGAATGCAGGGTGTTCATCCCGGATATAGCAGGAAAAGAAAAGATCACCCAGATAAAAGCCTATGGCGCAGAGACCATAGCCGTTGAAGGTGATTATTCTGTTGCCATCAGGCAGGCTGAGGAATACGTTATTTCCCACGAGGATTCTTTCCTGACAGGGGATTACCCCTGGCGCAGCGAGGGGACAAAGACCGTGGGTTTTGAGATAGCAGACCAGTTGTACTGGCGCGTGCCTGATTACATCGTGGTGCCTGTTGGCAACGGCACCCTGATATGGAGCATTTACGAAGCGTTCAGGGAGCTTGCGCTTGTAGGGATCACGGACAGGATACCCCGCATAATCGGGGTACAGGTCGAAGCATGCGCCCCTGTTGTCAATGCATGGGAGAACGGGCTTGATGAGATCATCCCGGTACACGACCCGAAAACGATCGCAACAGCCATAGCGTGCGGCGACCCGATAGACGGTCTTGCGGCGCTCCGGGCTATCCGGGATTCGGACGGGTTCGCGATGGCGATCTCAGACGATGAGGCGCTGGCGGCGCGGGATACGCTTGCGAGGAACGGCATCTTTGTTGAGCCCAGCGGCGCGGTTGCGTATGCGGGCGCGGTGAAGAAAGGGCTGCAGGGTACTGTTGTCGCTCTTGCTACGGGGCACGGGTTGAAGGATATGTACGGGCTGTGAGCTTTTGTTGATACAACTGCTAATCGGGAGATGGTGTGCTTGAGCGGTATGATGGGAAACTTTCACGTACCGCTCTTAGACGAGGGGGGCGAGTAATCCCCGATGAAGAAACCTCTGGCAAGAGGTGCGGTCTCCATATCGAACGAGCCTGCAATATGATTCTCCGACCAGTTTGCAGGGTCGGTGCAAGTACTATGGCAGTGCACCAGCCAGTAATCTGTTGGCAGACCAGCATCTTATCTATCTTTATTGGATCAGTCCAGGTTAAACCTCCATCTTCTGGTATTATGTCGCCCGTCCTTACAGGCTGTCCCGTATCGGGATCTGTAACGTTAACTGCCAGCAGTTTATCCACGATAACTGGTTCGGACCACTTTACGCCTTTATCGGTAGAACGGATTACAGTTACGTTGACGCCGCGGACCCCGGAAGCGTTTTCATACACGTTGATCAGGCTGAAAACGTTTACAAGATCTCCGTTTGGCAATACCACGATCTGGTTCCCGACTGTCTGGGCGTTTTCACCAGGATCGAATATTATTCGCGCCCGTTCCCAGCTTTTGCCACCGTCTGAGGTTCGGGAGAACATCACCGGACCCCGGGGGGCTAAGGAGTGTTCATATTTAGAAGCTCTATCATGCGGGTTTGGAAAGACCACTCTGTCCCAGACTGCGTAAACGAAGTCAGAGTTTGCAGGATCCGCAGTAATTGACTCCTTGTCGTTTAAAACTGTGGGGTCCGTGTCATTGATGAGTGTTATCGGCTCACTCCAGGTGTTACCACAGTCGGTTGACTTGCTAACTAATATGGCATTTGCCATATCAGAGTTGTTTACTGATAGGGATATCTGGTAGGCGGTGCCGTTTGGAGAGATTGTTACCCAGGGGTCTGATGCACGCTCATAATTACCTCCATTGAGAACGTTTCCACCCGAGCAGCGGCTGAAGTGCGCCATGGTTCGTATCCAGGTAGCGCCACCATCATGAGATACGCCAGTCAGCAGACCATTGGAACCACCATCAGACCAGCGATCCTGTTGCCATACCCCGATAATATTGTCTGGATTTGCTGGATTGACTGCCACCCAGGGTTCAACCGCAGAGTTTGGGAAATTCGTGCCATTTTGCGGGGCGCCATTACAGCCAGGAGTGAAAGGGCTTGGACCGGAAACTTTTTCATTTCCCGTTCATTTGTTAGTTATTATGCGATATTAAAGGCTTGCAGTTGATGTAAAATAATTTTAAATGTCTGAATTCCTGACATCACCATATAAATACTACAACCACTAAGGAAGAACCATGACCCACTACCTCGGCGAACTGCTATTGTACTGGTGCCCATCCTGCAACCTTCCAGTGCTCGGGAAGACCTGCGCCTGCGGAGCCGGTACAAGGAAAATAGATATCACTCCGCCGGGCGATGTAAGACCCGCTTTTCAATACGATATAGATCTCATCAACAGGATAACAGAGACACAGTTCGGCATTAAACTCATCCCTGAGGGCAGGCTCGCAGTGCTGAACAAGGCGCCGTACGAGGACAGGATGGACGAGGTCATATTCGACGGCGAGGTCATGGGGTCGCTTCGTTTTGAGCTTGAGAGGATGGAGTGGGTATTCATCCCCAGGCTTGAGGGAGCAAGGCGTCTAACAGGAGGAAAGAAATGGATAGTTGTGGATGAAGGGGCTATCGATTATATCATAAAAGGAGCCTCCGTGCTAGCACCCGGTGTGAGAGAGGCTGATGCCGGCATCATTGAAGACGATGAGGTGATAATTCTCACGCCGCAGAAGAAGGTGATCGCAACAGGCAGAGCGAGGATGAGCGCGGGGAGGATGCTCACGCGCGAGAGAGGGATGGCTGTAAAAACACGATGGAACGGCATGCCTGAGGGCGCAGCTCAATCCTGCAACGGGCAGGAAAGGAACTGGGATGAGGCTGTAGCTGCGAATCTGCATATATTGAGAAAATTTGAGGAAAAGGCGCACAGGTTCATAAAAAACGTCGTGGAAACATCCGGCAAGCCTGTGACCGTATCATACTCCGGCGGAAAGGACAGCCTCGTCACCCTGCTTCTTGTCCGCGATGCAGTAAAAGAGTTCGATATCCTGTTTGCAGACACAGGTCTTGAATTCCAGGAGACGCTGGATAATGTAAAACAGACAGCAGAGGAGCTTGGTCTTCCGCTCAAGTCCCACTCCTCAGGTGAGGCGTTCTGGCAGTCCATAGACAATTTCGGTCCTCCTACAGTGGAAGCAAGATGGTGCTGCAAAGTCTGTAAGCTCGGCGCGATAACGCAGTTGATCGAGAATAACTACGAGAACGGCTGCCTGACGTTCATAGGGCAGAGAAAATACGAGAGCGAGATACGCGCCAACAGCGAGCACATCTGGAGGAACCCGTGGGTAGGGAACCAGATAGGCGCCACTCCAATCCAGAACTGGACAGCCCTGCATGTGTGGTTATACCTTTTCTGGAAAAAAGCAAGATACAATCCTTTGTACGAAGAGGGCTTTGACAGGATAGGGTGCTGGCTCTGCCCCTCGGCGAGCATGGCGGATTTTTCACGTTTGCGCGAGATACATCCTGAGCTGAGCGAGAGGCTTGAGGAATATCTTCTCGGATATGCTTCCAGGAGCGGATTGCCCCAGGAATGGGCAGCTTATGGCTTCTGGCGCTGGCAGGTCCTTCCGAAGTCGATAAAGATGCTTGCTGATAAAATGTGCATCGGTATTGTGCCAAAAAACCGGGAAAAGCCTGTTAATTTCACAATGACTATCGGTTACAGACCGTGCAGGACAGGAGGGATAACAGCAGAGGGCAGCTTTGGTACCCCTCTTGCTCTTCCTCTGATAGAAGATGCAGGCTTCATGGAGGTTATCGGTAATACGAATTCAACAGACGGCGTTATCCTCGCACAGCGCGGGGAGGGGACCGTGCATGTCTATGCAAGCGGTACTGTGGTGGCAAGGGGAAAAGATGAAAACGATGCCAGGGACATGATCGAGCTTGCAGAAAAGACCATACGGCGCGCCCTTTCATGCGCGGGATGCGGTGTGTGCGTGGGGCAGTGCGCTGCTCATGCGATCAGCATCAATGGCACTGCAAGAATTAACGGGAAGTGCACTCACTGCGGGAAATGCACGCGTGCGTGCCCGGTGGTTAAGTTCACCTCCCCAGCAGTCTCCCGATCAACCCGCGCCTGAACCTCATGCCGTTTATAAAAATCTCTGCACCCTGGGAGCTCGATATTTTCCCCACCTTCTTCGCTTTTATCTTCCCGCCTATGGTATTCCCTATGCTTTTTATCTCATCCGCTATTATCTCCCCGCCAGCCATCCCGCTTCCGGTCTCTTCTCCTGCTCTCTTCGCAACTATTTTCCCGCCCCGCATGCATGCTCCGAGCATATCGCCTGCCGCCTCGACCTCGATGCTGCCCCTCTCAAGTTCAAATCCCACATAATCAAGACTGTTCACTTCAAGATGAAATGTCTCAGTATGCATATACTCGGCGCAGAGGGCCGTCAGATACCCCAGCACCATCTTCTCGTACATGCTCTCCGGTTTTGAACTCTCGATAATCTCTTTAATCGCGTTGCACTCCGCAGGTGCGGCGCGTTTTATTTCAGCCTTGCTGACACTCCCGATCTGTCTGATTATATCATTGAGTTCCATAAATCTGCGTTCATCTGCGTTTATCTGCGGTTCGGTTAATTATGTGAAGTCATGCGGGATACTATTATAGTTTGTAGTGTCATGCCAATTCACAAGGACACCACAATCTGGTTTATGTACATCACATTACTTTTCTTCATTGACTCTATAATGAGTCTGAATGTAATGTTCGGGTCATTCATAGAGTTGAATGTATCAATTCTAATATCAATACTTCTTGAGGTCGGGGCAATGATATGCATTGTCATGCTGGCATATAACTGGTTCAAACTGACAAATCCTTCAGAATGATCCTGGCTGCAAAACCTGATTCTCCAGCATCTTTATATACGATATCAGCCTCTGTAGCCTTGGGATTATAGTGGCTACCAATCTGCCCATTATCAAATACGCTGTTGATGAGAGAAAATGGAGAGAAGAGATTAAGCCCTATTTTTTAGAGAAACGTGGAGTTCCGGACATCCGGAAAGCACTGGAAGACTTTAATGTTCCCTCCGAACGCATCAGGGAGATAAAGAAAACGATCAAAAAGAGAAAACAAAAAAATACAAAAATATCAGGTACGATTGGAGAGATTTGCACTTCTTTTTTTTTGGAAAAAAAGAAAAAAATATACCTGGTCGGTCTAAGGCGGCATAGAGAGATATTTGATATCCAGACCGGATTTGAGCTGATCGGGATCAAATCGCGAAGTTTTGATATTATTTATGCAGGGATAAAGGAGGCTGAACGCGCCGAAGAATTTTTTGTAAACAGGCAAAAAGAAGGACTTCCGGACGAGCTAAAAGACCAGAAGATCGATGAATATTTCAGAGATGAAACAAAAGAACCTGCAACAAGGCTGTGGATCACCGATTTAGCTAAAGGCCTGGTGGAAAAAGGCGTAATCAAAGCAAATAAGAGCACTGTTGAGAGGCTAATTTCGGCTAAAGGAAAATATATCCGGTATGGATCACTTATTCATCCGCCTGTCGATTATGAGATAGATTTCTCTCCTGAATTTGAAAAATTATTTGCGTACTGCAGGGAAAAACACGAGGCTCGGGGGATGGAGTGCGATGGGATTTGTTCTGCCGATTGTCCTGATCTTAACCCCATCTGTTTTATTGACATGGCGGTGTGGAATGCAGCTTATAAAACCGATGGAAAATTACTTTAATTTTGTGGATGTGGAACAGAATAGATCCTTAGACGAAATAATCAGAGAGTATAAAAAAGGCACCGCGGATGGAGATCGGGAAAGGTTTGATTCAGACCCGGCAGAAAAAATATTACAAAAGATCGGTGAAATGCTCAGGTCTTCGACGGCTCTATCTCTATACGGTGAGCTGTTGTTTTTAGAGAAGAGGGCGGAAGAAAACGGAACAAGGGAATGGCATGATTTTCTTGTTTTATCCGGAAGGAATTATCAGAAAATAATCGAGATTTTTGAGTTAAACAAAATAAAAAATGAGATTTTTCAGCCTGATACCAGATACCAGCTTATGCTGATGTCTCTTTTCGAATTCCATAATGCCAGAAGATATGCAACAGCATCATCCCTTTCTCAAAAGGTGCTTGAAGCTCTCAAAGAGCTTGAAATAAAATTTAATAATAAAGAGATGGATAGAAAAACAGTGGCACTGCACAGGGGGCTCATACTCTTCCTGACGGCGGATTTCTCAAAGTGCAGAGAAATTTCAAATAAAGTTTTAAACGATACCGTAAATGAGCTCCAGGAAAAAGAAGAATATCTGGATATCCCGGAAGTTTATGATACGATAAGCATCTTATATATTTTAAAGAGCCTTGTGTCAATTATAGATTATATCGAGGAAGGAGATAAAGACAAATTAAATATATCGTTTAATGATATTAATAATGCTATTAAATATGCTGCTGCTTCAAAACGTGTAGATCTGCGCTACTTTTCAAGTAAACTTAATATAAGCTACAGGATTTTGTCAGAACTTTCAATATGGAACATAAAAAATTTATTGAATTTAAAAAAAGCCAGCTCAAAAGAGGCTTTAAATGAATATCTCAAGCTTAAAATAAAAAATAATCATTTTTTTATGTTCACTTCCCAGTTCGATGCCTTATTCGGGGAAAAGATACTGGATAAAGAGAAAAATTCTTTAATTTCATTATCAACAGGCGCAGGTAAAACATTTCTCACCGAGGTTTTGATACTTCAAAGACTTCTGAAAATCAGGTATGAAGAGAAAAATAAAGATAGTATTATCGTTTACCTTGTATCATCAAGAGCACGGGCAAGGAAAAAGTTCGATGCTTTCACTAAAACATTTGACGGCGATAAATTAAGATTCAAGACATGCCAGCTTACGGGGGAAATCGTTCTTGATGCTGATTATGCCATTGGGAAAAACGATATCGTTGTTATGACCAGGGAGAAATTCGATACGATTCTCCGGGCAAATTTTTTTGGCATAGGTATTGATACCCTGATAGTTGATGATTTCCACTCCGTACAATCCGGCTGCATGGATCTTAAGCTCCAGTCTGCGCTCATTCGATTCAAAGAGCTTCCTGCATTTAAAAAATCAAAAATTTTCCTGATCTCCGCACCGGTAGGAGAAAAGGATTTTTATGAGATCGGGGACTGGATCCATGCAGAAAATCTTTTCAGGACGGATTGGAACCCGACTTTTACCCGGACCGGATTAATCTCCCTGGACAGGCGGGAAAGAATGATCCACTTTAACGACGGCATTGTGATGGATTCCAAGATGCCTGATGAAATACAGTCGTCCAATACAGAAAAGGCTGCTATATGGTTGGCTTTAAAATTTGCCGAAGAAGATCCTGTATTATTATTGAGCGATCACGCCACAGTTCATTCCGAGAATAAAAATTATTTACTGGAATTAGCACGGAAAATCAGCCACGACAATGTAAAAATACCGGATAAACAGGTCAATGAAAAGTATTCCACAAAGCTAAAAAGGATCGTTGGCGATGAAGAAATTTATGAATACTTTAAAAAAGGCATCGGTGTGCACTGGGAACAGCTGCCTCATCCGGTATTGAAAATAATGGAAGACGCTGTAGAGGATAAAGCCTTAGGTATTCTCATCTCACCGCTGTCGGAAAGAGCAAATCTCCCTGTAAAAACGATGATCATTCCAAGCCTGCTGGTCCAGAACGAGCCAATGGGGTTTGGATCGTTTTTCAGTTTAACCGGCAGAGCCGGCAAACCGTTTAAACATGCAGAGAGCCAGATCATATTACTTTCAGATGATAATGGGTATAAGAATAAAAATCCATTGAACGATGTTAACAGGTATTATTCTGCTACAAAAGAGGACATCGAAGAGATAAAATCTCCCGTTCACCGGATATTCAGGCTCAGGGATGAAATTATACCTGAATATGAAAGAATGTGCAGTACCGGGCAGAATAAGCGAAATCATAACTTGCTTGAGGATAAGAAAAAGGAACTGAAAGCCCATGAAATCAGCCTGGAAACCGTAATGCTGGCTATGATAGCTGAAAAACTGGTCCAAGGGATAGGGGATAATAAAGAGCTGGTTCAAAAAATAACAATAGGCGAACCTGATAGCAATGAGATAGAGAAAATCCTGGCAATTTTAAGAGATGTCGAAAAGAGACTTGTTGAGGATTACGGAGCGGTATACTTTAATGAGAGCGAAAACAGGTTTTCGGCAACGGATTTCGGATCGGTAGTTTATCGAACAGGTTTTTCGCCCAAAACCTGTCTGGGACTCTACGATCAATTAACAGAGATCGCACCGAAAATCCTGGATCTTAAATTTTATCCCAGGAACCTTCAATACCAGAATATCAGCAGGAATTATTTTATAGTTCTGCTACGGCTTATGAAAAACGTAGATGAAGCTAATTCGTATTTCAAAGACGGTTTTCTGCAGAATTTTGAGGATATCATTCTAAGATGGATGGAAGGAAAAAAGACGGACTGGTTAGCGAATCAATTTTTTAATAAAAGCCCATCGCCTGTTACTCACACGATGGCTGCTGTGGAAGGCGTGCTGTCCGGATTCAGTGCGCGGTTTTTATACGCCGTGCGGGTGCTGCTGGATCATATCTATAAAGAAATGGGGGTCGGAAATCCACCGTGTATGAGATCGATCTCCCGGCTGCCGGAATATGTATGGTACGGAACAACAGACCCAAAAGCGCTGGAAATAATGCGGCTGGATATTTCACGCGAGTTACTCAGGGATGATATTCTATCAATGGTGGATGCTTTCGGGGATGAATGTATCGAATTTGTCCTGAATAACCCTGATGAGGTTAAAAGTCCTGGATTCAGGAGAAGACTTTGCAGCCTGGAAGGTTTAAAGATGGAAGAAGACGGATTTATTCATGTTTTACATAAAATCCTGATTAAAGACTAATTCATCTTACCTGCATGGACAGGCTGGAGAGCGGACTGGAATCATTTATTAACCGCTACCTCCAATAAGGCATCGAGGAAAGAAATATGGAAGCCGTTTATTTCTATGAAGATAGCATCAGCAAAAATGTACTAAAAGTATTGGAGGATGATTTTTTCAAGCGCGTCGGCTATACAGTACGGGAATGCTGCCAGCTCCTGGGGTCGGAGCGCAAGGGATATTTCCTGTACATAAAAGCCAATTCAGAGGACATCGACCGCGCTGAAAAGAAATTCGAGGGTCTGGGACTTGAGAAACTCTCTGGTGAGGAAAAGAAACTCGTTACAGCGGCTTTTGTTGCTGAAGAGGAGAATGCTGCAAGCGGCATGGGTATGATCTTTGGCTAAGTTTTATTGTTTTATACATCACCCCAAAGTCGGCTATGAACCCGTACGAGTTCGTTGTTTGTATCCAGATTTTTCCACCTTACTTTATCTAAAGCTTACTGATTATCGCATCCACCATCTCGCTCTGCCTTGCACTTCCGCCGAGGTCGTATGTCATGTGTTTTCCTTCTGCTATCACTTTTTCAGTAGCCTCAAATATCGCCTTTGAATTCTCCTTCTCCCCCAGATAATCCAGCAGCCACGCGCCCGCAAGAACTGTAGCAACAGGGTTCACCTTATCCTGTCCCGCATACTTTGGCGCTGAGCCGTGCGCAGGCTCGAACATGGCATAATTATCCCCTATATTCGCGGAATAGATGAGACCTATGCTCCCTACAAGCGCGGAGCACTCCTCGCTCAGGATATCCATGAAGAGGTTGGTGGAAAGAAGTACCTTTTCGTTGAATATCTGCGGGTTCTTGATCAACTGCTGCGCGATATTATCGATGTGGTATTCCTCCATCTCTATGCCGGAATAGCCCTCGCCCGCTTTCTTTACCTCCTCAAGGAACGTGCCGCATGTCATCTTGAGGATATTGCTCTTGTGGATAGCCACCACGCTCTTCCATCCCCGCCGCACTGCCTCCTCGAATGCATAGCGCGCAACTTTCCTGCAGGCGGGGCGGGTTATCTTCCTTATCGCGATGTAAACGTCATCTGTTAACTGTACCTCCTTTCCGAAATACAGCCCCTCCGTACCTTCGCGCACACAAACGAAATCAACATCTCCGAGCGGTTTCTGGGTATTTGGGAAAGATTTTATCGGTCTCACGTTGGCGTAGAGGTCAAACCTCTGGCGTATGGAGACTGCCACGCTCCTGGGGGAGCCCGCGCCGCCCGGCGTCGTTGTCGGGCCTTTGAAGGCTGCATCCGTACTGCCCAGTATCTCCCATGTCTCTTCGGGGACAAGCGAATCTCCACCATGCTGCTGCCACCATTCCGCTCCTGCTTCGCACTGTATGAACTCAACACTCGTGCCAACGGCCTCAACGACCCGTAGCATGTTATTGACAAGCTCAGGACCGACGCCGTCACCTTTTATGACCGCTGCTCTCTTGCTCATGATTATCTCTCTTTGCCCCCTTTCATAAACGCAGGTCACTATTAAGTTTATCCAGATACATCCTCAATGAGATAAGGGTGAGCGAGGTCGAGGTTATATCGCCCCAGTTGCCATTGTCCTGCTTTCCCAGGAGCCAATGGATTGATGGTAGAATATCAAACTCTCCACAAAGAATCAGTGCCTGTATCGCAAGGTTGCTTGTTGCGGTATATGTCCATCCCCCTGACTGCCTTTTAGAAAGAACCCACGCGGCGCGGTCATTTATGAACTTCCCGTATCTGTCCCTGTCCTGTTTTATGAGAGCCGTGATTATCAGCGATGTCGTGCCGACATGCTCCCATTTTTCCCCGTAATTCCGAACCAGCCACCCGCATCCTGCCTCGTTCCTAACGCCCGCGTCGGCAAGCGCGATAAGGGCATACGAGGTATCTATCTCATTACCGTTCCAGTTACTATCTTTTTGCCGCTCCAGTATCCAGTTGATGGCATCCGGCTGCTTTATACCGCATGCCGCCAGCGCTATGACTGCCCTTGATGTATCAGGGACGGGCTTATCCGTTTCCCAGAAAGAGCCTTTTTTCTTCGATAGCAGTATCTCGATTAAATCCGATGCCGCCTCGTTCCACAATGATAGCGCCTGTAAGGCCCTGGACAGGTCTTTAACCCCGGCCGGCCTCTGGCTTTTTAACCACCCGATCCCGGCTTGGGCAGCACTGCGTACATCATCTTTATTTATCATTTTAACGAATCTGCGTTCATCTGCGGTTTTTTTCGTTCAACTGACCTGGTCAGGGCTTTCCACATCCGCGCCGATCTTCTCCAAATCCTCAAAGAACCCCGGATACGAGATGCTGACCGATTCCACAGTATCTATAGTGGTATCACCTGCCACCATGCCAGCAACAGCCAGCGCCATCACAATCCTGTGGTCGTCCCAGCCGTGCACCTCTGCCCCTCTCATCGCCCCGCCCTGGATTATCAGCCTGTCTTTTTCCTCTGTTATATCCACGCCCATCTTTTTCAGTTCGACCGTCATCGCATGGAGCCTGTCAGTTTCCTTGTACCTCACATGCTCCGCGTTCTCGATGGTCATCGTTCCTTCCGAGGCAGCCCCCAGCACAGCCAGCGTCGGGACAAGGTCGGGGGTCTTGCCGACATCTACGGTGATGCCGCGCAGCTCACCCTTACTTACTTTAACCTCTCCTTTTTTCTCATCCCACCGGACATGCGCTCCCATTTCCCTGAGTATCCCGATAAGTGCCGAATCACCCTGCTCCGAGGGGAAAAGGTTCCTGATTGTGACCTCGCCGCAAAGCGCGCCTGCAGCCATCATGTACGAGGCAGATGAGAAATCCCCGGGAACGTTGTACGATCTCATATTGTACTCCTGCTCAGGCGGGATGATGAACGAATTCGTGCCTTCAGCCGATATTTTCGCGCCTGCGTCTTTTAGCATATCAATAGTAATGTTCACGTACGGTCTTGATTTCAGTTCCCCCTTTATCATTACAGTTGTCTCGTGCCGGGCGAACGGGCATGCGATGAGGAGCGCAGAAATGAACTGGGAACTCATCGAGCCGTCAATATGAACGCGCCCTCCTCTCATCCTTCCCCTCACCACGAGCGGGGCCATGCCGTTGCCGCGCGTTGAGAACGCCTCGGCGCCAAGATCGTTCAGGGCATTGAGGAGCGGTGTGTTCGGTCTTGTCCTTATGCTGGCATCTCCTGTTAAAACGGTAGTGCCATCTACAAGCGAAGATAACGCGGTCATTATGCGAAGCGTGGTGCCTGAGTTCGCGACATCGATCACATTGTCAGGGACCTTTAATTTCCCATCGAATCCCCTGATGGCAAGTGAATCTCCCTTTTGCTCGATAACCGCCCCGAAAGCCTCGCACGCCCTTATCGTGGCTTTTGTATCTTCAGATATCAGCGGATTAGTGACAACGGCTTTTTTTGAAAGTGCAGCTATCGCTATAGCCCTGTGCGTGTAGCTCTTTGAGGGCGGGGCGTTAACGCTTCCTTTTATGTCCGATCTCTGGATTGTGAGTTTCATGGGGGATTGCTAAATGATGATGCAACTATTTATTGATACTGATATTATGCCATAAACCTTGATATACACCTTCGTAAATATTGTCATAGGAGATGTTCCCATGCAGAAAACAAAGATAATACTGGACGAGAATGATATCCCCAAAAAATGGTACAACATACTGCCCGATATGCCGACCCCGCTTTCTCCACCCCTGAGCCCGGCAACTAACGAGCCGATCGGCCCTGAGGACCTCTCACCCCTTTTCCCCATGGAACTCATAAAACAGGAGGTCAGCCAGGACAGGTTCATAGCAATACCTGACGAGATCAGGGATATCTACGCACTGTGGCGCCCCTCTCCACTATACAGGGCGCACCGCCTTGAAGCTGCCCTGAAGACGCCTGCCAGGATCTATTATAAATACGAAGGGGTAAGCCCGGCAGGCAGCCACAAGCCAAATACTGCCGTTGCGCAGGCGTACTATAACATGAAGGAAGGCATCGAGAGGCTGACGACAGAAACAGGCGCAGGACAGTGGGGAAGCGCACTTGCGCTCGCCACCAACTGCTTCGGGCTTGAGCTTCCCGTTCCTCATGGATAAGGTTGGAGGCAGGAAGGAAATGGATGTCATTGCAGTAGAGCCCACAGCGTGCCCCAGTCTCACAGGCGGCGAGTTCAGGTACGATTTCGGAGATACCGTGGGGCTGACGCCTCTTCTTAAGATGTACACCATGGGGCATGAATACGTGCCGCCTGCTATACATGCAGGAGGATTACGGTACCACGGGGATTCCCCCATAGTTAGCCAGTTATACGATAATAAAGTGATAGACGCCGTAGCATACAACCAGACAGAAGTATTTAAGGCAGGAGTGACATTTGCAAGAAGCGAAGGCATAGTTCCCGCGCCTGAATCTTCACATGCGATAAAGTGCGCGATAGATAAGGCGCTTGAGTGCAGGAAGAGCGGTGAGAAGAAGACAATACTCTTCAACCTGAGCGGACACGGGCACTTTGACATGAGCGCATACGACAGTTATTTCAGCGGGAGCATGAAGGACATAAATTGAAATGGATTGAGAGGCTCTTTGGGAAAAAAGAACCGTTTACACCGGAGATAAGGTTCGATGAGCTTGCGGGATGGCTTGAGTCACGATCAAAAGAGGTCAGCAGGGAAGTCGGAAAGCAGGTGGCTCCCATCTATTCTAAAATAGAGGACGCGCTTTCGGAGATTAAAAAAAGCACTGCCTGGCTTGATAAGTCTCAGCCTGAGGGAAGGTTCCACCTCAAGATGGTGAAGGTAGCAACAAGTAACAGGGATAACATGGTAAAACAGGTCAGGCTGCTTACGGAGAATGTAGTTGTACCGCAGACCACGGATATCAAAGCCGTACTTTCTTTCTATGAGAACGCCATGCAGACCCTGGGTGTGTGCCTTGAGAACATGATGAAGAGCTACCAGTATGCCAAATTGGTATTCCTTGAGGAGTCAAAAGAGGTTATAGCTGATGTAAATGCACTCGGAAGGCTCCTGAACCAGCTTGTTGAGCCCATAAATGCCAGGAAAAAACTGCTTGATGCAGTCGAGAATGCCGGAAAGGCGGTACAGGCTATAAAAGAGAAGCGCTCTGCTGCCGAAATTGAAAGAACCTCTGTAAAAGAGAAAGAGGAGAGAGCGACTGCACTGAAAAAAGAGCTTGAGGAGGAGCAGAAGGCTCTTGAGCAGCTAAAGGGGAGCGAAGGGTGGAAACAATACCTGGATACCACTGAAGAGCTTGCAGCGCTTGAGAATAATGCAAAGAAAATCGAATCCGAGATCAACAGCCTCGTCCTTCCCCTGAATAAAGCCCTGAACAGGCTCAAGCAGCTCAGCGAGAGCGGGAGATATACGCTTGCGCCTGAGATCAAAGAAGGGCTCTACCAATGCTTATCAGACTCTAAATCCTGCCGCCCCGAGTTCTTTGTTGAACTTGAGAAAATCCTGGAAAGTGATGTACTGAAGATGGAAAGACTGGATAAAATGCTGGATCAGATCAAGCTCGTCAAATCGTCTTTCGGGCCGTACAAAGAGCGGTACCAGGCTCTGGTTGCTGATATCGAGAAGAAAAAGGAGGAGATATCAAAACTGGACGTAGTTGCGCAAGAGAAGAATCAGACCGATAGGATCTCTGAGCTGCAGGATAAACTGGCTTCCACGGAAAAGGAGCTTGAAGTAGCGAAGAACCATCTTGAATCCATTGAGCGCAGCCTTGAAATTAAAGAGAGGGAGCTGCAGCAGACGGTGTCGGCGATCGATGACAGGGTGAGGGTTCTGTTCTGATTAAAACTTCTCAAGCACGTACTCTACCGCGTTCCTGAATATCGCCACCCCTGCCCCTTCCTCAGGCAGCTCTTCCCTCGTCCACCTGGGATGGTTCGTCCTGTGCTGGTAGGCTTCGGGATGCGGCATCATGCCGAAGACCCTGCCCGTGCTGTCGCATATACCCGCTATGTTCTCCACTGAGCCGTTGGGGTTGTGGGGATAGCCCGTCAGGTCTCCTTTGCCGTCCGTGTACTGGAACACGATGTTATTGTCCTTCTTCAGCCTTGCAAGCACGCCCGGATTTTTGACCACAAATTTCCCCTCACCGTGGCGCACGGGAAGGTATATGCTTTCTATCCCTTTCGTGAACACGCACTTTGACATCAGGTTGGAGCGCAGGTGCACCCACCTGTCCTCGAACCTGCCTGAATCGTTGAAGGTGAGCGTGACCTCCTGTGTTGTATAATCGCCGTCAAACCCGGGAAGCAGCCCCATCTTTACCATCGCCTGGAAACCGTTGCATATCCCTATGATCAGCTTACCCGCCCGGATGAACTCCTGCACCTGCTCTCCGAGGTTGTATTTTATCATGTTAGCCAGTACCTTGCCTGAAGCGATATCATCCCCGAACGAGAATCCGCCGGGGAGCGCCAGGATATGGAATTCGGAGAGTTGCCTTGTCCCGTTGATAAGGTCAGTGAGATGCACCCGCTCCGCATCAGCCCCTGCAATTTTGAAAGCATGCCGGGTTTCGATATCACAGTTTATGCCGTAGCCTGTTAGAACGAGAACTTTAGGGGTCATTTTATTGATCGTACTGGAATGCTCTGCCTTATACTCTTTCACTCTTATTATATTCTTCTCTCCTCAGAAGAGCGTCCTGAATGCAACGCCCAGCAGCCTGATAAGCCGCATCCTGTCCCCCCTGCTTATGAGCTTCTGGAACAGTACCGAGGGATGGTCCATATCGCCGTATTCCGTGATGCAGTCCCTTATCTCAGGCTGGTTCAGGAACGATACGAACTGGTTTAAGTTCTCATCGCTCAGTTTACCGAGGCTTTTGTGGAGCCTCATGCCTGTGGAGAGTTCCCGTCCCACTGCGCCGCGCCACCGCTTCTCGTACTCTTCCAGCCCCGCTTCTTTGCGCGCCGCCCTTGCAGCCACTTCGCCCGCGATCTTCGCGCACACAGCCCCCATGTAGATACCCCCTCCTGATGTGGGTTTAACCTGTCCTGCCGCATCACCCACGAGCATAACGTTGCCTCTAAAGGTTTTAGCAGGCGGACCAAGGGGGATGCCACCAACGACATGCTCGGTGCGCGAACCCCTGTACCTTGCAGATACGACAGGGTGTTTCAGCAATCTCTCAAGATAGCTGCCTGCCGGAGCGCCGCCGGGGTTTTTAGCAAGCCCTATACGAGACATGCCGCCGAAAGGCACTGCCCAAGCGAAAAAGCCGGGAGCAATGCCGTTACCGGTGAATATCTCCACGAATTCCGGGTCTTTTGCAGAATAATTCCCTTCAAACTGTATCCCTGACAGGAATTTTTCGCACCGCAAAAGCCCGGCAGCCCTGCCAACACTGCTCTGCACGCCGTCTGCACCAATAATAACATCGGCCTGTATCTCCTTTCTTTCGCCGTACGATACCACCGAGATCTTTCCCCGGTCCATGCCTGTAAAGCGCGTTTTTAGAAGCAGATCCGTACCTTCATCCAGCGAGCGCTCAACAAGAGCCCTGTCAAATACCTTCCTGTCGATAACGTACGCTTTCACCTCTTTTCCGCGCACGATTAGCTCCTCCCCGTTCGGAGCATATACAAAAGCCCCCTTCACCCTCGACAGGATAAAACTGCCCTCCCCTGCCTCGCACTCCCGAAGTGCAGCCGTGCTTATCAGCCCTGTGCACTGCACCGGGGAGCCGATGCCGGCATGCTCTTCTATAAGCAGGGTTTTCGCACCGTTCTTAGCGGCATATTTTGCAGCCATAGCCCCCGCAGGACCTGCGCCGATGACCGCGACATCGTACTTCATACCTTAAAGGGAATGCGTTCGATCAAACCCCCGGTGAGGTTATTGAACTCCACTCCTCCTTTTACTCCCGCGATCTCAACGCCGTCGAACTCATCCGCGCCGCACAGTATATCCTGCTCAGGGTGCGTGCCCGGCGTTATGCTGCAACTGACCCGCGTTCTCCCTCCTGCCGAGACCACGATCTTAAGTCTCTTTGATGCAGGATGTTTCTTCGGAAGGACGATGAAAGGCGAGCCCACCTCCCGTATCATGTAGAGCACGCACTTCAAGCCGTTTACGGTCTTCTCGTCTGTCCCGAAGCCTGAGGCTACAAGCAGGTCATCGGGCTCAAGAGCCAGAATGATCTCATCCTGCTCTGTCTCAAGGTAAAACTGGTTTTTCTCTCCCACTTTTACGATACCGAGGGTACCTTCTTTCCCCCGCAGCAGGAGCATCTCATTGTTATCTAACGGGGTCATTCTTCTTTACTCGTCTTTAAACATCTGGCTTACATTTTTTGAATGGCAGGAAGGGCACATCACTTTTCTTCCAACGCCCCTGAATTCGTTACTGCAATCTGCGCACTTGAAGAACTTTGCCTCAAGTGATGTTACCTCGATATTGAACGCATCGCCGACACTGCACATGCTCTTTTCACCTCCGCAATATCATGATTGTACATGTCTAATCTTGCTGTGGTTATTGTCCTATTATACAATATATATTTATGGATTCACCAAACAGCAACCCGAAAGAAGACTTATAGATTTTTATACGTTTCGGTTATGAAAATAATCGAGATATTTAAAAATATTATTATAATTACTTTTTTCATTTTAATACGCCTATCTGACAAGGGTCGCAGGTAGAAGAGCTTTTTACCTTAAGCTCAATGCAGATAACGTCATGACCCCCCAAAAAGAACGCTAAGGCTTGGCGTAATTCTTAAAGAAAAAAAATCAGGTAAATGGTGTAAAATCTTTTATATTTTGAAACACCCAAGAATGCGATACCATTCCAGGCAATTCTTTTCTTTGGTATAGATTAAATATATATCCATTTTTATAAATTATCCCATCTCTTCTGAATTGTGCAATAACTTTTGTAGCTTGGTCGCTTGCACTACCCATTGAGAATACAAAAAATATCTGATTGTGAGCCTTCATAAAAGCAAGGATGTTCTTTTCCAGTGTTCTTTGTCCATACCAAGCTTGATGGAATATCGTTATCTCTATCCAATTTTGGATTAATTTTTCAAAATGATCTGCCATAATAGCTTGACTATAATTATTTCTAATTTTCACATCACTAAGTCTTTGGAGGAAAATAAAGTAGCAAATTTCAGGAGAACAAACCGCAGATAAACGCAGATGAACGCAGATTTCTTAAAGTCTCGGAGAAAGCCGATTTAGCTATGTTATTTTTCTGTAAACTCTAAGCCCAAGTTTTTGTAGTTTTTCAATCATGAGAGATAATGCTCTCTGTATACTACTCCCACTATAATGTTAAGAGTTTCTATCCTGCGGTTAAAGCATAAAGTGACAACTTCTACGATAGGTAGATGCGGAAAGGCATGCTTTAAAATCCCTGCTTGTGCATTCCGTTTCGACCTCGCAAGCCAGTGGGCTATCTCAGAACCGAAACCAAACAGGTACATAAACATAGTTCCTATATCCTTCTGAAATTCCTCCGCCGCCGTGTAGTGCATCATTATTACACTTTGGATGGTCATAGAACATATCAATTAAAATTTCAAATAGGAACAACTACAACCTTCAATGAATCCTTCGCTTCTCCCGCTATCTTAAAGCCCCTCTGGATATCGTCTAGCCCTACCTTATGGGTTATCATCCCTTTAACATCCACCTTCCCTTCTTTTATTAACTCCAGGGCTTCTTCCAGGTCAACAGGCGCCGCACCATAGCTTGACACAATGCTCAATTCATTCCTCCAGAAATCTTCAACAGGGATTGAAATGTTCTTATTCGGGATAGCGAACAGCATTATCACCCCTTTCCGGTCTATGTACCTGAACGCCGCCTCAAAAGCAGGCATCGCCCCGGTGCACATGATTATCCTGTCGGCTTTGATATCCAGCTTCTCGTTCGCATTGAATACTTCGTCTGCCCCGTATTCTTTTGCCTTGTCAAGCCGGTAATCCACGAGATCGGTGGCAATGACTTTTGCCCCTTTTAATTTAGCCACATTTATATTCAAAAGACCTGAGATCCCTGAGCCCATCACCAGAACAGTCTGACCTTCCCTGACCCCGATTATCCTCTGCGCCCTCACGACGCAGGCTAAAGGTTCGATCATCGTCCCTTCTTCGTAAGAGACGTTCTCAGGCAGGACGTATATCCCGTAGTCTACATTTATCTTCGGTACCCTGACGAACTCGCTGAAACCACCAGGGTCGTAGTTGCCCTTATGCAGCGTCTCGCAGGCAGTATGGTTCCCTGCGAGGCAGTATTTGCATTCGTTGCATGGAACGTGATGACTTACGAAAACCCTCTGCCCCTCTTCAAATCTATCTGATCTTGATTCGATAATCTCCCCTGCCATCTCGTGACCCAGGACGCGGGGGGCTTTTTTTATACGGTACCACTCCATCAGGTCGGTCCCGCATATGCCAGAAGCTTTGACCTTTACCAGGAGCTCGCCGTCTTTTATTTCAGGCTTCGGTCTGTTCTCTATCCTGATGTCGTTATTGTTGTAGTATACGGCTGTCTTCATATGTATTACATCTAATCTTTCGATCTCTTGTAAATCTCGTAAGCCTCATCCACCGACTTACCTTCGTGGACTATCGCCCTTACAGCCTTTATCATGCCGACCGGATTGTCGCTCTGGAAGATATTCCTTCCCATATCCACGCCGGTCGCCCCGTCCGAGACTGCTCCGTAGGTCATCTGCAGAGCCTCCATCTCAGGCAGCTTCTTGCCGCCTGCAATGACGACAGGGACTTTTCCACAGGCTTCAACTACCTGCTCGAAATTTTCAGTATAATAAGTCTTGACCATGTGCGCCCCGATCTCCACGCATATCCTTGACGCAAGACCAAGGTACCTTGCATCGCGAGCCATTTCTTTCCCGACCGCGGTCACAGCCAGGACAGGGATCCCGTATTTTTCCCCTTTATCCACGAGCTTTGACAGGTTGCCTATGGTTTCCCTCTCGTATTCCCCGCCTACATAAACAGAGCATGTGATCGCGGACGCGTTTATCCTTATTGCATCTTCTATATTGGTCGTTATGATCTCGTTGGATAATTCCTTCAGGATGCTCTGACCTCCTGAGACGCGCAGGATGATCGGTATCTCTACAGCAGGGTCTATCCAGTTCCTGATAGCTCCCCTTGTTATCATCAGCGCATCTGCGTACGGCAGCAGCGGCTCAACCGTCTTTCCCAGGTTTGACAGCCCTGTGGTTGGACCCTGGAAATAACCGTGGTCGACCGCCAGCATGACGCAGCGCCCTGTTCCGGGCTTGATTATCCGTGAAATCCTGTTCTTCATTCCCCAGTTCATTTTAAATTCCTCCTTTTACCTTCCTTGAGCCTATTTCTCAGGTCTGATCAGCAAATAACCTTTCTCGATAAGCCAATGGTGAAATTCATAAGTGGTATGCAGACAATCTCTAATGCATATCTCCCTCAGGTCATTGTAATCTGCTGAGCCCTGTTCTTTCTTGTTCATCATCACCTGTACAGGACATCCAACATCGTTACAGTATTCCCGTCTCTTATACTCTACAAATCCCTCGATTGGCACAATCACATAGCTGAATCTGAATACTTAAAATTAACGGAACTCAGGATATATCTGCTTACCCTTTTACAAGTATATTCTCATTTATATCTTCAAGCGCGTTGCATGATGTCATTATCATAGCTTTTCTTATATCGGTTTTTAAAAACTCAAGAATCCTTTTGACCCCTGCTGCTCCGCTCGGTACAGCCTGGGTGGCAAGAGGTCTTCCCACCAGGACAAAATCAGCGCCCAGAGCTAACATTTTGACGACATCAAATCCAGTCCTCACGCCTCCGTCCGCTGTTATCACAAGCCTTCTTCCGTCTTTTGTCTCTCTTATGGCTCTTACGATCTCAGGAAGGACCTCCGCAACACCGGGTGTTGAGCCCAGAACCCTGCCGCCGTGATTTGAGATGCTCACTACATCCGCACCAGCCTCAACTGCTGCCAGGGCATCTTCCACGCACATTATACCTTTAACGATGAAAGGAAGTCCGGTCGATCTTTTGAGTTCTCTGAGGTCATCGATCGTTTTTCTGAAAACAGGCTTTCCTGCAAGAGTGAAATTCACTGAGCCTGCCCCATCTATATCCACTCCCACTGCTGCTGCGTTTTCTCTTTCGGATTGTTTTATCAGGTCTATAAGCACTTCCTGCGATTGGGGCTTGAAGATGTTAACACCATGACCTTTAACTCTCCTGAGCGCTGCTATCCCGGGATGTATCTCGTAGCTCCTGGCTGTATTCCCCGTAAATCCGATAGTGCCTGCAAGCCTGCATCCTTCCAGGATATTGTAAGCAAAATCCTCCTCAGTTATATTGCTCACATAGCTAAGACCGCTCATGGGAGCCCCGAGCAGAGGCATGCTGACCTTTTTTCCCAGAAACTCAGTCTCAATGACCGGGTCTTTATGCGGCGTTATCAGCCTGGTTTTCAGCCTGTATTTTGAGAGGGATCTGATATTGTTCAGATAGCTGAGACCCTGACCTATACCCCTCAAGCCAAGAGGTGATCCGTACTCCTGCCTTAACTCCGGCGCTGTCTCCGGGTTATCGACACCGACGAGAATACCGCGGTTCTCTTCCGGTTTCCCTGTAAAAACCTCATAAGATTTTATTTTTTGCCAGTATTCCTCGTCCGGAATCTGAACAAGCTTGTCTTTCATAGATCCGCACACGGGGCACCTCCAGGAATCAGGAAAATCAACTACCCTGGTGTCCGGGCTTATTCCTGTCTGAGGGTCTCCCTTTTTTTCGTCATAAACATAGATATTGCAGACGGTGCAGAGCCATTTAGCCATACTTACAGCTACTTATTATATTACTGCCTTATATTACTGCCTTATATTCCAGCCTGCTCTTTGGCTGAGCCCTTGAGGCAGTAATAATTCCATCCTTGAGCCAGGCTTTTCTGGACCGGGCAGCCCGGGCAGATGCAGCCATTCCCTTTTTTTATTATTTTACTTCTCCCGGTTTCACAGAACATAAGAACTGTTTCCTCCGTTCCGAGGTACGTAGGACAGGCACCGCAGATGCACATCTTTGTAAGCTCTGCTACTTTTGCATCCCTCTCCTCAGGTGACATCCGGTCCAGGGCTTCCATATTCTGTTCGAAAGTCATTTCCGCTGGCATACTAACCCCCCTTTCACATTCGCATATTTACATTTCTGGTTATTTGTATATAATATTTCCCCGGAAAATTTGCGGCTCTTCTACAAACAAGCGTCAATCTTTACAGACACAGGGCATCTGCCTGCATGTAGGGCATCTGTAAGGGTATTTTTTCAGGAATGCCTCTTCCAGGTCTATCCCGTACAGGTTCGCCAGCGAGCCTACCCAGGCTAAGGTATCTGCGATCTCCTCTTTTACTCCTTCTTCGTTCTCCCTTCTTACAGCCTCTGCAAGCTCCCCTATCTCCTCGACAAGCCAGAGCATCGTTTTATCCTTGCCCCTGCGCCTGTCGTTATGCGCATACATCTCTCTCATGATATCCTGGAACTCTTTTATTTCCATACTGCGGCGCGTCCTGCGCCATCACCTCTCTTACCTCGTTATTTATACGTTCTCATAAACCCTGTGTGAAAAGTTTAATTTAAAGGAACGTATTATAGCCGTCCATGGACGAGAACACGGTGAACAGGACAAAAGCTGCCATCAACGCGCTCATTGAAGTAGAGCAGTTGTGGATAGAGAACACTCCCAATTATGATCTCTCAACCCAGGAGCTGGTCGTTCTCAAAAAAAGGCTTGAGCGGGCTATGGAGAACATCTCCAAGATATACGAGGAGAACAGGGCAAAGATGCAGGCGGCTGAGGATGAGGTCAAAAAGATGCATGAGGGGAAGAAGAGGAAGTAGGGTCATTTTTTGCGGTCAGGGCAAATAATCGTTGGGAAATAATCGGTGAGTTTAGAGGCGTTTTCTTCGAATATTAACAGGCGCACGTATTGATGGACATAAAAGTAAGGGCTGGCATGGGGCACAGGGAGAGATAGAACCGTTTACCTCTAAAAGGGGTATTGCAAAAGTAACAGCGATATGACTGTTCTCACGTTGTACTGCTATATCCCACAACCTTTATCATTATTTTAACAGACTACTGAAATCAAACGGCTCAGCCTTTTTTTTAAGGCGGGCTTTGTTTATGGGTTTATAATTAGGGTCTCTGCCTTTGCCCAGGACTTTAAAGATCTTATCCTCAGTAACATCAAGAATATTCAAAGACTTCACCACATAACCCTATAACCTGTTGATTAATAAAAGTATGTATAATTAAGTTATTGAATATATGAATATATTTAAGGGCGTATATTTTAAATTGGTTGATATGTTGGGATAATGTGCTATCCGGTGGCTTGGGATGAGATTATCGAAAATATTTCGTAAGCTATAGGAGTTGTACCGATAATAGTCTCACATATGTAACTTTTTATAATAATATTTAATGATTTTAAACAAGCAGCTATCGATTTATAAGCTTTTTTCTCTTTTGTAATTATTTGAGACTTT
>Ga0074199_1000338_pt1 | contig 83414 bp, 82 predicted proteins | sample EPASupsiteSAE347_FD_64528 | JGI IMG/M metagenome (GOLD analysis project Ga0074199, IMG submission 64528) | Bioremediated contaminated groundwater from EPA Superfund site, New Mexico - Sample SAE3-47 | ecosystem: Environmental > Aquatic > Deep subsurface > Groundwater > Contaminated ... | reverse complement strand
ACGACTTCTTCGCCAAAGCTATCTCGTATCAACTCTTCTTCAACCTCACTCGTCCCAACTCATACAAAGAACACAAAACACCCCTGCAACTCGCTCTCGAAAAGAAACCTGACTTAAATCAACAATTGTTCTTGGTACCGCCTGTCGATCTCGATAAATTGCTCTGTATGAAAACCCGGTTAATCAATCAGGGGGGTAACAATCTATTGACCGTTCCCTAATAATGATTAAAAACCTATTCCGTGCTTTAAGATTACCTTTTATTGCCGCGAGCATTTTGCCGTTTATTTTTGGCTCATTGATTGTAAGAAAAAACTTTAATCCAGCCGGTTTTATCTGGGGATTGCTTGCCGTCATTTTTACGCATTTAAGCGCCAACCTTATTAATGATTATTCCGATTCCCGCAGCGGTGCCGATTGGTCGGATAAAAATTCTTACGGTTTTTTTGGCGGCTCCAAGCTGATTCAGGAAGGTGTTTTTCCCGAGAGGTTCTATTTTGCGGCTGCCGTTTGCTGCGCGGGATTAGCTTCTGTTTGCGTAATTCTTCTGGCGTTAAACTTGAAAACCTGCTTTGTTCTTTGGATGTATCTTTTAATCATTATTTCAAGCTGGCAATATACAGCCAGGCCTTTGGCGTTTTCATATAATTACCTCGGAGAGCTGTTTTTGTTCATTTCCCTGGGGCCGGCGCTTGTAATGGGAGGATATTTTATCCAGACAGGAATATTCCCGGATCTAAAGAGCTTAGTTTTATCGCTGCCTTTCGGGTTCTTTATCGCCAGCGTTCTTTTTGCTAACGAGGTTCCGGATTTTTCGGGGGATAAAAGAGCGGGAAAAAATAACCTGGTAAGCCTCTGTAGAGTGGAAAGGGCATATTTGGGTTACTATACGCTTATTTTTCTGGGCCTTTTGTCGATTTTTACTGCTTTAGGCCTGGGTTATTTGGGCGTTGTTTCTATCTCTTCCCTCCTGATTATTTTTCCGGCGATAAAAGCCGGCAGGATTTTAAAAATGAATTACTCCGACAAGTTCAAATTAATGCCTTCATCTAGAGTAGCCATCAATATTCAAATACTGGCCGGAACTATTTTAATTTTGAGCTTATGGATATGAAGAAAATAATTATTATTGGCGGGGGCTTTGCCGGATTATCTGCGCTTTCGGTTTTCTGCCGGCGTAAAATCCGGGATTTCGAAATAACCTTAATAAACGAAAAGGATAAAGCAAGTTTTCTGCCTATGCTTCCGGATTGCCTCGGCCGAGGCGTTGCTCCGGAGTATCTGCTTTTTGATTTAGCCGGTTTAAGCGCCAAAAAACATTTTAATTTTATTATGGATAAGGTTACCGGCATAAATTTAGAGAAAAAAGAGGTTATAGCTTCAAAGGTGAACCTGAATTATGATTTTTTGATTATTGCCAGCGGCTCCGAAACTAACTTTTACGGAAACAGCCAGTTACGGGATTGCTCTTTTAAGCTTGATAATGCCCAAGATGCCGGTTTAATGCGCGGGGCCTTGGATAATTATGATTGCTTTTTAATTTTCGGGGCAGGGTATACCGGAATAGAGGTAGCTACTAATCTAAGGATATATTTAGAGAAGAAAAAAATAGATAAACGGATAGTTATCATTGAGCGTTCCGCCGCGATGCTTGGGCCCCTTGCGCAATGGATGAAGGATTATGTTTCTGATAACCTTAAAAGGCTCAATATCGAAGTTCTGTTAAATTCCAGCCTGGGTAAGGTTGAGGGTAGTAAAATCAGGCTGACCGGAGGGGCAACCTTTGATAATTCTATGTTGATTTGGGCCGCCGGCGTAAAGACAAGCGATTTTATACAGAACTTAAACGTTGAAAAGAACCCGCAAGGCAGAATCAAGGTTGACGAGTATCTTAGGGTGAATAATACTTGTTTTGCGGCAGGAGATGCCGCGTATTTTTCCCGTAATAATATTTTTTTAAGAATGGCAGTGCAGTTTGCCATCGCTCAAGGAAATTGCTGCGCCAAAAACATCATAAGAAGCGCGCAAGAAAAGAGGCTTATCAAATTCAAGCCTGTGGATTTAGGCTTGATTATTCCTATGGCCAATAACCGGGCGGCAGGAAGAATCTTGGGGGTCAATATGAAAGGATTCTTGCCGGTATTTTTTCATTATCTTATGTGTATTTACCGTTCTTATAGCTTAAGGAACAAGCTTGGAATTATAAAAGATTTGACAGGAATCAATGCCTAGCGCTTTCAGAAAAAATAACTTTATTGAGCGTTCGATAAGAGAAGTAGTCTTGTTTTTTAAATATTCTATCTTTTCCGAGGAGAAGGCTCAAGAACGCGGGTTTCTGCAATCGCTTGATCCAAGAGTCAAGTTAGTTACTTTCGCCATGCTTTGTATTTCCGTGCTTTTTGCAAGAAACATCGTTTTGCTGATTATTTTATATGCCTTTTCGCTTCTGTTGGCCTGTATTTCCAGAATTAATTTAGGGTTTTTCCTAAAAAGAACCTGGATTTTTATTCCTTTATTTTCCCTGTTTATAGCGCTCCCGGCGTTATTCAGTTTTATCACTCCCGGAGAAAGTCTTTGCGCTTTCAGGATTTTTGGTTTAGAGTTTGTTATTACTAAACCCGGTTTATCAGGCTCGGTTTTATTTGTTTCCCGGGTGGCTGCTTCAGTATCTTTTGTGATTTTATTAAGCCTGACCACCCGGAATTCAGCGTTACTCAGAGTTTTACGCATTTTTAAGGTTCCGCAGATTTTTGTTATGGTTTTTGGCATGGCCTACCGGTATATCTATCTGTTTATGGAGATAGTGGAGAACACTTACCTTGGCATAAAAAGCCGCACCGGCGGATTAATCCGGCGCAAGAAAGGGCAATCGATAGTCGCCTGGAATATCGCCACTCTCTGGCAGAGGTCATTTAAATTAAATGAAGATGTTTATGGCGCTATGTTGTCCAGAGGTTATAATGGCGAGCCGGTTTTGCTGGATGAGTTTAAAACTTCACTGAAAGACTGGATTTGGTTTTGTTTGGTAGCGATAATATTTGCCGGAGTGATAAAATTCAGAAATGGATGAATCGATTTTTAAACTGGTAAACGTGCACTTTTCGTATCTTAACAGATTTTCCGCTTTATGCGGGATAGATATGGAAGTTAAAAAAGGGGAGAAGGTAGCAATTCTCGGCGCCAATGGTTCGGGGAAATCCACGCTCTTGCAATTGCTGGACGCGCTTATCTTTCCGAATAAAGGAGATATTTTCGCGTCCGGCCGGCAATTGCTCGAAACCGATTTTAATGACCCTGAATTTTGCCGGAAATTCAGGAGCAGGGTGGGTTTGGTTTTCCAGAATCCGGATATCCAGCTGTTTTGTCCGACGGTAAAAGAGGATATTTATTTTGGGCCGTTGCAGCTGGGTATTGAAAAAAACGAGGCCGAAAAACGGATAGATAAAATTGTCGGGGATTTAGGAATAGGCGGTTTGCTGGATCGCGCCCCGCATCAGTTAAGTGTGGGAGAAAAACGCAAAGTCGCAATCGCTACCGTTTTAGTCATTGAGCCGGAAATTATCCTTTTAGATGAACCGACAGCCGGGCTTGACCCCCAAACTTCCAGGCATATAATAGATATTATCATTGAGGCTAACGAGCGCGGCAAGACTATTGTTACCGCAACCCACGATTTGCATATTGTGGAGGAGATAGCGGATAGGGCATATATTTTAAACCGGGAAAAACAAGTAGCTAAATTCGGCCCGGCGCAGGAACTGTTATCTGACACGGAACTTCTGCGGGAGCATAATCTTACGCATATGCATAAGCACAGGCATAACGGCCAAGCGCATATTCATCCGCATCAACATTTGGACCAGCATCAGCATTAAGAAAATATGAAGAAAAAAATATTATTTACTTTCGCATTTATATTCCCGGCGTTATTTATGGCATTAAATATGGCGCAGGGAGTTGATTTACCTAAATTATCAGTCTTCCATTCGCCATCCTGCCACAGATGTATTGAGGTAAAAAAAGATATCTTGCCCCAGATCGAAAGAAAATTTAAGAATAAGCTGGATATAGAATATTATGATATTACCGATATCAAAAATTACGCTTTTCTATTCGGCCTCAAAGAAAAATATAATAAAGACTTTGAAATAACCCTTCCGGTATTCTTTATCAATGGCCAATTAATAAACGGCAAAGGCGATGTAAAAAGCAACCTGGAAATAGCCATTAATGTCGCGTTGGGAGAGTCGCCAAGAAGCGAGCCGGCCATAATGGTAGATTTAGTCAGGCATTTTAATGGTTTTAAGCCTCTTGCTATTGCGGGGTCAGGTTTAATCGACGGAATCAATCCCTGCGCCTTTACGGTTATCGTATTTTTCATTTCGTATCTGGCTCTTCAGGGGTATAAGAAATTGGAGCTTATCATTATCGGTTTGACTTTCATATTTTCCGTGTTTTTAACTTATTTGTTGATTGGTTTGGGAATCTTTAATTTTCTGTACCAGATGAATAGTTTTTGGATTGTTTCCAGGGTTTTCAACATTTCGATAGGAATAATTAGTTTAATCTTGGGTGGGGCGGCTATTTACGATTTACTAAAATTCCGGAAAACGCAGGATACGCAAGGTCTGCTTCTGCAATTGCCGAGAACGGTAAAAAACCAAATACACTCTATAATTGGCTTGCATTATCGTAAAGCCGGGGAGCCCGAAGCAAGAAAATCGTTATTTGGCCGCCTGGTTAAGCTGATTATCAGCGCTCTTGTTACGGGATTTCTGGTTTCGATTCTAGAAGCGGTCTGCACCGGGCAGCTCTATCTTCCGGTGATCAGTTTCATTTTAAAGACCACGCCGTTTAAATTGAAAGCCTTTGGGTTTTTAATAGCTTACAATATCATGTTTATTGTTCCTTTGCTTATAGTGTTTCTTTTGGCCCTGTTGGGAGTTACTTCGGGCGCCTTCGCCCAGTTCATCAGGAAACATATGGTGAGTATAAAATTACTTATGAGTATCGTATTTATTGGCTTGGGAATATTCTTGGTCTGGAGGGGGTAAATGAATAAGGTTTTGGGTTGCGGTTTTTGGGTTGCAGGGTTGGCGATATTTTTGTTCTTTTCATGCACGGTTTGTTTGGCCCAGCAGGCTGATTCTTATGTTTGGAATTTTGGAAAAATTAAGCAGGGAGAGGTTGTCGCGCATAAGTTCACTTTAATCAACGATTCTTCCAAGACGCTTAATATTACAGGTGTAAATACTTCGTGCGGATGCACCGCTTCGGAGGTTAAAAAGAAGGTTTTACTGCCTCAGGAAACTGCCGAGGTCGAAGTGAAATTTAATTCCGAAGGCTATTCGGGGGATGTGCAGCAGTTCATATACGTGAATACCGATAATATTGACAAGCCGGTGATTAGGTTTATAATTAAGGCTAACGTAATTAAATAATCTTTAAGCAATAGTTTAATGACAAATGACAAAATTCAAAGTCCAAAATAAATCCAAAACTCAAATATTAAAACCATGGTTTTGTCGTTTTGCCATTTGTTATTTAAATTTATTTTGATTTTTGGACTTTGACCTTTGGTATTTCTGATTTTTTGTTCTTAAGCTAATAATTTAACTAAATGATAATGGGAGGTTAAATACAATGTGGACTTTACAGCTAAGGATGTGGTTATTGTTGACGATACTTTTTGGTTTTATCTATGCGGTTATCGTTGTCATCGGTAAGACCTTTCTGCATGTCGGGGATTTTAGTTTTTATCTGATTATATCCCTGGCTCTTATGCTTATTCAATATATGATTGGGCCAAAAATTGTAGAATGGACTATGCAGGTAAAATATCTCAAGAAACAGGATAACCCCAGGTTATTCCAAATGGTCGAAAGCTTAGCCATGCGCGCCAATATCCCAGTGCCTAAAATAGGCATTGCCCAGATCGAGATTCCCAATGCATTTGCTTTTGGCAGGAGCATAGGGGATGGCCGGGTCTGCGTTACCCGGGGAATTCTGAATTTGCTTAGCGATGAAGAATTAAAGGCAGTCTTAGGGCATGAGCTGACGCATTTAAAGAATAGGGATGTTTTGACGATTACGTTACTTTCGGTAATTCCTATGATTATGTATAGGATTGCCTGGCAGTTTCTTTTTTTCGGCCGCCGCGATGACAGAAGAGAAGGCGGGAACACCGTTTTAATCGGTCTGGCAGCGTTTGTTTTTTATTTTATCACCAATCTTTTAGTGCTTTATGCTTCGCGGATTCGCGAGTATTTCGCGGACAGGGGCTCGATAGCTTTAGGTAATCAGCCGTCAGCGCTTGCTTCAAGCCTTTATAAGCTTGTCTATGGTTCAGCGCGGATGAGTCCAGAGGCCCTAAAAGAGTCCGAAGGCCTGAAGGCTTTCTTTGTAAATGATCCTTCTCAAGCCAGAAACGAAATTAAAGAATTGTCGCAGCTTGATTTGGATAGAAGCGGGACGATTGACCCTTCAGAATTACTGCTTTTGAAGAACAAAAACATACGTTTAGGCTTGGGGGATAAATTGATGGAACTCTTAAGCACCCATCCCAATATGCTTAAGCGCATCAAGAAGCTCTCGGAATACAAAAATTAGATTAAATATAGAGTTTAAACGCAAGAATAAGCCCGTCAATAGCCTTGGCGGGCCTTTTCTTTAATTGACATAACCCTAATTCCACTATATAATTATAAAACTATGGAATTAGACGAACTTATTCAACAAAGAAAGGCGAAAGCCGAAGCGCTTAAAGCCAAAGGAATGGGTTTATATCCTGCCCAAAGCTCTAAATACGTGAATATAGGGCTTGCTGCGGCTGATTTTAAAGAAGGCTGGAAATTGGCTTTCTGCGGCCGTATTACTGCTAAGCGTTCGCATGGGAAAGCCGCATTTTTGGATTTGCGGGATTCGACCGGCAAGATCCAGCTTTACATTAAAAAGGATATAGTAGGGGAAGATAGCTTCTTTATTTACGAAAATATTGATATCGCTGACTTTGTCGAAGTTTCGGGAGAGCTTTTTAAGACGCATACCGGCGAGCCTACGCTTAAAGTAGAAGAGATAAAGATTCTTTCTAAAACTTTAAGGCCGCTTCCGGAGAAATGGCATGGTTTGCGCGATGTCGATATTCGCTATCGCCAGCGTTACCTGGATTTGATTTCAAACGAAGATGTAGCCAAGGTATTCAGGCAGCGTTCAAAAATAATTAAAGCAATCCGGGATTTTCTCGACGCAAAAGATTTCTTGGAGGTGGAAACTCCGATGATGCATTCAATTCCGGGAGGCGCCGCCGGCCGGCCATTCAAGACTTTTCATAATGAATATAGTATGGATTTATTTTTGAGGATAGCCCCTGAGCTTTATCTGAAACGGCTTTTGGTCGGAGGCCTGGACCGGGTTTACGAAATCAACCGGTCTTTCCGTAATGAAGGTGTGTCTACCCGGCATAACCCGGAGTTTACGATGTTGGAAGTTTACGAGGCCTATTCCGATTACGCCGGAATGATGCACTTAGCTGAAAGCTTGATAGTTTCTTTGGTTCAGGGCATATTTGCCAAAACCATCATTACTTATCAGGGCAAGGAGCTGGATTTTACTCCGCCGTGGAAACGGATTTCATTCAAGGAATTGGTCAAGAATGAATTTGGCATTGTTCCCGAAGATAGCGACACGGAAATGCTCAATAAACTTAAAGCCAAAGGTTTTGCCAAAGAGGTGAATAAGCTTTCGCGCACCCAGATTTCCAAGATTATCGAAGAGGTTCTGGAAGGGCAAATGAGTTTAAATCCCACTTTTGTTACAGATTACTTTAGCAGCATGTGTCCGTTAGCCAAGAACAAGCAGGATGAACCGCTGGTTTCAGAGAGGTTTGAATTATACATCGCCGGAATGGAAGTCGGTAATGCCTATTCAGAGCTGAATGATCCGCTTGAACAGCGGGCGCGTTTTGAAGATGAAGTTAAGGAGCTTGTGACAACCGAACAGAAAAACGTCGATGATGACTATTGTTTAGCGCTCGAGCACGGCATGCCTCCGGCAGGGGGTTTGGGCATTGGGATAGACAGGCTCGTTATGCTGCTTACTGATCAGCCTTCAATTAGAGATGTGATTCTGTTTCCGTTGTTAAGGCCGCAAGATGGCGTAGGTAGTTAATGACAAATGACCAAATCCAAATGACAAATTAAATCCAAAATCCCAATATCAAATATCAAAACATACGTTTTGTTATTTGGAATTTGACATTTGGAATTATTTTGGATTTTGAGTTTTAACATTTGACATTAAGGTAATTGGGATTATATAAATGAAAACGGAATTATTCATCAGCTGGAGGTATCTAACCACCAAGAGAAAGGAAAGGTTTATCTCTCTTATCAGCATCATCTCGATTTTAGGGATAGCTATAGGAGTGATGGCTTTAATCATAGTTATTGCGGTTATGTCCGGTTTTGATAAAGACCTGCATGATAGGATAGTCGGTAATTATTCGCATATTAATCTCACCAGTTTTAAGGCAATCGAAAAAAGCGAATACGACGGGATCACTAAAATTATTTCCGCCAATCCTCATATAAAAGGGATTAGCCCGTATATTCAGGGACAGGTGCTGTTAAAAGAAGATAACCGTTATTTCGCCGTTGGCCTGAAAGGTATCGATCCCGTTACGGAAAACAAAGTCACCAAGGTTAAAGAATATATACAGCAGGGGAGTATCGATAATCTGACGGAAGGCGGAATAATCGTTGGTAAAGAACTAGCCGGGTATTTAGGTTTAAGCCTGAATTCGACTTTAAACCTTTATTCTCCGTTGGGCAAGCCCTATACGCTTAAGGTCGTCGGAATTTTTAATTCCGGAATGTATGATTATGATCTCAATCTGGTGTTCACTAGTTTAAAGAGCGCTCAGGATATCTTCGGCTTAGCCAATCAGATAACCGCAGTGGCCATAAAATTGGATAACCCGGATTTCGCAAGTTCAGTTAGAGAAGATTTGGCTTCCAAGCTTGATTTCAATTATAACCTGAAAACTTGGATGGAGGCCAATCAGAATTTCTTCGCGGCATTGAAACTTGAGAAATTGACCATGTTTATCATCTTGACTTTGATAATACTGGTTGCGTCTTTTAATATTATAAGCACTTTAATAGTTATGGTGGTTGAGAAAACCAAGGATATCGGCATCTTGAAAGCTCTTGGTATGAGCGCCTTAAGCATCAGAAAGGTTTTTACTTATCAGGGGTTGATAATCGGGTTGCTGGGGACAATGCTTGGGTTTTTCGCCGGAATAGTTTTGTGTTTTGCGCTCAAGAAGTATCAGTTTATAAAACTGCCGCAGGATATTTATTATATCGACCGGCTTCCGGTAAGTATACAGATTTGGCCGGATATAACCTTGATTATTATATCAGCTTTGTTGATTGTTTTAGTCGCGACAGTTTATCCGGCATCCCGGGCAAGCAAACTAAAGCCTGTAGAAGCGTTAAGGTACGAGTAGCTTAATGACAAATGACAAAATCCAGAGCACAAAATAAATTCAAAATTAAAATTACAAATACCAAAACTAAAGTTTTGACATTGGATATTTGTAATTTAGATTTATTTTGGATTTTGAGCTTTGGATTTTGTCATTATAGGCGTTAGATTTATATGCTAGAAGCCAAAAATATACACAAAGTCTATAATGACGGAAAAAAGGATCTTGCTGTCCTCAAAGGCATAAGTTTAAGGATTGAAGAAGGTTCTTTTATCGCTATAGTCGGACCTTCCGGAGCAGGGAAGTCTACGCTGTTACATGTTTTGGGCGGATTGGATGTGCCTACTCAAGGTGAAGTCAAATTCCAGGGCCAGAACGTTTATAGACTTGCTGATGCAGAGCTTGCTCGGATAAGAAATGAAAAAATAGGTTTTGTTTTTCAATTTTATCATTTACTTGGCGAGTTTACGGTCTTGGAAAATGTTCTTATGCCGGTATTGATTAGCGATAATGCGCAGAATGCTAAGCAAAAAGCAAGAGAAAAATCCCTAGAGCTCTTAAATAAGTTTGGGCTGGAAGAGCGGCTTAATCATCTACCCAGTCAACTATCCGGGGGAGAAAAACAGAGGGTAGCTATAGCGCGCAGTTTAATCAATAATCCGGAGGTGCTCCTTTGTGATGAGCCGACCGGCAATCTTGATTCTAAGACAGGCGCGGAAATCATCGCGTTAACCAGGAAAATAAACTTAGAAAATAAAATGACCGTGGTTTTGGTTACGCATAATACGGAACTGACTAAACAGGCGGACAAGGTTTATCATTTAAGAGACGGAGTATTAGTGGATTAAGTAGGGATTAATGACAAATGACAAAATTCAAAATCCAAAATAAATCTAAAGCTCAAATGTGAAAATCCAAAACTAAGGTTTTGGCACTTGGTATTTGTTATTTGTGCTTATTTTGAATTTTGAGCTTTGACATTAGAAGGAGAGATTGAAATGAAAATTTACATCGATGGTAAGTTCTATGAAGAAAATGAGGCGAAGATTTCTGTGTTTGACCACGGCTTGCTTTACGGCGACGGGGTATTCGAAGGGATCCGTTCGTATAACCGTTTGGTTTTTAAATTAAGGGAGCATATTGACCGTCTTTTCGAATCAGCTAAGAGTATTATGTTGACTATACCCTTATCCAAGGAAGAGTTGATTAAAGCGGTCATTCTTACGTTAAAGAAGAATAACCTCAAAGATTCTTATATCCGGCTTGTGGTGACCCGGGGCAAAGGAGATTTAGGGCTGGATCCGTGTAAATGCAAAGGCGGGCCGACGATTATCATTATTGCCGATAAGATTGCCCTGTACCCCCAGACACTTTATCAAGAAGGGCTCAAGATAGTTACTGTTCCGACAATCAGGAACCTCCCCGAGGCTCTAAATCCTCAGATTAAATCTTTGAATTACCTGAATAATATCTTAGCCAAGATTGAGGCAACAAACGCCGGTTGTGATGAGGCTATAATGCTTGATTCTTTAGGTTATGTGGCTGAATGCACGGGAGACAATATTTTCATTGTGAAAGGCAAGAATCTTTACACTCCTCCACAGTGCATGGGCACATTGCGCGGGATTACCCGCGATGCGGTTTTAGAAATTTCCCGTCAAGCAAAAATCCCGGCTCATGAGCACGTCATCACGCGTCATGAAGTTTATATTTCCGATGAATGTTTTCTAACCGGGACAGCCGCGGAGATCATCCCTGTGGTTATGGTGGATGGACGGGCTATCGGAGACGGAAAGCCCGGAAAATTAACCTCGGCTCTTTTGAAGAAGTTCAGAGAGTTAACCAAGAAGGAAGGCGTAAGATATTAATGACAAATGACAAAATCCAAATGTCAAAATAAATCCAAAACTCAAATTTCAAAACAAATGTTTTGTTATTTGGAATTTAAATTTATTTTGGATTTTGAGCTTTGTCATTTGACATTAGGATGAAGCGGAGAAGTTATGTTATGTGATATTTGCAAGAAAAGTGAGGCGACTGTTCATCTGACCGAGATTGTAGATGAGCAAATGAGCGAATTGCACTTATGCGAGAATTGCGCGCGCCAAAAGAGCCTTGCGATGGAACAGCAATTTGGCTTAAACGATCTGTTAGCCGGGATGGCTGATTTCGGAAAAGGCGAAAAGGAGCCCGAAACATCTATAAGCGCAAAATGCCCGAATTGCGGATTGACTTATGCTGATTTCAAGAAAATCGGCAGGCTTGGTTGCGGGCAATGTTACAACGCGTTTAGCAAATATCTTGCTCCGTTATTGAAGCGCATCCATGGTTCAATCCAGCATACGGGAAAATCTCCTCTTAAGGTAAACAAGGTTTTAAAAAAAGAGATAGATATACAGGCATTGCGTAATCGCCTGCAGAAGGCTATAGCGCAAGAGGCATTTGAAGAAGCGGCAAAATTACGTGATCAGATAAAAGAAGCGGAAAAGAAAATAGGCAAAGATGCAGCTGAATGATTTATTGAATCATACTAGTGAGTGGCTTAGGGGGACAGGCCCGAATTCCGATATTGTAATTTCAAGCCGCATACGGCTTGCGCGCAATCTTGATAAGGCCAGGTTTCCGCATTGGGCGAATAGGGTCCAGGGGGAAGCCACGCTAAACGCCACTAGAGAAGGAATTTCGCGCGTTGATTATTTAAAGCGCACAACTTTTTTTAATTTATCGGAGATTGATAGCGTCGATAAGCAATTTTTGGTCGAACGCCACCTAATGTCGCTGGAGCATGCCCAGAAAGCAGATAATAAAGCTTTGGTTGTTGACGATGAAGAAATAGTCTCGATTATGATTAACGAGGAAGATCACATTCGAATGCAGGTAATGCAGTCGGGATTCAATCTTTTCGAGGCTTGGAATATTATAAAGGTGATTGATGATGGCCTGGCTAAGGAATTGAATTTCGCGTTTCGGGCCAACTGGGGCTATTTGACAGCTTGTCCTACCAACGCCGGCACAGGAATGCGGGGATCGGTTATGCTGCATTTGCCGGGTTTAGTTATGTCACGTTCAATTGACCGGGTTATGGCGGCAATCGCCAAGTTAAGCTTTACCACCCGCGGCCTCTACGGTGAAGGAACCCAGGCTACGGGAAATTTCTTTCAGATATCTAATCAGGTATCTTTGGGGCCCAGCGAAGATGAAATCATTGAGAGCATAAACGGCCTTATCCGTCAAATTATTGAACAGGAGAAGCAGGCAAGAGAGAATCTGATGCTTAAAAATGGGCCGCTTCTGGAGGATAGAATAAACCGCAGCCTGGGGATTTTAAGGAGCGCAAGAATTATCTCAAGCCAGGAAACAATAGAGTTACTTTCTATGGTCAGGTTAGGTTCTGATTTAGGCATGATTAAAGATATTGACCGCAGAGCGATAAACGAGTTGTTTATCACTACGCAACCGGCGCATTTACAAAAGATAGAAAATAAAAAATTATCCTCGGATGAAAGAGATTTAAAAAGGGCGGAATTGATACGAGAAAAGCTTAATATCCATTAAATGAGTAGAGATATTAAAATTGTCAATCACCAAATCCCAATGTCGAATAAAGCCGCAATGATTAAATATCCAATCGGGAATTGGAATTTGGGAATTCATTCGTCATTGGAGCTTGGGATTTGTTAACTTGTTAATAGGGAGGGTTTGATGTTTAATCGTTTTACTGAAAGGGCGCGTAAGGTAATAATTTTAGCTAAAGAAGAGGCAAGGCGTTTTAACCATGATTATATCGGGACGGAACATATACTTTTGGGGCTTATCCGGGAGGGAGAAGGCGTTGCCAGCACGGTGTTGCAAAAATTAGGGCTTTCCTTAGAGAATATCCGGTTGGAAGTCGAGAAACTAGTTCAGCCGGGGCCGACGACCCAGATTATCGGAGACATTCCTTTTACTCCCCGGGCCAAGAAATCTTTGGAGTTGGCCGCTGAAGAAGCGCGTTCGCTAGGACACAATTATATAGGCACCGAGCATCTTTTGTTGGGTTTGATTCGTGAAGGTGAGGGTATAGCTTCTCAGGTATTGTTGAATCTGGGTTTGGATTTGAATACTGTTCGTAATGAAGTTATGCAGTTGTTAGGCTCGGCTTTACCGGGAGGACAGGCTGTTAACGGCCCGCAGGCAAAGAGTAAGACCCCTGCTTTAGATGCTTTTGGCCGGGACTTGACTGCTTTGGCTAAAGAAAACAAACTTGATCCAGTTATAGACCGGGTTCAGGAAATCGAAAGAGTGATCCAGATTTTAAGCCGTAGGACTAAAAACAATCCGGTTCTTTTAGGGGAGGCTGGAGTTGGAAAGACTGCGATTGTCGAGGGTTTGGCTCAAGCAATTGTTTCCGGGAATGTTCCGGAGATATTACGCGGTAAAAGGTTGATTACTTTGGATTTAGCGCTTATGGTTGCCGGAACAAAATACCGCGGTCAATTCGAAGAAAGAATCAAAGCTGTAATGGAGGAGATAAAACGCTCGCAGGATGTTATTATTTTTATAGATGAGTTGCATACTTTGGTTGGCGCAGGAGCTGCTGAAGGGGCTATTGATGCTTCGAACATTCTGAAACCGGCGTTGTCACGAGGAGAAATGCAGTGTATAGGCGCAACCACCATGGATGAATACAGGAAACATATAGAAAAAGACGCAGCTCTCGAGCGTAGATTCCAGACGATTATGGTTGAGCCTCCGTCAGTGGAACAGACTATCAATATATTAAAGGGGTTGCGGGACAAATATGAGGCGCATCACCGGGTGACTTTCCGGGATGATGCGTTGGAGGCGGCAGCTAAGTTGTCCGACCGTTATATCTCAGGGAGATTCCTTCCGGATAAGGCAATTGATTTAATCGATGAAACAGGTTCGCGCGCAAGGCTTAATGTTTTGATTGTTCCTCCGGATATTAAAAAACTGGAGCAGAAAGTCGAGTCTTTAAGGAAGGAAAAAGAATCCTTCATCAAGAGCCAGGATTTTGAGAAGGCCGCTTCTTTGCGCGACCAGGAAAGGCAGACGCGCCAGGAATTGGAACAATTGAATAAAGAATGGTCGCAAGCTAAAGATAAGATGCGTCCGGAGGTAACCGAAGAGGATATCGCTAAAATCGTGGCCCAGTGGACCGGTATACCGATTTTTAGATTGGAAGAAAAAGAGAGCGAAAAATTACTCAAGATTGAAGAAGAGCTGCATAAACGCGTCGTGGGGCAGAATGAAGCAATTGAAGCAATCGCGCACGCGGTCAGGCGTTCTCGCGCAGGCATTAAGGATCCGCGCAGGCCCATTGGTTCATTTGTGTTTTTAGGCCCGACCGGCGTAGGTAAAACCCTGCTTGCCCGTGCGCTGGCGGAATTCATGTTCGGAGATGAAGACGCGTTGATACAACTGGATATGTCGGAGTATATGGAGAAATTCAACGTTTCGCGTTTAATCGGAGCTCCTCCGGGATATGTCGGATACGAAGAAGGCGGGCAGCTTACCGAGCGTATAAGACGCAGGCCTTATGCAGTGATACTTTTGGATGAAATCGAAAAAGCGCATCCGGATGTATTTAATTTATTGCTGCAGGTTTTTGAAGAAGGGCGTCTTACCGATAGCTTCGGCAGGAAGGTGGATTTCCGTAATACCATGATTATTATGACTTCTAATGTTGGAGCTGACTTAATCCGTAAGGCCGGTTCTCTTGGTTTTAAGGCCCAAAAAGAAGATATAACTTATCAGGAAATGAAAGATAAACTTCTTGAAGCGGTAAAACATACCTTTAAACCAGAGTTCCTGAATCGTATTGACGACATAATAGTTTTTAGGCAGCTTCAAAAAGAAGACCTGCACCGGATTATTGATATTGAAATAGGCCATGTAAGCGATCGGCTTAAGGAACAAAATATCAAGCTGGAAGTTGATACAAGCGCAAAAGAATTCCTGATCGATAAAGGTTTTGACCTTATTTTCGGAGCCAGGCCTTTAAAGAGGACGATACAAAGATTTTTGGAAGACCCTCTTGCTTCGGAGATAATTTCCAAGAAATTCAAGGATGGCTCAGAAGTTAAAGTAACCTGTAAAAATAATGAGTTAGTCTTTACCTTATGATTTACGAATTTTTTATTATAATAGGCTCCCGGGTAATTTCCTTTATGTATTTCTTGGGGGGATTGAGTAATTTGGCCCTGCAAACAGCCTATTTTATTTTCGTTCCGCCTTTTAAAAAGTATCGTATATTCGAACAAGCGAAGAAAGCCGGTTTTGACAGTTTACCGATAGTGGGATTAGTTTCTTTATTCATCGGTTTTATTTTTGCCCTGCAGACCGCTTATTTTATGCAGCGGATAGGCTCGGAGATTTACATTGCCAGTCTCGTTGCGCTCTCGATTGTGCGCGAATTGGGTCCGGTTATTACGGCATTAGTTGTGGCGGGCAGAGTTGGGGCTGCCATTACGGCAGAGTTGGGCTCTATGCAGGTCACCGAACAGATCGATGCTTTGGAGACTTTATCGAGCAATCCCATAAAATATCTGGTTGTTCCGCGTTTTCTCGCCTTAAGCCTTATGCTTCCATTATTGACACTTTATTCCGACGCCATCGGTATTTTGGGAAGTTATATGATTTGCGTATTTAAGTTGGGCATATCTTCAAACATGTATATGAGGGTAACAGCGGAATCGCTTTTTTATAAGGACCTCTTTACCGGCTTGTCCAAGACAGTATTTTTTGGGATGATTATTTCCTTGGTTAGTTGTTACGAAGGATTTAATGTCGAAGGCGGAGCCGAAGGTGTAGGTAGGGCGACTACGCGTTCGGTAGTTTTTTCTTTTATTATGATTATAATCGCCGACTGTTTCTTTACGGCGTTGTTTTATTTTATATTTCCTTAGCGAGAACAAAATATTAAAAGGGAATTGGCTTATGAAACGCTAAGCGCAATAGAAGCCAAAAGCTAATTTATGATTGAAATAAGCGGATTGCATAAATCACTCGGAAACCATCGGGTATTAAATGGCGTGCATCTTAAAATAGACAGAGGGACGACCTGTGTGATTATAGGAAGGTCTGGATGCGGTAAATCGGTTTTATTGAAGCACATCGTGGGCATTCTAAAACCGGACAAAGGAAAGATTATCGTTAATAATCAGGATGTCGGTTCGCTGGAAGAAAAAGACCTGAATTTACTGCGGCTTAAGATGGGTATGGTTTTTCAGGGCGGGGCATTGTTTGATTCCATGACCGTAGGTGAAAACGTAGGGTTTGGCCTTATTGAACACGGCAATGTCCCTCATCGGCAGCTTCTTGAGAGGATTGAATCGTCGCTGGCAATGGTTGGTTTACATGGAATCGGCAGCCTTATGCCTTCGGAGTTAAGCGGAGGTATGCGCAAACGCGTGGCTTTAGCGCGCGCGATTTGCATAAAACCGGAAATTATATTATATGATGAGCCGACTACCGGAGTAGACCCGATTACCGCCGATAGTATAAATGAGTTGATAAGAAGTATGCATGATAAGCTGAAAGTTACTTCTATTGTCGTTACGCACGATATGAAAAGCGCCTATAAAGTGGCGGATAAAGTTGCTATGTTGTATCATGGCAAGATTATTGCCGAGGGGACTTCAGAGGAAATCCAGAAAACCAGGAATCCGATAGTCCACCAGTTCATTAACGGGTTGAGTTGCGGCCCGATAACTGAGACATTAGACCGCTATAGGTAAACGGAGGAATGAATTATGATATTCGGAAAAACAAAATTGGAGATGAAAGTCGGTATATTTGTTTTTGTCGGTTTAGTTATACTTGTGGTCTTTATCCTCTCAATAGGCGGGGTTAAGACCTGGGCTTCAGGATATAAGGTGAATTTCATTTTCAGCTTTGTGAATGGGGTAAAGACCGGCGCGCCGGTAAGGTTTGCCGGAGTCGATTCGGGAGTGGTTAAAAGTATTAAGATTTTTCATACCCCTAAGAGTTCAGCTACTAAAGTAAGCGTAACCTGTTGGGTTAATAGAAATGTGAATATTCCCCTGGATTCCAAGGTTTGGGTAAATACCTTGGGGCTTTTGGGTGAGAAATATATCGAGATAATGCCGGGTAACGATTATAGTAAGTTTTTGGCTAAAGGGGAAGACTTAACAGGCGAAGACCCCCTTCCTATGAATGATATTATGAAAACCGCCAAAAACATTACGGATAATCTAAATACCGGTATACAAAGAATAATAAATAAAGAGGGAACCGTTGGAAAGTTGTTATATGATGATAAAATATATAACGAACTTGAAGCGACGATAACCGATATAAGAAAGAATCCCTGGAAATTGTTCTGGAAGACTAAAGAAAAGAAATAGTATCAGGGGCGGTTTTATTTTTTTCGGTTATTTAGTAGAGGACCATTCCTATAAAAACTATGAAAACCAAGACCATATTTGCCTGTCAAAATTGCGGTTGTCAATCTCCCAAATGGCTGGGCAGGTGCCCGGATTGTCAAAGTTGGAACTCGTTTGTCGAAGAAGATTATAGCGCGCCTGTTTCCAGGATAAAAGAGCGTAGCGCTTTATACAAAGATGAACCGGTATTGCTTAAGGATGTGGAGGCAAGAGAAGAAGAGCGTCTTAAAACCGGGATTGTGGAGCTGGATAGGGTTTTAGGAGGCGGGATAGTCAGCGGTTCGGTAATCTTAATCGGCGGAGATCCCGGAGTAGGCAAGTCTACCATATCTTTACAGGTTTCCAATCAGTTAACCAAGCAAGGCGTAAAAGTTCTTTATGTGAGCGGCGAAGAGAGCGTGCATCAGACAAAATTAAGGGCTAAACGTTTAGGTTCGCATGAATCTGACCGGCTTTATATTGTTAATCAAACCGATTTATCCTTGATTATCGAGTATATCAAGAAGCTTAAGCCGGAAGTCGTGATTATTGATTCTATTCAGGTTATTTTTGATCCCGGAATAAGTTCATCAAGCGGAAGCGTAAGCCAGGTGCGTGAATGCTCCGGAATGTTGACGCAGCTGGCTAAAACCACCGGCACCTCGATTTTTATTATAGGACACGTGACTAAAGAGGGAACACTCGCGGGGCCCAGAGTTTTAGAGCATATAGTTGACACGGTTTTATATTTTGAAGGCGACAGGTTCGCTATTTACCGGATTTTGCGCGCGGTGAAAAACAGGTTTGGCTCGACTAATGAAATCGGCGTATTTGAAATGAGTGCTCAGGGTTTGTCCGAAGTAAAAAATCCATCGGAGATATTTCTATCCGAGAGGCCGCAAGGCGTAGCAGGTTCGGTAGTTACTTCAATACTTGAGGGCTCACGCCCTCTTTTGGTTGAAATGCAGTCTTTGGTAAGCCGCTCTGGTTTTGGTTACGCCCGCAGGCGCGCGCAAGGTTTTGATTCCAATCGTTTGAGCCTTTTAGTTGCGGTTTTGGAAAAGAGGATTGGGTTGGCGCTTGAGACCGAAGATATCTTTGTTAATGTAGCCGGGGGCATAAAGGTAGAGGATCCGGCCGCAGATTTGGCTTTGGCTGTCGCTGTAGCGTCTGCCTTCCGGGAACATATAGTTATGCCGGCAACTTTAATTTTAGGAGAGGTGGGTTTAAGCGGCGAGATCCGGAGTATCTCTCAAATTATGCTGCGTGTAAATGAGGCGGAAAAATTAGGCTTTAAGCATTGCATATTACCTAAGAATAATCACAATAACTTTAAAAATTATAAAGGTAGCATTGAATTGATTCCGGTTATGAATTTAAAAGAGGCTTTGGATATCGCCTTAAGCCGCCAGATAGCGCCTTGCGGCAAGGACGGAGGAAAATAATGAACTTATTGTTCGTACGTATCCTGTTTTTATTTGCCAGCGCGATTCTCGGTTATCAGGTTGGGGATGCAGCCGGCGCTTTTATTGCAGGCCTAAGCGCCTTGATAATTATTCTTCTGGAAGTAGGTTTGCGTAAAGTTTCAGTGAGCGGGTTATCAAGCGCGGTTTTCGGGTTGATTTTGGGTTTGATCACGGCTAAGCTTGTAGGGGATGCTTTTAGTGTTACGCCTATTGCGCCTGATACGCTTGTATTTGTCAGGGTAATTCTGACCTTGATATTTTGTTATCTGGGGATGATTATGGCTTTGCGCGGAAAAGATGAATTCAGCGTAATTGTTCCCTATGTGCGTCTGCGGCGCCAGGACCAAGCCGAAAATATCGTGCTTCTTGATACAAGCGTAATCGTAGATGGAAGGATAATCGATATATGTAAAACTAAATTTCTGTTCGGCAAGATTATCATTCCTAAATTTGTTTTAAGGGAGCTTCAACAGATAGCGGATTCGACCGATTCAATCAAGCGTCAGAGAGGCAGGCGGGGTTTGGAGACTTTGCATACGATACAGACAGAGTCAGGTTTGGATATAGTCATACATGAAGGGGATTTTCCCGAGACTCCTGAAGTTGACGCAAAATTAGTAAAGTTAGCCAAGCTCTTGGAAGCAAAGATCCTTACGGTTGATTTTAATCTAAACCGGGTAGCCACTATTCAGGGAATCAAGGTTTTAAATATAAATGAACTGGCTAACGCGCTTAAACCGGTGGTTTTCCCCGGCGAACAAATGCAAATCAAGTTAATTAAAGAAGGTAAAGAGCATAATCAGGCTGTGGGTTATCTTGATGACGGGACGATGGTGGTTGTGGAGGATGCGCGCAGGTCAATTGGACAGGAAGTAAAGGTTATTGTAACCTCTGTGCTTCAGACGCAGGCCGGCAGGATGATTTTTACCAAGATAGAGCGATAAGATGTATATTAGCGCAATAGTGGTTGCTGCCGGAAAAGGTAAAAGGTTTAAGGGAAGAATTTCGAAAGTAATTCTTAAGCTTAATTCTAGACCGGTTGTCGCTTACTCATTGGGTGTTTTGGATAATCATCCAATGATAAATGAAATTATAGTTGTAGGTAATTCGGGTAATATTGAAGATTTGCGCGCAATCATCAGGAATAATAAAATCCGTAAAGCTGCTAAAGTTATTTTGGGGGGTCGAGAGCGTAAGGATTCTGTAGCGCAGGGTTTAAAAGTAATCAGTCCGAAAGCGGACTTTGTGTTGATCCATGACGCAGCCAGGCCGTTTATTACGAACGGTTTGGTTACCTTGGTAATAAATGAAGCAAGGAAATCGAAAGCGGCGATTGTCGGAGTTCCCGTAAAATCGACAATCAAGATGGTCAAAAGCTGCAATGTTGAAAAAACTATCGATAGAAATAACTTGTGGGAAGTGCAGACCCCCCAGGTTTTTGAAAAAAATTTGATTATTAAAGCTTACGGTAAATTCGGCCATCAGAATGTTACTGATGACGCGGCGCTGGTGGAAAAATCCGGTAAAAAAGTAAAAATGGTTCTGGGTGAGCATAGGAATATAAAAATAACCAGCCCCGAAGACCTGATAATCGCGAAAGGCCTGGCCAAATCATGGAAACCCGCATAGGTTTAGGTTACGATCTTCACCGGCTGGTTGAAGGCCGTAAATTATTCATTGGAGGCGTTGAGATTCCCTATATTAAGGGTTTGCAGGGGCACTCGGACGCTGATTGCCTGATCCATTCGGTTTGCGACGCTCTTTTAGGCGCAATTTCCGAGAAAGATATAGGAGAACTTTTTCCCGATACTGATCCTAAGTACCAGGGGGTTTCTAGCCCCGAGTTGCTGAAGGCAGTTATGGGCTTGGTCCATAAAAAAGGGTATAAAATTTCCAATGTCGATACGGTTGTTATCGCGGAAGAACCAAAGATGTCGCCGTTTAAGAATCAAATTCAGGAATCGTTAAGCAAGATTATGGGAATAGATAAAGAACGCGTTGGCGTTAAAGCCAAAACAAATGAAGGTTTGGGTGAATTGGGCAGAAAAGAGGCAATTGCCTCTTTTGCCACGGTTCTAATCCAAAAGGAGTTTTAATATGGGTTACCTTATACAAATATTGCTGGTTATTTTCGGTTTAGTCATTATAAAAAATATTTTGATTGCCATTTTTTTCTACCACGAGATAAAAACAGCTCAAAAGAAAGATCCTGCGGCAAAGAGTTTTGTGGAGATTTTGCTTTTATATCAGGGTTTGCACGCTTTGGTTGCTTACCGTGTAGGGAATTTCTTTTACAGAATGCGGTTTTTCTTTTTAGCCCGGTTTATTTCACAACTTGCGCGTTGGGCTACTGGTATTGAAATTCACCCCGGAGCTAAAATCGGCAAAGGGTTGTTTATCGACCATGGAATGGGGGTTGTGGTCGGCGAAACCGCGATTATCGGCGATAATGTGCTTTTATATCAAGGCGTAACCTTAGGCGGCACCGGCCTGGAAAAAGGAAAGCGTCATCCGACTATCGGTAATAATGTGGTTATCGGCGGTGGAGCAAAAGTTTTGGGCAATATTACCATCGGAGATAATTCTTATATTGGAGCAAACGCAGTGGTGATAAAAGATGTTCCGGCAAATTCTACGGTCGTGGGTGTGCCGGGCAGGATTACCAAACAGGAAGGGAAAAAGATAGATATAAGCTTAGATCATATTCACGTGCTTGATCCGATAATGCAGCTGATAGATGATTTAGAGAAGAGAGTTGAGAGTATAGAAAAGAATAAAAATAAACCATAGTTTAATATCAAATGACTAAATTCAAAGCACAAAATAAATTCAAAACTCAAATGTCAAGTCGTGGAACAAACACTTTGTTATTCGGATTTTGTAATTTTAATTTATTTTGAATTTTGTGCTTTGTTGTTTGTCATTAAAGTTTTACTTTTAGTTTATGCCAATTCATATATATAATTCCTTATCCCGCAAGAAAGAAGAGTTTACTTCCTTAAATCCTAAAGAGATCAAGATGTACGTTTGCGGGCCGACGGTTTATGATGAACCGCATATCGGCCATGCCCGCAGCGCTTATATTTTCGATGTTATCCGGCGTTACTTGACTTATAAAGGTTACAAGGTTAAGTTTGTCCGCAATGTTACTGATGTGGATGACAAGATAATTGATAAGGCCAGGAAAGAGCTGCCGAATGAAGATTTAAATTCAGCTTTTAAGAAAGTAGCCAAGAAATACCTTGCTTCATATCATCAGGCATTGATCAGTTTAGGTATAGGTGTTGATCAGGATAAAACTTTAGAGCCGAAGGCTAGCGAATATATCCCTAAAATGATCAAGTTTATTCAGGGTTTAATTGATAGGGGAGCAGCTTATGCCGCCGGCGGAGATGTTTATTTCGATATTACTAAAGCTAAAAATTACGGTAAATTGTCCAATCAATCATTGGAAAAAATTGAATCCGGTGCAAGAATTGCTCCGAATGAAAATAAGCGCAATCCTTTGGATTTTGCGCTCTGGAAAACAGCTAAAGAAAATGAGCCTTCCTGGGATAGCCTCTGGGGAAAGGGAAGGCCGGGTTGGCACATTGAATGTTCGGTAATGAGCTCGGATATCCTGGGCGATCAGTTTGATATTCACGGCGGAGGAATTGATTTAATTTTCCCTCATCATGAAAATGAAATCGCGCAGTCTGAGGCAGCCGGAGAAAAATTCGCCAAATACTGGATACATCACGGCTTACTCACCATTAACGGCCAAAAAATGGCCAAATCCCTGGGGAATTTTATAACGGTACAAGGATTTCTGGATAAATACAAGAATCCGGATTTACTAAAGTTATTGTTTCTTTCTACCCATTATTCTCATCCAGTTGATTATACTGAAGAAAAAATTCAAGAAGCTAGGCAAGCGTTAGAGAGAATTACAATCTTATTAGAGAAGATTAGTAAGCAGGTTTCGGTAAAGGGCTCAGCGAAAGAAATTAATGAGCTCAAGAATAAGTTTATTGAGGCAATGGATGACGATTTCAATACGCCACAGGCTTTGGCTTGTATATTTGAATTGGTTAATATTTTAAATAAGAATATTGAGAACCTTGAATTTATTGCTCAAGGTAAGAATTCATTGTTAGAGTTAAGTGAAATCTTGGGTCTACAATGGAAGAATACAGCTAGCGAGTCTATATCTGCGGAAGAAAAAGCCTTAATTGATAAGCGCAACTTAGCTAAAAGAGAGCGCAATTTCAGCGAAGCCGATAAATTACGTAAGGAATTAGAAGCCAAAGGTATTATTTTAGAGGATACCAAATCCGGCACCACTTGGCGAAGAAAGTTATGAAAGGTAAATTTATTACATTTGAAGGTTCGGAAGGATGCGGCAAGAGCACTCAGTCGCGCCTGCTTTTTGAGTATCTTAAAGCAAGAGGCAAGCGGGTAATTTATCTGCGTGAGCCGGGCGCAACCAAGATCAGTGAAAAAATCCGGGACATCCTGCTCGATGCCAAGAATCAAGGAATTGTTCCGGAAACCGAGATGCTTCTTTATATGGCTGCCCGGTCGCAAATTGTTGTCGAAGTCATTAAGCCTGCGCTAAAAAAAGGAATAAATGTTATCTGTGATAGATTTTTGGATTCAACCCTTGCTTATCAAGGATATGGTTTAGGCATGGATATTGATTTAATTAAAAAGGTTGGTAAATTTACTACCGGAGGCATTACTCCAGATCTAACTTTATTTTTAGATTTAGCGGTTAAGCGGGGGCTTAAACACAGGGAAGCTTGCCTTGATCGGATTGAAATGCGTTCAGTTAAATATCATTTGCGTGTGCGTAATGGTTATCTGAAATTAGCCAAGCAAGAACCTAAACGGATAAAAGTGGTTAAGGTTGAGAAGGATAAGGCTGAAACCCAGTTAAAGATTAGGGATCTGGTGGAAAAATATGTCTTTTAGCGCGATTAAAGGATTGGATAAGCCCCTAGGAATACTCAAAGCCTGCATCGACAATTCCCGGCTTGAGGCAGGGTATCTATTTACCGGCCCGGAAGGTATAGGCAAGAGGCAGGTAGCCTTGGCTTTAGCCAAGAAATTGAATTGCCTTGAAGATAAAGCAGATGCTTGCAGCCGCTGTTCGTCCTGTTTAAAAATTGAAAGCAATCAGCATCCGGATGTGCATATAATTTCGGATGATGAAACGCAGATAAAAATAGACGTAATCCGCCAGTTGCAGAAAGAAATGAGTTTGAGGGCTTATGAAGGCAAGTTTAAAATATTCATCATCGATAACGCCCACAATCTTACTGCCGAAGCATCCAATTCGTTATTGAAAGTTTTGGAAGAACCTTCTAAAGGAAGTTTAATTGTTCTAATCAGTGATAAGCCGGGTTTACTCTTTAGGACAGTTGTATCCAGGTGCAAAGTTGTAAGATTTTCTCCTCTTAAAAGGCAAGATTTGGAAGAGATTCTAAAGAAAGATTACAAACTGGATACTGGCTATGCCCATTTCCTGGCGTATTTTTCCGAAGGCAGGCTGGGCCGGGCGCTTAAACTAAAGGAAGAGGATATAATTATTAAGAAAAACAATCTTATTGATAAATTTGTTTTATCCTCTAAATCGGGTGCTGAGAGTTTGGCTTCGGCGGCCCGCACGGAAGTCCGCGATTCTTTGAATTTGTTGACTACCTGGTTTAGGGATATATACATACTCAAGGCGGGCATGGCACAGGAAGAGTTGATTAATTCCGACCGCAAGATAGAATTGGCGCAATCGGCCTCAAGATTATCATTTTTGGATTTAGACGCCATATTTATGAATATAACCAATGCGGTCAGTTATCTAGAACAGAATGTCAACACACGATTATTGCTTTATAACTTGAGGATGGAACTATGGAAGGGTTAATTTATGTCAGGTTAAGGGACTCAGGGCAAGTCTTTGCCTATAATGCTGCGGGTTTCAATGTAAAAGAAGGGGATTATGTGATTATCGAGCATGACCGCGGACAGGACTATGGACAGGTTGTGCCATCCTGCGCTGCCCGCGGCAAAGATGAAAACCGTTGTTGTAAAGACAGTCAGTCTAGCCAAGATTCCGGCGGGAAAGAAGCCCCCAAGAAAATATTGCGAATGGCAAAAGAGGCGGATATTAAACAAATCGAAGATAACCGCCTGAAAGTAAAAGAAGTTTTTAGCTCCTGCGTTAAGAAAATCGGAGAACATAAACTGGATATGAAGCTTGTGCAAGCGGAATATTCTTTTGACCGTTCGAAAATAGTATTTTATTTTACCGCCAACGGCAGGGTTGATTTCAGGAATCTGGTGAAAGATCTGGCTAAGGTGTTTAAGGCCAGAATTGAGCTTAGGCAGATTGGCGTGCGCGATGAGACAAGGCTTTTTGGCGGATTCGGGCCTTGCGGAAGAGAGCTTTGTTGCGCTAAATTCCTAAAGGATTTTGAACCGGTAACCATAAAAATGGCTAAAGAAGAAGGGCTTCCTTTAAACCCGCCAAAGATATCCGGGATATGCGGAAGGCTGATGTGTTGTCTTTCTTTCGAATACGAAAGTTACAAATTACTTGCTAAGGGGCTTCCCCGCGAAGGGGAGCACGTAAATACGCCGCAGGGCAAAGGCAAGATTATGAGTATTAATGTGTTTAGCCGCGTTGCGTCGGTTCAGCTTGAAGATGGGACTTGGATAACGGTAAGTTATAAAAATGACAAATGACAAAATCCAAAGCCCAAAATAAATCTGAAATTCCAATGCCAAATAGCAAAATAAAAGTTTTGTCATTCGATATTTGTCATTTAAATTTATTTTGGATTTTGAGCTTTGTCATTTGGATTTAATTAATATGGCTGAGAAATTCTATATAACTACCCCGCTTTATTATGTGAATGCGCCTGCGCATATAGGCCATTCCTATACGACGATTGCCGCCGATACGTTAGCCCGTTATATGCGTAAAGTTTTAGGAGAAGAAAATGTTTGGTTTCTTACGGGAACCGACGAACATGGCCAGAAAATCCAAAGGGCTGCGGATAGCGCTAAATTAACCCCGCAGGTTTTCGCGGATAAGATTGTTGAGAGCTTTAAAGATCTCTGGAAAGTATTGGATATTTCTTATAATTATTTTATCCGCACTACTGACAAACGGCATGTTGAAACTGTGCAAAGGGTATTGGATATCCTTAATAAGAACGGTGATATTTACGAGGATAAGTATGTTGGGTTGTATTGTACGCCTTGCGAGAGGTTCTGGCTAGAATCGCAGGTAGCCGAAGGCAAATGCCCGGATTGCCGCAGGCCGATAGAAAGCATCTCTGAGACTAATTATTTTTTTAAGCTATCCAAATATCAAGATTGGCTATTGGGGCATTTAAATCAAAATCCGGGATTCATCAAGCCTCAAAGCCGGTATGAAGAAACCCTGAGCTTCCTTGAGTTAAATAAATTGAATGATTTGTGTATTTCCCGTCCTAAAGAGCGGCTTAACTGGGGAATATCTTTGCCATTTGCCCCTGACCATGTAACCTATGTTTGGTTTGACGCGCTTATCAATTATATAAGTGCCGTAGGCGAATTTGATGAAAATGGTAAATATCAATCTAAATGGTGGCCTGCCGATTTGCATTTAATGGCTAAGGATATATTAAGACAGCATACCGTGTATTGGCCGATTATGCTGCATGCTTTGGGTATCGTTCTTCCGAAAAGAGTGTTTGCCCATGGTTGGTGGTTGATTAATGAAGACAAGATGTCCAAATCCCGCGGTAATGTAGTTAATCCTCTGGAGATGGTTAAGAAATACGGATTAGACGCCTACAGGTATTTTCTTTTACGCGACGTGCCTTTTGGCCTGGATGGGAATTTCTCCGAGGAGTCCATAATCAAACGTTATAATGGCGATTTGGCTAATGATCTGGGTAACTTGGTTTATAGGACTTTGACCATGGTTGAAAAATATTTCGGGGGTAATATACCGGATGTTAATTATGAAAGCGTTAAAGATAATAAGCAGATTTCCGATATATTGGCCAAAATTGAGCAGTTAAATTACCGGGTTTCCCTTGGTCTAAACGAGCAAAATTTCGGCTTGGCCCTCGAGTCTATCTGGGAATTGATAGGTGTGGCGAATAAATATGTTGAGGAAACTAAGCCCTGGAATTTAGCAAAAGAGAAAAAGGAAGAAGAGCTAAAAGTATTTATTCGTCTTTTAGCGGATGTAATCAGAAAAGTCGCTTCTGAGTTGGAAGTATTCATGCCGGAAACTGCCCGTTTGATCAAAGAACAGGTTGGAGGTGATTCGATCAAAAAAGGCGCTCCGTTATTCCCCCGTATTGAGACAAAAGAAAAATAATTTATGTTAGTTGACACTCACTGCCATTTAGACTTTCCTGAATACGATCAAGACAGAGATGAAGTGATTAGCCGGGCAAAAGAGCAAGGCGTAGGCTATATTATTGATATAGGTTCAAGCCTGGAAGGATCCCGAAGGGCTTTGGAATTGGCTCAAAAATACGAATCAATCTATGCTACAGCCGGAATTCATCCCCATGAGGCCGATAGTTTTACTCTTGAAGTAGAAAAAGAAATAAGAAGCCTTGCCAAAGATAAAAAAGTTGTTGGGATAGGGGAAATCGGCTTAGATTATTTTAAAAATTTCTCCAAGCCCGCAAACCAACTGCCTCTATTTACGCGGATGCTAAAAGTGGCAAAAGATTTTAACCTTCCGATAGTTATTCATACAAGAGAGGCCCAAGCTGATACCCTTAAGATTCTAAGAGAAGTAATGCCGATTAAAGCGGTAATACATTGTTTCTCGGGAGATGAGAATTTCCTGAATGAATGTTTGGATTTGGGATTCTTAATCTCGTTTGCCTGTAACGTTACTTACAAAAAAGCCGAGAACTTAAGAGGAATAATAAAGTTAGCCTCACTTGATAGATTATTATTGGAAACAGATGCGCCTTATCTGTCGCCAGAGGGTTTTCGCGGTAAGAGGAATGAGCCGGTTCAAGTGCGTTTACTCGCAGAGTTTATCGCGAAGCTCAAGGGAATAAGACTAGAAGAGGTCGCCAAGATTACTACGGAAAACGCGAGGAGACTGTTTAATTTCTAAATGGATTCCCAGGTAAGTATTATAAAATGCGATAACTATGACCAAGGCCTTATCGAGGTTTCCGTAAGAAAAGCAATAAATTTAATCGGCGGAGCAGCGCGTTATATTAAACCTGGTTCTCGGGTTTTGGTTAAGCCGAATATACTAATGGCTAAGGAGCCGGAATACGGAATCGATACTCATCCGGAAGTTGTGCGGGCGGTAATCCGGGTTTTGCAGGATAATAATTGCCATATTTTTGTGGGAGACGGCCCGAGCGTCTGGGGAAATGAAATCGAAAATGTGGATGAGGTTTATCGCAGATCCGGAATTGCCCGGGTATGCCACGATGAACAAGTAGAGCTGGTTAGATTCGACAAAAGAAGGATGCGCGAGAGATTTCCGCTAACCACTTGGCTTGACCATTGTGATTATCTGGTCAGTATCCCCAAGTTTAAAACCCACGGGCTTACCGTATTAACCGGCGCGATTAAGAACCTTTTTGGCTTGGTCTCCGGGACTTTCAAGACCGAATTGCACAAGAACTATTTTCATAGGGAAGATTTCGCGGATATTCTGGTTGATATTTACGCCGAAACTATGCCGGCTCTAACTGTTATTGATGGAGTCATTGCTATGGAAGGCGATGGCCCGGCAACCAGCGGTAAATTGCGCGATTTGGGATTATTACTTGCGGGTAACGATTGCGTTGCGCTGGATAGCGTTATGGCTAAAATAATGGGATTAGAGCCGTTGGATATTCTCGCTACAAAAAAAGCCGCGGAAAGAGGTTTAGGGAAAGCGGACATTAATTCTATAAAAATATCCGGGGAAAAATTAGAAGACTTAGGAGTTAAGCCATTTTTATTGCCTTCTTCATCAAGCTTGTCAAAGAATCTACCCGGGCCGGTAGTTAACTTAGTTAAGAAGTTGATCAGATATGTTCCTTATCCGGTGCGAAAAAATTGCACGCGATGCTCGGCTTGTGTTAAAATATGCCCAAACCATTGCATAAGCATGAAAAGCGAAGGAATTGTTTTTGATTACCGGGAGTGCATTTCCTGTTTTTGTTGCCAGGAGACTTGTCCCGCGAAAGCTATTGCGTTAAAAAAGAGCTTACTTGCCAAGATGATAGGATTATAATTTATGAAAATTACTACCCTGGAATGGAAAAATAATAAAATAAGGCTTATTGATCAAACAAAACTTCCGCATAAGTTGGAATATATTAATATTGATAAGTTAGGAGATTTATGGGAAGCGATTAAGCTTTTAAAGGTGCGTGGGGCTCCTGCTTTGGGGGCCGCAGCTGCTTTAGGAGTTTATCTTGGAATAAAAGACGCAAAGGCAAATGATTTCTTCAAGGAATTAGATAGGGTCGTTAAATATCTTGCCAGTTCCCGGCCGACGGCAAGGAATCTTTTCTGGGGGATAGAGAGAATACGGACTGTTGCTTTGGATAATAAGAATAGAGATTTAGTTACGCTTAAGAAGTTACTTCTTGAAGAGGCAAATAGAGTTATTGAAAGCGACAGGACCAACTGCCGCAAGATGGCTGGTTTTGGGAGCAGCCTGATTAAAGATGGCGATACTATTTTAACGATTTGTAATGCCGGAATTTTGGCGACAATTGATTACGGCACAGCCTTAGGAGTGCTTTACCGGGCCAAAGAAGAAGGCAAGCGGATAAAGGTTTTTGCGTGTGAAACAAGGCCTCTTCTGCAGGGGTCTCGTCTTACCGCCTGGGAGTTAAATCAAAAAGGAGTTGATGTAACGGTCGTTTGCGATAATGTCGCAGCTTCGCTTATGCAACAGGGAAAAATCAATAAAGTAATTGTCGGAGCGGATAGGATAGCGGCAAATGGAGACGCGGCAAATAAAATCGGCACATACACTTTGGCGGTTTTAAGCAGGTATCATAATATTCCTTTTTATATCGCAGCTCCTGTTTCAACCTTTGATTCCTGCGCGAAATCAGGCAAGGATATCGTTATTGAGGAACGCGATCCCGCGGAAGTAAACCGGTTATTATTCAGCAAGCAGATCGCTCCTTACGGAGTAAAAGTTTTTAATCCCGCTTTTGACGTTACGCCGAACAATCTGATTAGCGCGATTGTTACAGATAAGGGGATTATTAGAAAACCGTATGTTAAAAATATAAGTAAATTAATGACAAATGACAAAATCCAAAGCTCAAAATAAATCCAAAACTCAAATGTCAAGATCTAAAACCAAGGTTTTGTCATTGGGTATTTGTTATTTGGATTTATTTTGAATTTTGCGCTTTGACATTTGGTAATTAACCGGTAATCAAATGACCATTAAACAATTAGGGGAATTCGGTTTAATCGAAAGATTTAGAAGCAAGACCAAAACAGATCTTTCGGTAATTAAGGGGAGCGGAGATGATTGCGCTGTTTTGAAACTGGATAAGTCAAATTATCAGCTTTTTACCTGCGATATGCTGATTGAGGGTGTTGATTTTACCCTTAAAGACAGTCCTTATTTGGTGGGCAGAAAGGCAATTGCTATATCCATTAGTGATATAGCCAGCTGTTCCGGTAAACCTCGTTATTGCGTTATTTCTTTAGGTCTACCAAAAAATACAAAGCTAGGATTTTTGGATAAACTTTTCAAGGGAATGTCGGATATCTCCAGGGAATACAAAGTAAATATCGTGGGAGGAGATTTAAGCGGCAATAACAGGGTTGTTATTGATGTAAGCATGCTTGGTATAGTCGAGAGGAAATGTCTTACTTTGAGAAACGGAGCCAAACCCGGAGATATAATCTTTGTTACTGGTTCTTTCGGAGGATCCATTTCAGGAAAACATTTGAAATTCACGCCTCGATTAAAAGAAGCCAGGAATTTGGCCAGAGGTTTTAAAATTAATGCCATGATTGATGTGTCTGATGGCTTAACCCAGGATTTGAGCCATATATTGAAACAAAGTAAAGTCGGCGCGGTGATTTACGAAAATTTGATTCCTCAAAGCAAGGAAGCGGTTAGCTTAAATGATGCTTTAAATAGCGGAGAGGAATTCGAACTTCTCTTCGCAGCTAGTCGGCCGCAAGCCAAAAAACTGTTGAAAAACCCCGATTATAAACCTATCGGAGAGATAATGAAAATTGATTATGGTTTTAAACTGGTAAGCAGCAATGGCCGGGAAATAAATATCCGGCCCAAGGGTTTTACTCATTTTTAAATGAAAGTCATTACTGCGTCAGTCAGGGAAACTTTGCGCTTGGGCGAGTTTTTATCGAAACACCTTAAGCCGGGGGATATAATTTGCTTGAAGGGAAATCTTGGTTCGGGAAAGACAACTTTGACCAAAGGTATTGCCAGTGGCCTTGGAGTTAGCAGGATTAAGGTGACAAGCCCTTCGTTTGTTATTATGCGGCAGCACCTGGAGGGGAGGGTTCCTTTATTCCATTTCGACCTTTACCGCCTAAAGGAAGTTAGCGATATAGCTGCGCTTGGTTACGAGGGATATTTTTATGCTGAAGGAATTTCGGTTATCGAGTGGGCCCAGAATCTAGATTGTCTTATGCCCAAAGAGCATCTTATGATAGAATTGTCTTATGGATCGAAGGATAAAAGGATTATTAAAATTACTGCGGTAGGAATACGATATAAAGAATTGCTTAGAGAAATGAGAGCAGGTAGTTTAATACGTAAGAGGGAGTTAAAGTGAAGATACTGGCTATTGATACGTCAACCAGATTTTTATCTTTAGGTATCTACGATGATACTAAGATTTATGAATATAACTTAGAGGTGGGTTCAAAGTTGTCCTCTCTTTTGGCTGTAATCATCAGGAAGGTCCTAAGAGCCTTGGATTTGGAAGCCGCCGAATTGGATTATTTTGCCTGCGGTTTGGGCCCGGGTTCTTTTACCGGATTGCGCGTAGGGTTAAGCATGATGAAAGGGTTAAGCTGGTCGTTGGGTAAGCCGCTTATCGGAGTTCCGACTTTGGATATTTTGGCTATGAATTCCGGATTGTATTCAGATAAGTTGATTATTCCTGTAGTCGATGCCAAAAGAAACCTTATCTATTCCTGTTTTTACAAGAATTCCGGAGTAAAGCTGAGAAAAGTATCTCCTTATATGCTTGTTTCGCAAGATGAGTTATTACAGAAGATAAAATCTCCGTGCGTAATGTTGGGCGATGCGTTGGAGCTGTATAAAAATGGTATAATAAAAAACCTGCCTGGAACCATTTTGTTGGATAAAGACAGCTGGTATCCTAAGGCTCACAATATAATCAAGCTTTCTTTGGACCGTATTAATAAGCAGAAATTTGAAGATATTTTGAAAGTAAACCCGTTTTATATTTATCCCAAAGAATGCCAGATTAAGTAATGACAAATGACAAAATCCAAAGGCCAAGATGAATTCAAAACTCAAATATCAAAACTAATGTTTTGTCATTGGGTATTTGTCATTTAGATTTATTTTGAATTTTGCGCTTTGGCATTTGAACTTAATATGAATAATAAACATATAGGATACAGGCCGACTTGGGCGGAGATTAACTTAGGTAATTTGGAGCACAATTTTCTCCAGATTAAAAAACAGGTAAGCGGTAAGACAAGTGTCTTGGTTACGGTCAAAGCCGATGCTTATGGCCATGGCTTGATCCCTGTTTCTCAGAGGCTGGAATCAAGCGGTGTCGATTTCTTAGGAGTGGCTTCTATAGACGAGGGTATAAAGCTTCGGGAAGCGGGGATAAAAACTCCCATATTGATACTGGGGTTAATACTGAAGGATGATATCTTTCCGTTGTTTGAATATGGGCTTACCGCTTCTGTTTGCGAAGAAAAGTTGGCCGGGGCGTTAAATAGCAAAGCAGCCAAGCTGGGGAAAAAAATAAATGTGCATATTAAAGTAGATACCGGTATGGGGCGTATCGGGGTAGCTCATTATGACGCGCATTTACTGGTGAAAAAAATCCACAGCTTCAGGCATTTGGGTGTAGAAGGCCTTTTTACGCATTTCGCTTTTGCGGATATGAACCGGAAATTTACTTTCTATCAAATAGATTTATTCGATAAGTTACTCAGGGATTTAAAAAAAGACGGAATTGTTATTCCTCTAGTGCATGCGGCCAACAGTATGGGGTTGCTTGATTATAAAAACAGCCATTTTAATATGGTCAGGCCCGGGTTGGTAATTTATGGCCTCCACCCGAAAGAGAATATAAGAATTAATCTTAAGCCCGTTCTGAGGTTAAAGACCAAAGTCGTCTTTGTTAAGAAGGTTCCTGCTGGTTCAGGCATAAGCTACGGGCATAAATATATCACCAGAAAATCCACCAAAATCGCTACTTTACCGATTGGTTATGGCGATGGTTATCCGCGCAACCTTTCTAATAAAGCTCCTGTTTTGATAAGAGGCAGGAAATTTAAGATTTGCGGCAGTATTTGTATGGACCAAATAATGGTGGATGTAGGAAGCGCAGGGGTAAGAGTGGGGGATGAAGCGGTATTGATCGGTCCTCAGGGGAATTCCAAAATTACCGCCGAAGAATTAGCCGAACTTTCGAACACTATTTCTTACGAGATTGTCTGTGGTTTAGGCAGCCGTATCCCGAGAATTTTGAATAATTGTTAAGGAAGCCGCCTGATAAAGGATATACTAAAGGTCAGCGCGATTATATGGGCCAGTGAGACGGCCAAAAACGGAGGAAGAAAACCTCCTTTTCCGATAGCAACGCATACCGCATCAAGTATGTAGTAAATGAATCCCACCATGATTGAAATTCCAATAGAAGAAAGGCCGGAAGCCCGTTTTTGCATTATTAACGAAAAAGGTATTCCCAGCAGGATTATGATAAGGCTGGTAAACGGCGCTGTAAATTTTTGATACAAGTCGACTTTTAGATTACGGATAACCGTGGTTGCTCCGCTTCGGGACATTTTCCAGATATAATTATCCAGTTGAGATATGGTCATAAATTCCGGTTTTTGCCTTTGGGCCAGGAAATCGTTGGGCGCTTCCGGTATGGTCATTATTTCTTCTTCCAGATACAGCGGTTCATTGACAATCTGTCCATTGCGGTCAAAATCATAGGTAATGGATTGGTAGAATTTCCAAATCCCCTCTTCGTATGTTCCTTTGTTTGCTACGATTTTTCGGGTTAAATTCTGGTGTTCATCCTGCTCAAGAATGATTATACCTTCCATGGTTTTTGTCGAAGGATAAAATCTATTGATAAAAAATAGCCTGTTTTTTGATCCGTACATGGAAAGATTAATAAGTGATTCGATTTTTTTCTCTTTTCTATCTGTTTTTCTTTCTTCCATTTTTGCCTGTATTTGCTTGATGGATATTGTGGCCCGGGGAGAGACGCGGTCGGAAATCCAGAAAATAGAGAGGCTTATCAGAAGCCCAAAAATTATAGCGGTTTTGGCAATATAGAAAATACTCAAGCCCGAAGCGCGCATAGCTATGATTTCGTTATTATGGTTGAGTTTACTAAAGGTATATAATGTGCTTAAAAGGCAGGAGAAGGGGGCTACTTGGGTGAACATCATAGGAAGATTGGTCAGGTAGTATTGGATTAAAAGCGTATAAGGTATCTGAAGCTTTAGTATATCTTCAAGGCGTGAAAGAACGTCGATTATTACGTACATAAAAAGAAAGATGAATATGCACGAAATAAAGATAGAGATTATGGATTTTAATATATACCTGTCTAGGATGCGCATAATCTATAAGTTAATACCGTTCCAAGCGAACCGAAGATAATATTGGGTATCCACATGGCTAGAACAGGGTTAATTACGCCTTCCATCCCCAAGGATTCGCAGCCGATAAGCAAAGGATAATAGACTACGATGATAAGGATTGCGATACCGATATTGATGGATTTTTCCCTGCGCCGGGTGATTATGGCAAGCGGCGCTCCCATCAGAACGAAGATCAGGCAGGAGAAAGCCAGGGTCAATTTTTCATGGATTTCCACGAGCAGCGGCCCGGCGTTTATGTTTTTACTCCTCAATTTCTTTACTTGATTCCTCAATTCCTGAATAGTCATTTCTTTTTCTTTTTTCTCGATCTTTTTCCCGGCTTTTTGCGCGTCGGCAGGGTTTAAATTCATAAAATAGGTTTTAAAGTTAAGTTTATAAAAATTGGTGGGATTGTTTGGATCAGGCTCGTCGCTTGTTCCGTCCATAAGCTTTAGCTTAACTGTATTCTTTTCAGGGACGGTTATGAATTCTCCGCTTTTTGCGACTATGGTGCGCGTGGGTTTGTCGTCTTCCTGGGGCTCATATATACGTACATTAAGCAAACGGTTATGTTTTTGGTCAACCTTATAAATAAATAATATATACTTCTCGAAGGAGTTGATGAAGACTCCTTCTTCAAAGGCGGCGGTGGGATTTTTTATGCCGATCTGGATCAGGGTTTTACGGTATTCATAATGGGCGTATGAGGCGGCGCGGTCGTTGAATAGAGCAAGGCCTAAACTTAAAATAAGGCTTAGGATTATAAGTGGAAGTATAAGTTTGAAAAGGTTTATGCCGCTGGCTCTTATGGCGATTATTTCATTATCACTGGATAATCTTCCCAAAGACATTAGTGTCGCAACAAGTATTGAAATTGGAAGGGCATAGGTAACCATGTAAGGAGTCATCAATAGGAATAGTTTAAAGATACTGAAGATGTCCACGCCCTTGTTAATGACCAAGTCGGCAATTTTTTTTAGGTTACCGACGACAATCATAACAAAACTCAATAAGCCTAAAGTTAAGAGAAACGGGCCGATAAATTCCTTCAGTAGATAATTGCGTAGGATTCTCATTTTTTAATTCGCCAGTGTTAAAACAAATACTATGTTTGTTCCCGATTCTTTTAAGGCCATGGCCGCTTCGGAAGAAGTTGCTCCGGTTGTCAGAACATCGTCAACCAGCAGCACATTTTTATTTCTTAAGTCGCAATTTCTGGAAACGGAAAAACTGTTTTTGACATTGGAGAAACGGTTGTCCGCCGGTAGTTCTGTTTGGGTTTTGGTAAACCGGTGGCGGATGAGCGAGCCGGAGGCCAAATCTATCCCGAATTCAGACGCAATATATTTGCTTAAGATCTCAGCCTGATTGAACTCTCTTTCGCGCAGGCGGGTAGCATGAAGCGGCATGGGTATTATCATATCAAGATAATCGATTGGAAGGTCGTATTCTTTGATGAATTCTATCATTATTCCGCTTAGAGATTTGCCAAGGTGATCTCTGTTTCTATATTTGAATTCGTGGATCAGTTTTTTTATCACACCTTCATATGAGCAAGGACTAAAGGCGCGGTCAAAATGCAGTCTCGTTCTTAGGCAAACCGGGCAAATGCTTTTATTCGGGTTTTGCTTTTCAAGGTGCCTGCCGCATACCTGGCAAAAAGGAGGCATATTTCTTTTGATTTTGGTTCGGCAAGGCTGGCAAATATAATTTTCATTGTCCAACGTGTAAAGCTTGTTTTTGCAGCTTAAGCATATTTTCGGGAAAGCGAAATCGACTATCCCTTGCATAAGACGACGCAACATGAAGATATGATAACAGCTAATACCTTAAAAGTCAAAAGTTAAAAGTAAAAGGGCAAAACCAAAAGCTAAAAAGTTAAAACTTTGATGACAAATGACAAAATTTAAAATCCAAAATAAATCCCCCAAGTTCAAAATGTCAAATATCAAAACTAAGGTTTTGTCATTGGGTATTTGTCATTTAGGCTTATTTTGAACTTTGGGTTTTGTTATTTGACATTGACGGTTTTTCTTTTGGTTTTCAAAAGTTTCTGCTTTGGAGTCGGATTTCTTAATTTAAAGCATTATTTTTTATTTGTTAATTAATCCTATGATGTTATAATATAATCCACTTATGAGAATAATTATTGTTTTAGCTATATGCTTATTGGTTGTTTTGGGCGCGGTGGCCTTTTGTATATTCTTTGACGAGGCGGTTATGGTCAGGAAAAATACTATTTACCGCGTTGGTTCGGCTGAAAAACTGGTAGCTTTGACTTTTGACGACGGGCCGTCTCCTGTTTGGACACCTAAGATACTGGATGAGTTGAATAGTGCGGGAGTCAAAGCCACTTTTTTTATGCTAGGCGAGCATGTAGCTAAGTATCCTGAGGTAGCCCGGCGCGTGGTAAAAGAGGGTCATGATATAGGCAATCATACATATGACCATCATGTCCTTATTTATTATACGATGGAAGAACTTGAGAATGAGATAAACTACGCTGATAATGTGATTAAGAGGGTAACTGGCGTAACTACCCGATATTTCAGGCCTCCTAAGGCTTGGCTTACGCCCGATGAAAAAATTAAGGTAAACCAAATGGGTTATAAGATTATTCTTTGGTCCCTGAACTCCAAAGACTGGGTTGGGTTTGATGATAAATATATAGTTAACTATATATTACGGAATATCCGCCCGGGAGATATCCTTCTTTTCCACGATAGCGGAGGCGCTTTTAGCTCTGAGGGAGGTAAAAGGAAGCAGACGGTAAAGAGCATCGGAAAGCTGGTTGAAAAGCTAAAAGAAAAAGGGTATAAGTTTGTAACTATAACTCAACTTTTAGAAGGAGTTAAATGAAAAGAAAGCAGATTATCGAAATATTCATCTTGATTGGTTTAGCCTATATTTATCTGATGTTTGGCAACGGTGTAGTAAGCTTGACTAATCCCGATGAAGTTTTTTATACTCAGACAGCTAAGGAAATGATCCAGAATAAGACCTGGATGACTCCTTATTTGTTCGGGTCTCCTCAATTTGAAAAACCTATTTTTCTGTACTGGGTAATGCGTATAAGTATCGGGATTTTTGGGGACACTAGTTTTGCTGCCCGTTTTTCTCCGGCGCTTTTCGCAATTTTGGGGGCAATAGCGGTTTATTTCTTAACCCTTATCGGATTTAAAAACGAGAGGAAAGCTTTCGTTACAGGTCTAATGTTGATATCGAGCGGTTTTTATATAGGGTTGTCCAGAAGTGTTTTTACCGATATGATTTTCTCGGTGCTTATACTTTTTGCGCTTTTATCATTTTACTGGGGCTATACTTACCCGGCGCGCAAAGGTCCGGGTATTATGCTGTTTTTCGTAACAAGCGCTTTGGCGACTTTAACTAAAGGTCCTCTAGGGTTAATAATACCTCTATCAATAGTCGCCGTTTTCTTATTTGTCAAAAAAGACTTAAAATTCATATTTTGCAAGTATTCAATCTGGGGTTTGTTGCTTTTTCTTGCTGTCGCTTTGCCTTGGTATCTTCTGATGGAGATAAAATACGGATCGACTTTCAACCGGGAGTTTTTTTATAATGACCATTTTGTGCGTATTATAAAAGCCGAGCATATCGAAAATGACAAGTGGTATTTTTATCCCTTTACCATGTTTGGGACTGTTTTCCCATGGTCCTTGTATACGCTAATCGGCCTTTTCTTTTTATTTAAGCATATAAAGCGGCACGCGAATAATTTCAGTATTTTTTTGGCCATTTGGATAAGCGTGGTCCTGTTTATTTTTCAATTTGCGCATTCAAAGTTAACCAGTTACATATTCCCTTTGTATCCGGCGCTTATAATCCTCGCCGGAGATTATATCTATAGCAGTATATCGGGACAGAATAAGGGGAAGCTTTTTTATTTCGTATCTTTGATTATGGCTATAGCCATTCTGCTTTTTCCGCTAGCATTAATTGCGGTTATCCCGAAGCTTTCGGTTTATTTAAGTTCAAAAACCCCTGTTTATGCGTTGGCGCTTTCGTTATTTATTTCGGGGGCGTTTTCTTTAATCTTCGTGCTGCGAAGGAAATTCTTGAGTTTTGTGTTGGTTTTGGTTTCTTTACTGCTAATAGTTTTATTCGGCGCGTCTTTATTGAATAACGATATCGAGCCATTTGTTTCTTCCAAGCAGGCAAGCGAATATCTAATGAAGAATTATCCTGTTAACAGTCCGATTATCTGTTCGAAGTTTTATGCCCGGGGAGTCAGGTATTATACCAATAATGAGATTGTTGTAGTGGATATTCCCGGAACTAATTATTTCAGCCCGCATCCCGTGCTTTTCTTGAATACTCACCAAAAAGTAAGGGACTTTATGTCTAAGTATTCGGTAAACTACGGAATTCTCAAGAAAGGAAATGTGAGGGATTTCGAGTCTCTTACAGCCGGGCATTATAAATTCGAAGTGCTGAAGCAAATCGGCAATGAATATGTGGTAAGGATTTCGTCTTTGTAATAGCATTATAGTTGTGGGGATATGAGTTAATTGTTGAGGGAGCCGTTTTTAAGATAGAGGGATAAGATAATCATGAGAACCGATATAAAGGAATTAAAATCGAAGTTACTGGATTTGTTGAATAAAGAGGCGTTAAAACGGGGAGATTTCCTTTTGTCCAGCGGAAAGAGAAGCAATTATTATCTCGATGGCCGCGTAATAACGCTGACCCCCGAAGGAGCTTATTTAGTTGCCAGTATACTTTTGGAATTAGTAAGAGATAGAGAAATTGAAGCGCTTGGTGGCCCGACATTAGGGGCTGATCCTATAGTTGGCGCAGTAGCGGCCTTAAGCCATATAGAAGGTATTCCTTTGAAAACATTCATAGTAAGGAAGGCGGCAAAAGAGCATGGGGCCGGCAGGCAGATTGAGGGGCCGGAATTAAGAAAAGGCAGCCAGGTTATCTTGGTGGACGATGTGGCTACTACCGGTAAGGCTCTTATTGAAGCGAAACGGGCCTTGGACAAAGCAGGCGTAATCGCAAGAACAGCTTTTGTTATCGTGGATAGATGCGAAGGCGCCAAAGAGAATTTGGCGAAAGAAGGCTTGGAACTAGAGTCGATATTTACCATAAAAGACTTCGGGCTTTAGGTATCCTCGTGCAAACTAAAAAAATAATCGTAGTTGGTGCAGGTCCCGCAGGTGTGATGGCAGCGATAAGAGCTGCCGAGCTCGGTCAAGAAGTAACCCTTATTGATAAAAACCCAACCTTAGGTAAAAAACTCCTTCTTAGCGGCAAAGGCCGCTGCAATTTAACCAATGCTTGTGATTTGAATTTATTCCTAAAGAGATTTTCCGGAAACGGGCAATTCTTAAGAGATGCTTTTAAGAAATTCTTTAATCAGGAATTAATGGGATTTTTTACTTCCCGCGGCCTGGAGTTAAAAACAGAGAGGCAATTGCGCGTGTTCCCGGTTACGGATTCATCGGCAAGTATCGTGGGGATATTGGAAAAAGAGCTGGCTAAACAGAATGTGAAATTGATGTATAAGAGCAAGGTAAAGGATATCCGGGTAAAGGATAAAGAGGCAAAAGGCGTGAGCCTGGATGATGGCGAGTTTATTCCCACGGATAGGATAATTTTAGCCACCGGCGGCGCTTCTTATGGTTTTACCGGTTCAACCGGCGAGGCTTTGGATATTGCTAAAAACTTAAAGCATAATATTATTCCGTTAAGGCCGGGGCTTATACCTTTAGTGGTAAAAGAAAAATATCCCAAGATTCTGGAAGGCTTGACGCTTAAAAATATAAGTATTAGATTCTGTTCGGGTAAAGAGAAAATAGTTTCTGAGGTCGGAGAGCTATTGTTTACAAGCTTTGGTATTTCCGGGCCGCTTGTCCTTACTTTAAGCGGTAAAATCGTGGATTGGTTAAGTGATAAAAAGGAAGTCAGCGCTGAGATAGATTTAAAGCCCGGATTAACCTTAGAGCAGTTGGATGCGCGTTTTTTAAGGGAATTTAAAATTGATGCTAAAAAAGGGATCAAGAACGTGATGAAGAGTTTACTGCCTTTGAAATTGATTGATTTGTTTTTGGAGTTGGCAAAAATCGAGCCGCATAAAAAAGCAAATCAGGTTACTTCGAGCGAGCGCTTGGCTTTGGTTAATCTGCTTAAAGGCTGGCGCCTGAATATTTCCGGTTCGCTCCCATTAGAAGAAGGTATGGTTACTAAGGGCGGAGTTTCTTTGAAAGATATTAACCCGCGGACAATGGAATCGCGGCTGATTAAAGGTTTGTATTTCTGCGGGGAAATGATTGATATAGACGCGGATACCGGAGGATTTAACCTTCAGGCGGCATTTTCCACTGGTTTTTTGGCCGGAGAAAGCGCGGCACTATGAAAATATATTTAGCTTCTAATTCTAAAGCGCGCAAGCAGCTATTGGAATCTCTTGGTTTGAAGTTTAAAGTCCTTCCTGTTGAGGTTAAGGAAAGGAGAAGCGCGAAAGGGATTTCTTATGTGAAATTGGTCCAGCTAAACGCAGCCAAGAAAGCCAAAGCCGCTGCTTTAAAAGTAAAAGAGGGAGTAATTATATCCGCGGACACGATTATGGTTGGAGGTAAAAAGATATTCGGCAAGCCTAAAGGGCTTAAAGACGCAAAACGCACGCTTAAATTGATGTCCGGGAAATCGCAACAGGTTTATACGGGGGTCGCGGTAATCGAGAAGATTGAAGATAAAGAAAAAATTTCAGTTAGTTATGAAAAGACCACAGTCTATATGGATAAAATAATTGATGAAGAAATAGACGCGTATTTTAAAGAAGTTTCCCCATTGGATAAAGCCGGAAGTTTTGATATACAGGGTAAGGGGGCTCTTTTTGTCCGCAGAATCGAAGGTTGCTTCTATAATGTTGTCGGCCTGCCGTTAAGAAAACTTTACGTTGTATTTAAGAAGCTCGATATAAAGTTATTTTTTTTAACTGCTGCTTGTTATCTGCTGCCCGCTCTTCTTTTGTCAGGATGTTCTACTGAATATAACATTGTTACCGGAGAGCAGGAGATGTATTATTATAGCACGGATAAAGAAGTGCAGATGGGACAAGCTATTGCCCGGGAGGCAGTAAAACAGCTTAAACTTACGGATGATCCTTTAGTTCAAAAGCGGGTTGAGGATATCGGAAAAAAGATTGCCGCTGTCTGCGATAGGAAAGAGATAAGTTATCATTTCTATGTTGTTAATGAAAAAGACATCAACGCGTTTTCTCTTCCCGGAGGCTATGTTTTTGTTTATAAAGGTTTGGTTGATAAGGTTGATAATGATGATGAGCTTGCCGGAGTCATCGGGCATGAAGTCGGCCACATTGTCGCCCGGCATAGCATTAAAAGGCTTCAGGGTTCGCAGCTTTATTCGGTATTAAGAATACTTACGGCAGCTGCCCCTAAGACCGCAGAAGCCGGAGCAGCCGCGGATGTGGCAGTTACGCAGCTTATGTTGGGCTATAGCCGGGAAGACGAACTTCTTGCCGATCAACTAGGCACTCGGTATGCCTTGCTAGCGGGTTATGACCCGAACGCCATGGTAACTTTTCTGATGAAACTGCAGCAGATTGAGAAGAAACGGCCGCTGACCGAGATTTCTTATTACAAGACCCACCCCTATGTTCCGGATAGGATACGCATAGTTAAGCAAGAGTTGGACAAAGGAATGAATTTCAATGATTATATAAATATTCAAGACCAGCCGCATAAATAGAATTATTTTATTATTCTAGCCAGTTTAGCCTTTAATTTATTCATTTAAACGTAAAACGGGAATGAGCCGAGTATGGATAATCCTTTTGGAGCCTTAGAATTTTTACACTGGAATCACTCTTGGAATAAACATAAATATTCCTGTGCCGCTGATTGGGAAAAAGTAATAAAACTAATGAAAGAGGCAGGCGTTGGTTGGGTAAGGATGGATTTTCTTTGGCAGGATATCGAGCCGCAAGAGGGGAAATTCGCATTTGAGAAGTATGACCAAGTTTTAGATTTGCTATCTAAAAATAATATACATATACTTGGTATTCTCGATTATAGCGTTGAGTGGGCGACTGCCGGTAAAAAATGGAATTGTCCTCCGAAGGAGAATAGCCTGTTTGTTAAATACGCGGTGACGGTAATTACGCGTTATAAAGATAAGATAAAGCATTGGGAGGTTTGGAATGAGCCTGATTCCGGCGTGTATTGGTTAGAACAAGATGGGCTTAAGAGTTATTGCATTTTGCTTAAGGATGTTTATTTAGCTGTTAAAAAAGTCGATCCGGATTGTAAAATTTTAAATGGCGGGTTTGCTCTGGGATTACCCAGTGTTGACCTTCTTTACGCTAATGGAGCCAAGAATTATTTTGACATATTGAGTGTTCATTTCTTTGAAAACCCTCTGCACGGAGACGGAGTGATAAAAGGGGTAATAGATTATCCTAGCCTAGTTCATAGAATAATGGAGCGTAACGGAGATTCAAGCAAAAAGGTTTGGATTACCGAAATAGGTTGCCCGGGACTAAAGCGCGGTATCCAAACCGACAATTGGTGGCTGGGAAACAATCCGGGGGAGAAACAGCAGGCAGAATGGTTAAAAAAAGTTTATACTGAGTTGCTTGAGAATATAAACGTCGAAAAAATATTTTGGGCTTTTTTCCGCGATTGTTCGAGCCACTGGGACAATGGGGTTGATTATTTTGGCCTTATCCGTTGGGATTATTCCCGCAAACCGGCGTTTAAAGCCTATAAAGAATGTTTTAAGAAATGGGAAGAAGCAAAAAAATCCGCATCAAAAAATCTTAAGAAATCAAAATAATAAGTTGACAAAGTGTTGGGTTATGATAAATTAGTTATGAACATATGTTCATAACTAGGGAATAAATTATGCGTCCAAAGAAAACCCGCTGGGTTAAATGCTCGCCGGGCGAACGATGTTTTAAACCGCTATGCAAACCTTTGAGTAAGCTGGAATGTGTTTGTCTTACCCTTGATGAATTTGAAGCTGTCCGCCTTGCTTGTCTTGAAGGGCTAAAGCAGGTGGATGCGGCAAAGAAGCTTAAGATCTCCCGTCCGACATTTTCCAGGATTTTAACTTCTGCCCAAAGAAAGATTGCTGACGGTTTAGTCAATATTAAAGCCATCCGTATTGAAGGTGGCTGTTGCAAAATTAAAAAAGGGAGGATCTAATATGGAACAAGAAGAGAAATTGTCAATTTTGGGAAAAATCAGTAAAGTTTTCGCAAGGTTTTTTACCGCCATTGATAAAAAGATGGAGGAAGAGGCTAAATCTAAGCCTTGCTGTTGTAAACCAGGCGAAGGAAATGATAAGTCATGCTGCAACTAATAGTTGATTGGTTTATTTATGAGTTTTTAAGGCTCCCTGGCTCATCAAGTCTGGCGGGGATGCTCAATTTCTTTCTTTATGATTCCATAAAGATCGTTCTTCTACTTTTTGCAATGATTACAGTTATCGGTACCTTAAGGACGTTCCTCCCTCAGCATAAGATCAAGCAATGGTTAAACAAGAGCGGAGTATTGGGAAATTTTTACGCTGCCATTTTTGGCGCGGTTACTCCTTTTTGCTCCTGTTCTTCGATTCCCATATTTTTTAGTTTTCTTGAAGCAGGGATTCCATTGGGGATCGCATTTTCATTTCTAATAACTTCTCCTATTATCAATGAATATTTGGTTGTTCTGATGTTTGGTTTTTTTGGCTGGAAAATTACGTTTGCCTACGTCGTTAGCGGTGTTGTTATCGGTGTTGCCTCAGGGCTTGTTTTGGGAAGAATGCGCCTTGAGAGATTACTCGTTAAGGATATTATCAAACCTGATTCGAGTGTTTTTGGGGCAGGGAAACTTTATCGTGGTTTTAAAAGCAGGATTCTTTTTGGCATAAACGAGGCACTTTCAATTATTAAGAAGCTTTGGGTTTGGATATTAGTGGGTGTTGGCATAGGAGCCTTGATCCATAATTTTATTCCCCAGGAAGCAGTGCAGGGGATAGTCGGCAAGGCCGGATTCTTTTCTGTTCCGGTAGCTACTATTATAGGCGTGCCCCTGTATGGAAGTTGCGCGGCAATACTTCCTGTAGCGATAGTTTTATTTCAAAAGGGGTTTCCCTTGGGAACGGCATTAGCTTTTATGATGGCAGTATCGGCCTTAAGCCTTCCAGAAGCTATTATGCTAAGAAGGGCGATGCATTTAAAATTAATTATTATATTCTTTACCGTAACTACAGTGGCGATTATTTTTACAGGTTATTTGTTTAATTTTTTACAAAGGATTTTACTTTAGATGAGGTTTAAGAGGGTATCTCTGATTATTCTGATTATTATACTGATTAGCTCTGGAGTTGTTTTTTCTTTTGCTGCTGATAAGCAGGCAAGCAGCAAGGTTACAGCATATTACTTCCACGGAAATTTCCGTTGTCCTACTTGCTATAAATTGGAAACATATTCCAGAGAAGCGATAGAGACGAATTTTAAGGATGAGCTTAATTCAGGGAAGTTAGTTTTTAATGTGATTAATACCGATGAAAATGAAAATAGCCATTTTATTAATGATTATCGGCTTTATACAAAGTCGCTTATTTTATCTTTAGTCAAAGATGGTAAGCAGGTAAGGTGGGTTAACCTCGATAAAATCTGGGAGTATGCCGGCAATAAGCAGAAATTTATTGAGTACGTAAAGAGTGGAGTCGTTGATTTTCTGGGAGAGGCTAAGTGACAGAAGTATTCATAGGATTTACGACAGCGCTGTGGCTGGGGATATTGACATCAATAAGCCCGTGTCCTCTGGCTAGTAATGTGGCTGCCATTTCTTTTTTATCTAAAAAGATAATTCATCCAGGGCTTGTGTTTCTTTCAGGAGCGGCTTATACGCTAGGTAGGATGGTTGCTTACGCGATCTTGGGGTTGATTATCATTGATTCACTTTTAAGCGTTCCTCAGGTTGCTCAGTTTTTACAGAAGTACGTAGACAAAGCTTTGGGGCCGGTATTAATTCTTACCGGGCTTTTTTTATTAAAAATAATTACTATCCGTTTTCCGAAAGTGGTGTTTTTGCAAAAGCATCATAATCAAATTGCTCAGGCTGGTGCTCCCGGGGCCTTTTTGCTTGGTTTTATTTTTGCTCTGGCGTTTTGCCCGGTTTCCGCGGCGTTATTTTTTGGAAGCCTTATTCCATTAGCGCTTAGTAGCAATAGCGGTATATTTTTACCTTTTATCTATGGCATAGGAACAGGGCTTCCTGTTTTGATTTTCGCGGTAACAATAGCGTTTGGTGTTACTTCATTGAGCCATTGGTTTAATTGGGTTGCCAGGTTAGAGTATTTCATGCGTAGGATCACCGGTTGTATTTTTATTGCCGTGGGGATGTACTATACAGGGATTTATGTTTTAGGATTTTTCTAATAAGGAGATTGCGATGACGGAATGTAACGTAAAGCAACTATCTTTCTTGGACAGGTTCCTGACCCTTTGGATTTTTCTGGCTATGGGGTTGGGAGTTTCACTGGGCTATTTTTATTCTCCGATAGTTTCTTTTTGGAATAAGTTTCAGGTAGGCTCAACCAATATTCCGATTGCGATTGGTTTAATTCTTATGATGTATCCTCCGCTGGCCAAAGTCAAATATGAAGAACTAGGGGATGTTTTGCGGGATAAAAAAGTTTTAGCTTTATCGCTTATCCAGAATTGGATCATTGGCCCGGTTTTAATGTTCTTTTTGGCGATAATATTCTTGAGAAATTATCCGGAGTATATGGTGGGCTTGATCTTGATTGGTTTAGCCCGTTGTATCGCGATGGTAATTGTCTGGAATGATCTGGCCAAAGGAGATACGGAATATTGCGCCGGGTTAGTTGCGTTTAATTCATTTTTTCAGGTTTTATTTTATTCCGCTTATGCCTGGTTTTTCATTACGATCGCGCCGGTTTGGTTTGGGTTAAAAGGGGCGGTTACCAATATTTCTATGGCGCAGATTGCCCAAAGCGTATTTATTTATCTGGGGATCCCTTTTATAGCCGGAATGCTCACCAGGTTTATTGTGATTAAAACAAAAGGCAAGGTCTGGCATCATGAGAAGTTTATTCCTAAAATCAGCCCGCTTACCTTAATTTCGTTATTATTCACTATCGTGGTTATGTTTTCAATGAAGGGAGAATATATTGTCAGGATTCCTTTGGATGTGGCCAGGATTGCTTTACCCCTTTTAATTTACTTTGTGGTTATGTTTCTGATTTCATTCTATATGAGCAGAAAAACCCAGGCAAGTTATGCTAAGAGCGCTACGCTTTCTTTTACTGCTGCTAGTAATAACTTCGAGCTGGCGATAGCGGTTGCTGTGGCTATTTTCGGGATTAATTCGGGAGTTGCCTTTGCCGCGGTGATCGGGCCGTTAGTCGAGGTTCCTGTATTGATAGGCCTTGTCAATGTGGCGCTCTACTTTAAAAAGAAACATTTTCTTCAAGTTTAAAATAATGCGGAAGGAGAGATTTGAACTCTCAAGCCTTACGGCATCGGCTTCTGAGACCGACGTGTCTGCCAGTTGCACCACTTCCGCGTATTGGGTCTAAGTATATCCCAGCCAGCTTTACCTGTCAAATACAAAACGTTATGCGAAGTCTTATTCAGTGGCAATTATCCTGAGATATTCCTTTCTAGCAAGGGCTTTTTTAATCTATAGGCGGATTCTGTCTTTGATAAGCCTATTTTTAGCTTATGGGGAGTTAAAATATCTTGATATACTAAAGCGCGGAAGTTATAATCATTTCTATCGAGGCATAGTTTTTAAAAAGATAAGAGTATTTTTAAGCCTCTCATCTTCCTAGAAACTAAAGGACAGGGATAGAAAAAGTTTCAACTTGAAGCGGTATCGAGCGTTGAGAGAAATAAAAAGTAAGAGAGTTGGTGTTGTGAGCTAGAAGGAGGTATGTTTATGCTGGCCAGAGTTATGATTTTTGTTTTAGCCGTCCTTTGTGTATATCCAGCCGTATATGCTGCCAACCTTGGTCATTATTCTCCTGATTCCAATGGTGTGCGAGATTACCTGATGTCTTCGAAGAAGGGTTTCTCCCTTTCCGTTTATAACAAATATTATGCCAGCGATGGTTTTAGAGGGCCGGGCGGAAGTAAATTTGATTCACTATCTGCTTCGGGTACGGCAACTAAGTATATTAATGTCGGGAGTAAATCGATACCCGTGACTATTAACGGAGATGCTTCCGCTAATTTTGATTTTAGTCTGGATAATTTCATGCAGACGTTTGATTTGACCTGGGTGCCAAACGTAAAATTCTTAGGCGCTGATTATGCTTTGGTTATTTCTCCGTCATGGGGATATGCGCGGTTTAAGGCGAAAGCGCAAGCGAACTCTGCCTGTGCCATTTCTGTCGGCAATATCACCAAATCTCTTAGCGCCGGAGGTTCAACGGATTTTATGGAGCAAAATACAGGTTTTGGTGATTTATATGTTCAACCGCTCTGGTTTGCTTGGCGGGGTCAACATTACGATATTGGTTTAAGTTACGGTTTTTACGCCCCGACCGGTTATTACGATAAAGATAGTATTGCAAATATCGGTTTTGGTTTTTGGACTCAACAGGTCCAGGCGAACATATTCTATTTTCCTTCCGCTAATCATTCTACCGCATTCGTTATCCGGCCGACCTATGAATGGAACTCCAGAAAAATCGACGAGGATGTCCAGCCCGGCCAAACGATTACGTTTGAATATGGCGTATCACATTATGTTCATCCGCGCGCCGAAATAGCCATACTCGGCTATAATCAGCTGCAACTTACCGGAGAGCGCGGAAGTGCAGCTACTAATAAAAAAGCGCTAAGCTATACCGCTGGAGTAGGCGCGTTAATCAACTGGTGGATTATTGAGAATAAATGTTCCTTAACTGCCAAGTTTAATGCAGAGTATGCAACGAAATTCAACTTCCGGGGAGACGCTTGGTCGCTTAATGCAGTATGGATTTTTTAAAAAAATTATCGTTTTGGTCAAAATAATCAGGAACCGGAGAGAAGTTAAAAAGCAGGAGGAAGGGATGGGAGTCAAGAAAACAGGAGAAAAATACCGTTGTAACGTGTGTGGGAATGAGGTAGTGGTGACAAAAGTAGGCGGAGGAGAATTAGTTTGCTGCAATAAGCCCATGGAAAAGATTGAAGGGTAAGGAGGATATGGTAATGAGTAAATCAGTTAAGGGCACCAGGACGGAGAAAAATCTTTTAGCGGCGTTTGCCGGAGAAGCGCAGGCGCGCAACAGATACACATATTTTGCCAGCGTGGCGCGAAAAGAGGGATTTGAGCAGATTGCCAATATTTTTATTGAGACCGCGGAAAACGAAAAAGAGCATGCCAAGGTATTCTTTAAATATCTTGAAGGCGGAGATGTGGAAATCACCGCATCTTATCCTGCCGGCACGATCAAAGATACTAAAGCTAATCTTGAACAGGCCGCTTCCGGAGAGAATATGGAGTGGACGGTCCTTTATGCGGATTTTGCCAAGATAGCAAAAGATGAAGGGTTCTCCGACATAGCGCGTTCTTTTGACCAGATATCAAAAGTAGAGAAATTCCACGAGGCAAGATATAGAAAATTGATTAATAATATCGTGAATTCAGAAGTGTTTAAGAAGATGACGTCGGCAAAATGGCATTGTATAAATTGTGGTTATGTTTTTGAAGGGAATGAGGCTCCTAAAGAATGTCCTGCCTGCAAGCACCCACAGTCATTTTACGAAGCATTGGCAGAAAATTATTAAAAATAGAAAATCTAAAAAAGTTAAGCTTGATATTTTATTGGCTAATATGATACAATTTAAACATAAAAAAGGAGGAAACATGAGGAGGATGCTTTTCTTACCGGTTGCCGCCTTATTGTTGTGTGGGTGCGCTACTGTGAAAGTTTCTAGTATGACGGCGGATAATAGAATGAGTTTGTCGCATCTTTCACCCGGGATGAGCAGGTCAGAGGTATTGTCTGTTATGGGCACTGGAAACTGTGTATATAACTGCGATGTGGTTTCTGCTAAACCATCAATTAATGTCAGGTTAAATAATCCTTATCGTACCGAGACGATCCAAACAACAGGCAAGACCTTGGAGGTAATTTATTATATAACCGATTTAAAGAACAATAATTGCGTGGTTGAGGATGATGGATTAACTCCTCTGGTGTTTGAAAACTCCAGACTCATAGGTTGGGGCAATAATTTCTTATCGGAAGCAGCTCCTGAGATACAAAAGAAACAACAGCCGTCAGAACGGCAGGTAACGATGAAAACTGAATTGAATAGTATGGTATCAAAAACTCAAGAGCCGCAAGAAAAGAAATGAGTTAATCTGTTTTGATAGTTAAAGAAACAAAAAGGCCAGGATTTGTTATTCCAATCTTGGCCTTTTTGTTTGCAGTATTTTTCTAAACGTATCTGGGATAAATAATCTAATATGGGAATGGCGGCGAAGGCGATTTTTTCTGTTCAAGAGTATGGATATCGAAATGAAGGTTCCTTAGTTGTTTAGCGACGCCAGCGGTTAAAGCAACAATTCCAAGAGTAATAAATCCTCCTACGGCTACACAAGGGATTGTTCCGATTAAGGCAGCCAGCATGCCGCTTTCAAAAGCGCCTAATTCATTTGAAGCGCAGACAAAGATCCAGTTAGCCGAAGCGATCCTTCCGCGTAATTCGTCGGGCGATAACAGTCTTACCATTGAGCGCCTGATTATCATGCTGATTCCGTCAAAAATTCCGCTAAAAAATAAAGCAGATATGGATAGCAGGAAATTCTTGGAAAAGGCAAAGATAATGATACTTATTCCGAATCCGGCAATTGCCAATAACAAATTACGGCCTGCGCGTTCAATCGGAGGATGACGGGTAGCTATCAGGGTTATTATTAATGCTCCTAGTGAAGGGGCGGCATTTAATAATCCTAGCCCTTTTGCTCCCGCATGCAGGATATCGTTGGCATAAATCGGCAGCAATATAATGGCGCCGCCGAAAAAAACAGAAAACAAATCTAATGTCATGGCAGCCCAAAGCGGTTGGGTTTTAAAGACGAAGCTCCATCCGGCGCCTATACTTTTAAGCAGGGAATCTTTTTTACGGGTTTGAGGTAAAGGTTTTGATGCTATTGCTAGGGTAAAAATCCAGGAAAGAATAAAGCCGCCGGTTATCATAAGGTAGGCGCCCGGAGCTCCCCACGCTTCGAATATGAAACCGATTGCCGCAGGGCCTAGGACAGAACAGCTAATCCAAGTGCTGCCTATCCATGAAGATGCATTAACGGTAAGGTGTTTGGGAACAACCTGCGCTTCAAAAGCGGTATTAGCCGGATCTGCGAATCCCCGCGCTACTCCGGCAATAAAAATCATGGCATAGAGGCCTAGTAATGAATTAATATGTGTTTGCCACGATATTATGGCTAGAATGATTGTGCACAGGCAGGAAGCCGCGCGGGTTATTAAAATGATTGTGCGTCGATTGATATGGTCCGCGACATAACCTCCAAAAGGCGCAATAGAGATTGCCGGAATAGCTTCTACAAGCCCTAGCCAACCTAGGCATAGGGGGTTGTGTGTTATGTTGTATATTTGGAAACCAATGACGACAGCTAGAGCCCGGCTTGCCAATGTGAAGAAGCCGACAGAGCCTATAAAAAGACGGATATCGGCTATTTTTAGGGCATCTCTAAAATCATGGGGTTTGTTATATTGGTTGTTCATAAGAAGTATATTTATAATACTCTCTTGATGAACTGTCAAACAATAATGTGCGATATAAAACATTGCCTGACAGTTATTTTATTGTTATAATAATTAACTTAAATAAAGAGGTTAAATTATGCCATTGGAACACTTTAAGGTCACCGGAATAGCTGTTTTTCAGATTTTTCTGCTGGCTATAATCGGGTATTTGCTGGTAAAAAGGAAATTTTTAAGCGAGCAAGGGATTGATTCCATAAGCAATTTAGTTATGGATATTACTTTGCCCATACTCATTTTTTGTCAATTAATCAAAGATTTTTCATTTACTGCTTATTCGAATTGGTGGGTTTTTCCTTTAATAAGTATTGCGGTTACAGCTATCGGCTTACTGGCGGGGTTTCTGTTTTCTTTTTTAATTAAAGGGGAGCAGCATAAGCTGCAATTTATAAGTTTGGTGGGATTTCAGAATTCAGGTTACCTGCCGATTGCTTTAGCGGCTGCTCTACTCTCTGGAAGCGAACTTAGCGCGATGTTTATTTATCTATTTCTATTTTTGGCCGGTTTTAATCTGGTGATGTTTTCCGTCGGTGTCCACATACTTAATTTTCACAAAGAAAGAAAATTCAACTGGTCGAATCTGTTAAGTATACCGGTTATGGCCACGTTAGTTAGTCTTATAGTTATAGCTTTGGGCTGGAATAAATTTGTGCCGGATGCGGTAATCAAGCCGTTAAGGATGCTGGGGGATAGCACTTTGCCTTTGGCAATGCTGGTAGTTGGCGGAAATTTAGCGGAGTTGAATCTTAGGGATATAGACAAGAAAACAATGTCTTTTTTGATCCTGTCAAAGATGATTTTGCTGCCTGCTTTAGGTGTCGCAGTGGTAAGTATTTTTGGTATTCCCAAGTTGATAGCTTTACTTATTATTATTCAATTAGCCATGCCTTCGGCAGTGACTTTATCAGTGATTCTGAGGAATTATAAGAAAGAGGACCTTTTGGCTAGTCAGGGGATACTGCTTACGCATATAGCCAGCGTTATCACTATCCCGCTATTTTTGATTATATATTTTGGCCAAAGTATGCTAAAATGAGTACAATTGTCGCCTCAAACCATAAAGGATACAGAGATTACAATGTTCTGGAAACCTTTGAGTTCGGGATAGAACTAAAAGGTGGCGAAGTAAAGTCTATAAGGCAAGCTAAGGTTACTTTGAATGATAGTTTCGCCCGGGTTGAAGATGGACAGTTGTTTTTATATAACACGCATATAAATCCTTATGCCGAAGCCAGTTATATGAATGTCGAGCCTACGCGTAAACGCAGGCTCCTTCTGCATAAGAGTCAAATCGAAAAACTAGAAAGTAAGCTTACGCAAAAAGGTCTTACGCTTATTCCTCTGAAATTTTATTTTAATTCCAGGGGATTTGTAAAAGTTGAAGTGGGGCTTTGCAAAGGTAAAAAGCTCTATGATAAAAGAGACGATATCAAGCGCCGGGAAACAGATTTAACGATGCGCAGGATGTTGAAGAATAGAAGGTAAATAGGGAATGGCTCCTCGTCTGTAGATAAAGCGTATTGTTGACTCGGAGTCAATTTTGCTTCGCAAAATTGAGGGGGTGAATTGGGCTCGACTTAGGCCGTCGGGTAAGAGCAGCATGTCGCGGACGCATGGTTAGCCGCGTTAATAACCCGTGCACAATATAAACGCAAGAACAGCATCAAGTTCTATAGCAAACGAGAGATATAGCGTTGTTCCTCCAATTGGAACGCCTATGTCTTTTCCTGCTATGGCGTTTGCAGTCATTCCTTAATAAAATAAGGAATGCCTCAATCTGATCTGCCTAAGGATTGGAATTGAGCGCTAATTTAGGCTAATTTCCTGCTAGTAGCCTTGCGGCAGGGGACGAAAGCGGTAAAAGGCTGCGCTTTGCGAATCCTGCCCCGTAGGAGTTGCAAGAGCAAGCTTAAAATACGGAGCTAAACATGTAGCGGCTTTTATCAGATTTCTTAAGGACGCCGGTTCGATTCCGGCCACCTCCACCACTCGACTCGTCACTTCGTTCCTCGCTCGTGGTAAACCGGGTGGCGAGTGATTCCAAGTGAGCGGAGCGAATCGAGGAACCTACTCGACTCGTCACTTCGTTCCTCGCTCGCGGTAAACCATATAGTCGAGTGATCCCGAGCGAAGTCGAGGGGCCAAATATGGAAAATTGGTATGTTTACATTGCTAAAGCTAAGACTCAGAGATTTTATACAGGCATAAGCAATGAACCAGAAAATAGAATTATTGAACACAATCTAGGTAGAGGTTCTAGATTTGCCATTAATCAAGGCCCATTGCAATTAGTTTATATTTCATCTCCCTTTGTAAATAAGTCAGAAGCAAGAAAGAGGGAAATTCAGGTGAAGAAGTGGTCTCGTGTTAAGAAGCTGAAACTTATAAAAGGTGAGTGGATTTGATATGTGTAAACGATTGATTTTTATACAGGTTATATTTATTCTTTTTCTCTCCGGCTGCGCCACTGTCAGCGTAAGAGAATCTCTTGCGACTTATAGTATTAACGGCGCCGTTTACTATTCTCTTATACCGCTTTGTGAATCCAAAGGAATAAACTGGGAATATGATACTTTTACCAGGGTTATTGTTTTAAGGAAAGGCGCCAGCAGGATAAATTTAAAAGTAGGAGATGATCTGGTTTTAGTCAATCAAAGAGCGATTATTTTAAATCATCCGGTGGATATTTATGAGGGCGCGGTAGCTGTCCCCGCTAAATTTAAAGAGCAGATCGTTGATGTTTTGTTTAAGACAGAGATAACCCCGTCTCAGAGGGTCTCAACTTTTCCGATTTCCAGGAAGATTAGAAAGATCGTCGTCGATGCCGGACACGGGGGTAATGATCCCGGAGCAATAGGCAGGACAGGCTTAAGGGAAAAAGATGTTAATTTGGATATTGCCAAGAGATTAGCATTATTATTGAAATCAGAAGGTGTGAATGTTGTGATGACCCGCTCTACCGACAGGTTTATCCCGTTAGGCGCTAGAGTTGAGATTACCAATAAATCTAAGGCGAATCTTTTTGTAAGTATTCATTCTAACGCTAACCGCACCAGAAGTATGAACGGTTTTGAGGTTTATTATGTAGCGCCTACTCTAAATGACGCCAAGCGCGCGCTTGTTGCCGCTAAAGAAGGTAATCTCGATTTGGAGGGATCTTTGTTTGCCAGCCGTTCTCTGGAATTGAGAGCTATGCTTTGGGATATGATTTATGCCTATGACCGCGCCGAGTCAATACAGTTGGCAAAGAATATTTGCCGGTCGGTCGGCAGCAATATGAATGTTAAAGTTATAGGAGTTAAAGATGCCCGCTATGAAGTTTTGCGGGGTTCCCGGATTCCTGCGGTTTTGGTGGAAGTGGGATTTGTATCTAATTACAATGAGGAGCGGATGCTCAAGAATGGATTCTACCGGCAGAAAATAGCCGAGAGTATAATGGATGGTTTAAGCGATTACGCGCAGGAGTTGGCTATGGCGGAGGCAGATAAGAAATGAAACCTATAGGAGTTTTTGATTCGGGAGTGGGGGGGTTGACCGTTGTCAAGGAATTGATCCGTCAGCTTCCGCGCGAAAATATAGTATATTTTGGAGATACGGCCCGCGTTCCTTACGGAATCAAATCCAGGGAAACGGTCATCCGGTTTTCGATAGAAAATATATTGTTTTTGCTCAAGCATCAAGTGAAATTTATCTGTGTTGCTTGCAATACTGTATCGAGTTTTGCGCTGCCGGAGATTAAAAATCATTTCCGCGTTCCTATCGTAGGCGTGATTAGCCCGGGAGCAAGAGAAGCTGTTTATGCCACGCGAAATAGGCGTGTCGGCGTTATCGGCACCAAAGGTACGATTAAAAGCCGCGCCTATGAGGATGAAATTAAGCAGTTTGATTCTAAAGTCAAAGTTACGGCTGTGGCTTGTCCTTTGTTCGTGCCTTTTGTTGAAGAAGGCTGGCTAACCGGTGATGTCGTTTCAACTGTAGTGAAGCAGTATTTAAGGCCGCTTAAGGAAGCCGGAGTCGATACGGTTATTTTGGGTTGCACGCATTATCCATTGCTCAAGAATCTGATCAGCGAAGTTATGGGTAAAAGTGTGACCTTGATAGATTCGGCCAAACAGGTTGCTATCGAAGTGAACAAAATTCTATCTAGCGAAGGGCTATTGAATGAGAAGGGCAAAGGAAAACATGAATTTTTTGTCAGCGATAACCCGGAATGGTTTAGTAATTTAGCGGAGAGGTTTTTAGGAGAGCCGGTTAAAAACGTAAAGAAGGTAAGCAATGTTTAAACTAAGAATTGAAGGCAATTTTAGCTCGGCGCATAATTTAAGAGGTTATAAGGGTAAATGCGAAGATCTGCATGGCCACAACTGGAAAGTTGAAGTTGTAGTAGTAAGTGATAAGCTTGATAAAATTGGCATGGTTGTGGATTTTAAGTTTTTGAGAAAGAAGCTCTACTCTATTTTAGAGGAGTTGGATCATAAATATTTGAATGACTTGCATTTTTTTAAGAAGATTAATCCTACCTCTGAGAATATCGCCAAATATTTATATGACTTGCTTAAAAGCGAAGCTCCAAATCTCTATTCCGTAACTGTCTGGGAGTCTGATTCCGCAAGCGCTACATATTATGTCGAATAAAAAAGCCATTGTCCTTTTGTCCGGAGGGCTTGATTCAGCTGCAACTTTATATATCGCCAAGTCCGAAGGTTATCAGTGTCAGGGTTTAGTTTTTGATTATGGGCAGCGGCACAAACGCGAGATTGAAGCTGCCAGGAAAATTTCCCGTTTGGCAAAGTGTCCGATTAAGATTGTTAGGATTGCTTTGCCGTGGAAAGGTTCCGCTCTTTTAGATGATAAAATAAAATTACCTAGTTCTAAAATCCGGGTTTCAAGCAAGATCCCTGTGACTTATGTGCCTGGCCGCAATATTATTTTTTTAAGTTTTGCTCTTTCGTTTGCCGAAGGAATTTCGGCTGATGCGATATTTATCGGAGCTCATGCCCAGGATTATTCGGGTTACCCTGATTGTCGTCCGGAGTTTTACGCCGCGTTTAAGAGAGTAGTCTCAACCGGAACAAGGGCAGGAGTGGAGAATAGGGGAATTGAAATTAAGACTCCTTTGATTAATATGACTAAGGCCGAAATTATCAGGCTTGGCAGTAAATTAGGAGTGCCATTTGAGTCGACTTGGTCTTGCTATGAAGGCGGAGAGAAACCCTGCGGCAGATGTGACAGCTGCTATTTTAGGGCTAAAGGTTTCCGGGAAGCCGGAATAAAAGGCAGATAGGTTAAAGTATGAGAGGAAGAATAGCGGAAGTTTTCGACAGCATTCAGGGCGAAGGCTTATATCTGGGAGAAAAACAGATATTTGTGCGTTTCTATGGTTGCAACCTGGGGTGTAAATTCTGCGATACCAAAATATCCAGTTTTATGGAGTATGAGCCGGAAGAATTATTCGAAGAGTTAAAATTGTATCAAGATAAGTATCATTCGGTTTCATTTACCGGAGGAGAGCCGCTATTGCAGAAAGATTTTCTTAAGGAAATGCTCAAGCTTACCCATAAAGGCAACTTCCGTAATTATTTGGAAACCAATGGCACGCTTTATGAAGAATTAAAAGAAATTATTGATTACGTAGATATTATAGCTATGGATCTTAAGCTGCCCAGTTCAACCGGATTAAACGGTTTTTGGGAGGAGCACAGGTTATTTTTAGAGACTGCTTCCCAGCGCGAAGTTTTTTTAAAGGCGGTCATTTCCCGAGACACGCAAGAAGAGGATTTGAGAAGGGGTTTGAGATTGATGCGGGAAACCGCGCAGGGGGCGGTTTTGGTCCTGCAACCGGATAGCAATGAAGACAAAGCGCACTTACGCGATAAATTGGCTAAATTCAAAGAGTTGTGCAGAGAAGAGAGAGTAACTGTTTGTTTAGTGAACCAGATTCATAAGGTGATAGGAGTAAGATGAGAACTCAAAATTCAAAATTCAAAAGTCAAAACCATTCGTCATATGAAGGGCTACAAAAAGATATTCAGAGCCTCAAGACGCCGAAAATCGAAATTTGGAAAAATCAATATTCGGATAAAGAATATACAATCGTAATGGAAATACCGGAGTTTACCTGTATTTGTCCTAAGACAGGACTTCCGGATTTTGCTGTCATAAAAATAGAATATTCACCGTTGGAATTTTGCATTGAACTTAAATCTCTTAAGATGTATACGATATTTTACCGGAATATCGGTATTTTTCATGAGCACCTGACAAATAAAATGCTCGAGGATTTTGTAAAGGCTTGCAGGCCGCGTTGGGCAAGGATAACCAGTGAATTTAATCCCCGCGGAGGGATCAAGACGACGGTTGTGCGAGAGTATGGAAACGGTATGCGCAGAGAGGCAAAATGAAAAGCATAAAGGCTAAAAAGATTATCGATACCGTGGCGGATTTATGCGTAAAGGCTAATTGCGTCTTGAGGCAGGATTTATTGCGTAAACTTAAGTCGGTTTATAATCAGGAAAAAAATATCCGGGCAAAGAAGGCGCTTGGAGCAATAATCGAGAATGCCCGCATAGCCCGAAAAGAAAAGTTGGCTATTTGTCAGGATACGGGGTTACCGATTGTTTTTGTGGAATTGGGGCAGGAAGTAAGAATTACGGGTGACTTCAAGAAAGCTGTCCTTAGAGGGATTGAGCTTGGATATAAAAGGGGGAATTTCAGGGAGTCGATTATCCGGGATCCTCTTCAAAGGGGTAAACCGGCATATAAAGGAGCGATTGTTCATATAGATATAACCCGGGGCAGCAAATTAAAGCTGACAGTTTTACCGAAGGGGTTTGGTTGTGAAAATAAATCGCAGCTAAAGATGTTTAATCCTACTGCTCCCTTAAAAGAAATTAAAGATTTTATAGTTAATGCGGTCAAGTCTAGCGGCGCAGATGCCTGTCCGCCTTATATCCTCGGAGTTGGTATCGGCGGGAGCGCGGATTATGCCGGATTTTTGGCTAAAGTAGCATTGCTGAAAAATATTAACGCTAAAAGAACCGCATTTGAGCGGGATCTGGAGAGGGAAATCGGAAAATTACACATCGGCCCAATGGGTTTTGGCGGGAAGGTCACGTGTCTAGCGATTAAAATCGAAAGCTATCCTACGCATATCGCCGGACTTCCGGTTGCCTTGAATCTAAGCTGCCATGCTTTAAGGAGCGCAAGCGCTACGCTATGAAAAAAATAATTTCTCCTTTAAGCCAGAAGGATATACTTGTTTTACGAGCCGGGGATGAGGTTTTGTTGAGCGGCTATATTTATACTGCCCGGGATCAGGCGCATAAAAGAATGCTAGAAAACTTAGGTAGAGGTAAAGGCACAAGAAGAGAATTGCCTTTTGATATTAAAAATGCAGTAATTTATTACTGTGGCCCGGCAAAAACCCCAAAAGGAAAGGTTATCGGTTCCTGCGGTCCAACAACAAGTAAACGTATGGACGCGTTTACCCCTTTTTTGCTTAGAAAAGGTTTAAAGGGGATGATTGGCAAGGGAAGTCGCTCCAAAGATGTAAGGATGCTGATTAAAAAATACAAAGCAATATATTTTTTGGCTCCTGCCGGATGCGGAGCGCTTATTTCAAGATGCGTTAAAAAGGTAAGGCCAGTGGCGTATCCGGATTTAGGCCCGGAAGCGATTTTAAGATTAGAAGTAAAAGATTTTCCTTTGATTGTAGGTATTGATGCTCAGGGGAGAAGCGTTTACCGTTTTTAGCTCGGATCAATGCGGCACTTATTATCAAAGGTTAAGGTTGCAAATAGTATTCAAATAGAATATAAACATGGGAAAAATACAACATAAATTAGTCCAGGTGCTATTGTTAACCTCGACATTGCCTCTGATTATTCTGGCAGTTATCGCAATTTTCTTTTTGGATAAAATGGCAATTAATGATATGCGCGAGAGGTTAAAGAACGGTTTAAGCGTTTCGATGAGTATCTATGACAACGTATGCGGCGGTTTGAAATACATTGTCAGGGACCAGAATAGAAGGGTCTACACCTTAATAAATGAAGACCAGATTGATTTATTGAAGAATGAATACCGCAAGGTTGTGAAAAGCAACAAGCTGGATTTCTTTATTGTTACTGATAAGAGGGGCAAGGTTATTGTTTCTATGAATAACCCGGAATTGGAAGGCCGCAGTTTAGCCAGGGATCCATATGTGCATAAAGCTTTATTCAAAGGGCAATTCAACGTATCTACCGAAATTTTAAGCGCGGAAGAGTTGAATAAATTCGGGCTTCTTGATAAAGCAGAGATTCCCGGGATAGAAAATACAGAAGCGCTTATTATCAGGTCAACTTTTCCGGTGATCAACCAAAATGAGATCGTTGTAGGTTCGATGGTTGCCGGTTACCTGTTGAATAACAATAACGGTATAATTGTCGAATTGATAAAGAAAGACACCGGTTTAGTCTCTAGTATTTTTATGGGAAATACGAGGATTTGCTCTAATGTGCCTTCTCAAGGGAACGAATATGCCATCGGCAGCAAATTTGATTCGGCCAGGGCAAAATATGTGCTTGAGGAAGGTAAAGATTATATAGGCCACATATGGGTAATGAAAGAAAAGTATTTAGCCGCCTATACTCCGATTTTTAACGGAGATAAAAGAATAATAGGTATTCTCGGCATAGGGCTTCCCGAGAAGTCCGTTTTTTGGTTAAGGGATAGCCTCACAAAGATGTTTATCATTGCTGTATTGTGTTCTGTTGTTTTAGCTTTGATATTCGGTTTTTATAGGGGTGGAAGTATTGTATTTGCCATTAGGAAATTGAGATCGGGTATGGAAGCGGTGATAAAAGGAAATTATGAGCATCGCATCAAAGTTAATTCTAAAGACGAAATAGAAGAATTGAGCGATTACTTTAATAAGATGATATCTCGATTACAGGCGGCGACCAAAGAACTGACGGAAACAGAAAAGCGTTTAATTCAATCTGAGAGGATGGCGGCAATCGGAAGAATGGCCGCAGTCTTAAGCCATGAATTAAAGAACGTTTTTGCCGGAATTCAGACCAGCGCATATTATTTAAAGGGAAAGATTGCTAAAAATCATCCTGAGTTGCCCCAATCGTTTCGGGATATTGAAGAAGAAATAGGCCATGCCAACAATATTATTGAAGGTGTTTTGAATTTTACCCGGCCAAAAAATATCCTTCTCGGTGAAGCGGATTTAAATGAGATAATTGAAGATGCATTGGCTTCTCTCGAAAAGCAGGGATTGTTTAAAAAAATAGAGGTGGTTAAAGAGTTAGACCCAAATATCCCGGTAGTAAACGTAGATAAGGTTCAGATGAAGGAAGTCTTCTTGAATTTAGTGATTAATGCTGTTCAGGCTATGCCGGAAGGAGGGGAATTGACCCTTATCACGAGGCAGAGCGAAAAATTCCTGGAAGCGGAAGTGATTGATAACGGTTTAGGCATCCCCGAGGAAAACCTGGAAAAACTCTTTATCCCGTTCTTTACCACTAAAAGCAAGGGTTTAGGATTGGGATTATGCATAATTAAGGAGATAGTCGAGAAGCATGGCGGCACCGTTGAAGTTAAGGCAGGATTAAATAAGACAACGAGTTTTATTGTGAAGTTGCCCTTAAGAGGCCTCGGTTAAAAGGTTGCTGTTTAATATTGACGCTATACCCGGTATCCTTAATAACTTAAGCAATAACAATGGTTAGGTATAATGAATAATGAAAATCATATTCTTATCGTTGATGACGATAAGACAATCTGTAAGAATCTAAAGTTAGTCTTGAATAACGATGGATACGACGTTATCGCTGTCGATAAAGGCGCTTTGGCTATTGAGCAGGTAAAGGAGCGTTTCTTTAATGTTGTGCTTTTGGATTTAATGTTGTCCGATGCTAATGGCATTGAACTTTTGCGGGACTTTAGGCAGCGGTCACCCGAAACCTGTTTTATTATATTTACCGGCTATGCCAGCATCCCTTCGGCGATAGAGGCATTGAAAGCGGGGGCTCACGATTATATTATTAAGCCTTTTGATATTGATTACCTGAAGTTGATGATTAAACGCGGTATCGAGAAACAAAAATTGGTTTTCAATAATAGATGTTTACTGGAGCATCTGGAAAAGGAAAAACAAAAATTGGGGATTATTTTACAGGTAAACAGGCAGATAGGCGGGATCTTAAATCTGGAAGGGTTGACGGATTTTGTTGCTGAAATGGCAGTTAAGATTGCTGAAGCAGAAAAAGCTTCACTGATGATAATAGATGAATCTGCGGGCGAGTTGGTCCTTAAGGGTTCAAAAGGTCTGAATAAAGAAAAAATAAACTGGCGCGTAAAAATCGGCAAGTTGATTTCCGGATGGGTTGCTCAGGAAGGCGAAGCTTTGCTTGTTATTGATATCGATAGCGACCCCAGGTTTAAAACTTATGCAAAAGAGGCCAGATATAGGACCAAATCTTTTGTTTCATTGCCTCTTAAGATAGATACCCGCATAATCGGGGTAATGAACGTTACCGATAAAATAGCCAAGACAGAAATCTTTACGCAGGATGATTTAAGGTATTTATCTCTTGTGGCGCATCAGACCGTGATGCAAATTGAGAGTATACGTTTGTATGAGAAATTGTCATCTCTGGTAATTGAGGACTCATTAACCAATATTTTCAATCATCGCCACTTTCAGGAGCAACTTCAGTTGGAGATTTTACGTGTTCAACGGTACAAACATTCTTTAAGTCTGATAATGTTCGATGTTGATTTCTTCAAGGCCTACAATGATAATCATGGGCATCTGGAAGGAGATAGGGTTTTAAAAAGTTTTGCCGCTACGATGAAGAAGTATAGCCGTAAAGTGGATATCGTCAGCCGTTATGGAGGCGAAGAGTTCATGATCATTTTACCTGATACCGATACTCAAGGCGCGATGATTGTGGCGGAGAAAATCAAGGAGGCTACCCGGGCAATAGGCATAACAGTGAGCGGCGGTGTTGCCAGCTATAAGGTAGATATGAGTAAAGATGATTTGGTGTCTTGCGTTGATCAGGCTTTATATAAGGCAAAGTCTCAAGGCAGAAACAGGGTCTGTGTTTTTGAATAATTCTAGAAAGCGAGGGATTTATGGCGCGTTTTGACGGCAGGGGGCAGGATAAAATAAGGAAAGTAAATATTACCCGTAATTACATCAAATATCCGGAAGGTTCTTGCCTTATTGAATTTGGAAATACAAAAGTTATCTGCACTGCTTCGGTAGAAGAAAGCGTGCCTCCGTTTTTAAGGGGGAGCGGAACCGGTTGGGTTACTGCTGAATACGGAATGCTTCCGCGCTCCTGCGATAAGCGTATCCCAAGAGGAAAAGATTCCGGACGGACATATGAAATACAGAGGCTTGTCGGCAGGTCCCTGCGCACTGTTACTGATATGAAATCTTTGGGCGAGCGTTGCATTTGGCTGGATTGTGACGTAATACAAGGGGATGGCGGGACTCGCACCGCCGCCATTACCGGAAGTTTCATTGCTTTGGTTGATGCGTTGCATAAGCTCAAGAAGTCCGGATTGATAAAAGAGATTCCAATTAGTGACTACGTCGCCGCAATCAGCTTGGGAATCGTGAATGGAGAAATGCTTTTGGATCTGTGCTACGAAGAGGATTCTAAGGCCGAAGTGGATATGAATGTCGTTATGACCGGCAATGGGGAGTTTATCGAGATCCAGGGGACAGCCGAACGCAAACCTTTCTCAAAAGAGAAGATGGACAAATTGCTCGGGCTTGCCCAGAAAGGAATCGAAGATTTGTTTAGTATACAGCGTAAACTAGTCGGTGATTTGATATAAATGGAATTAATAGTAGCGACTAAAAATAAAAAGAAACTTCAAGAGATAAAAGATATTCTTAAAGATTTTAAGTTGAGAATAAGTTCTTTGGCAGATTGCGGTATCAGCCCAAGGATTGTTGAAAACGGCAAGACTTTTAAGGAGAATGCCGTAAAAAAAGCGGTTAAGGTGGGACGAGTTACCGGCAAGCTTAGTCTCGGAGAGGATTCCGGACTTTGCGTTGATGCGTTAGACGGCGCTCCGGGGATTTACTCAGCGCGTTTTTCGGGAAAAAACAAGGATGACATCCGGAATAATACGAAATTGCTCAAACTCCTTAAGGGTTTGCCGCTAAAGAAAAGAAGAGCGCATTATGTTTGCGCTGTTGCTTTGGCGGATAGAGATGGGTTGATTGGCGTTGTGGAAGGAAAATGCAGCGGCTTGATTGGTTTTGAATTGAAGGGCCGATATGGATTCGGTTACGATCCGCTGTTCGTTATTCCTAAATTCCAGAAGACTTTCGCTGAACTTGGCGAGCGCATAAAGCATAAGATGAGTCATCGTTATCGCGCGCTAAAAAAGGCCCAGAAAATTATCAAGAAATATATTGTTAAGCGCAAGGGCGGTTGATATAATAATTTTTTAGGCAATGGCTCCGGGCTTGCGTTAGTGTAATACAAGCTCGGAGCGTTTTGCGGAACTTAAAAAAGCGGCAAAACGGGGCGTGGCTCAGTTTGGCTAGAGCGCTTGCTTTGGGAGCAAGAAGTCACAGGTTCAAATCCTGTCGCCCCGACTAAAATCTGCAATTTGAATAAATAATGCGCCTGTAGCTCAATTGGATAGAGCAACTGCCTTCTAAGCAGTAGGTTTGGCCGTTCGATCCGGCCCAGGCGCACAAAACAGTATGTAAAGTAGTCTCTAGGGTGGGTCAAGGGATGAATAAAATAGAGAAAATCATAGGGTTAGTTATCATAACCCTTGCGATAATTTTTGGGGCAATATACCTATTTTTAATCTTGACGGGCAAGGCGATTATTGCCAAAGAGATTGAGAATTTGACTCACAAGAAGACCACTATCGGGTATTTTAATCTTAGCCCGGCTTTTAATCTGGAATTAAAAAATCTTAAAGTCGAAGGTTTGGCTAAAATTAAGTCTATTTCCGTTTCTTCAAACCTGCTCAGTTTTTTTACCGGCAGGATAATTTTTAATAGCGTTAAAATAGTTTCTCCGGAATTTACTTTTATTAAAACTCCGGTTGTAGTAGTTAGGGAAGAAAGCACAAGTAAAGATGTTATATTGCCGGTTTCCCCTATACCCAAAGAAATAAAATTATTACCTGTTGGTTTTAGAAAGATTATTATAGAAAATGGCGTAGTGAATTATATAGACCAGACCATAAGCCCAAACGGGATAAAAATTGTATTAAAAGATATAAGTTGCAAGGTTTACAGCCTCTTTTTTTATCCGCGGAAAATAGCTACCGCTTTCGAACTTAAAGGCAAAATCCCCTGGAGAGAAGGGCAAGACGTTGGAAAATTGGATATCGACGGTTGGATTAATTTCTTTAAAAAAGATATGCAAGTAACGCTAAAGATTAAGGATATCGATGCGATTTATTTATATCCTTATTACTCTGCTTGGGTAGATTTGGAGAAAGCGCGCATTGAAAAGGCAAAGCTTAATTTTACGATCGATGCCAACGGTTTGAACAATAATATCAATGCCGACTGTCATCTGGAGCTGACTGACATGGTGCGTAAGCCGCTTGAGCCCGGACAGGAAGAAGAAAGGGCTTCTAAACTTACCAATAAAGTTTTGGATATGTTTAAGACTATTGATCAGGGGAAGGTGGAACTCAAGTTTTCCATAAAGACTAAGATGGATAGCCCGCAATTCGGATTCGGAAGTTTTAAAGGCGCTTTTGAGGATAAAATTTCGAAAGGCATCGGCGCTTTGAGTCCGAAGCCGGAGAACGCCTTGGCTTTGCCTCTTAAAATTATGGAAAACGGGGTAAGGAGTTTCACGGATCTAAGCCGGGCGATGATTGATGGAGTATTCGCTATTGGAGGCGAAATTGTTAATGCAGGAAGCAGTTCGACAAATAATAAGCAATAGTAAATTTATTTTTTTGTGGTAATCTTTTAGTAATAGATTAATGGTGGGTATAGCTCAATTGGTTAGAGCGTTAGACTGTGGCTCTAAAGGTTGCGGGTTCGATCCCCGTTACCCACCCCATTTCTAAATGCGCGTTTTCCGCGTGAATTCTAAATGCGGAAGTGTAAGAAACTATTAGGGTTTTGTTATACAGCTTCAGGCTTGATACAATTTTTTGCAAAAAGATGAATTTGATCTTCATAGAAACAAACTACATTTTATTTGTTAGTGTTATGATTAACTAAGCTATAGCGCGAGATATTTAGAGTATTATCAGCTTACTAGAAACCCGAAAGTTCTTGCCGTAAGAGAAAATTTTAGTATAATAAATTCGCTGCGCTCCGAGGCGGCCTTTTAAGGCAAATGGCTATAGATGGAGGGCATTATGAACGAGAATATGGACGCGTGGGGCATTTTAAGGAAATTATCCTGGGAAGATGCGCTGCTTGTTTTGGGAATACTTGTTCTAGCCTGGGTTGCGGCGGTTGTTATCCGGTGGGTTATTCGTCATCTGGCGGAGAAATTTCCGGCCCGGCTTCGCCTTTTTATCTTGCGGCTTCTTCCGATATCGCGGTTATTGATCAGGATCGGAGCGATTGTAGCCATTGTGCCCGTTCTCATTGAGCCGAAATTCCAGAATGTTATTGCTCTTGTTGCAAGCGTAGGTGTGGCTCTCGCTTTCGCATTCAAAGATTATGCAAGTTGTCTTGTAGCCGGTCTGGTAACTGTTTTAGAAAACACCTATCAACCCGGGGATTGGATCGAAATTGACGGCGTCTATGGTGAAGTCAAATCCATAGGCCTGCGTGCCGTTTGCATAGTGACTCCGGATGATACGGAAGTCTCTATTCCTCACCTGCGTCTCTGGTCGGCCAGTATTTTTAATTCCAGCAGCGGCAACCGAAGTCTTCTCTGCGTTGCCGATTTCTACTTGCATCCGGAGCATGATGCTTCTTTGGTGCGCAGGCGTTTAACAGAAGTTGCACAAGCCAGTTCTTATCGGAAGCTGGATACCCCCGTTGTTGTCGTCGTGTTTGAAAAGCCCTGGGGAACGCACTATCGGCTTAAGGCCTACGTCAAGGAGAGCCGCGAGCAGTTTCTATTTATAACGGATTTGACGGTGCGGGGAAAAGAAATACTTCGGTCCATGGGAATTCGTTTTGCGCAAGCGACTTACGCCGAGATAAAAAACTGATTCACCGTAGTCCTTATTGAAAGGTTGGTTATTCCGGATTAAAATAAGCGTATCACATTGAGGTGATATGAAAGAAATAAGCCAACGATATAATCGGGCAGTTCCCTTTTTTAAAGCGAAGAGGGAGTTGCCCTTTTTTATTGGCAAATTTTAAAAGGAGCGTGGACGTGCAGGCAAAAAAAATATTTTGTGTTATTTTTATTGTTGCTGTAACTTTCTCTCTTTCTACGGCTCAGGCAAAGGAGACTTCTCTGGAATTATCTGAAGAATCAGATAGGTCGGCTGAAGCCGAAGCTAAGCCCAAGAGCCTGGTTGAAAAAATCTTGAAAGAAAAGAAGGATTTAAAGGAAAAATACGGCACAACAATTGCTTTCGTGATCAATGCGCAGATCCAATCAGCGCTCTACGCTAAAACAAATAAAGGAAAAAGCCGCGCGGCCTGGTATTACAATATGGCGCTGGAACAAAAACTCTGGAAAGACGCATACGCGCATCTTGAGTTTGAGGGCGGGCATAATAAGGGGATAGATAAGCTTCTGCCTACATTTTCGGTATTTAATGGTAAAGCCGGCGAGCCGGCATATTTTTACGTAAACAAGTTTTATCTGGGGCAAGGTTTTTTTCAAAAAAAAGGATTTTTAGCTGCAGGAAGGCTGGATCTGTCCGATTGGTTCGATACAAACAAGGTGGCAAATAGCGGAGACAAGCAATTTCTTTCAGCGTCATTGGTTGATAATTTGATCATACCTTTTCCGCAAAGAGGACTTGGCGCAATGGCAAAATTTAAACCCGCGGATTGGTTTTATTTTCAAGCTGGCGCTGCGGACGCCGAAGCGGTCTCTACAAGAGTAGGCCTTGATAATTCTTTCCAGGGGGCTTTTTTTATCAGCGAATTCGGGTTTTCTCCCAAAGTTAGGGATCTTCAGGGAAATTATCGTTTTATTATTGATTATGACCGCGTTAAACTGGGGCGTATAGATGGATCAGGCAATAAAAATGGAGATTATGGTTATGCTCTAAGTTTTGACCAGCAGGTTACCAAACATATAACGCTTTTTTGCCGGTATGGTTTTGCAGATCAGGATGTCCGTAATATTCAATACTTCTGGTCTTGCGGCGGGCAACTCAGCGAACCGATACCCGGGCGCAAGAATGATGTTCTTGGATTCGGTTTGGCGCAGTCTATTTTTGGAGACGATTACCGGCAGGTCAACGCAAAAGCCTCCGCCGAAACGATGTATGAAATTTACTATAATTTTAGCGCGTATCCTTTTGTAAAAATCATACCTAACCTTCAAGTCGTAACTCATCCTGACGGCAATAAAGATTCTTCCTGTGATGTTGTTGTCGGTACCCGTTTGCTGGTCGCCTTTTAAGCGGCAAAATTGAAATATAAGAATCTGGAGAGGGTTTCTTTTGAGCCAAGATTCTTACTTAATTTTCCTTCTGAATCAGGCGGGTTACCGGTGGAAATCGCGGAGTAGCCATTAGAAGAATAATTTATGTGTTATTAAGAGCATCGACTATATTATTCCTGCTTTTGTTGTTAATGGGAGTAAGTATGGAAAGGGTATCTAAGGCAGAGAAAGTAAAAATCTTTAATGCCTCGCTAGGGGAAATTGAAGAGGTAGAAAAGATTATAAAGAGCGACCGGGAGTGGGAGGAAACTTTTACCCCTGAGCAGTACAGGGTGATGCGATTTAAAGGCACCGAACAGGCCTTTAAAGAAACATGCCCTATACCCCCTAAAGGCCAAAGTGGAATTTATCAGTGCGCTGGATGTGGGACGGACTTATTTAGATATAACGCCAAGTTTGAATCCGGGACAGGTTGGCCAAGTTTTTGGGAGCCGGTATCGGAATTAAATATCAGGTTTAAAACCGACGCTAGCCTTGGCATGGTCCGGGTAGAGGTGCTCTGCGCCCGTTGTGATGCGCATTTAGGCCATGTCTTTGACGACGGCCCGCCCCCTACGGGTAAACGTTATTGTATCAACTCCGTAGCCCTGAAGCTCGCCCCCTTGGGAAAGGTTGTGGCAGAAAAGGCTACTTTTGCCGCAGGATGTTTCTGGGGCGTGGAGGAAGTATTTCGCACAACCCCCGGGGTAATCTCGACCAGGGCCGGTTATACCGGAGGCAAAACTGAACATCCCTCTTATGAAGAAGTGTGCTTTGACAAGACCGGCCATGCCGAAGCTGTAGAAGTCGAATTTGACCCCCAAAAAATTACTTATAAGAAACTGCTCGATATCTTTTGGTCAATTCACGACCCTACAACCGTTAACAGGCAAGGCGCAGATATAGGGACGCAATACAAATCAGCGATTTTTTATCATAGCTTGGAACAAAAGACAACTGCCTTCAAATTCAAGCAGGAATTAGAGAAATCAGCCAAATTTAATGCGCCGATTGTTACCGAAATTGTCCCGGCAGCCGAATTTTATCCGGCAGAGGAATATCATCAGAAGTATTATCAGAAAAAAGGTATTAAACCGGCTTGTCGAATCGGAAAATAAAACTACGGGATGCTTCTGGGGTTTCTGAGAAATTTTTAAGGAGGAACAATGGCTATTAGTATATTCAAAAGAACAGCGATATTCTTGTTTGCAATTTTCTTCTATGGTTGTAGCGGCATAAGTAAAGTGCCTAAGGCGGATGTGATTTATTTAGGCGGGGATATCATTACCATGAATGATGCTCAAGCCTCAGCCGAGGCAGTTGCCGTAAAGGACGGCAAAATTTTATCCGTGGGGAGTAAGAAAAGTGTTTTGGTTTTTAAAGGCAATTCCACGAAGATTATCGATCTTAAAGGGAGGACGTTGCTCCCTGGATTTATCGATGCCCACAGCCATTTGCTGATGTCTTTTATTTATCTTAAAGCCGCCAATGTTTCTCCGGCGCCGATCGGCCCGGTAACGGATATCCCCAGTCTTAAGGCGGTTATCAGCGATTTTATCGCAAAAAACAAAATCCCTAAAGGAGAATGGGTTATTGCCTGGGGGTATGATAATTCCCAGCTGTCGGAAAAACGGCATATTACCTGCGAAGACCTGGATGCAGTCACTCCGGATAACCCGGCGGTGGTCGTGCATTGTTCGGCTCATGGCGCGGTCGTCAATTCTCTGGCAATGGCAAAATGGGGGATTAGCGAAAAAACTCTAACCCCGGCAGGCGGAACAATCGGCCGTTTTCCCGGGACAAACCGTCCGACCGGGCTTTTAATGGAATCTGCCTGGTTTCCCTGCGAAGAAAAATTACCGCAGCCGGCAGAAGATAAACTCCTGCCTCTTCTTGCCCAGGCGCAGCAACTGTATGCGCAAAACGGTTATACTACGGTTTCAGAAGGCGCTACTCAGTATGACGGGTATAAACTACTGCTTGCGGCGGCGCAAAAAGGAATTTTATACCTTGATATACGCGCATTGCCGGTTTTCCTGGATTTGGATAAATACAATGCCGACCAGAATGTGGTTTTTGGAAAAGAGTTCAATCATTTAAAATTATCGGGGGTAAAATTCGTCATCGACGGTTCTCCTCAGGGCCTTACCGCTTTTATGTCCGAGCCTTATCTGGTTCTTGGGCCGAACGGGGAAACTAGTTGGCGCGGGTTAGATAGTATTACTCCGGATGTTTTTAACAAATTGGCCAAGGAAATAGTTGATCGCGGCATACCGGTTTATACACATTGTAATGGTGATGCCGCAGTCGATATCGCCATTGCCGGGCTTAAGGCCGCCGGGGTAACGGTAAGCCTTGACCGGCGCGATGTAGTCGTGCATTCCCAGTTCATTCGTCCTGAACAGCTGGATGAATATATTAAACTGGGGATTTTTCCCTCCTTTTTTACCAATCATGCTTTCTATTGGGGGGATGTGCATATCAAAAACCTTGGCCCGGGCCGGGCTGCATTTTTAAGCCCGATGAAAAGCGCCAAAGCCAAAGGAATACGCTTTACCAACCACACGGATTTCCTGGTTACTCCGCTCAATCCGATGATGCCGCTTTGGACGGCGGTTGCGCGTGAATCGAAGTCCGGTGAAATCATCGGGCCGGATGAACGCATCAGCGTAATGGATTCGCTCAAAGCTTTGACGATAAACGGGGCTTATCAATACCATGAAGAGGATAGTAAAGGTTCGCTGGAAGTGAATAAACTGGCGGATATGGTTATTCTCGACCGTAATCCGTTTAAAGTAACAATTCAGGATCTGAAAGGCCTCAAGGTGATGGAAACAATTAAGGAAGGCCGCACAGTTTATAAGGCTGATTAAAATTGAAGCAAAAACCATAGAACGTCCCCTGGTTTTAGTAAGCCGATCATGGTATTTTTTATATGTTGATATGAAGAAACTATTAATATTTATTTTGATAAGCCTGGTAGCGATGACGGTGATTCCTGCTCAAGCTGCCAGTGTGGGAAGCCCTGAAACGCAAGGCAAAGGCAAGATCGCGGCAGAAGCAGAATGGTCTTATATTTTTAATACAGATTTAGATTTTAAAAAAGCGGCTCGTCCTCCCGGCCATAATACCGATAGGCCGGTAAATTTTAAAATAACCAGGGGCCGTAATACTTTAGCTAAGATTTCTTACGGTTTATTTGATTCTATGGATGTATATTTAAAATTAGGAGCCGCCAATTATAATTTCAAGGGAGATGTTTACGTTGGAGATGCGAAAACCGTCGATGAAAACCTTTCTTCAAAAGATTCTTTTCTTTATGGCGTGGGATTTAAAATTGCCCATGAAATAAGGAAAGGTTGGATTGTCGGTTGCGACGTGCAATATCTTACAACCGACCTGGATTTAAATTTTAGCGCTACTAATGTCAATACGGGCGCGGTTGCCAACGCAAAATATACTAACTGCAGGATACAGGAGTGGCATGTAGCTCCTTATATTGCCGGAAAAATTGCGAATTTTACGCCGTATCTAGGCGCAAGATACTCTGATTTAAGGTTGGATCAGAAAAGCCCTAATGATCCCAACCGGTGGAATAATTTAGTATTCGGCGCCGCTTATAACGTGGGTGTGTTCACGGGGATGGATTGGAATCTAGGAGAGAGTTTCAAATTGAACATAGAAGGCAGGTTTATAGACGAAACAGCAATGAGCGTTGGCTTGGCGTATGGATTTTAGAAAATAACGCCGGGAATTTGGAATAATTAGAAAGGGAAAAAATGGGATTGAGACAAAAGGTATTGAGCGGATTAAAAGCGTACTGGATAAATGTAGTGTACATAACTTTATTTCTCAGTGTTTTTACTGATTATCGCAGGTTAATACTGGCTCATTATCAAATACCCTATAAGGATTACGGGATTAGTTTGGTTAAGGCTTTGGTGTTAGCCAAGGTGATCCTGGTGGCAGAGCATTTTCGCTTGGGAACAGGATTTGAAAATAAACCTTTGGTTTATCCCACCCTGTACAAGTCATTTTTGTTTACTATCTGTGTCGCGGCCTTAAGCGTAATAGAAGCTATGATCCGCGGTTTCTTGAGAGCAGAAGGTTTTGACGGAGTGCAAAGAATGGTTATAAAGTGTTTCACCTATGATTGGTTTGCCGGCATGCTGATAGCCTTTGCCGTTTTCATTCCGTTTTTTGCTATCAAGGAATTATCCAGAGTGTTGGGAGAAGGAAAAATAAGCGCTCTTTTTTTCCATAAGGGCGCAGAGACAAAAATAAACCTTCCTTAAAAAATCTTTAAATGATTAATCAAGAGGAATATAGGCTAGAGAAAAATCTTTCATTTTTTCTGTTGTTTCTTCCTAAAGGTGTTATAATTTATAAAAAATAAGGAGGAGAGTTGTGAAAATATTGTTTAAGCGAATCGGACTGGCAGCTAGTCTAGCTATTGTCGCGTTGGTTATTGCTGGTTGCGCCACGACTGAGCAGGCGCCGAATGCCAAGATGTCGGGATTTCTCGGTGATTATTCGAAATTGCATCCTGGAAAGCCCGGCCAAGCGCAGTTCACCTATCGGAACCGTGACGTAGATTTAGCCAAGTACCAAAAGGTCATTCTTGATCGGGTGCAACTTTGGGCGGCAGATTCAGACTCTACTTTAAGCGATCTCTCCCGGGAAGATCAACAGCTGTTAGTGGATTATCTTTACGTTGCTCTTCGCGACGCGCTGCAGAAAGATTATGTGCTTGTTAATGAACCTGGACCGGATACGATGCGGGTTCGTTGCGCTATAACCGAAGCCAAAGCAACCAGTTCGGTCAAGGAATTGCTATCTACTGTTACGCCTTATGGTTTAGGGATAAGTTACGCCAGGCATCTTGTAACTGGAACGCATAGCGGTGTTGGAGTTGTAAGCGTAGAAGGAGAATTGCTGGATAGCGTAACCGGAGAGCGCTTGGCTGCTGTAGTTGACCGGCGCGCAGGCACTAAATCGATGAATATCCAGGCTACTCGTTGGGGTGAAGTGCAGGATGCATTTAATTTTTGGGCCCGCCGGATGCAGACAAATCTGGCAGTGCTTCGAGCGCATCAGGAGTAACATTTAATTGCACTTTGAATAATTATTTTTTTTAAAAAGGAGTTCAATGTATAAGCTAGTTCTTTTACGTCACGGAGAGAGTATCTGGAACAAGGAAAACCGGTTCACCGGTTGGACCGATGTTGATCTTTCGGAAAAAGGGAGGCTCGAGGCCAGCAAGGCCGGGCAAGTTCTTAAGCAAGAAGGCTTTATTTTCGATATTGCTTTTACTTCGGTATTAAAAAGAGCGATCCGCACTTTATGGATTACTTTGGATGAAATGGATTTAATGTGGATACCTGTGCAAAATTCCTGGAGATTGAATGAAAGGCATTACGGCGATTTGCAGGGATTGAATAAATCCGAAATGGCGGCCAAATTCGGAGAGGAGCAGGTGTTGATTTGGAGGAGAAGTTATGATGTGCCTCCGCCAGCGCTTAAAGCCAATGATCCGCGTTCACCGAAAAATGACCCGCGCTATAAGGATATGGATCCTAAAGATATTCCTTTAACCGAATGCCTTAAGGATACAGTGGCCCGTTTCCTGCCTTATTGGAAAGACGCAATTGTTCCGGTGATTAAATCCGGCAAAAGAGTAATTATCGCTGCCCATGGCAACAGCTTAAGGGCCTTGGTTAAATATCTGGATAATGTTTCGGATAGCGAAATCGTAAAATTAAATATTCCTACCGGCTTGCCTCTGGTCTATCATTTAGACGATGATCTAAAACCGATTAAGAGCTATTATCTGGGTGATCCGGAAGAAGTTAAAAAAGCAATGGAAGCGGTAGCCAAGCAGGGTAAAGCCCAAAAATAATTTGTTAAAAACTAAGGGATGCTTCCGGGGTTTCTTCTATTTTTACGGAAATGAAATTCCGCGGCTGTGAGCATTACAAGAGAAAGTGCTTGAGTTTTTTATTGTTTAGTATTAAATATGGGTATGCGCGGCTTTAAAATTAGTTGCGGCATTTTTCTTACTATCCTTACGCAGCCTTTCTTCTTCTCATCCGCTTTTGCCGAAACCTATGCTGAAGCAGTAACTCACGCCCAGAATAATATCGATAACAATACAAATTTTATCCCTGTCGCAGGTATAATTCTTATAAGGCCGGGTAGCGCTGATTACGGTCTGACTTATGAGTCTTACGGCGGAACGAATTATCTTTATACGCGCACATTTACCAAATCCAAGAATATCTTTAACAGCAGCACGCAAACTCTCACCGGAGTCGGCGATGCCCAAATTTTCGGAAGCCCAACAACCGACGCTGCCTGGGTTACTGTCGGCAATGATACAACTAAATTCTTAGATGCTCAAGGTGCAACTGCAGCTACCGTTACCGATCTGCTCGAGCGCGGACTGGGGATGAATAACGACAGCTCGCATAATACGATTGTTGAGTACGCGGTTCTGCCGGATAACGACCATATTATGCGTCCGACGCGTAAACCTGACATCGCAAACTATTCGACTGTTTCCAGTGATTACGCCTTCAGCGATAATTTTGATAGCATTACCGCTCCCTCCGGCATGAAGCCTGATACATTGGTAAATCTTAAGGCTTATCTTACCGGCTGGCAGAAGGATGCTTTAGGCACCTTGGACTCTTCGGGGAATCCTACTTGGCATAATTTAAGGCCGCAAACAGGCCATGAAAATTGGGGCAGGTTTCCCTGGTCAGAGTTAGGTTATACCTATTTCTGGGATAGCGGAGGCGTTGATCTCGGCCACATACAGGGAATGACCGAGTTCATAATTTTGGGAGGCACATCCGTAAAGATTGTGGGGATTTATTCGCCTCAGTCCTATCTGTATACTAAAAATAAAGGAGGGGTATTTAGCTCTGAGACAGATGCTCAATATGGAAACGGTTTTCCCAATTTTAACATTATCGGAAGCTGCGATACGGTCTGGGCAGGTAACGCCTTCCAGAGAAGTGTTTCCACAACCAGCGTTACCCCCAATACAATTACAATCAGTAATGCCGGTTCGGTCTCCGGAGGGCAGGGTATCCTGGTTTGGTCGTTAAATTACCTGGTAACCAATAACGGCGTAGTCAGCGGTTCAACCCTGAATAAGCTTTACTACAACTCTTATAATACCGGTATGACCGGCACTGCAAACGTAGCCATTCTTTTTAAAGGCGTTAGTGACGTTACCGGAGCCGTCAATCAGTTGGTAAATAGCGGCACGATTTCCAGCCCGGGCACTGCCATCGAAGCAGACGCTGGAGATACATACATTACCAATAGCGGAAACGGAATTATTTCCGGAAATAACTATGCCATATTAACCGCAGCAGGAAATGACCATGTTGATATAAACGGCGGACAGATCACTGGTAGCATTGATCTTGGCACGGGGGCTGACCAGCTTGATATTACCGGTTCGGATAGTAACGTAACCATGAATTTTTCTTTGGATAGGGATACTCGCGTTTCTTCCCAGGTTGTTAACGCCGAAGTAGTGGATATTGCCGATAATAAGCTGACCCTTGCGGTGGATCAGGCTTCGGGGTCGAAAAATATCCGTGATAACGATAGTTTCCTTATTATGGATGCAGTTACTTCGCTTAGCGCAGATCCTGCCAAAATTGCCGTAACCAATGATCCGGCTCTTCCGATGATTACTTTTTCCGCCTCAAAAAGCGGCAATCAGCTTTCTCTTCTGGCTGCCCGTGATAATTCTTATTATGCGAATCATGCGTCAAATTCTTCTTTAGGTGTAGTGCTGGATAACCTTGCCAATACCGGAAGCGATAATATGGCGGTGATAATCGGCGCCCTTGACGGCAGCGGTAACGCAAATAACTCTTCGCAGTTACAGCCGTCTGTTTCCTTGCCCGTCGTTAACACCCAGATAAGCGCGCTGAATAATTTTTCCAATATGTTTTCTATGCAGATGGCCCGTCTGGTAAACGATAATGATTCGGGAGTGGAAATTTACGCTTTAAATGACGGAAAGAGAAAGAAACTTTCCGTCAGCGCCTTAGATAATATGCTTGCTTATAACAGCAATTCAATCTTGGAGAATTCCTTTTATCGGCCGCAGGAGTGGGAAGTTTTTGCCACAGGTTTCGGGACTATGGCTTTTCAGTCGGATAAAGGGGCGTCTATCGGTTATAAAAGCGCAGGCGGGGGCACGCAGTTTGGTTTTTACCGCAGGGTTAACGACAACCTGATGCTGGGATTTCTCGGCGGATATATGTTCAATAGTGTGAATCTTAATGATAAATCTGCTTCGCAGGATATCAATTCCGCGCGCTTAGGCCCCTGCGCAAAACTACTGAACGGTGATTTTTATACCACAGGTTCCTTTACTTACGGTTATCACGCAGTCTCGGGAAACCGTAAGATAACTTTCGGCGGGCTTAACCTTGAGGCTGACAGCGATTATAGTATGAATGACCTTTCTCCGTACGTAGAAACCGGCTACATCATTCATCTTGGAAAGAATCTTGAGGTTACTCCCAATGTTTCTTTGCAGTATGACTGGATGCGTTCATCTTCCTATAATGAGTCAGGAGCAGGAGCTGCCGATTTGAGTGTGAAGGCATTTGATTCCAATTCCCTCGTTTCGGTAATAGGCCTGCGTTTTAACGATCGCATAAGAATTAAGAATATAGACTTTCTGCCGGAGTTTAACATCGGCTGGCAGCATGAATATCTGGCAAGGGCGGATGGCGTCCAGGCATCTTTCTCCGGAGAATCATCCGGAACTTTTACGACAAATACTAATATGTTTGACCGAAGCGCGGTAAAATTAGGCGCGGCGGGGAATTTCATCTATGGCAAGAACCACAATGTTATTTCTTTGCAATATAACGCAGAGATTTATAACTCTGCTTCTAATCATGTTTTCAGTATTACTGCCCGCAATTATTTCTAGATTCCGCAATTCCTCGCGTCAGGGGCCCCGGCGGAAATCTATTGCAATCGAAGATAAACAGCAGAGGGTTATTGGCGTAGGCAGTGAATTGAAATAGGGCGATAACCCGTTGTAGGCAGTGTTGTTTATCAATTATGGATAGGGTGTTTTTATGAATATGAAAGGCAGCCTTTATATAACCGTAGTATTATTAGTAGTAATATTTCTTTCCGGATGCGCAACCCTTCCGATGTTTATGAATAGACAGTCTTGCGCTGATAATATCGCTGTTAAATCAGGTTTTATAAGAGAGTATATCAGGGCAGGCGATTTTAACCTTTTGAGCTATCAGAAAATAGCAAAATCCAGCGAGACTATCCGTATTTATATTGAAGGAGACGGAAACGCATGGGAGACAAAACATAGGCTCTCGGATGATCCTACTCCTCGTCAGCCAGTAGCTCTTTATCTTGCCTGTGAGGATACGTTTGCTAGCATTGTTTATATCGCAAGGCCTGGGCAATATTCATCATCCGGGTTTGCGGATTGTGATTCTAAATACTGGTCAGGGTCTAGGTTTGCTCCGGAAATAATAGTTTCATTTAACAGAGCAATTGATATATTAAAGGAAAAGTCAAACGCCAAGTATGTAGAGTTGATTGGTTATTCCGGAGGCGCGGCTATTGTTGTGCTTGTTGCGGCAAGGCGCAGCGATGTTATTGCGCTGCGCACTGTAGCCGGTAATTTGAATCCTCATGCGTTGAGTGTTTATCATCACGTAAGCCAGCTTGAGGGTTCGCTGGATCCTTTAGATGTTGCTCGGAAAGTAGCGCATATACCACAACGCCACTTTGTTGGCTCGAAAGATAAAATTGTTTCTTTTACGATAGCAGAGTCTTTTGTGAAGATGGAGCAAACTAAGAGTTACGAATGTATAACCGTTGTGGATGGCGCTTCGCATAATGAAGGTTGGCAAAAGCGCTGGCAAAGCCTTTTATTAATACAACCGTTGTAAGATTTTCTCTAAGTCAAACATCTTTAGTTGCTGTATGCGGACGGGGTTTCTCCTTGTGCAATATTACTGTTCGAGTGGTTTTTTATGCGTGAGGGGTTTCAGATAAAAAGATTTTGAGTTGGATTCGATATTGGTTATTGTGTATTGGTATGCGAAGATCCTCGCTTTTCGAGGAAATTTACAACCTTTTGTTTCAATCCTATTTATTTGTAACTTTCTGCTTGACAAGAGTATAAGTAGTCTTATATAATGCTCCTAATAAATTTTTAATCAAGATTATTATAATTAGCAACAAATTTTAAAGGAGGAGGCAAAATGAAAAGATTCATCTTTGTATCAATAGCCATAATTATGGGCCTTATGTTTATAAGGACGAATGTTTCTTTTGCCGAAAATAAAACCAGAAAATCTATCTTTGAATTTAAGCAGGAACTTTCGCTTACCGATAAACAGGAAACTAATTTACGTGAGATAGTTACAAAACTCCAGGACTATCTTACGAAAAAGCAAAAAGAACTTAGCGGTTTGCGAGTGGAGCTTAATAAGATGATTGCAGATAAGGCAAACTTAGGTCAAATAAGAGCAAAATTGAACAATATGGGTAGGATTCAAGCGGACGCAACTTACGAAGATATAGCAAGCACTCGGGCCATAGAGAAAGAGCTTACCGAGGTGCAATTATCTAAATGGCGCAGTATGCAAGCAGAGTTTTCCAAGAATTTGAAGCAGGCTCAGGAAGCGCAGGCCGCAGCAGTTAAACAAAAAGTAGGTGAGAAATGAAAAAAATTATCTCGATAGTTGCTATCTTTTCTTTTATCTTTTCATCTATTGCGCCGGCTTTTGCGGGGCCAAATGATGCTACTTGGGATGGCGGCGGTGCCGATGCTTATTGGGCTACTAGTGCAAACTGGGCTGGAGATCCTGGTACGGTTCCTACTTCTGGTGATGTAGCAACATTTGCTAATGCCGGAGGTATCGATGATACGGTTAATCTTAATACCACTAGAACGATTGGGTCTATTATTTTTGATAACGCTTCGACGACCCTTGCGGCTTACACGATTGGCGCAGGTGCGGTGAATAATGACGCGCTTACACTTGATGCTGGTGGGGCAATCACGATGAACAGCAATGTCGTAAATGATCAAACTTTTAATTCTTCAGTTACTCTGGTCGGTGCTGGTTCTTTTATAAATAACTCGACGACAGCGGCTAGCGATCTCATTTTTAATGGTGAAGTGACCAGTCTTTCGGGTGACCTAACAGTAACAGCTCCAACCGGTAGCATTATCTTTAATAGTAGTACTAATGAAATTAGTAGTCTTGGTGATGTAACCTCAACAGGTGGTGCTTTTGAGTTAACCAATACTCACGCGCTTCTGCTTAATGGCGTATTCAATGCCGAAGGTCAAAATGTCACTATAGATAATGGCAATAACGAACTTACATTTACTGCGAATAATTTCACCGGTGTTGACGTAACCTTAACCGCTTCCACGCTGACTAACCTTAATTTGGTTCCCACGCTAGATATATCCGGCGCGTTAACTGTCAAGCCTTCTGACATTAATTCTACAATAGGATTAGGGAATCTTTCGGCAGGCACATTTAATCTTTCTGATACTGAAATTAGTAAAATAAAAAATTCCGGCGCAACTTCAATTACAATAGGTACAACTGGCAGTGTAGGTGAGCTGGATTTAGGTACAGCTGTTAATTTCGCCGGCAAAGTTGTCACTCTCAATAGCGGACAGATTAATACCGCTGACGTTACAAAAATCATTTCAGCCGATAGCCTTACTCTTAACCTTAAGTCCGAAACAGGCGGCAATGTTGTTAAAACTAATGTTGATCACTTAATTGTAGACACAAGTAATGCAACCGGCGCTGCTAATCAGGCCCTTACTGTAACTGAGTCTAATGGAATCGATTTGGGAGCTATTACTCTTGGTGCCGGTAACTTAAGCGTGACTGACACGTTAGGTGCTATTACACAAACAACGGGAGCAGCGATTACAACCACCGGCACAGCCAATTTCGTCACCTCTGCTGTTAATCAGGCCATCACCCTAGATCAGACTAATGCTATTTCGGGTGTTGTCAGTTTCACTACTAGTGGCGCTTCGGGCAATGTATCTATAGATAACGGTACCACAGCCTTAAACCTTGGCGCTTCAACCGTAGAAGGTGATCTTACAGCACAAAGCGGTGGAACTATTACTCAGGCCGGTGCTTTAACCGTGGCTGGGGCTTCAAGTTTTACCACCGACTTAGCTAATCAGATAATTACTTTAGGCACTACGACGAACGCTTTATCAGGGACAATTACCTTAAACACTAGCGGCACAACCGGTGACGCGACGGTGGTTAATAATGTTAACACAACATTAGCGGCTTCAACTATAGGCGGGGCCTTAAACGTTGATAGCCAAAATAATAGTTTGACCGTTGCAGGAGCTTTATCAACTGCTGGAACAACGACATTAACCGGCGCTTCAATCGCGGTCAATAATGGTATCACGACTACCGGCAACGGTATCGTTACCTTAAATGCGGATACCGCGACTTTAACTATCGGATCAACCGGCGATATTAATTCTACCGGCGCGGTAAACTTAACCGGTGCAACTGGTATAATTACAGGCGGCGATGTAACCACTGACGGGGATGCGGTTGAGTATCATTCAGCGACTACGCTTACAGGGGCGGTAACGTTAAACAGTGGAACAGGAATTATCAGTCTTGATTCTACTGTAGATAATGGTGGTTTCCTGTTGACGATAGATAATAATACGGGCGCGAGTGATTCTACGATCGCTGGTGTTATGAGTGGCAGCGGTGGTCTGACCAAGGAGGGGACGGGAGTTCTCGCGCTTAACGGTGTTAATACTTATACCGGCGTAACCACTATTAATGGCGGTATCGTGAAGATTAGCGCTGATTCAGGGCTTGGTGCGGCTCCTGGTACTGCTACGCCCGGCCAACTTGTTTTTAATGGCGGGACACTTCAGACGACGGCGGACACGACGCTTAACAGTAACCGCGGCATTGCGTTAACAGGTAATGGGACGTTTTCTACCGATGCAAGCACAACTTTGACTTCTGGTGGTATCATTGCTGGTGCAGGCGGTTTGACCAAGATTGGCGCAGGTACTCTTGCTTTGAGTGGCGCGAATACTTATTCGGGCGGCACAACGATTACTACAGGAACGCTGCAGGCCAGCCATGTTAGCGCTCTCGGAACAGGGTTTGTAACCAACAATGCGACACTTGATGTCGGAACGACTGATGTTGCCGGGATTGGAACTTATACACAGAATGCTAATTCTAAATTTAAGGTTACTGTGGATAGCGCGACAACCTCGGGTAGTTTATCCTCCGGGGTTGCTGCGGATGTAGATGCCGACAGCAGTGTTGACGTGACGGTGGCAAGTAACTTATATGTTCCGACAGGCGCCACATTTATGATAATAGATACAGGGGCTAAAGGAATTGGAGATGTGCCCGACACGATAAATACGTTAGTTAACCGGCATGTTTTATTCTCAGGTTCAGATACTACTGGCAACCTTGTTTTAACCGCAGACCGTTCAGCAAACGGTTTTGCCAGTGACGCCACGGATTCTAATGCGCGGAACGTCGGACAGGTCCTGGATAATGTTACAAATCCAACCAGTGATATGACAACGGTATTAAACACAATGGAAGGCTTGGATAAGGTCCAGACGGCTGCAGCGCTTGATACCTTGGTGCCGGAGGTAGATTCAGGTATTTTGGATAATGGCAGAGCCGCGCTTAGTAATTTTGTTGGAGCTTCTTTAGAAAGAGTGCAAGACGTGTTAACTAATGCTGCTGCTGGGAATTCTGCCGGTACCGGTATTTCATCAGGCGATGAGAATAAACTAAACGGTATCTGGGCAAAAGGCTATGGCAGTTACTTAGATCAAGGCACACGCAAGGGTATCAAAGGATATGATGCCTGGAATGCCGGCACGGCGATTGGTATAGATCGTTTATTGAGTGATACTTTTACATTTGGCGTAAGCGGCGGATATGCTTATGGAAAAGTGAACTCAGATGCTAATAATGCCCAGACAGATATTACGAGCGGCCAAGGCACAGTATATGCCGGGTATCAGGATGCGAATTATCCTTATTTTATTGATGCGGCAGGTTCTTTTGCCTGGAACTGGTATCAAGGCAAGCGTGATGTCAGCATAGGCAGCATAAACAGGACTGTTAATGCTGATTATGACGGCCAGCAATACGGCCTCTATTTAGGCGGCGGGTATAAATTTGATTTAGGAAACAATATAGAGCTTACTCCGTTAGCCTCTATTCAGTGGAATCATCTTCGTCTGGCCGGTTATACTGAAACTAATGCCGGGTCGATGAATCTAAGCGTTGGCGGACAGGATTATGATTTATTAGAATCCGGATTAGGCGCTAGGATTTCTTCTCCGCTAAAATACAAATGGGGTAATTTTACTCCGGAAGTTCATGTGAAATGGCTCTACGATTTTATCAATGATGCCATGGCGGTTACCTCGACATTTACCGGTGGCGGAGGATCGTTTAGTTCTAATGGTGCTAAATCTGCAAAGAATGGTGTCAATCTTGGCGGTACATTATCTTTCGACTTTAAAAATAATGTTTCGATAATTGGTGGATGTGATGCAGAGGTAAGGGATCAGTTTGTCGGCGTTTATGGCTCAGCCACGTTACGCTATAAGTTCTAACCATCATTGCCAGGAGTTTTAATTGCAGCCCCGGTTTAAAAACCCCGGGGCTGTTTATTTTATTTATTTATTAGGGATTAGTCAATAGATCCTTACCCCCTTGATCCACAAAAGCAAGGTAGTTTTTAAGCAATACATCAAGGTCAATAGCAGCTGTCATAAGTAATCGTTTATCTAGGTCAGGCTTTTTCT
>Ga0074199_1000336_pt1 | contig 83647 bp, 83 predicted proteins | sample EPASupsiteSAE347_FD_64528 | JGI IMG/M metagenome (GOLD analysis project Ga0074199, IMG submission 64528) | Bioremediated contaminated groundwater from EPA Superfund site, New Mexico - Sample SAE3-47 | ecosystem: Environmental > Aquatic > Deep subsurface > Groundwater > Contaminated ... | reverse complement strand
GGGTCGGAGTCGGAGTAGGGGTCGGAGTAGGTGTAGGTGTAGGTGTAGGTGTCGGTGTAGGTGTAGGTGTAGGGGTCGGAGTAGGGGTTGCTTCCGGTGTCGTTGTGGTTGTCGTTGTAGTGGTCGGTGTTGTGGTCGTTGTTGTGGTCGGTGTGGTTGTCGTTGTAGTGGTCGGTGTAGTGGTCGGTGTAGTGGTTACCGGAACGGCGACGGGAACCTGCGTAATAACAGGGGTGATCGGTACTGATATTGCCTGAACCGGCGCTACAACAGGTACCGATACTGTTGCTGATTGGGTCACGCCCTGTGTCGTCTGTGCTGTTGTTGCGCCTCCCTGTACTGCAGCGCTGGTAATTGCAACGGTTTGCGTCGGCGCTGCTGCAACTGCACCTGCTACGACGTTAGCGGCCTGTGTAGGTGCTGCGGTAACGGCTGCGGTAGTGATATTAGTTGTCTGCGTTGGGGCTGCGGTAACGGCTGTAGCAACAATGCTTGTTGTTTGTGCAGGGGCTGCGGTAACGGCTGCTGTGGTGATATTGGCTGCCTGCGTAGGCGCTGCGGTAACGGCTGCATTGGTAACCTGGACAGCTTGAGTTGGTGCAGACTGGATAGCTGCCTGGGTGATATTGGCTGCCTGCGTTGGGGCTGCGGTAACGGCGGCTGAAGTAACATTGGCTGCCTGCGTCGGTGCTGCGGTAACGGCTGCTGTGGTGATATTGGCTGCCTGCGTTGGGGCTGCAATAACGGCTGATGCCGTAATAACTGCTGCCTGCGTTGGGGCTGCGGTAACGGCTGCTGTAGTGATATTGGCCGATTGGGTTGGGGCCATCTGAACGGCTGCAGAAACAATATTTGTTGCCTGCGTCGGCGCTGCGGTAACGGCGGCTGTGGTGATATTGGCTGCCTGTGTCGGCGCTGCAGTGACGGCTGCGGCAGTGATATTGGCTGATTGTGTCGGCGCTGCGGTAACGGCTGCGGTGGTTACATTAGCTGCCTGCGTCGGGGCTGCTGCGACTGCACCTGCTACGACGTTAGCGGCCTGCGATGGCGCTGCATTAACGGCTGCTGTGGTGATATTGCCGGCCTGTGTCGGCGCTGCAGTAACGGCCGCGGTAGTAATAGTGGCTGCCTGTGTCGGCGCTGCAGTAACGGCTGCGGTGGTAACGGTATTTGCCTGGGTTGGGGATGCGGTGACAGCAGAGGAAACAGTTGTTGCAACGCTGGCGCCTCCCTGAAGGGCGCCGTTTACTACCGATGTCACATTTGCCTGCGTAACGGCAATTCTGACGCCTGCCTGTATTGCCGATGATTGCTGTTGAACTGCTGCAGCCGTTGTCCTTGTGATCTGGGTTACAGCAGTCTGTATTGCCTGAGGTATTGTCGGCGGCGCCGTGTTTGTTGTGAACGATGCAAGGCCGGCTGCTAAGTTTTGTATTTGTGTGGGAAAGGCAGGGTTAATCGTATACCCGGTTCCTGCTGTGAACAACACGCCGGTTACCCCGGCCTGGGCGGCCTGACTGGCGGCCTGAAGGGCCTGGAGAATATGGGCAATATTAGCACTGGATCCGCGTATTCCTGCTACAGCAACCGGGGTATGGACTTCAAATTTATGACCGCCGGCAGAGGTCGATACCTTTTTAATAAAGTCCTCTCCGGTAACAGCCTGTATCTTGCCTTCGGACATCTTAAAGATATTGGAGGTCTTTTTTTGTGTGGAGGTATACTGGCTGATCTCGAAATGGGTATTTTCTGCAATCCTTACAATATTCTTGTCATGAAATGTTATTTCTGCCCCTCCGGTCGCCCTCGTTCTGTATAAGTCGCCTACATCAACGGGGTCGCCGGTTTTTACAGTGGTCGCAACATTCTTTTTTGCCTTTAAAACGGTAACGGGGCCTTCAACGTGTGTAATTTTTCCCACAGGAGCGGCCTGCGATGTGTGTGCAATGGAAAGTATTCCCAGGAGAAAGATGATAATTAATGAAAGTGCAAATGGTTTTATTTTATTGCGGGTATTGCGGCCCCTTTTTTTCATAACTTACCTCCGATTCTTAATCGTTCATATTCAAAAGAGTTTTACTTTTGGTATTTTCATGAGGAAACAATTCCGACATAGTATTCCCCCTATTTGAGCATTATAGAACCCTGCTGAATTTAAAGTCAAGTGTTTTTAGAACATTCTTGCAAAGACATTTTTGATGAATATGCTATACTTAATATTTAGAGAATCATGATGAACCGTGAAGATAAGACAAAAGAACAGCTTATATGCGAGATAAAGCAGCTTAGTGTCGAACGGAAAAATGCAGTAGATGCGCTAAGAGGGTTGGAGGAAAGATACAGGGGTGTTATTGACAATATAGGCGTTGGAGTTGCGCTTATCAGCCCGCAAATGGAGATTCTTTCCCTGAACAATCAGATGAAAAGATGGTTCCCCGGTATCGACCCCTCAAAGAAACCGGTTTGTTATAAGGCATTTAATAATCCGCCGAGAGATGCTGTCTGTTTGTACTGCCCGACGTACAAAACACTCTTGGACGGGCAGGTCTATGAATCGGTTACCGATACGCCGGCGGGGAAAAAGAGCATACATTACAGGATTATTTCATCCCCTCTGAAAGATAATAACGGCAATATCATTGCAGCTATTGAGATGGTTGACGATATTACCGAACAGAAAAGATTGGATATGCTTCTCCAAAGGGAAAGGAAGACCTTTTTCTCAATCTTACAGAAGGCGCCTTACGGTGTTGTGATGATGGACGAGGAAGGCAGATATCTGTATATGAATAAAGAGTTCACGAGGATAACCGGTTATACGCTTGAAGACGTTCCGGCAGGGCGTGACTGGTTCCATAGGGCTTATCCGGACGACGACTACAGAAAAAATGTTATCAGGGCCTGGAAGGGCGATATTACCAGAAAAGGTGTTTTGCAGGTATTTACTATTGTTTGCAAGAGTGGAAAGAGAAAAGAGGTTGAGTTCAGGCCTTATCATCTGGACGAAAACAGATATATCCTTATGATCTCTGATATCACAAAACAGAAACGTGCGGAAAGGGCGCTTAAAAAAGCTCATGATGAATTGGAAAAGAGGGTCAGGGACAGGACAGCAGAACTGGAAAGTTTAAACGAGAAACTCGGGCAGCATATCAATGAAACCGAAACAATAAACCAGGAACTAAGAACCTTTAGTTACTCTGTATCGCATGACCTGAAAACGCCTGTTATCGCAATCGAAGGTCTCTCGCGCAGATTGCTCAGGAAATATACCGGCATTCTGGACGAAAAGGGCCGGCAATCCCTCACGATGATAAATAAAAGTACAATACAAATGAGAGAGCTTATTGATGATCTTCTTGCCTTTTTTAGCCTGGGTCGGAAAAATATCGAGATTTCGGTTGTTGATATGGATAAAATTGTGAGAGAGGTTTTTGAACAGCTCAAGGTGATATACACGAAACGTGAAATACAGTTGAACGTAAAGCCGTTATCGAAGGTGCATGCAGATGGCATCATGTTAAGGCAGGTTATGTCCAACCTTTTAAGCAATGCGATCAAATACGGTAAACCCGATGGGATAATATTGATAGAGGTAGGAGGGTGGGTTAAAGCTGAAAGGCACATTTATTATGTCAAAGACAACGGAGTAGGCTTTTTGATGGAACATGCCCTTAAGATATTTGAAGTTTTTGAGCGGCTTCACGATTCCGATGAGTATGAGGGCACTGGTATCGGATTGGCGATAGTAAAACGTGTTATCAATCGACATGGCGGAGAGGTGTGGGCTGAATCGGAGGTTAACAATGGGGCAACGTTTTATTTTTCATTGCCGCTATGAAATGCAGGGTTCAAGGGGTCGAGGGTTCAAGGGGCCAAGGGGATGAAATGCAGGGGTCGGGGATTCAAGGCTCCGAAGTCGCGAAACTTCGTAACTCCGGTTCTTTTGGCAATTAGCATTACTGATGATATTTCGGGAGGAAAGCGAGATGGTCAGATACGGAAAAATTGTTTTATCGGTCTTAATGGCATTGCTCTTTTTTGCAAGTGTTACATATGCACAATGGGTATTTTTAGGAAGAAAGGCAGTGGGTAAAATATCACACCTTGCCGGCCGGCTCGAGAATAACAACAACAATGTTGCAACTGTTTTGCTGGAGGCAAAGGCGGATAACGTTTACAGTACGGCAGTCAAGCTCCTGAAAGGCAATCAGAATGCTAAAATAACCCGTAAGGACGACGCGGCCCGCACAATCGATTTTACCTATGGCCAAAATACTGCAAGCATGAAAATCAGCAATTTGCAGGATAATGTGAGCCAGCTCATCATAAGTTCTTCAGTGGCCTCCGGAAACCCGGGAGATACATCCTTTGTGGTGGATAGTGTATTCCGGGTATGCAGAGAGATGGGCATTGAGTGTGGTCTTGCAGAAAATTAAGCCGCCGGCTTATCCTTTTCCTCCTTTCTGTGCTTTCTTAAACTGAGCCAGAAAGCGATAATTGCAGCAATTACGGCCCCGATTAAGACGGAGAGAAAGGTGACAATTGCCAGAGATGCCTGAAATTTCCATAATAGAAGAGAGATCGTAACAGGCGCTGCGTTTTGAACCGAAAAGGCGGCAATCAAAACTATTATTATCAATGCCAGGATTAGCAAGCCCATATAACCTCCATATAATGTAGTGCTTCTCTTTTTATTCTCTTGTTAACTGTGCGGATTGTCAATAAAAAATTGGATTAGGGATTAAGGATTAGAATAAATTGTCAGCCCTGCATTTTAATCCTTAATCCCTAAATACCGCATTTATTCACCATTCACTTATTCACTATTCACTATTGTTTATGCTATGATGTAGCAAAGATGCAATTATGGGGGTTTTGTATGGGAAATTTCATTGGAAAATTAAAAATTAAATACAAACTCTGGTTAATTGTCGTAATATCGTTGCTCAGCCTTGTTCTGACGGAATTTGTATTTCTGGTTTCCCTGAAGAACGATCTTCTCGAAGAAAAAAAATCACGAACACGAAGCGTGGTAGAGACGGCTTACGAGATGATCCAGTATTACTATAACTCCGCCAGGGATGGTAAAATGCCGGAACAGGAAGCACAACAGAAGGCAAAAGATTTAATTAAAACATTGCGTTATGAGGGCACCGAGTATTTCTGGATAAATGATATGAATAGATTTATGGTTGCACACCCGTATTTTGAATTGGAAGGCAAAGACCAATCAGGCTTGACTGATGTAAATGGGAAGAAGATCGTTGTAGCTTTTGTAGACAAGGTTAAAAGCCAGAAGTCCGGTTTTGTTGACTATGTATGGAAAAAACCGGGCTCGGAAAAGGCCACTCCCAAATTGGCTTATGTCAAGTCCTTCGAGCCGTGGGGTTGGGTTGTCGGTTCCGGTATTTATATCGATGATGTTCAGAAGAATTTCTTGAATAAAGCATTTAAATTAGCCGTTCTTCTTATTGTAATATTCTTTGTTATTGTTTCGATTTCATGGATTTTTTCCAGGAGTATCACACAACCCCTTTCGATAGTGAAAGAGAGGCTTCAGAATATGGCTAAAGGCGACCTCCGGGTAAAAGATGAAGAGGCTGAAACGGCGGATTTGTTGCAGAACACGAATGAAACGGGTCAGCTCCTGAATGCCCTTAACTACATGAGGGAAAGCCTCGACACCCTTATCGGTCAGGTTCAGCTTTCAGGGGTGCAGGTTACCTCATCAACTACCGAGATAGCTGCATCGGCAAGACAGCTTGAAGCAACGGTTGCCGAGCAGGCGGCATCAATCCGGGAAGTTACTGCAACAACCAAAGAGATCACCGCCACTTCTGAAGATCTTATGCGGACTATGGGAGGAGTGAGCGAAACGGTCTCGGATACCGCTTCCATGGCTGAGACCGGACGTGACAAACTCGGCCGCATGCAGTCATCAATGCGTGAATTTATTGAAGCTACCGGTTACATTTCATCAAAGCTCGGCGTTATTAATGAAAAGGCAAACAAAATCTCAAGCATTGTCACGACTATTAACAAAATTTCGGATCAGACCAACCTTTTATCGCTGAATGCTGCCATTGAAGCGGAAAAAGCGGGGGAATACGGAAAAGGATTTTCAGTGGTTGCCAGGGAGATAACCCGTCTTTCCGATCAGACGGCGATAGCCACGAAGGACATAGAGTATATGGTGAAGGAGATGCAATCTTCCGTATCCTCAGGCGTAATGGAGATGGATAAATTTGCTGAAGGCGTGAGGCGGGGGGTTGTTTCCATAGAAGCAATCGGTGATCAGCTCGGTCAGGTTATTGATCAGGTAAAAACATTGAGCCCCAGGTTCGAGGTAGTAAATAAAGGGATGCACATGCAGGTGGAGGGTGCACAGGAAATCAGTGAAGCCATGAGCCAGTTATCCACCGCGGCTGAGCAGACGAAGGATTCTCTTTCTGAGTATAAACGCGTAACGGAACAGCTCAATTCGGCGGTGCAGGTTTTACAGGGTGAAGTGTCCCGTTTTAAATTGAATCGTGGGTAATTATGAAAAAATATTTCAGCAGACTGAAAATATTACATAAAATAATAATCAGCAGTCTTATTTTTGCCTTGCCGATTTGCATCCTGCTCTATTATATGATCGCCGGCTTTAATTTTAACATTGATTTTGCCCGTAAGGAGATTCATGGAAGCAGGCTTCTGGCCCCGCTGGTTAGACTTGCGGAATTGATCCCCGAGCATCAATTGCTGGTAAGGCTTTATCTTGAGGGCGATACATCCGTTCAGGAGAAAGTTGACAACTCGGCAAAAAAAATTAACGAATCATTTGCCGTTTTGGTCAAAGAAGGGAAAAATTATGAAAAAACTCTTAGGATTGATGAAGGTAGCCTGAAAAAGATTGGTTTGGAGGGAATCCATTATTCCAGGGTATTTAAAATCTGGCAGGAATTGAGTAAAAACTGGAAAAACAATTCTACCGTACAGAGCGACACGGAACACGAAATGATCCTTCAGCCTGTACAGGCCTTGATTAAAAGGGTAGGGGATACATCGAATATGATTCTCGACCCTGACCTTGATTCACATTATATGATGGATGTTGCTATTGTCAGAATGCCGAAGACCCTGGGGAAACTGTCAGAGTTCCTGCTTTTTGGGGAGTCTGTCATTTTCAAAGGTTTTCGCTCCCGTGAAGATATGGTCAAATTTTCAGTCTTTGCCGCGATGCTGGAAGAAGACCTGGAACGCGTCCGTCAGAATATTGCAACTGCGTTGCGGGAGGACAGGAATTATTACGGTACCAGCAAACCTCTACAAACGAATATGCCGCCTGCTTTAAGTCGGTACGAATCATCCGTTATCCCCTTTCTTGTACTGTTGAAAAGATTTGCCAACGATCCTGACTCCAAAATTTCCGTTGCGGAGTTCCTGGAGCCCGCAAGAACACTTCTTGAAGCCGGTTCAAATTTGCGGGAGGTGTCTTTTCAGGAGCTGCAAATTCTTTTGAGTAAGAGGATTGACAATTTTTCAATGAAGAAACTTGTCGCACTTTCTCTGTGTATAATCGCATTGATTTTAGCGGCAATCCTGGTTCTTGTCATTTCCCGCGGGATAACGCGCTCTCTCGGGAAGGTAGTTGACATTGCCGGAGAGATTGCTGCAGGCAATCTCCAGCAAGCCATAGTAAACTTGGAAACAATAGGCAGTAATGAGCTTAAATCAATCAGTGAAGGAGAATACCGCTCAGGTTGGAATAAGAACGAAATTGTCCAGCTTTTTCAGGCAATAACCACCATGACATCAGGCCTTGATGCCTTGCTTATCCAGATACGCAAATCAGGCATTCAGGTTACCTCCTCTTCTACCCAGATTGCCGCGGCAGCGCGACAGCTTGAGGCAACAGTGGCAGAACAGGCATCGTCCATAAACGAAGTAAGCGCAACAAGCAAAGAGATCTCTGCCACCGCACAGGAATTTGCAAAAACCATGAACAGAGTGGCAGGAATGGCATCCAGGGCTGCTGAGCTGGCAAGCGCCAGTATGACCAGCCTTTCCGATATTAATGCTACCATGAAGATTTTGCTCGAAAATACAACTGAAAGCTTCGGGAAGCTAAAAACAGTTGATGAAAAAATGGGGAACATCTCCCAGGTTATTACAACCATTACAAAGGTGGCAAATCAGATCAACCTCCTTTCTCTTAATGCTGCCATTGAAGCGGAAAAAGCCGGTGATTACGGCACCGGCTTTTCGGTGGTTGCGAGAGAAATCAGGCGTCTTGCAGATCAGACCGCTGTGGCTGCCATAGACATAGAGGCTTTGATCATTGAAACACAGGAAGCAATGAAAGAAGGCATGTCAGCCGTTGAAATATACACAGACCAGACAATGTCGAGTACGGAAAAAATTGCCGAAATCAGTGTTGATCTGTTGAGGGCCATTGAACATACCCAGGAGCTGGTGCCTCAATTTGAATCTGCAAACGAGGGGATGCAGATACAATCTCAAAGCGCCGCCCAGATCAGCGAGGCGATGGGGCAGCTGAACGAATCCGCCGGACAGACCAGGGATTCCTTAGTTGAATTTAAAGGTGTTACGGAACAGCTGAATGAGGCGGTAAAGGATTTACAGAATGAAGTTGCACGTTTCTCAATGAGTTCGTAGGTGTATATGCTTTTTCTCGTTTTTGAGATAGGAAATGAGCGTTATTGTCTGGAAGTGTCCCGTATTATCGAAATTACACCCATGGTCATTTTTAAAAAAATCCCTCATGCCCCCGCATACGTCTCCGGCTTATTCAATTACAGGGGAACCATAGTGCCCGTAATTGACCTCTCGATCATGATTGCCGGGAAGCCTTCCAGGCCTCTTTTCAGCACCCGCATCATTTTGGTTGATTACGTGAGTGAGGACAAAGCCCACCATATCCTCGGTCTTCTGGCTGAGAAGGCTACAGAGACAATTTCTTGCAGGGAAGAGGATTTCCAGCCTCCCGGGATAGAGGTTGACGAGGCTCAATACCTCGGTGATGTTATCTTTGATGAGAGGGGTATGATTCAGAGGGTAAGGGTAGAAAAATTGCCGCCTGAAAATATAAGGGATTATCAACGGGACTATCAACTCATTGCACTTAAGGAAAACAATGACACCGTATTATGACATTGAAAAATTCCTGTCGGAAACATTCGGGTTTGACCCTGAATCGATAGGGAGGAAGAATATCAAAGATGCGGTGAATTTGCGAATGAACATGTCCATGACGGATAGAGTGAGTAATTATTTGAAATTGCTCAAATTTGATTCTGAAGAACCCGAAAGACTTGTTGAGCATATTGTTGTCCCTGAAACATGGTTTTTCCGTGACAGGGAATCATTTAACTTCCTGAGAAAACATATTGATGAAATAAGAAGCCTTGTACAACAGAGGAAAATGCTCAGAATATTGTCTGCGCCTTGTTCTACAGGGGAGGAACCTTATTCTGCAGCGATGGTTTTACTTGAAGCAGGATTATCGCCGGAACATTTTCGAATCGATGCGGTAGATATAAGCCGGAATGCAATTGAGACTGCAAAACGGGCCGTTTATGGAAAAGGGTCTTTCCGGGGCGAAAACAGGGGTTATCAGGACAGGTATTTTACATACACGGAAGAAAGATTTAAGCTGGATCATACTGTGGCCGGATCGGTGCATTTTTTCCATGATAATTTTATTCAGTCTTATGCCCTGAAGCATCATGAGCCTTATCATGTTGTTTTTTGTAAAAATCTCCTTATATATCTTACCGATGATGCAAGAAAAATGGTATTCGCCAATCTTGACCGTTTGCTTCTTCCTGGCGGAATTGTTTTTACCGGACATTCTGAAATGATGTCTTTTTTACAGTACGGCTTCAATCCGGTCAAACATTCAAGATCCTTTGCGTGCAGAAAGCATACAAAAGCGGATAAAATAGAATCCGGTAAGGTTAGCCCGGTTTCAACCACTTCCATTGTGAGCCCTGCTAAAACAGCGCATGGCAGCCTAAGGGGTAGAAAAGACCGGATTCCTGCGCCCGGCAACGGAAGCCCCACTCATCCTGCACCCGAATCCGTTCTGACCAGGGTGCGTATACTTGCAGACAGGGGTGCACTGGAGGAGGCTTTAAAGTTGTGCGGGCAGTTTTTAAAAGAGCATAGCGATAACAAAGAGGCTTATTACCTGATGGGTCTGATCAACCTTGCCCTGGATTTTTTTACCAAGGCAGAGCATTTTTTTCAGAAAGCCCTTTATTTGGACCCTTGTTATTACGAGGCGCTATTGCATATGAATCTTTTGTATGAAAAGAGAGGGGAGCTGACGAAGGCTTCCGTTATCAAAGAACGGATAAGACGAGCAGAGAGTGAAAGGTGAATAGCAAATCGTAAATAGTAAATAGTGAACAGTGAACAGTAAACAGTGAACAGGGAAACCGGAGAAACTGGAGAAGCAGTCGATAGTCGATGGTCGAGAAACTAAAGAAACAAAAGAAACTGGAGAAGCAATGAAAGGCAAAAGGGGAAAGGCGGATAACGTAGAGCGTAGAGGAAAACCCATTATGTTTTTACTATCCGCTAAACGCTCTACGCTAAACGCTTTTTGAGACCGTGAACAGAAAGGATTGATATGACACAGGGAAGCAATATTGAACTGTCCCGTTGCTGGAAACAAATCGGGGTTTTCGGGGATTTTTCCTGTCCGAAGCTTGCCGGGATTGTTCATTGCCGTAACTGTAATGAATACAATAAGGCCGGCAGGAGCCTCCTTGACAGGGAGATTTCCGGGGAATTTCTGAAAGAATGGACGGAAAATCTTACCGGCGCTAAAGAGGCCGAGGCGCTGGATTCCATATCGGTAATTGTGTTTAGAGTCAAGAACGAATGGCTGGCATACAGGGCATTGTATCTGCAGGAAACTACAAATATACGTCCTGTTCATCGTGTGCCTTTACGAACAAACAATACCTTCAAAGGTGTTGTGAATATAAACGGAGAATTGCTCCTATGTGTTTCATTGGCGGATATCCTGGAGTATGCCCCGGAACAGGACATGGAAAAAACTGATATGATGATTTATAAACGCATGGTGGTAATCAATAAAGATGGTGAACGGTATGTTTTTCCGGTGGACGAGATCCTTGGCATTTACCGTATATCATTATGCGATTTGAAAGAACCGCCGGTAACCTTATCCAAATCCCCCGCAACTCTTATTGAAGGTGTTTTTGATCTTAGTCAAAAAAAAGTGGGTTTGTTAGGTGAAGATAAACTTATCCATTCCTTGAAGAGGAGTCTGGGAAATTGAACGGTCAGGATCAGAACGATATCGCCGACCTTTCCATGCTTGATCTTTTCCGCATAGAATTAGAGAATTACACTAAACTTCTCGAAGCAGGGCTTGTTGAAGTTGAGCAGAACCAGGCCTCCGAAAAGATTGAGCCTCTCATGCGTGCCGCTCACTCGATTAAAGGCGCAGCCCGTATTGTGGGGTTAGACCTTGTTGTCACACTTGCCCATGCCATGGAGGATATTCTGTCTGCTGCACAACATGGCAAGCTGAATCTTGACCCCGATCATATTGATTTGCTCTTGCAGGGCAACGATATCTTTCTTCACCTTACTAAAGTTGACATCCCTGCCATCCCTGGCTGGCTGACAAATGAATCTGAAACAATCAATTCGTTGAGTCGGAATATCAGGGGAATTCTCACGGGCGAAACACCTGTGAAGATCGACAAGGAAGTACCTCCGCAGGCCCCGGTTAAACAGGACTTAGCGGCACAGGAGCCTTCACAGGCGCCTAAAACGCCGGAAAAGAAAGATGAGGTTCTCAAGGCTAAGCCTTTGGAGAAAGAAGAAGACAGTTTTGTCCGTGTTGTTTCGGAAAGTTTGAACCGGCTCATGGGATTTGCCGGTGAATGTCTTGTGCAGGCAAGATCGGCAAAACCGTTTTCTACTTCCCTGTTAAAAATGAAAGACTGGCATCTGGAACTGGGCAGCGCACTGGAAAATATCTTTCAGTTTACCAAAAGCACGTCAATCCCTAGGGAAGTCAGGGAAAAATTCGGCGAATCCTTGGAACAATTAGATCAGATCAGGGATCTCCTTGCAGCACAAATAGTAGATTTTGAACTTTTTTCGCGCAACCTTGAGCACCTTGCCGACCAATTGTATGGCGAGGTTGTTGCAATCAGGATGAGGCCTTTTTCTGACGGTTTGCCGGGATTTCCCCGTATGGTTCGTGATCTTGCAAAAAACATGGGCAAAAAAGTCAATTTCAGGATTGTCGGGGAAACAACCAAAATAGACAGGGATATACTTGAAAAGCTTGAAGCGCCTCTTACCCATCTGTTGCGTAATGCCATAGATCATGGATTGGAAACACCTGAAGAGCGGCTTGGTGCACAAAAACCTGCCGAAGGCACTCTCATCCTCGAAGCGCGGCACAGTTCCGGAATGCTGCATGTCAGAATAACAGATGACGGGAAGGGGATCGACATAGAAAAACTCCGACAGAAGGTTGTGGAGAAAGGCCATATATCAAAGGAAGTGGCAGGCAATCTTACTGAGGTAGAACTTTTCGATTTTCTTTTTCTGCCTGGTTTTTCTACTGCCGCAAAGGTTACGGAAGTATCCGGCCGGGGAGTAGGCCTTGATGTGGTCATGTCTATGGTTCAGGAGGTAGGCGGATCAGTAAGGGTGGATACGAAGCTGGGGAACGGCACGTCTTTTTATTTGCAACTTCCGCTGACCCTGTCGGTTCTCAGGACCCTTCTTATAGATATCGGCGGAGAGCAGTATGCCATACCCTTAAGCCGCATCGACCATATCCTGGAATCCAGCCCTGACAGATTGAAGATATTGGAAGATAAACAGTTTTATACATTTGAAAATGAGCATATCGGTATAGTCGATGCGCATCAGGTACTTCAGGTTCCCGCCTCTGATGATAGTTCCCCGGGACTGTATATTGTGGTTGTAAGTGACCGTCTGAACCGGTATGGTCTTGTTGTGGACAATTTTTTAGGTGAACGTGAACTGGTAGTTGTTCCTCTTGATGCGCGTCTCGGGAGAATACCCAATATCAGCGCAGGGGCAATACTTGAGGATGGCTCGCCTGTTCTTATTCTGGATGTTGATGACCTTGTGCGTTCTATCGATAACCTGCTTACATATGGCAGGCTTCATAAAATAGGCGACAGAAGGGAAGTTGCGGAAACTTCGACGAAGCGTATCCTTGTTGTGGATGATTCGTTAACGGTACGTGAAGTTGAGCGCAGACTGCTGGAAAATAGTGGTTATGATGTTACTGTAGCTGTAGATGGAGTGGACGGCTGGAACACGCTCCAGCTCAAAAAATTTGACCTGGTTATCTCTGATGTTGATATGCCCCGGATGAATGGTATAGAACTCATAAAGAAGATAAAAGGCGACCCCAACCTTAAGGGCCTGCCTGTAATCATTGTTTCTTACAAGGACAGGGAGGAAGACAGGATAAGGGGTCTGGAGGCGGGCGCCAATTATTATCTGACGAAAAGCAGTTTTCAGGATCAAAGCCTGAATAATGCCGTAAGAGACATGATAGGGGAAGCGTGAAGACAGCGCATAGCGCATAGCGTAGAGGAGAAGCGTAGAGACAGTGAAATGCGAAATGCGAAATGCGAAATGCGAAAGGCGAAACCGGAGAAACTGGAGAAGCAGTCGATAGTCGATGGTCGAGAAACCAGGGAAACCAAGGAAACCAGAGAAACGACAAGCATGCGTATAGCAATAGTTAATAACACGAATGCGTCAGTAGAAATTATCCGGAGGGTTATCGCCTCCCGGCCGGGAAATGAAATCGCATGGGTTGCCTCAAACGGCGCAAAGGCCGTTGAGAAGACTGCCGGAGACAAACCGGATCTTATTCTGATGGACTTGATATTGCCTGTTATGGATGGTGTTCACGCTATCGGGAAGATTATGAAAGAACATCCCTGTGCTATTCTGATTGTAACTGCAGTCGTATCTGACCATTCAAGGGTGTTCAACGCCATGGGAAAAGGGGCTCTCGACGCGGTGGGCACACCGGTTCTTGATGCGAAAGGAAACGTGAAGGGCGGGGAAGAATTGCTCAAGAAGATTGAAATTATAGCAAGACTTATAGGTAAAGATAACCGTCAGGCAATAAATGGGACGACTGTGCCGGCAGCCTCGCCCGGATCCGCCTGTCCTATGGTAGTCATAGGCTCTTCAACGGGTGGTCCAAGAATCCTTACCGATATTTTCTCCGGAATGCCGGCGAAACTTGGGGCATCTATTGTTATAGTGCAGCATGTGGATGTTCAGTTTGTTAACGGACTGATAGAATGGCTGAGTGGGTATACCAGGCTTAAAGTTGTCCTTGCTGAAACAGGTATGCGTCCGGAAATAGATAAGGTTTTTATTGCCGGAACAAACGACCATCTGATTATCGGTCCCGATCTTGCCTTTCATTACACGGCAGAGCCGAAGGATTATCCATACAGGCCATCAGTGGATACATTTTTTCTCAGTGTAAAAAATTACTGGCCTGAAAAAGGTGTGGCTGTACTCCTGACAGGAATGGGGAGAGATGGAGCAAGGGGGCTTTTAGAATTACGCAAAGCAGGATGGCATACCATAGCCCAGAATGAAAAGACCTCTGCAGTCTACGGCATGCCGAAGGCGGCAGCAGAATTGCAGGCAGCAATTGAAATTCTACCCGTCGAAAAAATTGCCAATGCAATTATTAAGCGTATTAAAAACAGGGAAGGGCATTTATGAATATTGATGACGACAAACAATTTTCTGCTCCTGTAACGGAGCATACCATTACGGTTTTCCTGGTAGATGACCAGCCCATAGTAGGAGAAATGGTGAGGCGTATGCTTGCACCGGAGGAGGATATCGTTTTCCATTATTGCCAGGATCCGACCATGGCGATTAAGATGGCAGCAGAGATATCGCCGACAGTGATCCTCCAGGATCTGATAATGCCTGAAATTGATGGATTGACACTGGTGAAATTTTTCAGGGTGCATAAGAAGCTGAAGGATGTGCCGCTTATTGTGCTCTCAAGCAAGGAAGAGGCGGTAACCAAGGCCGATGCCTTTGCAAAGGGCGCCAATGACTATCTCGTTAAACTTCCCGACAGGATTGAACTTATTGCGCGTATTCGCTATCACTCAAAGGGTTATATTGCACTTCTCCAGAGAAATGAGGCGTATAAGGCGCTTTTCAAAAGCCAGCAAGCCCTTGCTGCCCAGCTCGCCAGCGCAGCGGAATATGTTGTTTCCCTTCTCCCGGCGCCGGTTAAGGAAGGTGATATCATTACGGAATGGCGATATGTCCCGTCTGCGCAGCTTGGCGGCGATTCCTTCGGCTATCACTGGGTTGATCATGAACATTTTGCCGTGTACCTTCTTGATGTGTGCGATCACGGTGTCGGGCCCGCCTTGCTGTCGGTGTCCGCGCTGAACGTGCTGAGATCGCAAACCCTGCGGAATACGAATTTCAGGGTACCGGAAGAGGTGCTTGTTGCCCTGAACGAAACATTTCAGATGGAGAAACAGAACAATCTCTATTTTACCATCTGGTACGGGGTGTATAATAAGACTACAAGAGAACTGAAACATGCCAGTGCAGGTCATCCGCCGCCGTTACTCATGTCCGGCTCAAACGGGGTGATTGAGTTAAGAACCCAGAATATGTTCATCGGCGGTATGCCTGATATGGTTTATAATGGTGATTCTGTTATAGTAGATCTCCCGTCACGGCTATACGTCTTCTCTGATGGTGTTTTTGAGGTGACAAAAACCGATGGGACAATGTGGACCTTTGAGGAGCTTAAAGAATTCTTAAGAAACAAACCTGATGAAGATGTCTCTGAGATAGATTCGCTATGTTCCTTTCTGCAGGGAATTCATGGCAACAAGGGTTTTGAAGACGACTTCTCCATGCTCAAGGTGGAGTTTAAGTGACGGTAAATAGCGGATAGCGTAGAGGAGAACCGTAAAGACAGTTCACGGTTCACGGCGTAAAGCTTAAAATAATTTGTCACCAAATTGTTAACTAAATTGCCTGATAGCGGGAGCACATGGAGTAGCTCCCGTTTTAATTTACTGAATGAAGGCGAATTGGTATTAAAAGACGTTCACAGTCAATCAATCCGTGTTTAATTTTAATCAGCGTCTTGTTGTCCGTGAGCTGCCGTCTTTGATGAGGCTGAAATGGAGCCGGTTTTGTTCTACGTCGGCGAGTGCAACTTTGACTTTCACCTTGTCGCCTATGCGGTAAATCTTTTTTGTTCTTCTCCCCATGAGCCTGAACTTATCTTCCTGAAAGATGTAATAATCATCGTGAAGTTCGCTGAGGAGAACAAGACCTTCCACAAAAAAGTCCAGAAGCTCCACAAAAAAGCCAAAGGATGTGATATGCGAAACGATCCCTTCATACGTTTCGCCCAGCTTATCTTTCATAAAAAATACCTTGATCCTGTCTTCCAGCTCTCTTTCGGCTTCCATGGCGACCCTCTCGCGTTCCGAGAGATGCGTGGCCATGCGTTCAAGCTCCTGCTCGGGAAACAGTCCCGTTTTATCTCCCTTCGTATGATCGGCAAGCGCATATTTGAGCGCCCTGTGACATACAAGATCGGGGTATCTCCTTATGGGAGATGTAAAGTGGAGATAGCAATCCGATGCAAGTCCGAAATGTCCTTTGTTCGAGGCAGAATATTTTGCCTGTTTCATGGATTTGAGAAGCGTTTTATTTATCAGGAATTCATACTGTGACCCGCTTACGTTTTTTAATAATGATTGAAGTTGTCCGGCAGATCCGTCGATTTTTATACGCTTTACGGGGAGATTCTGCAAAAGCCTTTCAAGGTCTATCAATTTCTCGCGGTCAGGATGTTCATGAATCCTGTATATGGCAGGAATCTTGTTTTTAAACAGATGTTGGGCGACTGCCTCGTTTGCCGCAATCATGAACTCCTCGATAATTCTGTGTGCGAATAGCCTCTCTGATCTTACAATGCCTTTTACCCCGCCTTCAATGTCCAGCAAGACCTCCGGTTCCGGCAAGTCGAAGTCAAGGCTTCCTCTCCGGCTTCTCTTTTCTGCCAATATCTCAGCGAGTTCCTTCATGAGTTCCAATTCCGGCAGAACGTGTGCAAGTTCTCTCCCGGCTTTTTTGTCTTTATGCATGAGGGCCTTTTCGACTTTAGTATATGTCAGTCTCATTACGCTTTTTATAAGCGATTTATAAAAGGATGTCCGGATTAATGCTCCATCTTTCGCAAAGGTCATTTTCGTTGTCATTGCAAGTCTATCTTTATCGGGATTCAGGCTGCACATGATGTTTGAAAGAATTTTGGGAAGCATGGGGATGACTGTCCCGGGAAAATAGGTGCTTGTCCCCCTCTCAAATGCCTCTGAGTCAAGGGCAGTGCCGGGGAGCACATAGTGTGATACATCCGCTATGGAAACATAAAGGACATATCCATCCTTTGTTTTTTCTATGAAGACGGCATCGTCAAAATCTTTTGCAAATTCGCCGTCAATAGTGACATGCTTGAGCGCTCGCAGGTCAACCCTGTCGTGGCCGGCCTCATCTGAAGGTTTTAATGCTTTTATACCGGCGGCAACTGTGTTTTTAAATCTCTGAGGAAGATTGTATTTGAATGCCACAAACTGTGTGATGGATTTTACATCATCAAGCCCCTTAAAGACCTTGACGATTTTACATGTGGGATCCTGCCCTTCTTCAGGATACTTCAATATCCGGGCAGCGGATAGGCCACCTTCGGCTATTTGCTTATATGACGGATTTTCTACGATGAAATGATGTGGAACCTTTCCGTCTTCAGAAACAACATACCATATGTTTTTAAATTGTTTCACATACCCCGTGATGTTTTTTGTCTTTCTCTCAATGACTTTTATGATCTTTCCTTCTTTTTTCCCTCTTGAGGTGTGTTCTATCCTTGCGATGACTTTGTCGCCATGGAAGGCATTTTGCATCGATCCTGAAGGAATGAATATGTCCTTTTCATCCTCTTTCCCGGAAATTAAAAAACCGTTCCCGCTCCGTGTGCACCATAATGTTCCTGTCTGGAGATTCATCTCGTGAGGTATCCCGTACATTCCGCTTTTAAGCATTATGACGCTGCCCTCTTTAAGCAAATCCTTTATCAGCGTTCTTATTGTTCTTCTTTCGGACCTGCTTATCCGGAGAACCTTTTCCAGTTCCTTCAGGCTGACCGGTCTCTTCGAATCTTTTAAAACTTTTAATAGATTTTCTTTGTTAAGTGTAAGAACTTTTTTTTGTTTTATCATAATATTTATTGAAATCCACTCAGGGATCAAAGTCAGGAAGACATTAATAAAAAAACATCGGCGAGAAATGAAAATAGTTTCTTATTCAGCACTTATAACTCAAAACTCATAATTGTCTTCAATGGCGGAGAGGCAGGGATTTGAACCCTGGGTACGGTTTAACCCGTACACTCGCTTAGCAGGCGAGCACCTTCGGCCTCTCGGTCACCTCTCCTCGGGGCAAAGTATACCCGTTTAAGTATTATAAATCAATAGTTAAGGAGCATGTAAATTCTTGACAATCAATTTTACGACAGGTAATTAATATACCCTATGGAACAATACGAACTAAAACCAAACGCTACAAGCCATATAATAGAGGTATTGCGGGCGAGGCACAAACTTCTTCGGGACATGAGAAACTTTTTTAATTCTCATGACTATCTGGAAGTCGAAACCCCTAACCTCGTGAGAACTTCGCCGCCGGATCCCCATATTGACCCTCTGGAGGTGTTTATCGGGGACAGAGGGCCATTCTATCTCCATACGTCTCCCGAGATGCATATGAAGAAGCTCCTGCAACATGGGGTTGAACGCATATTCCAGATATGCAAGGTATACAGGGTCGAAGAATTTGAAGAAATCCATAACGTGGAATTTACAATGCTCGAATGGTACAGGAAAGGGACATACGAAGATGCCATGGAGGAGACGGAGGAATTGGTGAGAAACTGTTTTTCGGACAGTCATTCTGCTCTTTACGAAGAATTTACTGTTTTTGATCTTGAAGAACTTGTGTATTCGGCAACCGGAATTAATCCTTTCGGACTTGACCGTGATGCCTTTTATCATTCACTCAGGCAGAAAAATTTCCCCGGCATTGATGAGGGAGATGACTGGAACAGTCTCTTTTTTAAGCTCTTCATCCGGGAAGTGGAGAGGACATTGCCTCCGGACAAGCCATATTTTATAAAAAACTGGCCTTCCTCCATATCTACTATGGCTAAAATGAAAGATAAAAACAAAGTCGAACGTTTTGAACTATACATAAACGGGCTTGAGATTGCAAACGGGTATACGGAACTTCTTGATTCTGCTGAACAAATGAAAAGATTTATTAACGATAACAAAGAAAGAGAAAGGCTCGGCAAAAAGGCGTTTGAGATTGACGGGAAATTTATTCGTGCGCTATTGCCTTTAAAAGGCTCATATACCGGTGTTTCGCTCGGCATTGACAGACTGCTGATGATCCTGCTGGGCAAAAAAGCTATCGGTGAAGTCCTTATAGACAGGGTAAAGGCGTGAAAGGGGAAAGGGTTAAAGGGTAAAGGCTGAAGGGGAAAGGCTGAAGGGGAAAGGGTAAAGGCTGAAGGGGAAAGGGGAAAGGGTAAGGGCTGAAGGTTAAAGGCTGAAGGGGAAAGGGGAAAGGGGAAAGGCTGAAGGTTAAAGGCTGAAGGGGAAAGGGGAAAGGCCACTCCCGACCTCTGGAAACTAAAAACTTTCATTCATAATGTAATCTTGTAGAAAATAATCCCCAGATATTCTTTTATCGCAATCGATATAACAGCCATATTGCCGGCATTCGGAAGAAAGCCGTATACGTCATATTTTATCCTTGAACTTTTATAGCCGGCGGGGAAGGGCAATACTTCCTTGAAATATTTATCAAAGAGCATCTTCGATCTTTTCATATGGTATGCATTCGTTATGAGTACTATTTTTGCGATCTTGTGCCGGTCAGCTAATTCTTTGACATACCTGGCATTTTCAAAGGTGTCCATGCTCCTGTCTTCAGGTAATATGTAATTTTCATTGACCCCTAGAGATAAGAACAGTCTTTTAGCTACTTCCGACTCGGGTTTTCTCTCGCCTATTTTTCCACCGGAAAAAATGATGGGTTTTTTGAATAGCCGGAAGAGCCTGAAGGCGCATACGATCCTTCCCATTGCATCTTCACCGGGAATTCCCTTTCCGTCAATATCCGGCGCATTGTCATAAATGCCTCCGCCGAGCACCACATAGGCATCGCAGGCTTTTACCTCATTGACAGGAGGAGGCTTAAAAGTGTCTTCGAGGGGCATTAAAAACAGATCTTTTGTCGGCTCAATGCTGAAGATATATAACAGGATTGCCAGGGACACCATAAGCAGTTTCAGCCTTTTTTTAAAAAATATTGCTCCAAGCAAGAGTAATACAATAAATATGCCCGGCGGCAGTATTGAAAATGTGATTATTTTTTTTAAAATAAACATGGTATTAAATTTAGAATTGAGAAATTAGAATTTTCATGCGCTATCAGCTATTGCCTGTTATCCTTGAACCCTTTCTTTCCTGCCATGAGATGTCATTTATACTTTGCCGTCAACTCTTTGATCTTAGGTATTGCAACCTTTGCAGCCTTTATTCCCTCTTCCATAAGTACCTTTTTCTGCGTGAAATCAAAGATTGAAACGCCTTTTGTATCCGGTTCGATTATGATATCCGCATATTGCAGTTTTGTTTTATTGCTCTGGTGCATCATAATATTCACCGACTGCCCGATAATATCCACTACCGAATTGATGTTGTAATCTTTTATGTCTTTAAGCAGATTTACAGCGATGACAATGTCTGCGCCTTTATTTCGTGCAATATCACAGGGGGTGCTGTTTGTTACTCCTCCATCAACGAGCAATCTGTTTCCGAAGGTAACAGGAACGAAGATGCCGGGGATAGCGGATGAGGCCCTTATTGCCTTTGAAAGAGAACCTTTCTCCAGGATGATTGTTTCGCCTGTATTTAAATCGGTAGCAATGGGGTAGAAGGGTATTTTTGTGTCCTCAACTTTTTTAATTGTGACTGTCTGGTCAATAAACGATTCGAGCTTTGTGCCCTGCGCCGGTCCGAATTTGGAATAGATAATCGAGAGGTCGAGGATATCACTTTTGTCTATCTTAAAGGCAATCCATTCAAGCTGGAAGCTATCCGGATTTGAGGCATAGATTCCACCAATCAGGCTTCCAACGCTTGTGCCGATTATCATATGTATGGGTATCTTTTCCTGTTCAAGCACCCTTATTACGCCCACGTGGGCGAATCCCTTTGCCGATCCTCCGCCGAGAACGAGCGCAATTTTCGGTTCTCTCTTTTTCTGAACCTCAGGTATCTTTTGTGCTGTCTGACAGGAAAAGAGGAACATGCAGACCACAATAAGAACGATTTGTTTTGCAGCTGTCAATCTTTGTCCTTTTTCCCTTCCACCTTTCACTGTTTCACCGGTTTCTCCACTATCCACTATCGACCATTGGCTGCTTCACCGGTTTTATCCTTTCACATTTCCCCTTTTTTAACCTCTAACCTCTAACCTCTAACCTCTAACTTCTAACCTCTAACCGTATTATGCACGCTGTCCGACGTAAGGATTATACACCTTTTCTCTCCCGATAGTGCTTTTCAGTGTGTCGCCGTAGTTATGGCCCGGGGCCACTATGGTTTCATCAGGGAGTGTGAAAAGTTTTTTCTGAATGGAAGAAACAAGAATATTCGACGAACCGCCTGCAAGATCAGTCCTGCCGACACCTCCGACGAACAGGGTATCTCCTGTAAAGACGATGCCTTTATGATAAAGTGAGATGCTCCCCGGTGAATGACCCGGGGTATGCAGTACATGCAAAGAGGTTTCGCCTACAGTAATTGTATCTCCGTCCCTCACGGTTATGTCTGCCGGAGGAGAGGGTTCTGCGTTAAACATATTCATCATATAGGGAGATTGATTGATGAGGCTGGATGACTCCTTTTCATGAATAATAATCTGTGCATTCGTTAAATCATGCATCCGTCTGTTGCCCATTACATGGTCTATGTGTGAATGTGTGTTTACTATGTATTTTATGGTGTAGCCCTTATCCGTTGCTTCTTTCAGAATTCTGTCGCATTCACCTGCCGGGTCTATAACAAGCGCTTCTTTGGTGACCTTGCATCCTACGATGTAAGCGAACACAGCCATCTGTCCAACTTCAATCTGTTTAACAAACATAAAGCCTCCTAATGCTGTTTATGATAATATGTTTTACTTGGGTTTTCAATTTTTTTGATGGAATTCCCCAGGCATGATAAGTTAAAAGTTAATTCCTTATTTACTTGATGTCAATAAGAAGGGGAAAACGATTTCGGATTGCGAAATGGGTAAAGAAATTAAAAGAATATTGAGAGCATAACAACGGAGGGATAATGAAGCCCGTATATATTGAGGCAAGGGACCTGCCTGATGCATGGTTCCAGTGTATCTATAAATTATTTGAAGATGAAGGGGTCCATGAATATGTAATTGACAGAGGTTCCTTTGAAGGCCAGAAGAGGAGAGAATTCGATATTGTAATGGTTCATATCAAATATCCCGGAACTCAACCGCTTATCCCGGATATACCTGCAGAACTCGGTATTCCGGCGCCCACAAGTTTAGGGTATGTTGAAGAATATCTTCAATACCTGATGACGGATAAAAAGGCGGATAACGAGCTTTATACCTATGGCGAGAGGCTCACTAATCCGAAAGTTTACATTGATGGGCAGGAATGTACACTTGGGTTAAACCCTGTTCAGGAAGTTATCCGGATATACAAAGAGGGAAAAATAGGGACAAACCAGGCTATTATGGAAATTGGTATGCCCCAGGACATACTAATCGAAGACCCGCCATGTTTAAGGCTGATCGATACACGTCTTATGGGTGGAAAACTCCATTATGTGCTCTACTTCAGGAGCTGGGACCTCTGGGCCGGTTTTCCGTCAAACCTTGCAGCCATCCAGATGCTGAAGGAGTATATGTGTCATGAAATCGGTGTTGAAGATGGCACAATAACTGCTATCAGCAAAGGGCTGCATCTGTATGAGTATACCTTTGACCTTGCACTGAAACGGCTGCGGAGATAGCATAGAGTAATTCGGAAGCTACGAAGCTGCCTGTCTACCGACAGGCCCCAGGCGCAACTTCGCATCTTCACAGTTTCGGTTTTAAGCTATCCGCTACTCGTGTACCGCCAGACTGTTATATGTTTCCCTGATGTGTTTTTGAACAGCCTCAATGTTTGAATCTTCTGTTATTATTTCCGTTTCGTAAGAATTTACTGCCGGATTAAGGATTGTGAAAAACATAGTGTTTTCATTTGTCGGGATCATCTCTGCTAAAAACCCTTTCTGATAAGTGATAATTATTCCGTAATGCGACGATTTGATATATACGTCTTTGCAGTGGTATGCAGTAAAACTCAGAAGCTCATTAATCACCTTTTTTAAGACCGGTGATTGAATTTTATCAATATGGTCTTTTACGCAAATGCTTCGGATGCATCTGTTCATATCCAGTTCGAAGGAACCTTTCTTTGCTGTGTTCTCATTAACCAGTGCAGCAAGATTATATGTATAGTCTGTTATTTCAGGGTAGGTATAGGATGCCTGTTCCCATAATTTGTTGAATATGTAGGAGGCTTCCTCCCAGGTAAATTCTTTTTCCGCATCTATAAAAATGTTTTTCCTTACAGCCCTGTTAAAGAAATTTTCTATACCCCTTTTTTCGAGACGGCTATCCACAAAAATACTCCATATCCGGTTATGACGGTCTTTCAGCTGCGATTCCTTATCTTCTTCCGGTGCGATTTGCGGATTATATAGGAAGTGTGGATCTAAGACATCATAGATATACAGGAACAGACGGTATATTCTGCCATAGAGAAATGTACTATCCTCCCAAATGGTGATTTTAACATCAAGGTGATCCTTTTTTCTTTTAATAAGTGCTTTTTCATTCCATGGAGAATCTGTTTCTTCGATAAAAATATGGCGTATTGAGTGGGCAATGCCTAAAGAGTTGGTTATATTTTTTGCAGTTGTTTCTGCTTCTTCCACTTAAAATTCGCCTTCTAAGCCATATTGACCAAGAAGCAATGTCTTTGTTTTCATCCACAGGGAATCATTTTTTAAAGAGAAGGGTGCTGTTTCAAGGACTTCTGACAAATATTTTCTTGCCCTTTCCGGATCTCCTTTCTTTGCATAAATATAACCCAGATTATATGATGCCGATTCTTTTATGCTGCCGTATTTTGGCACAATCTGTTTCATCCGCTTCTGCTTTATCATAATATCTTCCCTGTCGTTTTGTGCCGTTGAGGGTTCGTTAAGAACTTTTTCATACTGGGTTTGAAGAAGCTTTGTGGTGATGAGAACATCTTTTGTGTAATTGTATATCTTTTGATAGATTCGTAAAGAAGAATCGAAGGCGCCCTTTTTTAGCAATTCATCAGCCATTTTAACGGATGCAGCAATATTTGCATCGGTAATTGCCGATTCCTGCGTTGTCGCCTGCACCTGCACCGGTGGCTTTTTTGGTTTTTTCTCTGCCCCAAAGGATATGGATGGCGAAAACAGGGTTAAAACAATGAATATATTTAATATGTTCATTAAAATTGATTTTGTCATTCAGCTTGCTCCTTCTTGTGGGTTTTTTTAGGAAAATCATGTTGAAAAGGCTTTTTAATGGCGGTGCAGGGAATTGAACCCCGGACACTGCGGATATGAGCCGCATGCTCTAACCATCTGAGCTACACCGCCGTGCTGTTCATATACGATATAACCACCTGTATTGTCAACAATATATTGGCAATCCGTCGATGTTTCGTGCTATAAATGGGTCAATAAAAACACGAATGACGGAGGTGTTATGAAGATACTTGTAACAGGTGGTTGCGGGTTCATCGGTTCACATGTGACTGATAATTTTGTTGCCGGCAATCATGAAGTAGTGATAATTGATGACCTCTCTACGGGAAAAATGGTGAATAAAAATAATAATGCCGGACTGTATGTTGCCAGTATATGCGATGATTCCATCGAAGAAATTTTTAAAGCTGAAAAACCGGATATAGTAAACCACCATGCTGCACAAATTTCTGTTCCGCTGTCTGTGAAAATTCCCTTACATGATGCCGAGGTCAATATCAAGGGCACCATCAGATTACTTGAGCTATCTTTAAAATACGGTGTAAAAAAATTCATATTTGCATCTACAGGGGGCGCTATATACGGAGATGCAGATAAAGTTCCCACTGCTGAGGATTATGTTCCGGAACCGGCATCACCCTATGCGATTTCGAAATTTTCGAGTGAAAAATATATAAGATACTATTATAGCCAGTTTGGGCTTAACTATACAATATTAAGATACAGCAACGTATACGGGCCGAGACAGATTCCTCACGGTGAGGCGGGCGTTGTGTCTATTTTTACGGAAAGCCTTCTTGCCGGTGAACATCCGACAGTCTATCATTTCCCTGAAGATGAAAGAGGGATGGTCCGTGATTACTGTTACGTTAAGGATATTGCACGTGCGAGCTTGATTGCCGTTAAAAGCGGGAATGTTGGAATATTCAATATCGGTACAGGAAAGGGCACCAATACACTGGATCTTTACAAAAAAACAATCGGGGCGTTAAGAAAAAAGGGCGTAAGCATTCCGGATGTTATCGACGAACCGAAGCGTGGGATTGCCAGGGCAGGGGAGATAAGACTAAGTACACTTGATGTATCCAAGGCAAAGCAAGAACTGGGCTGGGAAGCGCAATACGGTTTGGAAGATGGTTTATTTGAAACCGTTGAGTGGTACCTGAATAAATGAAGATAAAGGTGCTTGGTACAGGAACGGCTGTTCCATCTTTAAAAAGAGGTTCTTCTTCGTACCTTGTATCCGTTGGGCAATATAATATACTTGTGGATATCGGACCTTCCGTAGTGAGGAGGCTCCTCGAATCCGGTTATACAGTGGACAACGTGGACGCTGTTTTCCTTACTCATTTCCATGTGGATCATACAGCAGATCTGTCAACATTCCTGTTTGCCTGCAATTATGGCATAATACAGCGGACAAAGCCTCTTATTGTAGCAGGCGGTGCGGGGATTCACAAATTTTATTCGGGCCTTTCAAGGATTTATCCATGGATTTTACCTAAATCATATGATCTCAGACTGTATGGCTTTCGAAGCGAAACGATGAAAATCGGAGATGTTTTCGTGCGGACCGCAAAGGTAAATCACAACAAGGAGAGTATCGGGTTGAGGATTGAAGACGAGAAAAGTGTAGCTTTTTCGGGTGACACCGATTTTTCAAGAAATCTTATCAAGCTTGCATACGAAGCGGATCTTCTTATCGTGGATTGTTCTTTTCCGGAGAGAAAAGTAAAAGGACATCTTAATCTGAGCGTACTGGAGAAGATAGTAAATAAGGCCCGGCCTGTAAGGGTTATTGTTTCTCATCTTTATCCGGAATGGGAAGGCTTCAGGGGTATCTTACATACACCTTATCTCATGGCAGAAGATGGGATGGAGATAGAGCTTTAAGCAAATAATTTGTCTAATTTCCTGCTGACCATTATGTAATCTTTCCTGATTTCAGCCTGATATTTTTTTGATTTGTCAAATTCGGCAATCAGGGCCTCCCCGATATGTTCGAGACAAATTATCAATTTGCCTTCCGGTTTAAGGTATGTCATGCCCCTTTTGATATAAGCTTTTGTGGCTTCTACAATAGGTATTTCATCTTCCCATATGTAACTTAATGCGGGCCTTACAAACATATAGTCGAAGGCGTTATGAAGAAGGAAGGGAAAATCGATTTCTAAATGGAAGAAGCCATTCTTGCCGGCAATCTCTTTTGATTCCAGAAACCAGTTTTTCTTTCTTATCAGCTCCCATGAGGTTTCGTCACTGTCTAAACCGAAAAGCATATCGCGGATTTTTTTGTTGTCGATGATTTTTGCAAAATGAGATGCGGTGATCACATCCATTGCATCCCTTATTCTCTCTTTGTAGATGTTTAATCTAACCTTAATTTCATTCTTTATCTCAACATCTTCTTTGATTTTATCGGAGAGGGAAAAATAGAGCTTGTACATTTCTTTAAATTCATTTACCAAGTCTTTCGGGTTTTTGCTGAATAAACCCATCTGGTCTTTTTCATCATAGTAATATGATATATCCTGAATTGACATTCCGACAAGAGGGTTTCCTAATCTGTAGTAAGGGGCGTTTGAGTTAAAGCGGGTTTTTAAGATATTAAGCAGGATATCGAGTGTAAGATGCGATCTTTCTATGCCGTATAAGATATTATCGAGTATGTATTTTTTGAGTGAATATTCATCTTCCCACTCGGCAACAAATGTGTTCTTGTCCCGATAAGGGAGCACAAAAGAGAGATATGCAAGGCCTTCAGCGATCTGTGAGCTGATGGATCCTAAACCAGGCGTCATATCGAGTATTTTCAGCTTAAAAAGGTCTTCTTTTGTGTAACGGATGTCTTTATTATTCAGTAATATCTCTTCGATGTTTAAGTTCGGTTCATAGTCCCTTTTGACAAAGAGATAGGTAAAAATATCCAGGGCGTCATATTTATTAATCAGACGGGGTGCCTGATAATTATATTCTTCGATTTTTATGTTTCTTTCATTCAGAAACGATTCTGTAAGCGGGAGCCTTTCGTTGGGGAAAAGTTCTTTGTGTGCCTGAATGAGCTTCGGATATATTTCAGTTTTCTTTTTATTTCCAAGAATGGAATTTTTACATGCAACCTTTTTATCCCTTAAAACTCCGATGAGTGTCTGTCTTTCGTCTTCTATAATCGCAGGAAGCGCATTTTTCAAGCCATTTAACGAAAAAATGTGGAAAAAAAGATGGAGTGTTTCCTCATTTCCCGCAATGAGGGCCTTTTCAATGTCTATTTCAATGAGCTTTTTTTCGTAAGAAGTTGGTTTTTTCATAAGTATCCAGTTTCTTCCGTTTGTAAGGATTCCCCATGGCGTCTTTACATTTTTCAGAATATAAATGAGTTGATATACGGGTATTTTATTTTCAAATTCCAGATAAAACCCGCCTATACCTTTATCCAGAGACCTTCCATAACGTTTAAGCTGAAGAAGTCCGATTGTCTTGCCAAAATACTCTTTTGTGCCCCAAAATTGCGATGCCCTTGACTTTTCCTGTTCACCGGTGAAAAGTGCAACATCAGGATTTTTTACGCTGTCATCAAAAAATTTTGGTTTTGATTCATAGGCATATCCGAGTATTTTCAGGATGGGTTTTATAAGATGTATTTCTGTGTGGATCTCGCTTGCAAATTTTTTAATATCCTGAAATTTAAATAGAATATCGGAAAAAGAGGCGTATACGTTATCCTCTTGGGGCAATGATAATATTTTATCGATGCCCGATGGGGATATGAGGGTGTTTCTTACGATTGAAGGATGCATAATGGATAGATAATAATCGATTTATTGATAGTTAGTCAAGGAGAGGAACATCTTTTTCTTCTTTGTCTATACCCATTTTTTGGATTCTTTCAATTTCTTTGAGTTTTATTTTTATAATTATAATTAGACCTATAATGCCCATCCAGAAAATGGCAAGATTCTGGTAAATTGTGAATTGATCATAACGAACGGAAGGGAATACTTCAACTTTATCTTCTGCCCATACTATTACTGTGTTTACGAGCAAGAGCATCAAGAGTAAAATGAAGCGTTTCATAAGATTGCCTCCTTAAGTTAAGAAACCGATAACCGTCATGACAATAAAATACACCGTATAAAAAATCCCGATCCAGGTAAATACAGGACTTGGTTCGCCCCGGTTCGATTTTCTGTCAAAAAACGGGATAAGAAAAAAGAAAAGTATGCCGCAGGCGATGAGCAGGATTGCAATCGTTTCTCCATTGAGACCGAGGATTTCTCCGGGAAAGAGTTTCAATGTTTGAAAGAGAAACAGGAAATACCATTCGGGCTTGATGTTTTCAGGCGCCGGTGCAAGGGGGTCTGCCTTTTTCCCGATTTCAGGGGGGAGAAATGTTGCAAGTGTTACCATGATACCCAGAACAACAAGCCAGATAATAAAGTCTTTATAGATCACATTGGGGAAAAAAGGTACTTTTTTGGTTGTTTTATTTTGAGCAGACAGGGGGATGCTCATACCATGGTATTGAACGAGGAGCAAGTGAATACCTACAAACAACAAAGTAAGGACCGGAAGTATGGAAACATGAAATGCGTAAAAACGGGTAAGGGTATCACCCGTAACATCAATGCCGCCCCTGAGAAAACCCTTGATTAGTCCCCCAACGATTGGAAGGTTGCCTGCTCCTCCTGTTGCAACCCTCACCGCTGCAAAGGCCCTTTCATCCCACAACAAAAAATAGCCGCTTAAGCCAAAGAATATGGACATTTTAAGGAGTCCGAATCCTGTGATCCATAACAATTCACGGGGTTTTCTGTATGACTTGAGCAGCAGGGTGCTGAAGACATGGATAAAAAGCACCAGGATTGCGAGTTGCGCACCCCAGTGATGGACTGAACGGAAAAACCACCCCATATTGAGCTTTGTGACAATCTCGATGATGCTTTTAAAGGCATACTCAGGATGAGGCACATAATAGAAAGAAAGGACCATCCCGCTGATAAACTGGAGAATGAAGAGAAACATGGCAATGCCGCCGGTGTAATACCATATTTCATATTGATTAATTGGTACGAGCTTGTGCCTGGCAAGTTTTTTAACTGCCTCGATATCGTACCGTTCTTCTACCCAGTTTTTAAACCTTTGGCAACTCAACCTTGAACCCCTTTTTGGCAACTATCAGTTTTTCCCCTTCAACCTTGATATCGAAAAATTCGAGAGGTTTTGGCGGAGGCCCTTCGATATTCTTTCCATTCTGATCGAACCAGCCTTTATGACAAGCGCAGTAGAATTTCTTATCTTCCGGTTTATAGGTTATGTTGCATTCCATATGGGTACATACACCCTTTAACGCAACAGTTGTGTTGTCGGCTTTTTTAAAAAACAGGCCTAACTTTCCACCCCATGCGAATGGTTTTACGGAATTGGGGGGTATATTCATAAAATCATCACATTTCAGAACTACGAAATCAGGCTCTTTTCCCAGTGTGGGAAAGGCAAATTTAAATAGCGCATACGCACTTCCGGAACAGAAAGCCAATATCCAGCCCCCGAATAACGTATTAAGAAATGTCCTTCTTGTCACAAGAGAGTAATTAATCTTCATCTTTTGCCGCCCCGAAGATCTTTTTCATTTTGTTCTTCACGAGGGTCTTTCTTAAGCCTACTATTGAATCGGTGGGTCTCACGTCTTTTGGACATGCATCTATACACCTGAGGACGGTATCGCAACCCCAAATTCCTTTTTCATTGTTTACCGTCTCGAGGAAACCTTTTGATCTTTCGTCTCTTGAGTCGAGGACAAAGCGCTCAAGCTTGGCAAGCGCCGCAGGACCTATATAGTCCGGATCCCTCGACAATACCGGACAGGCCCCGTAACATGATGCGCAGAGAATGCAGTTTATATTTTGATCGATTCTTTTCCTTTCCTCTTCACTTTGTTGAATTTCCTTTTCCGGGTCAGGATTCTTTCTGATGAGATATGGTTTGACCTTTTCGTACATATTCCAGAATGGGGTCATATCCACAAAGAGGTCTTTTATAACGTTCATATTAGGAAGAGGCTCAAGGATGATTGTATTTGATCCGAAGGATGCAACCTGGGTTCTGCAGGCAAGGTCTATCTTACCGTTTATTACCATGGCGCAGGAGCCGCAGACTGCCGACCTGCATGAGGACCTGAAGGACAATGTTCCATCGATTTCATCTCTGATGCGCAGCAGCACTAAAAGGATTGTCAGACCTGTTATTACCTTGATGTTGTATGATTCAAAATGAGGTTCTATCTCAGGCTCTTGCGCATCATAGCGGAGTATCTTGAATGTATATTCGTTTGCCGTGATCAATATTTCCTCTCCATAGGCTGATAATTTGTTATTGTCACCTTTTTGAAAGAAATAACCGGCTCGCCGTCTTTTCCTATTTGTGCAATTGTATGCTTTAACCAGTTTGCATCGTCTCTTGTATTAAAATCAAGCCTGAAATGAGCGCCGCGGCTTTCTTCTCTTAGATATGCCCCCAATGCAATCGTATGGGCTACTTCAAGCATATATTCGAGTTCTATGGCATTGATCAATTCATGGTTCATATATAATTTCGGAGATGAAACATGAACATTTCTGTAACGCTCTTTTACTTCAATGATATTCTGTACTGCCTGTGCGAGTTCATCTTTCTTTCTGAATATTCCCACAAGAGAACTCATTGTTTTACTCAGATCGGCAAGAATTTTATATGGTTTTTCATTGCCTTCATGCACTAACCGGTCTATTTTTTTCTCCATCTCCTTCTTTTTGTCTATAAGGAGTGATTCATCCGGTTTTACTTCACCGTTCTGGAGGTATTCATCGATTGCAAAGGATGCCAGTTTGCCGAAAACTATCGTTTCGAGGAGGGAATTGCCTCCAAGTCTGTTTGCCCCGTGGACGCTGACACAGGCGCATTCGCCTGCGCCGTAAAAACCTTTTATATCGGTTTCGCATTTCTCGTTTGTATCGATCCCGCCCATAGAGTAGTGCTGGCAAGGCATTATGGGGATCGGTTCGAGTATGGGATCGATCCCGATGAAGTCAATGCATATGTTTCGTATACCGGGGAGCTTGTCAATGATCTTCTGTGCACCAAGATGTCTCAGGTCAAGGTTGATGTATTTGCCTAAAGGATGTTCAAGTCCTCTTCCTTCGTTGATTTCTGTCTGAATGCTTCTTGAAACTATGTCTCTCGGTGCGAGTTCCATGGCAGTCGGTACATAACGGGCCATGAACCGTTCACCGTCCTTGTTCGTTAAATAGCCGCCTTCACCCCTGCACGCTTCGGTCATAAGGATGTTCGTTCCAATTAGTGCAGTCGGGTGAAATTGAACGAACTCCATATCCTTGATGGGCACGTTAGCTTTATATGCAATTCCAATACCGCTTCCCGTATTGATAAGGGCATTTGTGGAATAGAAATATACCCTGCCGTATCCGCCGGTTGCAAAGAGGATTGTTTTGGCAAGTATTGGAATAATTTCTCCGCTTTTAAGATCAAGGGCGATTACGCCATGGCACATGCCGCCATCGGTAACAAGGGCTATGACAAACCATTCGGGGTAGAACCGAACGCCTTTGGCAACGGCCCTTTCATTCAATGTATTGAGCAGTACATGTCCTGTAATATCTGTTGAATAGCATGTCCTTGGATAGCCTGCACCACCGAACGGCCTTTGGGCAATAGAGCCGTCAGGGAACCGGCTGAACGGGCATCCCCAGTGTTCCATCTCATAGACGATCTTTATCGCCTCCTGGCACATTATCTCCACGGCGTTCTGGTCGGCAAGGTAATCGCTCCCTTTTGTCGTATCAAAGGCGTGTTTTTCCCAGGTATCGTCCTTGCCGTTGGGGTTATTTGCAAGGGCTGCATTTATTCCGCCCTGTGCTGCAATCGAATGTGATCTGATGGGATAAACCTTTGATAAAAGGCCTACGTCGTATTTATCGCATAGACCAACTGCTGCCCGAAGGCCTGCAAGACCTCCACCTACAATGAGGACATCATGGTAAAGCATGATTACGAAGTAATTGCGTAAATATATATAAGTGCTAACGAGATGATTGATGCAACCAGATTAGAGAGCAAAAAAAGTCGCTTTTCATTTCTATATCCAAGGTCCATGATAATTGTTCTCAAACCGTATATGCTGTGAAAAGTAAAGAGAATCAGGATAAGAACGTCGAGAACTGGTTGCCTGTGTAAGCTCAACGCCCAATCAGGTTTTTTGTCTTTTGTAAAGAGAAAGAAACTTGTGAGGATTTTTATTCCAAAGAGAATTATAAGAGAAACACCGCTTATTCTATGAAAAAGCCATATGAACATAATGTATAAAAAATTCATATCAACTGAAGATAATTTTTGTCAAGATAAATTTGTCATAACAAATAATAATAAACCTATATGTTGCTGAATATGTATAGCTTTTACGGTTAATAAAAAAATAATAAAGTTTAATTAACCTTGAAGTGGTTGCAGGTCTTGTGTAACAATATCAGCATTAACCCCAATATTATAAAGAGGTAACATGAGCGACTATGATGATGAAAAGCCTGACTGGCGGGAAATTGACAGAAAAAAGGACAGAAGCAGGCCTTTTGGACGGCAGGAAGAGAAGGGGCCGAGCAGGGATAAGCCAAGGGACAGATATAAAACAGGAAAATGGGAAAAGGCACTGGATAAGCTTTTTATGGGCAAAAAGGGAACAATCGAGCATGAAAAACTTTATAACAAAATTCATAAAACATACGGTACAAAGAGATTTTCAGTTGTTGTAAAGACATATATAGAAGAGTATGGACTGCCGGATGATGTATCAACCCTTTTGCTTATTATAGACACAAAAGAACCGAATATCATTTTTTCCGTGCTTGAAAAACTGAAAGATAGATATAGCAGCTTGTTGCCACGCCAAAAAGAAGATGTAAAGAGAAAACTGTCTATCCTTAAACTCACCGATAAATCAATTGAAGTAAAAGAAAAGGCCGCAACAGTGTTGGAAGAACTTAATAATAGTCGTTAGTCGGGATAGTCAGGATAGTCGTAAGTCGATAGTCAAAAAAGTCGGTAGTCGTTAGTCGACTGTTTTTTTGTTTGTATTTCCGGGACCATCGACTGGCGACTATCGACTATTATTACTTATTTTCCATTACGAAGCGTTTAAAAGACCTGTCGTAAGACTTCTCCCCTTCCTTTGAAAAGAAGCAGCCGGGAATCTGTTTCATCTTCCTGTGGTACGCGACGCACTCGCAACACTTCCCCTTTTTTCCGCATGAGTCATATGTACATGTACACGTAGTTTTGTTTTGTTCAATTGTACATTCCATGCTTTAACCTCAATAAGTTATTAACGTATTAGACCCATCCGGTATTATGTAGCACAATTTTGCCTTACCGTCATCGACAGATTCTATCGCTTCTTGAATTGTTGCCTTCGGCGTCAGACCCATTTTTTTTACCTGACCGTTTTCAAGCTTCGAAACAAGGACGATGCTGCATCTCTCCGCCTTGAATCTCGTAGAATAGGCCGTCTGGGCGTATACCTTGTCGGCGCTTCTCACATGGGGCTCCATTTCGCTTGTTGATCCGAGGTCAAACCATTTCAGGAAATCGGAATTGCCCATACCATCACTGCATTCGCCTGAAACTATAAGAATTCCGTTTTCCTTGACCGCACCCATTGCATGTTCTATTGCCTTATGTGACTGAATAAAATTGATGTCTTTGGGGAAGCCGCCCGAACTTGTTATTACAACATCGGCCTTTTTCTCGACTTTTACCTCGAAATGTTCCTTGAACCATCTGCATCCTTCTTCATGGGCTCTTTTAATGTCTCCGGCAAATATATTAAGGAAGTTCTTTTTATCGTCAATGGCAGTATTTATCAGGAACATGGGCGTTTTAATGAGGGAAATGCCCTGCATAATCTCTTCATGCATGGGATTTCCCTCAAGGATGCCTGACTTTGCAAGGATATGCTTGCCGGGTTTATCTGTATTGAAGACTTTTCTGTGAATCCCGAGTATTGTTTCGTAACCGGCAACACCGGGAAATATTGATTTCCTTCCGCCTCCGAAACCTGCAAGATAATGAAAGTTTATTGAGCCGGTGACAATAACAGCCTCGGCATTGATAAGAAGGGAATTAAGAACCACCTCGAGCCCTGTTGAAGTTTTGCCTACAGTCGTTAATCCGTTGTTATTAAAACAATCATGATCGATACAGGTGAACCTGTCATAAATAAACCCGGAGACTAAGCCTTTTTTCTCATCTTCCGTCTGTTTCCGGTGATTTCCGAGGGCAAAAAGGATTCTCACATTTACATTCTGTAAAAAATTCTCATACAAAATCGGCAGAATACGATCCATTCCGGCATATCGCGTAATATCAGGAATGATTATGAGGACTTCTTTGAAAGCTGTTACCCATTCTGCAAATGGCTTGTGATTGATGGGTTTTTCAAGCGACCGGACAAGCGTTTCCTTTAAAGGTACGGATGCCGGTTCACTGTGTTTCAATACATTTACCCGCCATTTTTCCGGCAGTTCAAAGGATATTTTTTCTTTTCCGTATTTAAGATTATATGTTGTCATAATTTTAAGCCCTTATTAGTCCTTAGCGATTAGCCATTTAAAAGCTGACGGCTAAAAGCTAACAGCTGACTGCTGATTTATTTAATGCTGTAAAAAACCTCTTTTCCTCCAAAAACTGCCACATCTCCAAGTTCTTCTTCAATCCTCATCAGTTGATTGTATTTGGCAATCCTTTCGCTTCTCGATGCAGAGCCGGTTTTGATCTGGCCTACATTTGTTGCAACAGCAAGGTCAGCGATGAAAGTGTCTTCGGTTTCGCCGGAACGGTGGGAGATGACGCAGGTGTAACCGGCCCTCTTTGCGATCTCGATTGTGGTGAGCGTTTCCGTGACGGTTCCTATCTGGTTCAGCTTGATGAGGATACTATTTGCGATCCTCTGCCTTATTCCTTCCGAGAATATCTTTGGATTTGTGACGAAGACGTCATCACCGACAATCTGTATTTTAGAAGCGCATTTTTCCGTGAATTTTTTCCAACCCTTCCAGTCATTCTGGGCAAAACCGTCTTCAATTGAGATAATCGGGTAATCCTTTATGATTGAATCGTAAAATTCCACAAGTTTATCGCTGCTCCAGACGTTTCCATCAATGTGGTATTTACCCTTCTTGTAAAGTTCGCTTGCAGCCGAATCTAAAGCTATAAAGAGATCTCTTCCGGCTTTGTAGCCCGCTTTTGCAATTGCCGTCATCAGTGTATCGAGAGCTTCCTTTGTTGTAGATATTTGGGGAGCGAAACCGCCCTCATCACCAACACCGGTGGAATAACCCTTGTCCTTTATGACGCCTTTCAGGGTATGAAAAACCTCAACGCCCATCCGTAAAGCTTCTTTAAAGCTGTCTGCTCCTGCCGGCACAATCATGAATTCCTGTACATCAAGGGAGTTTTGTGCGTGGGCGCCGCCATTGATAACGTTCATCATGGGTACAGGAAGTTCCCTTGACATTATGCCGCCTATGTATTGGTATAACGGGAGCTCTACGTATTCCGATGCCGCCCTTGCGACGGCCATGGAAACGCCGAGGATTGCGTTTGCTCCAAGATTGCTTTTATTTTCCGACCCGTCCAGATCAATGAGAAGATTGTCGATATAAGCCTGTTCGAGTGCATCGAATCCTTCGATCCTGGGTGCGATGATATTGTTTACATTCTCAACAGCCTTCAAAACACCTTTGCCTTTATATCTCTTCATGTCGCCGTCTCTCAATTCAAGGGCTTCTCTTTCACCCGTAGATGCCCCGGAGGGGACAACCGCTCTGCCCATACAGCCACTTTCCAGAACAACCTCTGCTTCAACCGTGGGGTTGCCTCTGCTGTCGAGAGCTTCTCTTGCAAAAACACTATATATTGTTGACATGCCTACCTCCTTGGAATTCAGTTTTAAGCTTTAAGTGATGAGCTGAAAACTTAAAACTTAGCACTTAACACCCAATTTATTATTTGTTTTTGAGAATAACACAGTGTAAAAAACCCGTCAAATGTTTTATACTACCCATGAAAAGTAGGAGATTGGTTATGAAAAAAATAATTATTTGCCTGCTGTTTACGTTTACTGTGATATTGTTTTCAGGGCATCTATTCTTTGTCCGGGCCGACAATGCCTTGCTGGAACAATTTAAAAAATCATTTCCTAACATAAGGGTTGACGAATTTAAAAAGATAGACATTGACGGTTTATATGAAATAGTAAGCGCAGATAGGGTGCTCTACTATTTTCCACAGAAAAACTATCTGTTTGCCGGTGCTATATGGACTTCAGCAGGTAAAAACCTCACAAATGAAAGGAAAAGTGAGCTTCTTACAAAAAAAATCAAAGAAGTCTCCCTGGAAAATGGGCTAAAGATAGGCAGCGGTGAAAATATTGTCCTTGAATTTACGAATCCTGATTGTTCTTACTGCAGGCAGGCATCGAAATTTTTTGCGGAAAAGAAAAATGTTACCCGATATGTATATTTCTTATTTTTCAATAAAGATACGGAGCAGAAAATAAAGTATGTTTTTTGCGCAAAAGACAAAGAAAAGGCCTATGAAGAGGCAATGACCGGCAAGCTTGACGGGAAGAAGATAGAAGTGTGTACCGACGAAAAAGCGATGAAGTTTTTTAATGAGCAAAAACAAACTATTGCAAGGGTTGGTTTAAGTAGTACACCACAATTCTGGGTAAACGGGAAACATGTATCAGGGGCAAATATTCCATTGCTTGAAAGCTTATTGAAAAAAGAGACACCGAAGGAGAAGCAATAACCGAATTATAAATTACAAATAATAATTGGAATTTTATTCTGAGGGTTGCTGTTCAAGGCGATCCCTGATCATTTTCAGGATAACGAAGGACTCGCGTTCCCTTTCCTCCAGGGAACCCATGATATAGCCGATCGTTTCCCGATAGTCGGGCATGAAAATCTTGGAGAGCGCGTTGCAGCGCCGTTGGGTCTTGCGAAGTTCCTGAGCCAGCCGCATTACGGCATTTTCAAGTTCCGCCAATTCCGCAAGCAGGGGAAGCACTTCAATGAAACGGCTCATGGCAGCATCGGTATTTGCCGAAGTTCCACCCACGCCAAACTGGGCGCTGACCGGCTCCGTTCTCACTGTTACGTGAGGAATTTTCATACCCATCAGGTGCTGGTCCGAGACATTCACCTGGTGATCCATCCTTACGGCGAGGGCAGCCCCGTCGAGGGCCTCGGATCCTCTGTCCAACCGGGCCTCACGGAGGGCTTCAAAGGCCTCACGGAGGGCGTTGGCAGCGCCCTGTTCGGCGTCACGGGCACGACTCAGACGGCTCATCATTTCAAATATAAGGATTTGTCGTTTTTGTTCGAGGAGATCGTAGCCTTCCTCGGCAAAGGCAAGCTGCCGTTTCAGTACGAGCAAATTAGACTTGGTCGGTGCAATGTTCAGTTTTCCCATAGAATCATTCTATCCGGTTATATCCCCCTGAAACGGCGTAGGGGTATCCTCTTTCTCGCGGTAGTATTTCTTCAACAGTGCGTCGCTTACGCGGTGCAATTCATCCTTGGGCAATGTAGACAGCACATCCCAACCGAGTTCAAGCGTAGCCTCGATAGACCGGTTCTCATATTCACCCTGGTTAAGGAAACGCATTTCAAAGGCTTCCCCAAACTTCAGGTATTGCTTATCGATTGTACTTAACTCTTCTTCGCCGATGACATCGGCCAGCCCACGCACGCGCTTGACGTAAGCGTAGCACGCGAATAACTGGCTTGCGAGAATCGGATGGTCTTCCCGGGTATAACCTTTGCCCACGCCATCCTTCATCAGACGCGACAAGCTTGGAAGGCCGGCAATAGGCGGGTAAACACCACGCTGAAACAGATCGCGGTCCAACACTATCTGCCCTTCAGTAATGTAACCGGTGAGATCGGGGACAGGATGGCTGATATCGTCTGCGGGCATGGTCAAAATGGGTATCTGAGTGATCGAACCCGGCGAGCCTTCGATGCGGCCGGCACGCTCGTAGATACTGGCAAGATCCGAATAAAGATAGCCGGGATAACCTTTGCGGCCTGGTATTTCGCCCCGTGCTGTGCCCACTTCACGCAGGCTTTCGCAGTAATTTGTCATATCCGTCAGCAGGACCAGCACGTGCTGGCCGCAATCAAAAGCCAGGTGTTCCGCCAGGGTCAGGGCGACTCGCGGAGTGAGAAGCCGCTCCACGCTCGGTGCATCGGCTAATGAAAAAAACATGACAGCGCGGGCAAGGGCGCCGGAATCCCGGAAGTTACGGATAAAAAATTCGGCCACATCATGCTTCACGCCCATGGCGGCAAAGACAATCGAGAACTCGACTTCTTCATCCAGCAGACGTGCCTGTCTCACAATCTGAGCTGACACCCGGTCGTGGGGCAAACCATTTCCGGAAAAGACAGGCAACTTCTGGCCGCGGACCAGTGCATTCATCCCGTCAATGGCCGACAAACCCGTCTGTATAAATTCTCGCGGATAGCGCCTGGCATAGGGGTTTATGGGCATTCCGTTTACATCGCGCCGCTCCGCGGATAATGCAGGAGGACCACTGTCGGCAGGGCGACCGAGACCATCGAATACACGACCCAACATTTGCCTCGAAACAGGCAGGCGAAAACTCTCTCCTAAGAAACGGGTGCGCAAGGCTTGATTCGAAAGGCCCGTTGTTCCTTCGAGAACCTGCACTACGGCCTGGGTTTCGGAAATATCAAGGACACGGCCGAGACGGGGATGACCGGCAGAATCGAGAATCTCAACAATTTCATCGTAGCCCACATTACGAATCCGTTCAACCACAACCAACGGCCCCTCGATGCGCGAGGCGCCGATGTACTGCAATCCCCGGTCTTCTACTTCGAAGAAGGTGTGCATATTAATTGGCCTCCTTGATATGCTCTTTTGCCAGTATTTCCGTTTCCTCCATAACCCTCTGCTCCAGTTCCGTAAGCTTTTCGAGTTCCTTGTTGCTGAAATCCGCCTTTGCCCTCAGTAAATAGGGTACACACCCTAAAGAGCGGATTCGTGCCAACGGGACGCCTTCTTGAATTAAGTCACGGCCCCTGCGATACAGGGTTAGAATAATGCGCAGGAGAGCAACTTGTCGTTCGGGTGTGCAATACATGTCGTTTTCATTAAAAGCGCTTTGGGCGAGAAATCCGTCTTTAATGATTTCAGCGATAAAAAGGATCAAGCGTTGGCTGTCGGGCAGGACATCGGGCCCCACAAGCTTAACTATTTGCTGAAGACGATCTTCCCGTTGGAGGAGAGTCAGGGCCTCCGTGCGGAGTTCTATCCAGTCGGAAGCCTCTTTCTTCCACCAGGGGGCCACATCTTCCACATACTCCGAATACGAATGCAGCCAGTGGATTGAAGGATAATGTCGTGCATTTGCCAGTTCCGTATCAAGGGCCCAAAAACAACGGATAAAGCGACGTGTATGTTGGGTGACCGGTTCGGAGAAATCACCTCCCGGCGGGCTGACGGCGCCCACGATACTTACGGAAGCGCTTTCGCCTGCAAGTGTCGTTACGGCTCCGCCGCGCTCATAAAACTGTGCAAGCCTGGTGGGTAACGACGCCGGAAAACCTTCTTCTGCGGGCATCTCTTCCAAACGTGCGGCCAGTTCGCGCAGGGCCTCTGCCCAGCGGCTTGTCGAGTCGGCAAAGACTGCTACGCTGAAACCCATGTCCCTGTAATACTCAGCCAAAGTGATGCCGGTGTAGATGGATACCTCCCGTGCCGCCACAGGCATATTCGAGGTATTGGCGATAAGAATGGTTCTTTCCATCAGGGGACGGCCGGAACGGGGGTCTTTAAGTTCCGGAAACTCACGGAGCACATCAGTCATTTCGTTGCCCCGCTCGCCACAGCCGATAAAAACAATAATTTCGGCATTAGACCATTTTGCGAGCTGATGTTGGGTGATTGTTTTTCCCGTGCCGAATCCGCCCGGAATTGCTGCGGCGCCACCTTTGCCTATGGGAAAGAATGTGTCGATGATGCGCTGCCCTGTAATCAGCGGTTCGGTGATACGTAATCGCTCAGAAATGGGACGCGGTACCCGCACGGGCCATCGTTGAAGCATAGTAACCTCACGCAGGCCTGTTTCGGTTTCGATAACGGCAAGGGGATCGAGGAGCCGGAAATCCCCTTTGTCAACTATGGACCATACGGTGCCGCTCACATCCGGAGGCGACATGATCAAATGATTTACCAGCGGTGTCTCTGCAACCCGGCCTATAGCCTGACCAGCGGTGACCATTTCACCGGAACTGACAAGTGGTTCGAAGATCCAGCGCTTTTCCGTGTTCAGGGGATCCACCTTTTCGCCGCGGCGGATCCAGGCGCCGCTATGAGTTTGAATACCTGGTAACGGACGTTGAATGCCGTCGTAAATGTTACCGACCAGTCCGGGACCGAGCCACACTGATAGTGGTGCGCCTGTACAATGGACCGGTGCTCCCGGCTTCAACATGGTGGTATCTTCATACACTTGAATGGTGGCATGATCGCCAACCAGCCGCACCACTTCGCCCACGAGGCCCAAACTGCCTACCTGCACGACTTCATACATTTGCGCTGAGTACATTCCCACTGCGGTTACGATGGGACCACTGATGCGGGTGATCATAGGTTCAGCAGTTCTGTTAACAGCGATCATGGATTATCTCCTCCTTTCAATTTCTGGGGCTTGCGTCGCCCCCTCTTCGAGCAAAGCCCGAAGAGCCTCCCCCTCTCGCTCGCTGTGCGAGCTGCTTAGCACGCTGACGTTTATGTACGTTGGGCTTGCGTCGCCCCCTCCATAAGCAAAGCTCATGAAGCCTCCCCTTCTCGCTCGCTGTGCGAGCTGCTTAGCACGCTGACGTTTATGTACGTTGGGCTTGCGTCGCCCCCTCTTGCCGCCCGCGGAATTGCTTGCTGCTCCGTTACAAAACTTGGAGAGCGCGGGCACCCGGCTAAGACAGCTATTTTCTTCTTTTTGTGGCTGTCGGAGCCTCCCGCACCCGCAAGCGGGTACCCGGCTTGCTGTGCGGGCTGTTTATCACCCGGATTTTATATGCGTCGGTACGAAAGAAACCTGTACGGCTATCTGTCGCCTTAGCTCCGGCCACATTCGTTCCAGTCTCTTCGTAAGGCGGTTATCCCACACCTGGCGAGCCTCCGCATCCTCAACAATGACACCCCCTCCCGTAATGTCCGGTTCATACGAAATCGATATGCTCACAGGCCGTCCGAGACGGCGAGCAATCTCATCGGTCAGGCCGTCGCCCAGAATGTCACGGTCAGCTTCTGACACCTTCGCCACAAATGCAGCGCCTGTCATCTGGCCTATGGCATGGGAAGCAAGGGCGATTACGGTTTCGCGATATTCAAAACCTTCACGTGCCAGCAATTGCCGGCTTGCTTCCTCGTACACAACGTTAAGCAGCATTTCGATGCGTGCTGCACGCATCCGGCCTGATTCGAGAGGAACCGTGGCCAAAACCAATTCACTTCGACGAGCGGCTTCTTCACGGGCCTTTTCGAGCCGCTCTTGTCGTATCCGGTCAGCTTCGGTAGAGGCACTGGTCAAGAAAATTTCCGCATCCTGCCTCGCGCGAATGACGATTTCTTCGCCTTTTTTTTTGGCGTCTGCGAGGATTTCCTCTCGCAATATTTCAGTAGAGTTTTGATCTGTTGTCATCCGAAGACCCCCTTAACCGACACTCACACCAACAGCTTCCTGTACGAATTCTCGCAGGCTCTTACGCCCTGGCAGCGGTCCTTCCGGTCCGGGTATTTCGACGATCAGCGGGCGTTCTCGTTCCACCCGGATCATCTCTATCTGTGGCCTAACCCAAGCCGCCGCCTTTTCAGTGATAATAATGATTCCACAGTCGGGTCGGGCTGCGATGTTATCGATGGCAGCCCGGGCCTCTTCCGCTGTTACTACGACTTGCGCCGCAATGCCTGCCAATCGGAACCCGCGCACAGTGTCTGCGTCAGCAATGCAATAAAACTTCACTGTCCGGCCTCTTATATCTTTTGTATCAACATCATGGCAATAGCAAAACCAAGTACGGCGAGCCCCTCCGCTAATGCTACAAAGAGGATACTGCGAGTTAGAAGCTCCGGTTTTTCCGCTGCTGCACCGAGCGCTGCCGATCCGATACGCCCTACGGCGTGGCCTGCGCCAAGAACGCTCATGGCAATGGCAAAAGCGGCGGCAGCACCCAGACCGACGGCTTTGTACGTCGATGCCAGATCCGATGGAACACTCCCACGCGCAGCCTCTTCCGCCATAGCTGCCGTGCAGGGCAGGATTATCCCAACCATAACCGCTCCGGTTGTTCTAATTCTCGTGAAAAGCAACTTCATCATGTGACACCTCCAACATTTTTTGGGGCTTTCGTCGCCCTTTCCCATAAACGGTTTAAGCTGCTCAAACGGTTTAAGCTGTTTAAACTGTTCTCTTTAAAGTCCCCCCCCCTTTTTTTTGTTCACAATGCAGAATCTTTGTCATCAGGGGCCAAACGAAACGGCTTAAATGGTTGGCCGCTGCCGGAAAAAAACTTCCCGAAGAACTCATAATATTCGAGACGCAATGCCTGCACTGAAGCTATGACCCCTTCCAGGATAATGGCTATTATATTGCCGAGAATTATGATTAATAGACTCCAATAACTGCCTCCGAAAGGAAAATGCCTGACTTCCTCGGCCAGCATAAAAGCGGCGAAGAGCAGTGCTGCATGACTCATAGCGTAGGCCGCAAGACGGACAAAACTTATTGTGTTTGCAAGATAGCTGAGAATTGCCTCAAAGGCGCCGACACACGATTCGATAAGCGCTTCGGCCAGCCCACCGTTTGTTCCATCGTGCTCACCGGCTTTGTGGCTCAAGAGATGTTCCAAGGGTTCCTTGAGGGACCAGCCGACGATTGGCACTATGAGAAACAGAATGATTGATATAATCATGAGTCCCCGCGACTGAATTGCCGACTTATTTATTAACAGGATCAGCGTGCCCCAATAGAACAGAAGTCCTATGAGGCCGAACTTATCGAGAATGCCGCCGATCACATCACCTCGTCGAAAGCGATTGATGACATTCAATATGAGACCGAGGCTGATCATCGCAATGCCGATTCCGATAGCGCCGTACATCAGTTGCATGGGATCGCCTTCCAACGGATCATGCCAGAGTGCGTATTTTTTGAATACCTCAATACCGAAGTAACTTCCATACACCACGCCGAAAATGATGCTGGAAAAACCCCCGAAAAGAAGGAGCACACCCATGTCCCGTGCTTTCCTGGACCGGCAGGCAAGCAGGGCAATCAAGCCACATACAGCGAGGACCACCCCGTGTCCTGCATCGCCGAACATCATGCCGAACATCACTATGTAACTGAGGGCGACAAACAGTGTCGGCTCAAATTCCCGATAGTTCGGGAGGCCGTAGGTTTCGACCAGCATTCCGAATGGACGCAATAGTCGCGGATGCCTTAGCAGGACAGGTATCTGTTCCTCTGTTGAGACATCCGGAGGAGTAGTCTGGAGGACATATCGCCCGCCTGTAATTTCTCCAATATGCTTTTCCATGGTCGATACATCGCTGGCAGGGATCCAACCTGCGATCAAAACCGTAGCCTCTGTACGTGGAAACTTCTGGCTTGCATCCAGGAGTTGGGTCTCCATATCTGCAAACCCTTCAATCTCGGCCATAGGCAGCGCGAATTCGGCAGCAATCCTTGTAATCCTGCCTTTCAATTGCTCCAATTCCACCGCTAATTGTTCCTGCTCTTTCTCTCCATCTTCAGACAGTCTATCAACTGTTGTGTTTTCGACTACAGGAAGCACCTCACGCTGAAAGCCTGCCTGTTGTAACGCCCTTTCCAGGGCGGGCCGGCCTTGGGGAGTGGTGATCGAAAAAATCGATAGTTGCCCTTTTTGTTGGACTAAGGGAAGGAGAGCGACATTATCGCCGACTTCCTTTGCAAGACTCTCAAAATTCTGTGCCGGCAAGCTCCCTGTGATAAAGTGCAGGAACGAATATTGGTCGAGCCCGTCCAGTGGAATATCGAGCCCACGATAGCAAGATACTTGTTCGCAAATGCCGGCAAGTTCCTTCTGACGATGTATAAGACGTTGGCGATGCTCCAATAGTTCTTTGCTCTGTTGTTCCAGGGAACGGAGACTCTCTTCTGCCTGATCCAGGGTTATCGTTGCTGTTTCCGGGGTTTGCGCCTGTCCCCGCGAGAGGGTTGTCCCCTTTTGGAGCAAAGCCCCACCCGCAAGCCGTAAAGCCGGGTACCCATCGTCAACATATGGGTGGCCCCCGGTCTCCTCCTCTCGCGCACTGTGTGAGCTGAAAGAGAGTTGTTGTTCTTTAGATAAAGGAGGGATTTCCAACGATTGGCGAAATTCCTGAACACGAGCCCGGATACGGTCATATCGCGCCAGTTCTCCGGTGTGGTCAGCAGGGGGCAGAGGTGCTGTTTCAGGCCCGGACTGCGCGCGTGTCAGGTGTACTGCCCCCACGCGGCCCAAGCCTTTGAGCACAGCGCGCTCGTCTTGAGCGAGCACGACCGCTTGCAGCCGCATCATGGGCACCACACTAAACATGGGCCCCCTCAGTTTTATGGGGCTTGCGTCGCCCCCTTATTTTGTTCATCCGGTTCCTTCGTTTTGCCATGAGCTATCAGCTATGAATTTCTTTTCTCCTCTCACACCTTTCACCTTGTGTCTCATGAGGTTCATTTTCGATCCTCTTTTCTCTGCCTGCCGTTATATCATCCACTGCTTTTCATGTAACTTCGATAATATCAGTCCGCGGGATCAAACGTTCGCGGATTGTTTCTGCAGGTATGCCGGTGCGAATCCCCTCGGAAATTGTGATGAGGTTGGCCACTTCCACGCGACGGAGGCCCACATAGCCCATAATTGCCCCCAAACCCATGTGATTACGACGGAAGGCCAGGTTGGCCAGACGGAAGAATCTTTTCCATGCGAGACTTTCCAGGACAGAGGCATCAACAGTCATTGATCCGTCATTCGGTCCGTGTTTGAAAGGTGATGCATCGAGTACGCGCTCTGCAATGCGGCTCACTGACGTATGTAGATCCGGGTCACTGAGCATAGCAGTAAAAAATGCGCGTGAGATCTTGGTTCCTGCAATATGTAACGGCCGCAACATCTCAGGCGCCAAGCTGTAATGGAATTTACCCCGGACGACCAACATCAGGTGAAAAATATCCACTTCCTGATTAACCATTGGCCTTATGATTTCCAGGTCTTCGCGCGATAGTCTTTCCGTTTTTGCGACTAACCCTTGAAAATACCCGCGGTCTAACGCCGCCTCAAAGAAGAATGGCCGCGGATAATCGCGATAGATTTTGAGAGCCTTTTCCAGATTTTCACGAAGGATTCCCCCCTTTGGGACCAGCCGGACAAAATCTTCCGGGGATTCCGCTGAAGCCAATCCTTGGGTGTTCAAAGCTAACTCTTTGGGAAGGGGAACGAGATGCCCGTATAGTTCTTCGATGGGGGCCTTTGTCAAGCATGCCCGTATTAATACCTTCAAGTTTTCCACTTGGAAACGAACCAGCGTCCAATCGAGCAGATTGGCTTTCGGGCCCGACATGTAGGCGCTGAAGCCGGATATTTCTCTTATCAGTTCATAGACAGATTGGCGCTGGAAATCAAGAACTCCTTTAAAGTCAGAACCTGGAAAGATTGTGTGAAAAAATTCCGGAAGGCTCTGAATGTGGCATAAGCTGTCGAGTCGTTCCGCCTCAGCCATGCGGCTGCGGCGCGCATTGAGGCGGGCCGCAAGATAATCAAGGTCGTTTGCTATTCGTCTTGTTAAAATAATTGTTGAAGCAGTTTTGGAGTCGTCTATGATTGTTTGCACACGCACCGGACAACCTCTTCAACGGCCCGTTTCCTGCCAGCCGGTTCAAGCTGTATCTGGCTTTCGATTTCAGCAGCAACTTCAGCTAAACGGTTCTGTTTTTCCTGCTCGGCTGCTTCTACTGCAGTCTCCAAAATTTTATCGGCCTCTCCGAGTGCTTCCTGACGGGCTCGTTCAACAATATCATGTCTACTCTTCTGAGCGTCCGATAAGATGCGGTCCGCTTCGGCCCTGGCTTCTTCGACTGTAAGCCTCGCCTCACCCTCTGTTGCGATGATCTTTTGAATTACATCACGCATGACATTGCCTCCCTCGAAAATGAGTTCCTGCTGTTAAGCCAAACGGTGTTTACTTCCTGTCGCTTTGACGGGGCTGCCCAGACTGAAACGAATAATCACTTCGTTGCCTATCAACCGGGCGGCTTCGTCGTATTGAACCAGATCCGTATTGATGAGTACATGGTAAAGCAATGGATCATCTATATCTTTGTCAAAGTTATCCTTTAGATAGCGCCTGCGTTTCTTATCCTTTTTCTTGATATAATCGATAGCTGATTTTTCATCCAGACCTAAAACCTTCTGTGCCTGCTCGATCCTCTTTTCAAACGACCCTACCAGGCGTACATGAAAAGCAGTCTCCAATTCGTTGGTGACGATGTTGGCTCCCCGGCCCACCAGAATAACATTCCCCGTTTGCGCCAGACGCAATATGGTTGCGTTAGTCTGCTCCACAAGCGTCCAGGTTGAGGGGTGTAAACCCAGAAATTCCTCGAATGCATCGGTCAGTGTACCCTTATGGTCTTCCTTCATGAAATTGGCGATGTGCTTTTGTTGATTGTGGTCTTCCAGCACTTTTGCCACGAGATGATGAGAAAAAACAGTCCATACCTCATGGGAAGCAGTGTGTTTTTGCAGATATTCTGCCAGATGTGAAGCGACCGTAAGTCCACCGGCCCCTTCTGCGCGTGAAATCGTTATTGCCGGTTTTGCATAGGTTACGGAAGTATCTTTGATGTTTGGATCAAAATGGCGTTCGATGAAAGATCTACTTCTTTCAGGACTGATGTTCTCCCACATATCTCGACCCTCCAATTGCTTAAGTGTTCACAGTGGTTTACCCACTTGTTAACTTAATCTTGTCACGGGTGCGGGGAATGGTTTATTTCCAATTTCTTCCAGTTTACTACGTATAACTAAACGTTTCAAATTTGTCAACTCATTTTTTTTGGGATGTGCGTTTTTTAAGATGACCGGAAGATGCGATGCAGGAAGACTTTTTATACGGTGAATCTCCACTTGCAAAACATATCTTTCGGATGTGAGTCGGGTGGTGCAAAAAGGCATTTAACTTTAATGTCGGGATCAATTGAACGTGCAAAGCTTTTAAATTCACCTTCGTGCATGTATTTGCATACAAATTCACCGAGGCCGCGTTTTAACCTTGCTTCCTGTGTCGGGCAGCTTGGTACTGTAATTATTACCTCTTGTTCTTTTTCTTCAATCTCATACCCGACAAGAATAGTCCACGGGAAGTAACGGAGTGCTTTAACTAATCCTTTCAGGCCTTTTTCCTTTATGTCGAACCTTTTTATAAAATCTTTACCTGCCATCTCAGGAACCCGGCTCCAGACCATCTCGTTGATTTTTTCAGCAGTTTCCTGATCGAATTTTTCTGCCACATAGATGAACCAGAATGCATCCATTGTTCTATAGTGCTGGAGCAGAAACTCGATATAGCTTTTTAACTGGGTTTCATTCATTTTTTCGAAAACTGTTAGATCCATTTTAGCCTCCTTAGCCGTAAGTCTGTTTACGGTCCATTGTTCACAGCGTAAACCCCTTCAGAAATGTATTAAAAAAACAGAATAACTGCATAGATTGCCACGTTCCCCGGGGTCGCTCACAGTGACAGAAAATGAGCATAGGATTTTCTTGCCTCTGCCGTGAACAATTATTAATCGTCTTCTTCCTTAAGCGCCCGTTTTTTAATATCATTGAGTGATGCCAGGAGGTTTTTTTCCTCATAGACAATCTTGTACAATTCTTCTGTAATAGGCATCTCAATGTCAAATTTTTTCGAGAATGTGTATGCAGCATTGATCGTATAATATCCTTCAACGACTTTTTTCTGTTCTTTAATGATTGTTGCCGGTTTTACTCCTTTGGCGAGTTCTGTCCCGAACCACCTGTTTCTGCTTAAGTTGCCGTATGATGTGAGTATAAGGTCTCCAATACCGGAGAGGCCCATAAATGTAGTTTCTTTTGCGCCCAGGGCCTTACCAAGCCTTTTTATTTCAGCAATTGCCCGTGTTATAAAGGCTGCCTGCGTATTTGTGCCGAGCTGCAACCCGCCGATGATACCGGCGCCGATTGCAATAACATTTTTCATTGCGCCGCCAAGTTCAACCCCCACTAAGTCTTCGCATGTATAAACCCTGAAATTGTCACTATGGATCAGTCTCTGAAAATTCATGGATAGCTCTTTGTTTGCTGATGCCACAACAACAGAGGTGAATGCTTCCCGGGCCACTTCTTCAGCAAAAGAGGGGCCTGAAAGGACGGCTATGTGACGGTTGCTGTTATCCAGCACCTCTTCGGTTACCTGACTCATTCTTAACAGGGTATTAATCTCAAGGCCCTTAGTAAGAATAAGTATATTTTTGCCGGCAAAAACATGAGCTGCCGTTTCAATGGTTTTTCTTAGAGCAAATGATGGTGTGGCAATAACTATATCGTTTGCGGCGCCAACAAGGGCATTGAGATTGTCGGTGAAATCGATCTCCTGCGGCAGTACGAAACCCGGAAGGTAAGATTTATTTATCCTGTTTTTGTTTAATGTATCATAAAGGTCTGCTTCGTAAACCCACAATAAAACTCTGAAGCCTTTTCTTGCAAGATGTATGGCAAAAGCCGTTCCCCATGCACCAGCGCCGATTACCCCTATATTCGTCATTTTATCCATCATTAATATTGCTCATAGCAAAGAGCCAATTCGGTTACTCTTCCTCAATCACCGCCACTCCATGTATTCTCTTTTCTTCCTTTAAATCCATAAGTTTAACGCCGAGGCCGCCTCTTTTCTGCACTGGTATATCCTTTGTCTTGAACCGTATCGTTCTTCCCGTATCGGTTACGAGTATAACTTCGTCTTTTTCGCTCACCTCTTTAAGGCTGACTACTTCACCATTTTTTTCCCCGCACCTTACATTTATGATGCCGCTGCCTCCTCTTGCCTGGAGTCTGTATCCGCTACAGGGGGCACATTTTCCGTATGCCTTTTCCGTAACGGTAAAGACATTGCAATCCTGGCTCACAATCTCAACAGAGACTACCTCATCATCTTTCTTAAGTCTTATTCCCCTGATGCCGTATGCCACCCTGCCCATTGGCCTGATTTCTGTTTCCTTGAATCTGATGGACATGCCTCTCTTTGTAGCAATCATCAACTCGTTTTGACCATCTGTTTCAAGGACACATATGAGACTGTCATCGTCCGGTAGACTTATTACCCTTATGCCTGGAGACCTCAAGTGTTTTAACGAATCGAGGGTTATCTTTTTTACCTGTCCTTTTTTAGTTACCAGGAATAAAAACTTGTTTTCCGAGAATTCCCTTGCATGTGCAACAGCGGTAACTCTTTCGTTTTTATCAATATTAATAAGGTTGACGATGGGCTTTCCTTTTGAAGACATTTGCGCTTCAGCGATATTGAAAACTTTAACGATATGTGCCTTGCCCGTATTTGTGAAGAAAATTATATAGGAGTGGGTGGAAGCTATGTAAAGATGGTCAACAAAGTCTTCCTCTTTTACTATTATCCCGATCTTTCCTTTTCCGCCCCGTGCCTGATGCTTGTATTGGTCAACAGGTGTTCGTTTTATATAACCTCGGTATGTGATTGTTACCACTACTTCCTCTTCCTTGATCATGTCTTCCGTTGTAATCTCCGGCAGCCAGTCGACGATTTCAGTTAACCTTTCATCTCCGTATTTTTCTTTAATTTCAAGAAGTTCTTTTTTTATGATGTTCAGAAGGAGTTTTTCATCGGCAAGTATTTGCTGAAGCCTTTCTATCTCTAAAGCAGTTGCGTTATACTCATCAATGATCTTTGTCCTTTCAAGCGAAGTGAGCCGTTGTAAGCGCATTTCAAGAATACTCGTTGCCTGTTTTTCAGAAAAAGCAAATCGATCCATTAATGAAATCCTTGCTTCCTGTGTGTTCTGTGATTTTTTTATCAATGCGATTATCTCATCAATATTGGCAAGCGCTATTTTAAACCCTTCCAATATGTGGAGCCTGTCTAAGGCCTTGTTAAGTTCAAATATGGACTTTTTGGTTACTATTTCTTTCCGGAAGTTTACGAACTCGGCAATCAACGCTTTAAGACTGAGAGTTTTCGGCTCGTTATTCACTATTGTCAGGAGAATTATGCCGAAGGTAGTTTGTAATTGGGTATGTTTATAGAGTTTGTTTAAAATGGGTATTGCTATTTCACCCCTTTTCAGCTCCAAAACAATCCGCATTCCTTCCCGGTTCGACTCATCCTTTATATTTGAAATGCCTTCTATCCTTTTTGTATTTATCAGTTCAACGATGTTTTCAATGAGGCGTGTTTTATTTACCTGATATGGGATTTCAGTTATTACAATGGCTTCCCTGCCGTCTTTTTTGTGTTTTTCAATTACCGATCTTGCACGGAGGATGATGTGTCCTTTTCCTGTTTCATAGGCTTCTCTGATCCCCTGTCTTCCATAAATAATTGCCTGAGTGGGGAAATCAGGTCCGGGAACAAGCGCCAGAAGTTCATCCAATGTGATATCCGGGTTATCTATATAAGCTGTAATGCCGTTAGTGATCTCTGTAAGATTATGGGGCGGAATGTTTGTTGCCATTCCAACGGCTATTCCTGATGAACCGTTAATAAGAAGATTCGGAATTTTTGAAGGCATTACCATAGGCTCAACGAGTGACTCGTCATAATTCGGTTTAAAAGAGACAGTATCCTTCTCAATATCCTTAAGGATTTCTTCAGCGATCCTTGAAAGCCTTACCTCTGTGTATCTCATTGCTGCAGGCGCGTCACCATCGATGGAACCAAAGTTGCCCTGACCGTCAATAAGTGGATAACGAAGCGAGAAATCCTGTACCATGCGTGTAATTGCATCATATACTGCCTGATCCCCATGGGGATGGAATTTACCGATGACATCACCAACAACCCTCGCAGATTTTTTGTATGGTTTATCGTGTGTATTATTCAACTCATACATGGCGTACAAGATTCTTCTATGAACAGGTTTCAGCCCATCCCTTATATCAGGAAGAGCTCTGCCGATGATGGTGCTCATGGCATAATCGAGGTATGACCTCTTCATCTCTTCTTCAATAGGAACAGTGATAACAGATGTATGCATCCGGAAGCCTCCGTTGGTTGTGATTTTTATTACTTTAGCATAAACAGTGACCCGTTGACAAACTAAAGAAAATATTTGCAAGCAGTTTGAGCATAGGGAATAATATTTAACATTGGCCAATAACCTGTTGACAAATTCGATTACATTGTAGAAAATAAGGAAACATGCGAACAATAATAATTTTTATAACTTGTCTTTTTTTTGCCTTGGGGTGTTCTTCCTGTAGCAGAGAAGCGAAGGATTTAAAAGAAGAAATCCGGTTATTAAAAGAAGAGAATAGTTTCTTGAAGGCTGAGAACATAGGGTTAAAAAAGGAACTCGAGGAACTCTATAAAAAGATAGAAGAAAAAACCGGCATCGATACCAAAGACGCAGTGAAAGATGCAAGTAAGGCAAAGGCAGAAACAAAAGATATTGCAAAACCTAAAACAGAAATAAAAGAAGTCGCCAAGCCAAAAGAAAACTCAAGGGTCGAAGAAGGCATAAAGAAAAAGACCAGATGAGAAATATTGCCCTGGTTGTTTCCTATGACGGGACAGCCTATCACGGATGGCAATGCCAGCCGGATCTAATAACGATACAGCAAATCTTACAGGAAAGAATTGAAGATATCGTAAATCACAAGATTAAGATCTATGGCGGCGCCCGTACGGACAGTGGTGTTCACGCATTCGGACAGACTGTGAATTTTTTTACTGAAAGCAAAATTGATCTGAGGGGTTTGGCGAGGGGTCTCAACAGCCATTTACCAACGGACATAAGAATACGGGACGCCAGAGAGGTTGATGAGCATTTCCATGCCCGTTACTCAGCGAAAAGTAAAATCTATATTTATTCTATTTTAAATACCCCCTACAATTCACCTTTTTATTCACGATATGTGTGGCATATTCCTTATGCGCTCAACACTTCCATTATGAATCAGGCGGCAAAACTTATTATCGGGACGCATGATTTTTCAGCGTTTAAAAAAAAGGACGAGATATATCAGAGCGTCGTCAGGGAAGTGATAAAAGCGGGTGTTAAGTGCAGGGGCGATTTTATATATATTCTCATTGAAGCAACAGGATTTCTGCGTTATATGGTGAGAAATGTTGTCGGGACACTCGTGCTTGTCGGTACCGGCAAGCTAACCGTGGAAGATTTCAAAAGGATTTTTGAGTCAAAAGACCGTGAGAAGGCAGGTCCCACTGCACCGCCTAAAGGATTGTTTCTGCGGGAAATCAAGTATTAAAGGTGAAAGGTGAAATTCAGAAGATACGAAGTTGCATAACTTCGCAACATTTCAACTTCGCAATTTCGGTTTTTGCTGTGAACCGTGAACAGATTTTTACGATGTACGAACGACGATGTATGGGTATTAGCTTCTCAAAATCCGCTTATCTCCGGACCTTATGGTCAGCTTTATTTCATCGAGGTATTCAAGTACCGGTATCATATATTTTCTGGAAATGTCAAAGAGTGCTCTGAAATCTGTGGGCGCCATTTCTTTTTTTTCTCTTAGATAGCCGACAACCTTTTGTTTTATGTTTTCAATAATATCCCTGTGAAAATAAATATCGCCCTTAATTTTTACAATCTTGCCTTCGTAGACAAGCCTTTCCATTATATCTTTGATGTGTTTTTCGGGCTGTTTAAGCTCAAATGAGAATTCTTTTATGCCGGGCGGAGTGAGGCCATATCTATATAGTTTTTTCAATAATTCTTGTTCAAGCATTGAAATATCCTGATTATTTGTTTGCGAAACCCCTTTCAGCCTCACCTTGTCTTTATCGATTTCTAAGAGCCCCTGATTGATATACTGATCAAGTGCTGTCTGAAATACAGATGGTTCTACTTTTGGCAGTCTAGTCCTTAATTCTTCTTTTGACAGCCCGACTTTCAGGGGATTTTTAATATGAAAATCCTCCATATATGTTTTGAGTATATTTTTGTACATATTGAACTTATCCATATGTATTAATATTTTTCCAACTGATTTGATTTTGCCTTTTTGTTTCAGATTGTCCAGAATATTGTCGATTCCGGATTCGTTTTTACCGAGAAGGATTGATAGTGTTTTTTTCTGTATGCCGGTATATCCGCCTTTTAATACGTGATATTCCGTTTTATCGTTTAAGGAACCTTCGGTCAGGATTGAATGGTATGAGTCGAGATATTCGGCTTTTCTTTTGTGTTTAGGCGGCATTATATCGAGAATACTCCCGCCGCCGATGGTTTGAATTGCGTATGAACCCCTTACGACAAACCTGTCGCCAGGAAGCACAACAACGGGTTTTGGAAAAACAAATTGAACAAAAAGCTCTTCGCCTGGCTCAATGACGTCTTTTTTCAATATTACGAGTCGCGCTTCTTCCTGTGATGTGGCGATATGAAACCTTAAAACCGTATCGGTTTTTATAGGTTTGTAAGGCAGCTTCAAATATTTGAAAGAGGCGTCTATCTTGCCGGATAAAAGTAATGTGCCGGGCCTTCCGATGATGGTGCCTCTTTCGATATCATTTTTTTCAATGCCCTGGAGATTCAGGGCGACACGTTCCCCTGCCATTGCCTCGTCTGTGTCTTCATGATAGGTCTGAATATTTCTTACTTTCGCATATTTATTGAGCGGATAAATCTCTATATCATCGCCAACCTTGATATGACCGGATATACATGTTCCGGTTATTATGGTGCCAAGCCCTTTTAATGTAAAAACTCTGTCGATGGGCAGCCGGAATATACCCTCTCTTGATTTTTCATGTATTTCAGTTGCAATACTCTTTATTGTGTTTTTCAAATAGTCAACATTTTCACCTGTTGTAGATGATACGGTGATTATAGGCGCGCCATCAAGGGGTCTTCCTTTGAGAAAGTCTTTTACATCTTCCTTTACCAACTCAAGCATTTCCTCATCGACGAGGTCTTTTTTGGTTATGGCCACAATACCCCTGCTCAAACCCAGTAACTCGCAGATATCAATATGTTCCTTAGTCTGGGGCATGACACCCTCATCTGCAGCAACGACAAGAAGAACCATATCAATGCCCCATGCGCCGGCCACCATATGACGCACAAATTTTTCATGTCCGGGTACATCTACAATTCCCAAAAGTAGATCATCGCCGAATTTGTAATGTGCAAAACCAAGCTCTATAGTAATTCCACGCTCTTTTTCCTCTTTTAGTCTGTCGCAATCTATGCCTGTCAAAGCTTTGATGAGAGTGGTTTTACCGTGGTCGATATGTCCTGCTGTACCGATAACAATCTTTTTCATAAGTTATCTAACTATACACTATTTTTGCGGGAGGCTCAATAAAGTCATAGTGAAAGGCGAAATGGAATAGCAAATGGCTGATAGCTAATGGCTTACGCAAAAGCATTAAAAAAGTTCCTATGAGCTAATCTATGAGCTATTAGCTGATACGGTAGCCGAAGGCTTTACCTCGCGTTTAGATAGCTCTTGATTATATATTGCCGAAAATATAAAATTTGCCAATAAGTGGATGTCCATAAAGGAGAGGGGAAACATTGAAAAACGAACTGATGAGCACGCCACCTTGGGGTAAATGGTTGGTTTTGTCGGATGAAGAGGATTTTAAAGTAAAAAGGATAGATGTTTTGTCCGGAAAACGACTGAGTTACCAGAAGCATTTCAGACGGGAAGAGCATTGGGAGGTTGTACGAGGTACGGGTAAGGTTACGGTGGACGGGAAAGATTTTATACTGAAGCCCGGTGATTGTATCAACATCAAGAAGGAATCTCTTCACAGGGTTGAAAATGTCGGGGAAGACACCCTTGTTATTATCGAGGTTCAGCGGGGTGAATATTTCGGAGAAGACGATATAATAAGAGTGGAAGATGATTATGGAAGGAAGTAATAAAAAAGGAGGGTATATGAAAAAATCGTTTTATTTATTTTTCACCGTTTTCGTCTTTTGTTTTGCAGGGATAGCTAATGCCGATGCTAATAGCGCAAAAGCCCTTTTAAAAGACATTCACTGGCTGGGGCACGACACGTTTAAAATAACAGGCGAAAAGCTGATTTATACAGATCCTTTTAAACTGAAGGACAAAGATATAGTCGATAAAGCTGATATTATTCTGATAACCCACGAACATCGTGACCACTGCTCGCCTGAGGACGTAAAAAAGATTCAGAGGCCCGATACCGTAATAGTTACTACGCAATCATGTGCTGCCAAACTGTCGGGAAATATCAGGACGGCAAAACCCGGCGACGTACTCAATGTCGACAATATTCGGATAGAAGCCGTACAGTCATACAATGTTGATAAAAAATACCATCCTAAAAATAACAATGATGTCGGATATATCTTTACAGTGAAAGGACAGAGGCTATATCTCGCAGGAGATACGGACTATATACCCGAGATGAAGACGTTTAAGAATATTAACATTGCTTTGCTCCCTGTTTCTGGTACCTATGTCATGACGGCCGAAGAGGCCGCAAGGGCAGCGCTTGACATAAAGCCCGATATCGCAATCCCGATGCACTACGGAACGATAATCGGAACCAGAATGAATGCGGAGAAGTTTGCGGAGGATTTGAGAGGGAAGATTGAAGTTGTGATTATGAAGGAAGAGTGAGCAATTTTCCCGATCCGTAACAAAAAATATCAGCACCTCACTATAGAGATGGGGGTACAGGAAATTGTTGTTGCGGTACAATTACATAAAAGAAAGTTATTTTGATATATTATGAAAATAAGTAATTTAAAGGGGGTAGGAGGGGCTATGCCGAATGAGGATTTGATAGTCGATCTGGATAAAGAATTAGCAAGTCTGTTTGACAAAGAAGAAATGTTTGCCTTTTTTGATTTTCAGGTTAGCATGCCTTCAGAGAGGATTGCGTCAGGCCTTTGCAAGGTAACAAAACCGAAGGTAGGCGAAGCGCAATCAGTATATTTCTCACTGCTTTTTATTCTTGATATACCGGATAATGAAACTTGGAGGGAAGTTGATACTTTGATGAACAACATACAATGGGACAGCTTTGAACGTTATTCGGAAAGAATAAAATACGTTCTCCCCATGTTATCGAGAAGCCTTTCAACAGGCAATTATTTCAAGGAAGTATGTGTTTACTTAACCAGTATAAACGATCTGACAAAGCAATATATTTTCAATAAGGTATATTCTGTTTTACCGGTAGTAACAAATTTTAAAACGGGCGATTTAACGTTCTGGGATGATTTAAGGTAAACAGAATAAGTGTATAACGCCAAAATCATCAATTTTATTTCCATAGCAGTACAATCATCAAAAAAATGAATTCCGATACCTCATGGATTGCTCCGAAATTATCCCCCGTGAGACCGCCGAACTTTTTTGTAAACCGCCGGATCAAAAATTGACAGATAACACAAAGCATCGCCATTTCCACAACACAGAAAAGGAATAAGGCCGGGATATGAAAACCTGGAGGGGTATTCACAATCTGAGATGTGATTATGAGAAAAAGAAAGTATGGAAGAAAAGATAAGAAAAGGGTGAGGATGGTTGAAAAAAAGAGGTTTATCCTCTTGCCGTATTGAATGAAAACGCTTCCCAGCCCGTCAGGCCTGGCGTTTTTGCTCAGATACATGGATAGAACAATTGCCCACTTTGAAAAGACCGGCATTAAAAGAAGTATGAAGTAGGGATTAAATTGTCTTACAGCTAAGAAAATTTCTTTTATTAAAAGGTATTTCAGAAAAATTGCAAGGCATATTGCCGTTGCACCGATGGCGCCGGTTGCGCTGTCTCTCATGACCTTGAGCCTGTGCTCCCTGTCATACTCTTTATTCCCTGTCGGTTTTACAGAAAACGCATCGCATGTATCTGACAGGCCATCCAGATGAAAACCACCGTTCAGGAGGATATAAATAAGAATGATTATTCCGCTTGTAAGGGATGAAGACAGGAAGAGATTTAGGATAAGGCATGAAATAGAAAGGATAATGCCCTGAAATGCACCGACAAGAGGGAAAAAGATTGATGAACGGGCTATGTCTTTTTCAGAAACATTCCATTTGGTTTTTACGGGAATAACCGTTAAAAACTGAAAGGCAAGCAGGATATATTTCATGTTTAACTTTAAACTTTATACCTGAAACTTCAAGCTATTTTTTTAACCCCCAACCTCTTTCGATACGCCGGCTTCATCAAAAGTAGCCATTTCTGTAAATATTTTAAACCCGGCCTCAATTATCAACATTGCAAGTGCAGCTCCTGTTCCTTCGCCGAGCCTTAAACCCAGATCCAGTATGGGGGACAGACCTATTGAATCAAGCAAAGCTTTGTGTCCGATCTCGACAGAATTATGGGCAGCAAACATGTAGCCCTTAACCTTTGGTTCAATAGCATAAGCGATCATGGCTCCGGCAGTAGATATGAAGCCATCTATTACGACAGGAATTTTTCTGTCTGCAGCGCCAAGGATAAGTCCTGATATCCCTCCTATTTCAGTGCCGCCTACCTTTGAAAGCACGTCTATCGGGTCTTTTAAATCGGGTTTGTTAATGGCGATGGCATGTTCGATAACCCTGATCTTGTGCAGGAGTGTTTCATCCGGTATACCTGTTCCTCTGCCGGTAACTTCAGCAACAGATTTGCCGGTCATAACCGCTGTGATGGCGCTCGATGCCGTTGTGTTACCGATGCCCATATCTCCCGTTCCGAAGATGGTATAACCTCTTTGAGCATACTCCCGGGCGAGATTAATTCCCGTATCTATACACTCTTCTGCCTCTTTTCTTTCCATGGCAGGGCCATTTTTCATATTTCCGGTGCCCCTCATTACTTTTTTTATGAGAAGTCCTGCTGCCTGGTCAAAATCACAATCAACTCCAATATCAACAACTACAACTTCAGCTCCTGCATGACGTGCAAGGACATTGATGCCGGCGCCGCCTTTCACGAAATTATAGACCATCTGTTCCGTTACTTCTTTTGGATAAAGGGATACGCCTTCTTCCACCACCCCGTGGTCGCCGGCAAACGTAAAAATCGCCTTCTTGTTTAATGCCGAAGGAATATTTTGTCCTGCTATTGCCACAATCCTCTGGGCAAATTCTTCCAGCCTTCCAAGACTGCCTTTTGGTTTTGTGAGGTTATCGAGCCTTTTTCGGGCTATCTCATAAAACTTCTCGTTTACAGCTTCAATATTGGTTGGTTTCACTAATTCATCTCCTTATAAGTTTATGGCTCATAGCCTTAAGGTTCCTGCTGTCAGCTATCAGCTAAATCATCTCTTTCACTTTTAACGGCATTCCAGCTACCATGAAATATACATCGGTAGCAACACTTGCTATTTGCCGGTTCAGAAAGCCGAGGTTGTCTCTGTATTTTCTTCCCAAAGGAGATTCAGGGACAATTCCCAGGCCAACTTCATTTGAAACAATATAGAGCAGGGCAGGGCAGTTGTCTGAAATTGTCGAGGTGAACCTCTTAACCTCGTCTTCAACGTCTAACTCTGTATGCATGATATTCGATAGCCAGAGCGTAAGGCAATCGATCAGAACTACATTATAACGGTTTTTGAGACTTTCTATCAGTGAGGCAATGTAAAGCGGCTCCTCATAGGTATCCCAATCTTTACCTCTTTCCTTTTTGTGTTTTTGTATTCTCACGCGCATCTCTTCATCGAGAATCTCTGCGGTGGCAATAAAGGCCTTTTCCCCCGAAACAGCAGATGCTTGTTCCAGGGCAAAGGTACTTTTGCCGCTCCTCGAACCGCCAAGTATAAAAACTATCTTCTGCAATTTTTTTTAACCTCCTCAGGTACAACGATAACAAAAGGTTTCAATGAGACAGGATTTTTTTCCACCACTACCACCGTCTTGTAGACTTCTTCTATGTCTGCATAGTTAAGAACCTCTTCCGGTGTCCCTATTTTTTTTATCCGTCCGTTGTCCATAAGGATAAGGCGGTCGCAGTATGCCGATGCCAGATTAAGGTCGTGAAGCACTATTATGACGGTAAGCCCGTATTCTTTATTTAACCTTCTTATGAGGTCTAAAACGTTCACCTGGTGGGTAATGTCAAGATGTGCTGTGGGCTCATCCAGGAGGAGCATCCATGGCTCCTGCGCAAGCGCCCGTGCAATAAGGGCAAGTTGTATCTCCCCGCCGCTGATTTCAGACATATAACTATCCTGAAGTTTTATAATATCGGTCATTGTCATGGCATGTTCAGCTATTTCAACATCACTTTCATTTTCAAAGAATTGCAGGTTTTTGTAATGCGGCGTCCTCCCAAGCAGAACATACTCCCTGACAGTCATGGACATTGTGGGCAAATTTTGTGAAACTACGGCTATTTTTTGAGCTATTTCCTTATGATCTATGCTGTACAATTCCTTATCTTCAATGAAAATTTTTCCTTTATAAGGCTTAACCAAGCGAGTTACGGCCTTCAGCAGGGTTGTCTTTCCGGAGCCATTCGGACCGATTATGCCGGCAAACTCACCTTTCCCTATTTCAAGATTGATGTTGTTGAGGACAATCTTCATTCCGTATCCGCATGTTAAATCGGAGATTCTGAGCATGCCCTCTCCATTATTGGACTTATTAATGGAATAACCTCCTGCTTAATGCATAAATAAAAATGCTTCCTCCGAGTATGCCGGTAATGACGCCTACGGGAAGCTCAACCGGGGCAATGACAGTTCTTGCCAGCATGTCGCAGAATATCAAAAAGCCGGCCCCCGAAAGAAATGAAGTAACTAGAAGCACCCTGTGGTCGTAGCCCACGAGCATTCTTATAAAATGGGGAACGATCAATCCTACAAAGCCGATAAGCCCGGTAATAGACACGCTTATGCCGGTGAGTAAAGAAGCGATAAGGAAAAGCAGTTTTTTCTTTTTTTCCACATCGATACCGAGATGGATTGCTTCTTCCTCCCCAAGCGTTAATGCGTTCATATCAAGGCAGAAAAGATATGACAAGACAAGGCATGCAACAGAAACAATGCATGCTATCCATATCAATACCCAACTTGGTTCTTCGAGGGAACCCATAATCCAGAAGATAATCCCCTGGAGGTCTTCTGCCCGCGAGATTGCAAGGATGAGTGTGACCAGAGAGGAGGAAATAAAGCTTATCATGACACCTGTAAGAAGAAGGCCGTGTATCCTCAGGGCGCTTTTTTTTATGTTGAGAAGATAAATAGGAATGAACACGAGAAAAGCCCCCAAAAAACCGGACAGAGGCATGGCTACATTGGGGAGTATCAGGTTGAGCCGTAAAGTGATACACAGGGATGCCCCGAGGGCAGCACCTCCTGAAATGCCCAGCGTGTAAGGCTCAACGAGAGGATTTCGGAACATACCCTGCAAGATAACCCCTGCGAGACTTAAGGCGCCGCCTATTGCAAAACCCAGAATTATACGCGGTAAGCGTATATCGAAGAGGATGCTGTATTCCGGAGTTCCTTTGCCTTCAACGAGTATGGGTATTATCCTGTTTACCGGGATGCCGGCGGAGCCGACGCTTAAGGAAATAATGCTAACCATTATCAGAAATGCAATGGATGCAAGTACATATATAACCAACTGTGTTGTCTTTTTTTTAATCATTTCTGGACAATCCCTGCAATTTCTTCCAGATATCCGGCAAAGCTCACCGGTGTAGGGCTGCACATTGTGTCTGGATCAACGATGTATATCCTGTTTTGTTTCACAGCATTAATAGTCTTGTACTTTTGCCATGTTCTCATTTCGTCCTTACCGGAAATTCCCATGGTTGCTATCAAAATTACATCCGGGTTTCTTTTTAACACTTCCTCCCGGCTTATAAGGCCTGACATAGCCTCTTTGAAGATGTTTATGCCTCCGGCAAGCTCAATGTAGTCATTCACAAAAAATTCATGTGTAGCCGCAAAAAGCGGTTTTGCACCTATCTGGACAAAAACCTTTTGTTTTGGTCGTTGCGCCGTCTTTTTTTTGATATCATATACTTTCATTTTCGAAGTTTTGACAATGTTTCTTGCTTCATTCTCTTTTCCAACTGCGCTGCCTACTCTGAGAGATACTTCACACAGCTTTTCAAAATCTTTGGGTATATCAAAGGTTATCACATTAATGCCCATGCTTTTCAATTTTTTCAGATCCTTCGTGTTTGTCAGACTCATAGCAAATACCACGTCAGGATTGAGACCCATGATTTTTTCCACATTTACTTCCAATACTGTGCCGATTTTATCTTTGTTCTTTGCGCGTGACGGTTTATTACAATAAGTTGTGACTCCCGCAACGCTATTTTCCAGACCCAATAAATAGAGCCACTCCGTTATGACAGGGCTAAGGGATATGATTCTCGGATGAGTTTCGGCATCACAAAACGCTGTATTCCGAATGATTGGGCTTGCAATGAATACAACAAGAGAAAGTATAAAAAATACAAGTACTGATGTTTTTTTCTTATTCATGATTCCACGCCTTCATTTTTAAGTTCTACACTTTCCCGTACTATTTATCAAAATTATATTCAAGCCCGAACATGAACTGTTTTCCGGCAGACGGATAAAAATACCTGGAAGAGGTTGCAACATTTTCGTTTAAGGGTTCCATAGATCATGTATTTTGTCAATTCCAACGTATTTTTTCGACCGGCTTCTCAATTCTCCCAACAAGTTGCCCGGTTCTTTTTACATCTTTCAACTGCGGTTCTTGCGTTATCATCAGTACGTATATGAAAGGCCTAAGAAAAATTGCCTTTCCGGCGACGGGTAGTAGTAGCCGATGGGGGGTTGACCGAAGGGATAACTGGCTACGCCGTATTCACTGTATTCTTTTCCTGTAAGGTTTTTTACCCCGAAAATTGCTTCGAGTCCTTTAAAGACATACTTGAGATTAACATCGAGAGTAGTTACCCCGGGAAGCTGCGTGAGTTGGTTCTGCTGGTCGCTTACCATATACCGGTTTCCCACATATGTAAGGATTACACTGGTAGTTAAATCGTTCCAGATATACGTCAACTTACTGGAAAATTTATTTTTCGGGACGAGGGGTATATCGTTCCCGTCAAAAACACCCCCGTCAAACTTTGCTTCTATATACGAATAGAGAAAATTAAGACTTAAGTCCTTCAGGAGATTGATGTAAAGTGCGGTCTCCACGCCCTCCCTTCTGGTTCTGTCATAGTTGCCGTTTGCGAAGGTAAGGGGGTTATAGTATATCTCGTTATCCGTCTTTGATTGGAAACAGGTGAGACTGCCGCCAATCCACTCCGTGATATTGTACCTCACGCCCACATCCACCTCTTTGGCCACCTGTGTTTTCAATGTTTGGTTTATGGGCGGCACGGAAAAAATGTTGAAAAGTTCGTCCGTGGCGGGTGTTCGGAAACCCTTTGCGTAGGTTATGAAAACATTCCCCTTTTCACCTAAGAGATAGTTCGCAGATGCCCTGAACGCATCTTTGCTGTCGTTAACGGTGTCATTTACCGGTGCAATTACACCAAGATTATCCTTGTAGTCTATGTCCCAGGATGACTTTTGAGTTCTGTAGCCAAGGCTGACAAGGAGGTTTTTGACGGGTGAAATTTCTTCATTGATATAGAATGCATAATCGGTCTTATTTATCCTGGTTGTTGAGTCGGTAGCCCAAAGGCCCGGTGAGAAATCGGAGCTGTTTGTAGGGTTCCTGTAGTAATCGAAACCTGCCACGAGAGTATTCTTAAGTCCCCAGATTGGCGTGTTGACCGATACTTTCGGTGTAAACCCGTATGTTTCAAAGGTCCTCATTGAATACCAGTTGGACGATGTATAAGCAAAACTATTGTGGCGCAGCCTATATGAGCCGTTCGCAGAAAAGATGACATCGTCTCCAAGCTTAATGTCTGTGCCGAGGTCAACGAAATTGTCTTCTGTATCTGAAGAATCGTATGGGGTTTTCGAGTCTTTTCTGCCAAAGCGGCCTGTGGTGAGATCAGAGAAAGACAAGGCGCCCGGCATGCCGTATGTATCACGGTGATAACCCGTTTTCAGAAAGATTGAAAGGTTCTTGAAGGCATCGAAGGTGAAGTTGCCGAATAGGTCTTTCATGTGAAGGGCATTGTTGCGGCGATACCCATCCGTATCGTAGGATGATGCAAGTGCGTAGTAGGTAAGCTTATCCTCCTTCCCTGATACACTCAGTTTCGGTGTGAACAGACCGTCACTGCCCGCCAGCACACCGGCCCTTACAGTTGGTTTTCCTTCTCCTTTCTTCATGATAAAATTGATTGCCCCTGCCACGGCGTTGTCGCCAAAGAGCACCGTTGCAGGCCCCCTGTATATCTCAACCCTTTCGATCATGTCGAGCGGTATCTGCGACAGATCGGCGCCGGACATGTCGATGCCGTTGATCCTCCTGCCGTCTACGAGAAAGAGCACATTTGACGGTGCTGCTTCGCCATAACCTCTAATATCTACCTGTGTCATCTTGGGATTATTCAGAAGATTCGCAGTAAAGATACCCGGTTCGCGCTTGAATATCTCGGTCACGGTCGTTGCCCCCATCTCTTCGATGTCTTGACTGGTGATGATAGAGACATTCGCAGGAGCTTCCACGAGGGGTTCGGCTACCCTGGAAGCGGTTACAACTATATCGTCAAGCCTGTATGGACTCTGTTGGGCAAAACCGGGACAGGGGCCGAAAAACAACAAAAAAAGACAAATTGTCAGTGTGGTAATGACTCGCATATTTCCTCCTTTCATCATGTGGTTGCTTTTAATATTGCTTGATAAGATGATGAAAAAAGAGGGGATCAGGATGTTCCGGGCTTCATGGTGCACCTCCCTATGTCTCGTAAGGACTGTGTCGTTAAGAATTCAACCCAAGGTTTCCTGACTAAGGGATGTAGCTCACGCGCCTTCCCGTTCCAATAAAACTGAACAGTGGCCGGCATTACCCGTGCGTTGCTTTAAGCCCATCACAGTTGCGGGACAGCGGAAGATTTTCACTTCACTTCCCTTGAAGGGTGAATTTATGTTACCGTGAATTTTTTTAACACGTGCCAATCTTGAATGCAATAATATTTTTTTGTGATATACTGTGCCGTGCATGAAGAATACATAAAGAAAATATTCAATGAGTGTAATGTCGGGAGACTTCTTGACATAGAAATATTCGAGATAGAAGAGGGCAGGGCAAAGGGGAAACTCACCATAAAAAGGGAACATACTAATGTGTTTGGCAATGCCCACGGCGGTATACTCTTTACATTCGCAGACCATGTGGGCGGGGCATGCGGCAACAGCCTCGGCAAGTTTGCAGTGTTGGTCGAATCTTCGATACAGTATATGAAAGGAGCCGAAGAGGGCGAGACTATCTTTGCAGAGGCAGCGCTCGTACATAAAGGCAAAAAGATTGGAAGAATCGATATAAAGGTCTGCCGGGAAAACGGAGATTTAATTGCATTGATGCACTCGGTATTTTACATGAAAAGCGATGATCACAAAGCGAAGACTTCTTAAAATCTTTCAAATCCTCCTTGCACATTTTGGCAAAAGACACTGGTGGCCCGGAGAGACGCCTCTGGAAGTTATTGTCGGTGCGGTATTAACCCAGAATACCTCATGGAAAAATGTTGAAAAAGCAATAGATAACATGAAAAAAGAAAAGATTTTGAGCGTTGAGAAGCTCTATGGGATAAGCGTTGAACAATTGGGTGAAATCATAAGACCATCAGGTTTTTTTAATATTAAATCAAAGAGGCTGAAGAATATTGTTAATGTTATTTATGACAAGTATAATGCAAAAATTGAAAATATGCTGAATGTTGAAACGGGTTTATTGCGGGCTCTGCTGCTCAGCGTAAATGGAGTGGGGCCTGAAACTGCCGACAGCATATTGCTTTATGCGTTAAACAAGCCGGTTTTTGTTGTCGATGCCTATACAAAGAGATTTTTAAAAAACCATAAACTATATAATGGCTATGGTGATTACCACGATATACAGACATTTTTCATGGAGAATCTCCCATCGGATACATACTTATTTAACGAATTTCATGCGCTTATTGTTTGCCTGTGCCAGATTCATTGCAGGAAAGTGCCGGTATGCACGGGGTGCCCTTTAGAAGAGGACAGGGTTAGAGTTCATAGCTCATAGTTCACAGCTAAACGCTAACAGCTTGCATTTAGCAGCTGATATGAGTTTTTTTCCCGTCCGGGGTTTTCCGGATTGAGCCTATAACAAATGCATTTTCTCCGGACTTAATGAGTTGTTGAATAATTGCTTTTTCGTCAGCCATTTCTGCGATAATTATAAACCCGATACCCATATTGAAAGTAGAATACATTTCATCCAAGGGCACATTCCCCAGCTTCATAATAAACTTAAAAACCGGCGGCACTTCATAACCGGACATATCTATTTTTGCAGAAAACCCATCAGGGATAACCCTTTTTATATTTCCCGGCAGACCACTGCCTGTAATGTGGGCCATGCCTTTTATCAAAAACTTATCGAGGATATTATTGATGGATTTCACGTAGATTCTTGTTGGTTTCAGAAGTTCTTCGTATAGTTTTCCGGGAAGTTCCTCATAATTTTCATTCAGGTCGAGATTATTTATTTCGAGAAGAACCTTTCGTACAAGTGAGTAGCCGTTGCTATGCAATCCGTTAGAAGATAGGGCAATTATTGTATCCCCATCCTTTATGTTTGAGCCGTCAATAATTTTTTCTTTTTCAACGAAACCGATTGCAAAACCTGCAAGATCGTATTCACCTTCCTTATAAAAAGAGGGCATTTCCGCCGTTTCACCACCTATGAGTGCGCACCCTGCCAATGAACATCCATCACAAATGCCTGAAATTACATCTTTATAAATCTTTTCTTCTATGCTGCCGCAGGAAAAATAATCGAGAAAAAAAAATGGTTTTGCGCCCAAAGTGAGAATATCATTCACAGACATGGCAACGAGGTCAATCCCTATTGTATTGTGTTTACCGCTCATAAAAGCTATCTTCAGTTTTGTTCCCACACCATCCGTAGAGGTAACGAGTACAGGGTGTCTGTACCCTTCAGGTATTTCCGTGAGGGAACCGAAACCGCCTATCCGGTTTAATACAAAAGGATTGAATGTGCCATGAATCTTATCTTTTAGATTGCCCATTAATCTGTCTGCCTTATGTATGTCTACTCCGGCATCTTTATATGTCAAAGTGCTCATTTATTTGCCTTTATATTTTAGATTTTTTGTAATTTACTATACAAAATAAATGAGTTATCAGCATTTAGCTATCAACAAAAACCCTATATACAGATAACTGAATGCCGATAACTCAAAATGGAAATTACATCATCTTTGCGATAAACTCATCAACCGGAATTGCCGGTAAGGTTACGATTTGTACCGTGCCTCTCGATCCAAGATCGATAGATATTTTCGCTATGGCTTCATTGTTAGGTGCATCAAGAATATTGATAAAATCGTACTGACCTAATATGGCGTACTGAGCAAGCACTTTTGCACCCATATTTTCGATTTCTCTATTAACCTCTTCGATCCTTTCCGGGTGTTTCTTAATCGTTTTTCTGCCCTCGTCCGTTAATGTGCTTAACATAATGTACAGTGGCATACAATCACCCCCTTTTTCTGTTTAATGTTCTTCTATATTTAAATGTAGACAGGCATATTGTCAACAATTTTTTATTTTTTTATTCAAACTTGTGATAATTGATTGTATATTATTTCACAATTTGCTCACAATTTGCATTGATTGATATTTTTGTGTTGCAATAATCTATCCTTTATACTTAGAATAGTAGCCATAATAAATGGTATATTTTTTATTAATTGTAATTTCTTTCACATATGGTTTATTATTTTGTTTTTGAAGTATAAATGATATATTTTTTACGAGTTTCAAATATACCTGAGGGGGCCCATAATGGCAAAACCAATGGATCAATACAAGTGGCACGAACTTAATGTGGGATGCGTCATCGAAGAGGTCGGCAATGCCAGTGAATACTTAACTGGCGACTGGCGTTCTTCAAAACCGGTATGGACCGATGAAAAGTGCATAAAATGTGGTCTCTGCTGGCTTTATTGTCCTGATGCAGCAGTCTTCCGTAAAGATGACGGGCTCTTTACCGCCAATCTCAACTACTGCAAGGGCTGTGGCATCTGTGCCAAGGAATGTAAACCCGGTGCAATCAAGATGGTGGAGGAAGAGCGATGAAAAAAGGTATTGAAGTATCCATAGCTGCATCTATTGCAGCACAACTTGCACGGGTTGAAGTCGTTGCTGCCTATCCGATTACTCCTCAGACCCATATAGTGGAGCATCTCTCCGAGCTTGTTGCCGATGGAAAGTTAGATGCCGTATATATCAATGTAGAGTCGGAACACTCTGCCATGTCTGCCTGTTGTGGTTCTTCTGCGGCAGGTGCACGTACATTCACCTCTACAAGTTCTCAAGGGATGGAACTCATGCATGAGATCCTCTTTATCGCCTCGGGAATGCGGCTCCCTATCGTCATGGCTGCCGTCAACCGTGCATTATCTTCTCCGCTTTCCATCTGGGGTGACCATTCTGATATTATGGCAGCACGGGATACCGGATGGATCATGCTCTTCTGCGAGAACGGACAGGAAGTCGTTGATTCCACCATAATGGCATTCAGGATTGCAGAAGACAGAAGGGTGCTTTTACCCATCATGGTAAACCTCGACGGCTTCTCCTTAAGCCACGTTATAGAACCCATTGAATTTCCTTCCCAGGAAGAAGTTGATGCCTTCCTGCCGCCATACAATCCCCTGTATACCTTGCACCCCGATAAACCCCTTACCATGGGTGCATATGCCATGCCGGAACTGTACACCGAGGCAAAATATGCCCAGGAAATGGCGCTTATTAATTCCAAAGACGTAATCGTTGAAATCATGAATGATTTTACAAAAGCATTCGGAAGACGTTATATGCCTGTAGAGACCTATAACGCAGATAATGCTGACTTTGTTTACATTGCCCTGGGTTCCATAGGAGAGAACATCAAAACAGCAATTCACGATATGAAAGGACAGGGCAAGGAAGCAGGCCTTGTGAGCCTGAGACTTTTCAGGCCATTCCCTGCCGATGAGCTCCTTTCTGTATTAAAGGATAAAAAACGTATTGCCGTCATTGAACGTGCCATGCCGGGAGGAGCTGCAAATGCTCCGCTCTTCCAGGAGATTGCTTCCCTGATGTATACAAACGGCATAAACGTGAAGATAGAAAACTATATACTCGGACTCGGGGGAAGGGATGTTCTTCCTGAAACCTTCATCGACATATACGACGGGGTTGCCCACACCGGAAGCACTGTTCCCGTGAAAGAGAAAAACTATGATGTAATAGGGGTGAGAGGATGAGATTAAAGAGCCTTGAACTATACACAGACCATCCTGAAGAAGAATTTGCAGTATCAGGCCACAGGGCCTGTCAGGGATGCGCAGAGATATTAGCGCTAAGACTTGCTTTAAAGGTATTCGGAAGAGACACGATACTCGTCATGGCTACCGGTTGCATGGAGATTATCTCAACGCCTCTTCCCACCACAACATGGAAACTACCCTGGATCCATGTTGCTTTTGAGAATGCTGCCGCCGTTGCATCGGGAATCGAAGGCGCCTTGCGTATTCTTACGGAGAAAAATAAGATACCCCGGAAGGATATTCATGTTGTTGCCATTGCAGGTGACGGAGGAACAAGCGATATCGGCCTCCAGGCGCTCTCCGGCGCATTGGAAAGAGGACATAAGTTCACCTATATATGTGTGGATAACGAAGCATACATGAATACAGGCATACAACGTTCCTCGTCAACCCCTTATGGCGCTGCGACTACGACAAGCCCTTCCGGTAAAAATAGTATAGGACAAAAAACCTGGAAAAAGAACATGCCGAGGATTGCAGCAGCTCATAATATTCCCTATGTGGCTACCGCATGTCCTTCTTATCCGTTTGATCTTTTTAGTAAGGTAAAAAAGGCCCGTATGGCGGATGGACCTTCCTATCTCCATATCCTGTCAGTATGTCCGACGGGGTGGAGAATACCATCGGACCAGGCTATCAGGTACGGGAGACTTGCAGTTGAAACAGGTGTATTTCCGCTCTATGAAATAGTAAACGGCAAATACAGTCTTACATATAACCCGGAACCATTGAGACACATGGTTGATTATTTTAATGGACAGGGAAGATACAGACACCTTACGGTAAAAACAATATCAAAAATACAGGAGAGGGTTAATTTAGACTGGAAGCGGCTTAAGTATCTGTGCGGACTCAAGTAAACAGAAAGGAGCTCGGAGTTCGGGGTTAAATCCGCAATCTATGAAGCAGCTCGCACAGCGAGCGAGAAGGGGAGGCTCCGACAGCTCCGCTGGTGAGGGGGCGACGCAAGCCCCAGTAAATGAAAAAAGGGGGTTTTATGGAAGTAGACACCGGCCGGCTTAATGAAATCGTGCAAAAATACAACGGTGATAGATCTTACATACTTGCAATATTCCAAGATATTCAGAGGACATACAGGTTTCTTCCGAAAGAAGCAATAAAATTTATTTGTGAACAATTAGATATACCATTCAGCAAAGGCTATGAGGTTGCAACATTTTACAAAGCGCTGTCACTTAAGCCACGAGGAAAACATACAATTCATGTATGCCTTGGCACTGCCTGTCATCTCAGGGGCGGGCCCAATATTTCCGAGACTTTTGAACGTGAGCTTCAGGTGAAAACTGGTGATACCACAGTGGACGGTAATTTTACACTTGAGACAGTGAACTGTCTCGGTGCATGCGCACTTGCGCCTCTTGTCAGGATAGATGAAAAGGATTTCGGGAAAACAACCCCCGGAGGCGTAAAAAACATCATCAATGAATTCAGGAATGGAGAATGATATGAATATGTCAGCGGTAGAGATTGACAGAATTGCCTCTGAATATAATAAAAAAATGGAAAGTTTTCACAAGATCATTAATATCTGTACCGGCACCGGCTGTGTATCATCGGGCGCCCTTAACGTTTACAAAGGATTGAAAGATGCTATCGACTCAGAGGGGCTTGCAGGGAAAATACTGGTAAAAAAAACAGGTTGTCATGGACTCTGTGAACGGGGCCCCATCGTTGTTTTTGGAAATGATGAGATACTTTACCAGACGGTAGGAAAGAAGAGTCTCGAAGATGATATTAAACTTCTCATCGCTACAGTTAAAGAAAACCGGATTGCCGAAAAGCTTCTTTATAAAGGAGATGATAAAACAAAAAGATACGTATCAACTCACGATATTCCTTTTTACGCCGGGCAGACAAGGCTTGTCCTTGCCCTCAACGGGATCATAGATCCGGAGATTATAGAGGATTACATTGCCCATGGAGGCTATAAAGCCCTTGCGAAGGCTTTTTCCATGGACAGAGATGAGATTATTGGATGGATTGATAAATCGGGCCTCAGGGGGAAGGGGGGCGGAGGTTTCCCTACAGGTGTAAAATGGCGTTCCTGTAAAGCTGCAGAGGGGTCACCACGATACGTGCTTGCCAATGGCGATGAAGGAGACCCGGGGGCATTTATGGATAGGTCCCTTATGGAGGGAAACCCTCACGCAATACTTGAAGGAATGATCATTGGCGCCTATACCATTGGCTCCAATCAGGGATATATCTATGTGAGGGATGAATATCCGCTTGCCGTGGAGAGGCTTTTGAAGGCTATAAAACAGGCAAGAGAATTCGGTTTTCTCGGCAATAATATCTTCGGCTCAGGTTTTGATTTTGATATCGGAATTTTCAGAGGCGGCGGCGCCTTTGTATGTGGGGAATCAACGGCGCTTATGACATCTATCGAAGGAAAGGCCGGTGAACCGAGGGCGAAATATGTCCACACAGTCGAAAAAGGTTTGTGGGAAAAACCGACAAACCTCAATAACGTTGAAACCTGGGCGAGTGTTCCTGAGATTATCAATAAAGGTTGGGAATGGTTTTCATCGATAGGCACAGAACGAAGCAAGGGGACAAAGGTATTTTCCCTTGTCGGCAAAGTAAATAATACGGGGCTCGTTGAAGTTCCGATGGGTATAACGCTGAGAGAGATTATCTTCGGTCTCGGGAATGGTATTCGAGGCGGAAAAAAATTCAAGGCTGTTCAAACAGGCGGGCCATCCGGTGGATGTATTTCTGAAGAATATCTTGATATGCCGGTGGATTTTGATTCTCTCACAAAACTTGGTTCCATGATGGGTTCCGGCGGTATGATCGTCATGGACGAGAGAAGTTGCATGGTTGATGTGGCACACTATTTTCTCAAGTTTCTTGTAGAGGAATCCTGTGGCAAATGCACACCTTGCAGAGAAGGTGTTCGAAGGATGTATGAGATTGTGGATCGTATATGCAATGGAAGCGGGGTTGAAGGAGACATTGAGCATCTGGAGGAACTTGGAAAAGCGATCGGTCTTGGTTCGCTCTGTGCTCTCGGGCAGAGTGCCCCCAATCCTGTTCTCTCAACCCTTAAGTTTTTCAAAGAAGAATACCGGATGCATATTGATGAAAAGAAATGTCCTGCAGGTGTCTGTAAATCCCTTATCAAGCTCCATATAATGCCTGAAAAATGCACCGGTTGTATGCGTTGTGCTTCAGAGTGTCCCGTGGGATGTATATCAGGAGAGAAAAAACAGGTTCACACCATTGACCAGTCAAAATGTATAAAATGCGGCAATTGTTACGATGTGTGCCGTTTTGATGCAGTGGCGATAGAATAATGCCAGAAGTGTGTGAAAGCAGCTCGCACAGCGAGCGAGAGGGGGAGGCTCTTCGGGCTTTGCTCGAAGAGGGGGCGACCGGGTACCCGCTTGCGGGTGCCCCGGGAAATGTAAAGCAGCTCGCACAGCGAGCGAGAGGGGGAGGCTCTTCGGGCTTTGCTCGAAGAGGGGGCGACGTGAGCCCCAGTAAATTGATAGGGAGAGCAAAATGGTTGAATTTAAAATAAATGGAAAACAGGTAAAGGCGGGAAAGGGAGAAATACTTCTCGATGTAGCAAGGAGAGAGGGGTTTGTAATACCGACTTTGTGCCATCACGAAGTTCTTGGGGCAGACGGCAGGTGCAGATTGTGTGTTGTAGAGGTTCAGCGGGGGAACAGGAAGAGAATCGTTACTTCATGTCTTTATCCTGCCGAAAATGGTATCGATGTTTTTACCGAATCTGAAGATGTGAGACTTGTAAGAAAGACAGTCCTTGAGTTGTTGCTTGCCCGCTGTCCATCCTCGGAAGTAATACAGTATCTCGCAAAACAGTATGGTGCAAGTAATGTCAGGTATCCGAAAGATAACGATAAGGGGAAATGCATCCTTTGCAATACCTGTGTAAAAACATGCGAATCCATTGTTGGTGTTGCTGCACTTGGTATGACGGGCAAAGGCCCTCTGAAAAAAGTGAGCACGCCTTTTGATGAGCCATCTGATGTGTGTATAGGCTGCGGCGCCTGTGTCGTAGCATGTCCAACCGGTCATATTTACATAGAAGACAAGAATGGTTTCAGGACAATCTGGAGAAAGAGATTTGAACTTGCAAGATGTCCTGTCTGCGGGAGACACCATGCCCCGGTAGAGCAATTGGAATTTATTTCAAAGAAGTCGGGTGTTGCTTTTGATGAGTTGTGTATTTGTCAAAACTGTAAATAGATCGGCAGTCAATAAAATACTTGACCGGACAGGCTGAAAATATTTAAAAAAGATACTAAAAATGCTATAATAGTTTCAGGCAATTTACAGATTGGATTGATTATGAAAAAGAAAAAAGATCCCTTGGGAAAATCTTTCTCTTTAATAATGGAAGATATTAAAAATATAGATGATATTCCCTTAAAGCCCTTTGAAAAACCTTTAAGCGAAAAGAATGTTACAGGAAAAATCCAGGCATCACCTCGTGATAAGCATGTAAAGGGTGGGATTATACAAAAGACATTACCGGTTGTAAACGCTGAAGATACAATAAAATTTTTTGAACTTGACAAGGTAGGGGATTTCCTCCGTCAAAAAAGAGAAGATAAGGGTCTATCCACAATTGATGTTTCAAAAACCCTGTGTTACAGAAGGTCAATTATAGAAGCAATCGAATCAGGAAATTGGAATGGTTTGCCTCATAAAGTTTATGTGAAAGGATATGTACGCAAATACGCTTCTTTATTGGGGGTTGATGAAGAGATAGCCCCCTACATGACCGACAAATATCAGGAAGCAACAGTTGATGTTCTTCAGGATAACAAAATACAGGAGCAAAAACAGAAAGAAAAACGAAAACCGCATATGTCTCGCGAAATATCAATAAAGATACCGAAGATACCTAAAACAGCTTTTATTTATTCTGCAGTTATGATTGTCATTATAGGTTTTTTTATCTTTGATATGATGCATAAAGATCAAGTTGTGACATCAAAGTTAGAAAATGCAGTACATGTAGCAAACAATGTAAACAATGTGGAAGAAAAGAAAAATGTTCCTCAGGTTGCAGATACGAAAAAATTGATGATCACCTGCCATGAGAGAACGTGGGTTAGCGTTATCATTGATGGTACAGAGAAAAAGGAATTGATGCTAAAACCGGAGGAAGTGGTAATGCTCAACGCGAAGGAAAGTTTTGACCTACTCGTGGGAAATGCCGGTGGAGTAAATATCTTCTTTAACGGAAAAGACACAGAATTTACCGGTGAAAAAGGCCAGGTGAAAAGAGTAACCTTTTCATAATGGCATTCTGAGAATTTATCTCTCGCATCACAATAATCAAAAAATAATAAACTCAATAAAAACTTGAAATTTGGAATTTACAAACATGCATTTCAAATATGTTTGGTTGGAACTTTCAAAAGAGCGTTGTTTCTATTTTTCCCTTAAACGAAATATTCAAGTGGTGATATGCTTTTTCAGTGGCTTTTCTTCCTTGGGAGGTTCTTATTATGAAACCCATTTTTAAGAGGAATGGCTCTACCACTTCAATGAGGACATCACTTTCAAGCTGAAGCGTTGCGGCAATAGCTTCGATGCCTACAGGCCCTCCATTATAATTCAATATAATTGTTTTCAAAAACTTTCTGTCGGTTTCCACGAGCCCGTATTCGTCCACTCCCTCTAATTTCATTGCTTCAAGGGCAACTTTCTTCGTGATATGTCCTTCAGCCCTTACCTGGGCATAATCGCGAATGCGCTTTAGAAGCCTGTTGGCTGTTCTTGGTGTTCCTCTTGCCCTCCTTGCCGTCTCGTAGGCGCCGTCTTCATCTATTGCAATCTGGAGGATCGAAGCAGAGCGTTTGATAATACGAACCAGATCCTTTTCTGCGTAAAAATCCAGGTCCCGCGTGATACCGAACCGTTCCCTTAACGGCGACGAGAGGAGTCCAGCCCTTGTTGTAGCGCCGATTAAAGTGAACTGTTCCAGCCTGTACCTGTGGGTCCGTGCATGTACCCCTTTGTCGAATATGAAGTCAACGGCAAAATCTTCCATGGCAGGATAGAGAAATTCCTCGACCACTTTGGGAATCCTGTGGATTTCATCGATAAAGAACACATCTCCTTTTTCCATATGAGTAAGGAGACCCATCAGGTCTCCGCCTTTTTCAAGTGCAGGGCCTGAGGAGGTGATAATCTTTGTTCCCATCTCGTTCGCAATAATATGCGCAAGGGTTGTTTTTCCAAGGCCGGGTGGACCATTAAACAGAATGTGTTCCAATGGTTCTTTTCTCTTTAAAGCCGCTTCTATTGCTATTTTGAGTGTTCCTACGGCCTTGTCCTGCCCGACATATTCTAAGAGTAGTTTTGGCCGTAGATTGATGTTTGATTCTTCGTCCTCATTTTGAATTACATCTTGTCCAATAGCCTGTGGTGATTTAATGGATTCTTCGTTTATCAACGTTTTTGACCTCTGTATACTTCTTCAAACAATTCCTCCGAAGAAACAATGCCGGGATTCCTTTTTATTGCCTCCTCGATCATTCTCCGCGCCTCAATTGCCTTATGGCCTAACTGATTGATGAGGACATATTCAACTTCCTTCCTGAAATCTTCCCTTTCCTCAACAGGTATTGAAATTTCAGGTATTAAAGCGTACCTGGCAACTTTTCCCTTTAATGTGGCAACTATCTTCTCGGCTTTTCTCTCGCCGATGCCTTTTAATCGTTTCAATGCCTTTATGTCTTTTTCCTCTATGGCGCGGGCTATGTCCCTTACCGGCATGACAATAGCCCTGATTGCCGCAACAGGTCCGATATCCTCAACAGAAATGAAAAGTTCAAAAAATTGCCTGTCTAATTCGTTTTTAAACCCCACAAGGATCGGCTTGGGTTGTCTTTCAGTCTGGTTAAATGAGATATAAAGACTGATATCAGAATCCGGATTATGAGACCTCCTGATTTCACTCATTACATATGCAGGGATCAATATATCATAACCGATACCGCTCACCAGCACGGTGACACGGTCATCGTATATCCTTTTTAGCTTTCCTTCCAGATAGTTTATCATTTGGTTCCCCAATAACTTTTTCTGTAATAGGCAGTAAGCGCTATTGCCAGCGCATCTGCCGAATGAAATGAAGAGAGCTCGCTGATTCTGAGTGCCTTTTGCGTAGCATCTTTTATCTGTTTTTTGTTTGCACTTCCATATCCCACAAGTGAGCTCTTCACTTCTTTCGGTGTAATTTCAATCATCCTGATATTATTTTGAAAGACGGATAAATATATAATGCCAAGCACCCCGCCTAACAATATACCTGCTTTTGGATATCTGACTAAGGAAAAAATATTTTCGATTGCAACAAGCTCGGGATTGGTAGATTTTATAAGATGCTCTATGTCGTTATATATTTGAGCCAATCTGCTGGAAATGTGGAGTCCGGGCGATGTCCTTATACAGCCGCATTTGAGGAGGGCAGGAGAGTTGTAGTTATTGAACGTAATTGCACCAAAACCGGTACTGGCTAAACCAGGGTCGATGCCAAGAATGACCATAAGGTCTCATTTACCGCTTGTTAATTTTTCCATTTCTTCAAAGGAAATGTCAAAGTTGGCATATACATTTTGTACATCGTCGGAATCTTCAAGCATTTCCATCAGTTTGAGCATTGTCTCGGCATTTTTACCGTCAAGCTTTACGGATGTCTGAGGGATCATGCTGATTTCGGCAACGGTACATTTTATTCCATTTGAATCGAAAACCTTTTTAACATCTTCAAAGTTTTGAATATCGGTAATCACTTCTATCTCATTTTCGTCTGTTGTGACATCTTCAGCGCCTGCCTCCAGGGCAAGCTCCATAATTTTATCTTCATCAACCGTATTTTTATCGAAAGACATGTATCCTTTCTTGCTGAACATCCAGGATACACAACCTGCTTCACCCATATTCCCGTTCAGCCTCGAAAGTGTATGCCTGATCTCTGCAGTTGTCCGTTTTTTATTATCAGTTAATACCTCGATTAATATGGCTGTTCCGCCTGGTCCGTATCCTTCGTATGTGTATTCTTCGTAGCTCTCGCCTTCAAGTGCTCCCGTACCCTTTTTTATTGCCCTGTCAATGTTTTCCTTAGGCATGTTTTCGGTTTTTGCCTGTACAACTGCAACTCTCAACCGTGCATTAGCTTCAGGGTCACCGCCTCCAATCCTTGCCGCAGTGGTTATTTCTTTGATAAGCTTGGTAAATATTTTACCTCTTTTTGCGTCCGCTGCACCTTTTTTGTGTTTTATCGAACTCCACTTGCTATGTCCTGACATTGGACCCCCTGAAAACAAAGATGGTGGGCAGTATAGGAGTCGAACCTACGACCTCTGGTATGTGAGACCAGCGCTCTAACCATCTGAGCTAACCGCCCGTTTTTTAATTTTACACTATTTACAAAATTAAAGTCAATGTCATCAATCATTTTAAATTTACGGGAACTAAAATATACAATTGCAACGAATTTATATTTAAATTTTCCAATTAATAATCTATTATTATTTTCTTATGAATAAATTTACTTTTGGGCCTGTTCCATCGAGAAGACTGGGGTTTTCTCTCGGGGTTGATATTATCCCGAGAAAATTCTGCAGCTTTGACTGCCTTTACTGCCAAGTAGGCAAAACAACAAATCGGGAGATTCAGAGACAAAGCTTTTTTGACGTTCAGGAAGTGGTTGATGAAATAGTAGAAGCATGCAGTCCCGAAAACAATGTCGATGTTATAACCTTTTCCGGTTCAGGTGAACCAACGCTGAATGTTGATATCGGCCGGATGATAAAAGAGGTTAAAAAGAGGGTTGATATTCCTGTATCTGTTATAACAAACAGTTCACTTCTATATGATGAGGAGGTCAGGTACGATCTCAAATCCGCAGATATTGTTCTGCCTTCCCTTGATGCAGCAAGCGAAGATATATTCCATTATATTAACAGGCCCCACTCACTTATCGAACTGGACTCAATTGTCAATGGCCTGAAAAAATTCAGAAATCAGTATGAAGGTAAAATATGGCTTGAAATTATGCTGATGAAAGATATAAATGATGATGCAGAAGAGTTGAGTAAATTAAAGGAAATAGCCGGTCTTCTCGGCGTCGATAAAATTCAGTTAAATACTGTGACGAGACCTCCGAAGGATGATGCTGCGAAAGGGGTAAGCCAACCTGAACTTCAAAAGATGAGCAAATTTTTTGGAGATAATTGTGAAGTTGTCTGCACCTTTAAAAAATCCAGGTCTATAAAGGACAACAAAGACCAGACAGAGACAATATCTGAAATTCTCAAAAGGAGGTCGTTGACGTTTGATGACATAGTGAGGATTACCGGCTTGTCTGTACAAAGGGCAAAAGATACCCTGAAGAACATGGAGTATTCGGGAAAAATAAAAAGCTTCCAATTCGGCGACAGCTTATTCTATATGTCTGAAGAGCGATAAACCAAGACGATACGAGTAACAGCACATTACCCGGAAGATTGTTATTGACAAATTATTGCAGCAGAATTTACTATAAATCCCGTATCGTGTTTTCCTTCCAAAAAAACTTTTAAGTGGATGAAAGAGAGGCAAAAATATGGAAATAAGAAAATGGCATAATGAAAAATTGATCCAGAGGACCTTAAAATCGCTTGCATCGAATTTTTTTGATGCGGAATCTTTTTCTGATAGGGACAGCCTTGTTGACAAGGTGCTGAGCCATGTAAAATCCGGGATGAAAATCGGTTTTGGAGGCTCACTCACCGTAAGGGATCTTGGAATTATCGAACGCTTAAAAAATGAAGATGTTCTGGTCCTTGACCACTGGAAGCCCGGACTTTCAAAGGATGAGATTAGCGGGATCAGATTCCGGCAGTTAACATCCGATCTTTTTATCTCAAGCGCCAATGCAATCACAGAAAAAGGCGAAATCGTAAATGTCGATGGTTCCGGCAACAGAACGAACAGTATAACCTATGGTCCTAAAAAAGTGATAATTATTGCCGGCTACAATAAAATAGTGCCTGACGTAAACGCTGCGCTTGAAAGGGTTAAAAATGTAGCTGCCCCGATGAATGCGAAAAGGCTTAATCTCCCGCTGCCGTGTGCGGAGACAGGTCGCTGCCATGACTGCAAGTCAGAGGCGAGGATATGCAGAATTATATCAATTATACAAAGAAAACCGAATGCGACAGATATTTCTGTTTATTTAATCAACGAAGAATTGGGTCTATAAAAGGAGGGTTGTATGAAGATCAAGCGGGCTGTGGTAAGTGTATCGAATAAGGCAGGTTTATCGGAATTGGCTCCATTTCTGAAAAGTTGTGACGTGGAGATACTTTCAACAGGCGGCACAAAAAAATATCTCGACAGCATAGGTGTTATCCCTATCGAAATAAGCGCCTATACCGGTTTTCCGGAAATCATGGACGGAAGGGTAAAGACGTTACATCCGAAAGTGCATGGCGGAATTCTCAACATAAGGGATAACGCAGAGCATCAGAAGGCAATGGAAACTTTAGAGATAAAACATATTGATATGATAGTCGTGAATTTATATCCTTTTAAGGAAGTGATAAGCAAAGGATGTACCTTTGAAGAGGCAATAGAGAATATAGACATCGGCGGCCCTTCGATGATAAGGGCAGCAGCTAAAAATTATAAATATGTGACTGTAGTTGTAGACCCCGGGGATTATCGGAAGGTTATGGATAATATAAAGGCAAATAACGGCTCAACTACAGAAGACTTCAGGTTCTACCTTGCCAAAAAGGTGTTTGCAACGACAGCAGATTATGATGGTGCTATTACTGCATATCTGGCAGGAGTGAAGTAGCTGATAGCCCATAGCTGATAGCTCATAGCAAAGGCTTAATCTAGATCAAATAAAAACATGAAAGGAAAATCGGAATGAAGGTTCTTGTCGTTGGCGGTGGAGGAAGGGAACATGCCCTTGTATGGAAACTGTCTCAATCGAAAGATGTAAATACCATTTTTTGTGTTCCGGGAAACGGGGGCATCTCTGATATGGCAACTTGTGTTGATATAAATGTCAGCAATACGGATGACCTGATTGCATTCTCAAAAAAAGAAAAAATTGAACTTGTCATTGTAGGACCGGAAAATCCCCTTGCATCAGGGGTTGTAGATGGTTTCGAAAAAGAGGGTATTCCCATTTTCGGGCCCAGGCAAAAAGGCGCTTTAATCGAAACGAGCAAGGTATTTACAAAAGAATTGCTGAGTAAATACGGGATACCTACAGCATCTTTTAAAATATTTTCCGACTATGACAAAGCAAAGGAATATCTGAAGGGATTAAAACCGCCATATGTTGTAAAAGCCGATGGTTTATGTGCAGGGAAGGGGGCTTATGTCATAACGGACCGGGAAGAAGGAGAAGGCGTTCTGAAAGATCTGTTGGTCAACTTGATTTACGGAGATGCAGGTAAAAAGGTTATTATTGAAGATTTTCTTCCGGGCATTGAGGCGTCATATCTTGTATTTACAGATGGGAAATCGATCCTCCCCATGCTTGCTTCACAGGACCACAAACCGCTCTTAGACGATGATAAAGGTCCTAATACCGGCGGTATGGGCGCATATACGCCTATTCCATTTATCGGCAAAGATATGGAAGAAGCGATTAATCGGAACATAATGCTCAAAACCATACAAGCTTTACAGAATGAAGGGGTAGTTTATAAAGGAGTGTTATATGACGGGCTAATGCTGTCGGGCGGTACCCCTTACACCCTTGAATTCAATGCCAGGTTTGGAGATCCTGAAACCCAACCGATCCTTTTCCAGATGGAAAGCGATATTCTGCCCGTTATATTGGCATGTGTAGAAGGCAGATTGAACAAAATCGAAAGCATAAAATGGAAAGAAGGTGTCTCTATATGCGTTGTTATTGCTTCGAAAGGGTATCCGGAAAAACCGGAAAAAGGTATAATTATCAATGGTCTTGGTAATCTGAAGAATAAAAAAGATATCATGGTATTCCATGCAGGAACAAAAAAGGTTGGCAATGAATTCTATACCTCCGGCGGGAGGGTTCTCGGAGTCACCGCGACAGGAAAGACATACGAAGATGCAATAAAGAAGGTCTATGATGCGGTTTCATGTGTAGAGTTTGAGGGTATGCAGTACAGGAAGGATATAGGGGCGAAAGCTTTAAAATATAGCGTAGAGCGTTAAGCGTAGAGCGTAGAGTTTTTAAAACTTTTTTTATACTCTATACACTATCCGCTAAAAATATGGAGGTAATAATGGGTAAAACATATAACATTGCTGTAATTCCAGGTGATGGGACCGGCCCTGAAGTGATTGCTGAGGGAATAAAAGTCATAGACGCCATATCGAAAAAATTGGGATTCAAGTTGGAATACACCTATTACGATCTTGGGGGAAAGCGTTATTTAAAGACCGGAGAAATACTCCCTGACAGCGTTATTAACGAGTTAAAACAGTTCAATGCGATCTATCTTGGGGCTATAGGCCACCCTGAGGTAAAACCGGGGATACTCGAAAAGGGAATTCTATTGCGGGCAAGATTTGAACTCGACCAGTATATAAATCTGAGGCCGGTGAAGCTTTACGAGGGTGTTGATACGCCTTTGAAAAATAAGGGACCTGAAGAGATAAATTTTGTTGTGGTAAGGGAGAATACGGAAGGACTGTATACCGGTGCAGGCGGATTCTTGAAAAAAGGAACAAAAGATGAAGTTGCCATTCAGGAGTCAATCAATACAAAAAAAGGCGTGGAAAGATGTTTACGGTTTGCTTTTGAATACACTAAAAAACGTAACAAAGAAAAGAAACTTACCCTGTGTGCCAAAACAAATGTCCTCACCTATGCTTCTGACCTCTGGGAAAGAACCTTTTATGAAGTTGCAAGGGAATACCCTGATGTGAAAACAGACTATGCCCATGTGGATGCAACATGTATGTGGATGGTAAAGAACCCGGAGTGGTTTGATGTGATTGTTACCGATAATCTGTTCGGAGACATAATTACCGATCTTGGCGCAATGATTCAGGGTGGCCTGGGTATTGCCGCCGGGGGCAATATAAACCCTGAGGGCGTATCCATGTTTGAACCCATGGGCGGCTCAGCCCCGAAATATACCGGCAAAAATGTAATAAATCCTCTTGCTGCAATACTTGCAGGCGGAATGATGCTTGAATTCATCGGAGAAGGAGAGGGGTGGAAGATTTCAGAAAGGGCTGTACAAAAGGCCATAAAAGAGGACATCAAATCCCTTGATGCAGGAAAGATGGGGATGGGAACCGAGGAAGTGGGTGACCTTATCACGCGATATGCTTTAGAATAAATCAGGGTTTACACGCCACTAATCCCGTTATTTCTTAATTTCTTAGCCAGCGTATTCCTGTTGATTCCTAAAAGTTTGGCTGCTTTTGAAATATTGTTATTTGAAAGTTTCATGGCAGAGCCGATAAACACCTTTTCGATGATTGTCTGGACCTCCAGGAGTACGTTATCCTTGCCGTTCACCTTTGATAACAGTAAATTTTTCGCTATATGCTCCATCTTTACCTCAAATAAATTATATAAATCGATACAGCTATTCATAGGTTGCCGATATCCACAAAAATCAGTCCTCGTTATCTTGAAAGGGTATTTACTATGAGGGATATCTGTACTATGAAAAATAGTCGAACATAACCCCGCCTTTTTTGCAGTGACCCTTCTTTTATAAAAAATGGTAAAAAGGTCTCTTTGATTGTATTTAACGTATGCCTAATTATATAAAAGTGGTTTCCTGGATGTCAAGGCTAAAGGGTTTTTTATTGATAAGAAAGAAAATGGGGCAACCTCATGTCATGAGATTGCCCCATTATTTTGTTTCGCAGAATGCGTCTATTTAGTCACCTAATGTTATGGCCCGACTGGGGCACTCATCTGCACAAGACCCGCACTCAATACAGCCCTCGGGTCTGAGAGGTATGACCTCCCCGTCATCTTCAACAAAGACGTCATACCGGCACACCTTCACGCATAAG